>ENA-ORNP01000076-ORNP01000076.1-human-gut-metagenome-genome-assembly--contig:-NODE-76-length-102931-cov-5.184290_pt1 | contig 102931 bp, 99 predicted proteins | sample MGYA00242119_ERZ509030 | MGnify/ENA primary metagenome ERZ509030 (study PRJEB26280, sample SAMEA2338708) | human gut metagenome | biome: human gut; feature: human-associated habitat; material: faeces... | reverse complement strand
TCTTCCGTTTGCAATGCTTTCACAGTATATTAAAAAAGGTACTGAAGGGTCTGTTATGGGTATTTTTAATATATTTATTGCAGGTCCGCAAGTATTTGTTTGTACACTTGTTGCGTGGTTTGTGTCAAAATGTTCTTTTGCGGTTGAAGGTGGAGCTTTAAACCACCATTGGGAATATGTTTTCATAATCGGCGCAATTTGTCTTGCTCTTGCAGCTTTTGTTGCGGCAAATGTTAAAGAAAGAAATTCTGAAAACTAATCTTTCACTTTATATTAAAACTTCAATCAAAAAATAAGACCGGAACTTAAATTCCGGTCTTATTTGTATATGATTTTTAGATCTATACGTGGAGTATAAAACCACCTTTATCAGCATTATCGAGTTTGTCGCCTTCAATTTTTGCTCTGAGGTTTTTGATATATTTGTACACATAATCGCGCGGCAATTCAAGAAGGTTTGCCAAATCTTTTGCATAAACAATTTTGTTACTGTTATCAACAAAGTAATCAAACACTTTTTGTTCTCTATCTGTTAATGCTTTTTTGAAAACGATTCTTACTTCTTCTCTTAAGCTGCTGTCTGAAGATGTTTTTGTCTTTTTAGCTGCGGGTTTAGTTTTTGCAGGAGCTTTAGGCATTTTTTTTGTTGTTTTAGGTTCTTTAACTTCTTTTGTTTTAGAAACCTTTTTAGCAGGACTTTTTGCCGGCTTTTGTTTTTTTGTTTCATCTTCAATATCTAATTTCAGGTTAGAAATTGAGAATGGCGAAGGTGAAATTTCACGTTCTATTTCGAATGCTCTGTCTGCAATATTGCTTAAGCGTTCAGCTTTAGAAGGCATCCAATCTTCAGCTGTAGAGATGACTGGCTGGCCTTTAAGCACTATATCAACTAAATCGTTTGTTGGTTTAGCTTCTTCAATCTTTTTACCTAACCTTGCTGCAAATTCTTCCAATGTAATCTTTTCCAGTGAGCTTCTCCATTGTTTAATCTCTTCCTTGCTCAAGTATTCAGACATTCATTAATCTCCTATAAACTGTTTGTGTCTTTTACTATTCTTAATTTATCATAAATCCAGGCTTCTGGCTTAAAATGTTTCGGTACGTAAATTTTTGTGTTTAATACTTTACAAAGCCTTGAAAATAGTTCTGCAAAGTAGTTTAAGCTTTTAGTACATTACGCCCGAATCAAGTATTTTTTGTACTTCTGAATTCATAATTTTATGAATTTCTTTGATTGGTTTTGTGCCGTCAATGCTTATGAAATTGTACTCTGCTTTCATATCATTGTATTGCTCCAGACATTTTTTCTGGTAAATCTCGAAGCTTTTGTAAAAATCGGTTGAAAATCCGACATCGCGCCCGCTTTCGTAGAAATCCAGTCCGGTTGTGCCGATAATTCGTTTTAACAAAACATCTACCGGCATATCAAGATAAAATACCAAATCAGGTTCGGGCGCGTAATCGTAAAGATTTTTGACCCATTCGATGTTTTGACCTCGGACAACGTCGCGCGCAAGCGCTGTGTAATAATATCTGTCCAAAAGTACGATAAATCCGGATTTGAGAGCCGGAATAATTGTGTTTTCCAAACGGTCGGCAAAATCTGCCGCGTATAAAAGGCTGTAAGTTGTTGCATTCAATAAATTTCTGTCTTTTGCATCATCAATTACATTTGCAATCAATCTTGAAGTTTTCCATTCTGACACCATAACTCCATATGACTGGTCTTCAATTGAACGCTTTAAAAGTTCAAGCTGGGTGGATTTTCCGCTTCCGTCTGTTCCTTCAATAACAATGAGCAATCCTTCGTAATTGTGTTTCTTTTTAAATTTTTCCATCAGATGATTACTCCTTTTTCTTCAAGAACTTTTTTCAACATTACTCTTATTTCGACCTGTTTTTTATGGATGGAATCCGTTGCATCAATTTTAACAAGTCCGAATTCTTTTACCATTTTTTGATATTCTTTGATTACGCGTCCTTGAAATATCATGTAGCTTTCGTAAGGGTCATTGCTAAGTTTCAAGTCCATTCCGGCTTCATAAAATTTTGGAGCGCGGTTTGAGCAAATTCTTTCCATTGATAATTTTGGGTTTATGTCAAAATAAAGAGCCAAATCAGGTTTGATTGCAAAGTCATAAACTTTTCTAACCCAATGCGGGTCAACACCGCGTGCTACATCTCGAGCAAAAGCTGTGTAGGCGTATCGGTCTGCAAGAACAATAAAGCCGGCTTTCAAGGCAGGGTCGATAACCTGTTTAAGTCTGTCTGCAAAATCCACAGCATGCAAAAGTGAAAATGTTCTTGGCGAAAGCATATTTTTCTTTTTTGCAAGCTTTGTTGTCTGGCTGATTAGTTCTGAGGAATTCCATTCCGTAAAAATCACATCCTGTCCGATTGATTTCAGCCAGTCTCGCAGAAGCGCAAGCTGGGTTGACTTGCCTGAGCCGTCAATTCCTTCAACGCAGATTAGCGTACCTTTCAAATTGTGTTTTTCTGTTAATTTTGACAATTCATGACCCCTTTTTGTTTGTTGCATTTTGTTTTGTTCTGTGGGTTTAGATATTTGTTTTTGAGACGATAGCGAGCCAGAGAGCGTGTTCGAAAAAACAAATATCTAAACCCTTTTGTATGTAAATTTAAAAAATTAACCTTCAAGCATTGAGGCGTTGATTTTTCCGAACTTTGCAGACATATTGTCTATCAGGTGGATTAAATAAAGTTCCGGCTCCAAATCCCGTTCGTTTAAATCTATGATTGCTCCCCATTCTGCTCTGCCGTGGTGCGCAGCAATCATTTTTGCAACTTCTTTAAAGCCTTGCGTCATACAGATTGAAAATCCATATTGCGAATGGGTTAACCATTCATGTCTGAAACTTTCATCGTAGTCAATCAGTCCGGTTTCCAAATCAATGGTGTATTCGAAAATCTTTCCGATATCATGAAGCGCGCAGGCTGCATAAATATTGTCGCGATTGGGTTTGTAATCCATCGCATCTATATTTATTTCAGCAAATTTAAGGCATTCGGTCGTGTGAACCAGAAGCCCGCCGATGTAATTGTGATGCATCAATTTTGCGGCCGGTGCAGTTTTGATTTTATCTTTATATTTTTCGAAATACTCTTTTAAAAATCCGCGAAGCTTTTCGTTTTGAATTTTGTCAAAATACGAAGTAAGCTCTTTGTAATAGAGCTCGCGTTCGGTTTCATTCAAACCCATTTTTGCTTCTTTAACCAATTCCAGCGCTGAAACAAGGCAGTTGTTGAATTTTTCATTAAACGAGCCTGAAACTATTCTTAACAGATTTCCGCATCTGAATAGTTTATTGTCCATACGGTTTAGTGCTTCTTCCCACAAAACACAGTTCAAAAGAGAGCCGTCTTGCGGGTTTTTGAGCTGCAGTTTACCCATTTTTGTGCCGGCTTTTGTGTCGCCTACTGAAAAAATTACAACTTCATAAATTATATCTGTACTGAACATTTTTTACTCCTTGATATGATTTTATCACAAAGAATTATGATTAGGAGCCTTATGTAAAGATATATATGTTATGTTGAAAATCTTGGAGAAATTAATTATAATAAAATCGTATAAAAGATGTTTTAAAGAAAGGGGAATGCTTTGAAAAAACAAGCTATGACTGAATTATGGGGAGGGGGGGGCATCCGAAACTAAGCTCCTGAACGGTTTTAAAACTTTTAGATATTTAAAAGTTTTTCAAAACAGGTTTTTAATTTATCATTTTTTAATACCTCGAAAATCTGCATTCACAATGGCCGAAGTTTTGATAACTCTCGGAGTTATCGGAATACTCGCGGCAATGACAATACCGATGCTGCTTACAAAATATCAAAAACAGGTTGCAGTTGAGCGTCTGAAGAAATTTTATTCTGTAATGGCTAACGTAATAAAGCTTTCAGAGTATGAAAACGGAGAAATGGCATATTGGGTATTTCCAAAAGAAAGTTACGATAAAAGTATTGATAAATTTTTTCAGCGTTATTATCTTCCGTATATGAAAGATGCCGAAGAATGTTATTCTTCCAATTGTTTTTCCAAGGAAGTTTATAAAATTAAAGTTTTAAACGGTAATGATGCGAATGGGATTATGTTAGTGAATTATATTGTAAAAACTAATGACGGGATGTATATTTATTTTCTTCCAAATACTCCGTCTGGTTACATTTGGATGTATGTTGATATAAACGGACATCAAAAGCCAAATCAAGTTGGGCGTGATATTTTTGTTTTTGATATATATGCTACTGCTAAGCAAAAAAATAACCGCTTAAAATTTTGGGGTGAACAGTATAAGATTGAGGATTTAATAAAAATTTCAGATTATGGTTGTAATAAATTGGCTGGAATTTTCTCTGGATTTAATTGTGGTGCGTTGATTTATAAGAGTGGGTGGAATATTCCTGCGAATTATCCGTGGTAAATTTTTAAGTTTATGAAAATGCTGTTAAAATTCGAAAAATCCGCAATTGGCGGATTTTTCAAGCAGCTTTATTCCCAAATAATGTATGCTTAATTTCTGGTTCGGTCAATGATTTTTTTATCGTTGCCCCAAACAAATGATGAACGGATTTCTTCGCCGATTTTTTCAATTGAGTGTTCGCGGTTTTGGGCGCGCAATTCGTTAAATTTTTTGCAGCCGGATTGCATTTCAGTCATAAATTCATCAGCAAAGCTTCCGTTTTGAATATTTTTCAAAATTTCTTCCATCGCGGCTTTGGACTGCTCGCCAATAACCTTTGACCCGCGGGTCATATCGCCGTATTCGGCAGTATTTGAGATTGAATATCTCATATCAGCAAGTCCGCCTTCATAAATCAAATCAACAATCAATTTCATTTCATGCAGGGTCTCAAAATAAGCCATATACGGCGAATAACCTGCTTCAACAAGAGTTTCGTAACCTGCTTTAATAAGCGCGCTTATTCCGCCGCAAATTACAGCCTGTTCACCGAAAAGGTCGGTTTCTGTTTCTTCGCGGAAGGTTGTTTCAATAATTCCTGCGCGTCCTGCACCGATTGCAGAGGCGTATGAAAGAGCAACTTCTTTTGAATCTCCTGAAACGTCCTGATAAATTGCAATTAATGACGGAACACCTTTTCCTGCTTGAAATTCGCTTCTGACGGTGTGTCCCGGGCCTTTTGGAGCAACCATAATTACGTTTACATCCTCAGGCGCAACAATTTTTTTGAAGTGGATATTGAACCCGTGTGAAAACATCAAATACTGACCTTTTCTCATATTCGGTTTAATTTGAGTTTCGAAAACTTCTGCTTGCATTTCGTCGGGAATAAGAATTTGTACGATATCGGCGTATTTTACGGCATCTTCAATGCTCATTGTTTTAAATCCGTATTTTTTAGCTTTCTCATCGCTTTTCCCGCCTAAACGCAAGCCCAAAACTACATCACAGCCGCAATCTTTCAAATTCATAGACTGTCCGTAACCTTGAGAGCCAAAACCGATTACTGCAATTTTTTTAGACTTAATTAAATCCTTGTTAATATCTTTGTCAAGATAAATTTTAAGTTTATTCATATATCGCACTCCTTACATTAATTCTATCATAAATAAAAATAGGAATATGTAAAAACTTGAAATTTAGCTTTTTATTATTTATAATATTAAACAGATTAATTTAAACTATTAAAATATGATAAGAAGGAGAAAAGTTATGAAAAAGCAGACTATGGCTGAATTTCCGGGGGGGGGGGCGCCCAGCCGCTACGCGGGTAGACACTTTTGCAGATATTTGAAGTTTCTGAAAGTGCCCGTTGAGGTTTCAGCTCCTGTAAGGGTTTTGTTTAAATTTACATTGTTGGGGCGGTTCAGGTCGTTCGTGGGAGATTTATTTTCTTTAAACAGCTCGCTGGCTCGCTATCGTTTCGAAAACAAATCCCCCAAGAACTTCTTCGCGAAGAAACAGAGTAAAAATGAAATGAACAGCTCACCGCTCACTGTTCACTCTTCACTAAATAACGAAACGGCCTTTTCACGTTTTACTTCTCACTTTTCACCTTTCAAAAAGTCCGCCTTTACAATGGCAGAGGTACTAATCACCCTCGGCATAATCGGCATTGTTGCTGCAATGACTCTTCCAATGCTCATGGCCGGGTATCAAAGGGCAGTTTTAAAACCTCAGATAAAAAAGTTTTACTCTGAATTGTCAAATGCTTATAATACCGTAAATTATGAAAATGGTGTTCCTTTTCAATGTTATCAGGTGAAGCCTGAACAAAATTCTTTGATTAAGGAAATGATAAAAAAAGATGAATGCTCTCTATTCTGGAATAATGTTTTTGATAAACTGAAAATTTTACAAACATGTAAAGGTGCAGATTGTTTTCCTGAATACAAGACAGATTCGCAGGTTATCACAGAAGGAGGCGGTAAAGGAAATTCTGGTTGTCCGAATCTTTATAGTTTGATATTTAATCCAGGTACGAAAATGTATACACTTGCTGATGGAAGCGTTCTTTACAATATATCTGCGATAGAATTCGCTTTTGATGTAAATGGAGTTAAAGGCCCTAACAAGTGGGGTTACGATCTTTTTTATGCAAGAAACCTTTTTTATAATGAACAAATTTTAGTTACTGATGCTGTTTGCGGAGGAATGTGGGAAAAAGGAGGAATGCGTTTAAAAGACTATCTCTTGGATAGGAAAACATTGGAGAAGAATGCAGGTTACTGGTGGTAAATCTAAATTAAGGGAATTATCTTTTGACTTACATGTAACTTTCCTAAATATGTCATTCTGAGGCACAAAGCGCCGAAAAATTTTAGCAGAATTGTGGGATTCTTCGCTGCCGCTCAGAATGACAGTATTTTCCCTTAGGATTAATACTCAACCTGCATGAAGGATTTTAAACTTCTTCCAGCGGCATCGCCTTTTGTTGAAATCACTTCAATCTCATCTTTGTAATTCAATGATGTGGAACTTCCGCCGTCAAAAGCCATTGCCCTTTCAAGTCCAAGCTTTTTGCAATATTCCTGAACTTCATACAAATCCATTGGATGTTCATCAGTAATAATTAAAATATGCGCTTCACCATCCTTAAGCCCGATAACTGTACGCGCTGTTTTATGAAGAACAGAACAGGATTCTCTAACTATTTCACCGTCTTTTTTGACAACAAAAAACTCTTCTTCAAGTCTTAATTCCGGCAAAATCAGCGGCCCGCCTTGTGCTGAAGTTTTTATTGAGCAGCTAAAATCTACTGCGGTGTTGTGCGGAACAATTTCATATCTTAATTTGTCATCATCGTAGCATTCCAAAATCCTGAATTCTGTGCGGTTGAAGATTTTATCCAAATTTTTCCTTAAAATTGGGTTCTTAAGGAGATTTTCATTAAACCGTGGGTCTTCCGATGTAATACTGTCAGCCACTATATATGAAATAGATTTTCCATTCTCCGGGTCAAAGTATCCGGCATTGACAGTAAGCTTAGCCTTGTTTTTTTGATGAGCTTCGCGGTTTGTTATCAGTCCTTCGCTTGAAACAAATTTAATCTTCTTTTTTATTTTTTCGCCGTGAAGAATTATGTGATAAATTCCGTCGTCATGCAAAATTTCAATGGGTTCTGCCGCAATTGAGCAGTTACCGATAAGTAATAATGAAAGAAAAAGAATAAATTTTTTCATATTTATAAATCCTTAGACTTGTAAAATCCTACAATTCCTGCAAAGAAGGCCAATGGCGGGAATAATGCCGTAATCAACGGGTGCAGAATCCCTTTTTCTGCAAGCAGGTCGAAAAACGGAAGAGTAATATAATACAGAAATATACATCCGATTGCTATAGTAAAACCGACTAATCTTTGTTCGCGCGGCTTGCTGAAACCAAGCAGCGTTCCCATAATCGCAAGTAATACACACACAAACGGATGGAAAAATCTTTGCAAATACTTATTCAGCATAAACCTGTATTCTTCTGTGAGGTTTTCGCTCTTAAGAAGTGCTATGTAATTTTTCAAATCATGGTTTGTAATGTCTCTGTCGCGTTTAATGCTGTAAGTCATCAGAGTGTAAGCGTTTTTCGCGTCCTGGCCTTCCAAAACAGTCATGTTGTCAAGTTTTTTGATATCTTCAAAAATTCCATCAGAATTTATTTCGTATTTAGTAATATCATCTAACACCCATTTATCTTTTAAGCAATTTCCATGTGTCGCAACGTAGATTTCAGACAATTGGTGAACGTCATTGTACTGTTTTTTTGAAAAATCCAAAACGATTACATTAGACATTTCATCCATTGAAAACCTTGATACAACAATGGCTTTTGTCGGATGGCCGTTTCTGTCTTTCTGAGTGTAAATATATTGAGTTGTCGGCCTAATTCCTTTGATTGCATCAAGCTTGCTGCAAGAATAAGGGATAAGCTTGTCGTAAGTCACAAAACAAATTCCCGTAACTATTAAACTCAAAACAAATACCGGCGCAAGTATTCTGAAAAAGGACATTCCGACAGCTCGAAAAATCGTAAGTTCACTGTCTTTGCTAAGTTTATCAAAAGTAAAAAGCGTTCCTAAAAGCAATCCGACAGGAAATGCTTTTCCTAAAATTTTCGGCAATTCATAGGTAAGCACAAGAACTGCTGTTTTTGCGGTATAAACCCCTTCCAAAGTGCGCTTAATTGTGTTGAGAAGCATTTCCGGTGCAATCCAAACAACCGTGAACAGCAAAATCGCAACAAAGGTCGCAAAAAATACCTGCGAAAAGATATATCTGTCATAAATTGTAATCCGCGGAAATTTCATTATAAAGCGAAATCCTTTCCAAGATAAAATTCTTTTGCAACAGGGTCAACTGCAACATCCTGACTTCTTCCCTGAATTTTAATTTTGCCGTCGAAAATTACATACGCGCGGTCTGTGATAGAAAGTGTTGCCTTCGGGTTGTGGTCGGTGATTAACACACCCAAACCTTTGTCTTTTGATATTTTTCTTATGTTGTCTTTGATTTCGCCGATTGCAATCGGGTCAATCCCGGCGAAAGGTTCGTCCAAAAGCATAAAATCAGGACTTGCTGCGAGCGCTCTTGCAATTTCAACACGTCTTCTTTCACCACCGGAAAGCGAAACTGCCGAATACTTTCTCAATTTCAAAACCCCGAATTCTGTCAAAAGTTCTTCGAGTTTTCTTTTTTTCTCGTCAACAGTAAGCTTTTCATTCATTTCCAGAACGAGTTTAAGGTTGTCTTCAACCGATAATTTTCTGAAAATAGAGGCTTCCTGCGGAAGATATCCGATACCGGCTTTTGCTCGAATATTCATAGGCCAGCTTGAAATATCTTTGCCATCCAGAAGGATTTGTCCGCTGTTCGGTTTTACAAGCCCGACAACCATATAGAAGGTTGTGGTTTTTCCGGCGCCGTTCGGCCCGAGAAGACAAACGACTTCACCTTTATTCATATTAAATGAAATATCGTTCACAACACTTCTGTCACCGTATATTTTAACTAAATTTTTTGCTGTAATCTCCATTATACTTCCCCGTTTTTAATAACAATATTTTACTTGAAAGTTTTTTGCAATGCAATTTTATATTAAGCTTTGAAACGAAAAATCTGCGACAAAATAGGTCGATTGATATCTTTAAGATATGTTAAATATATAACAAATATATGTTATATAAACTTTCAATCAGGGCATACCATGATTATAAAACCATTTTCTTTTTCTTTATTTTCTCCTACACACTAACCTTTTACAATGAGATAAAGCCGCGAAAGCGGCTATTATTTTGCCATTTTTGTAATGCTGCATGGTTTTGGTTTTTCGTGATAAAATTTCATTATGGCGGAAGGTCAAATTTATAAAATTCATTCGGACTTTTACTACATCGACACCGGTGTTGAAACTTTTGAATGCAAAGCCCGCGAGGTTTTAAAAAAACGCAAAGAAAAAATTCTTGTAGGTGATTTTGTGGAATTCAATGACGGCTATATTGAAGAAATTATTCCCAGAAAAAATTACATAAGCCGTCCGGCCGTTGCAAATCTTGACCAAATTATAATTGTTTCAGCGCTGAAAGAACCGGATTTAAGTTTTCAGCAGTTAAACCGTTATATCGCGCTTGCAAAGTATTACAAAATTCCGCCGGTTTTGTGTTTTAATAAAAACGATTTGAAGTTTGATAAAATTCTTAAAACCCGAATTCATGATATCTATGAACCTTTGGGATATAAAATAGTTTATACTTCTGCTACCGAACACAGCGGAATAAAAGCATTTGAAAAGCTTTTGCAGGACAAAACCAGCGTGCTTTGCGGAAATTCAGGCGTCGGCAAGTCAAGTCTTATTAACGCAATCAATCCGAACCTTAATCTGCGCACCAAAGTCGTAAGTGAGAAAACCCAGCGGGGTACTCATACAACACGCCATTCTGAAATTATTAAACTAAACGACACTTCAAGAATTGTCGATACTCCGGGCTTTAGCAATGTGAAATTCGATTTTCTTCTTCCGGCGGATTTGGATTTGCTTTTTGATGAAATCGCACAATTCCGCGACGGCTGCAAATACGCGGATTGTCTGCATTTTCATGAAGATGGCTGCAACGTTCTTGCGCACCTTTCACAAATCGACGAAACGCGGTATGACAGCTATCTTGCGTTCGTTGAGGAGGCAAAAGAATTTAAGGAACGCATAAAATATGAAGGCCGCAAAACAGAACATTCAAAGAAAACCGTAAACAACCGCACAATCGCAAAAATCAGCGGCAAAAAACGCGAAAGCGCACGAAATACGTTAAAACAAAAAATTATCAGGGAAATTGAAAATGAAGATGAAGGAATTAATTGAACTTATTGAGAAAAAACTCGATGAATATATGGGGATAACTTATCCGCATAAGATTTTTAAATCTATGAAATACACGGTTCTATTGCCCGGAAAAAGGTTAAGGCCGGTAATGTGCATAGAGAGCGCACGGCTTTTTGGTGCGAGCATTGAAGACGCAATGCCGACAGCCTGTGCGATTGAAATGCTCCATTCACAAACTTTAATCCATGACGACCTGCCCTGTATGGATAATGACGATTACAGACGCGGAAAACTCACTAATCATAAGGTTTTTGGAGAAGCAATGGCGGTTTTGGCAGGCGATGCTTTGTTAACTTTCGCCCCGCAGACAATTCTGAAAAATTCAAAACCTCTCGGGGCTGAAAAGCTGATAAAAATTATGGAGGAATATTTTCAGGCAGCTGGCGCCTACGGCGTGATTGCAGGTCAGGTTATGGATATTGAAAGTGAAATGCTGAACGGGCCTTCAACATACGGCGAAATTGTCACTGAAAGCAGTGAAACTAATGACGAAGATTTCGAATTTAAGTCAGAATTGCTGAAATATATCCAAATTCACAAAACTTCTGACCTGTTTAAGCTTGCGCTCAGAACAGGTGCAATAATTGGCGGCGCTGATGACAAATCTCTTGCTGCGCTCACGGAATTCGGCGAAAAGCTGGGAATTGCTTTCCAAATTGCGGACGACATTCTGGATGAAACCTCGACATTTGAAGAGATGGGCAAAACTCTCGGCAAGGACAAAGCTTCTGGAAAGTTAACTTACGTGTCGCTTTACGGGCTTGAAAAGGCAAAAACTGATTTGGCAAAACTCATTGATGAAAGTTTTGGAATTTTGAATGAAAATAATTTCGAGTCAGAAATTTTCAGTGAAATTTTAAACAAGATAAAAAGATGTTGAATTTGAACGACTTGAAAAATTTTTCTGAAATGATTTTGAAATAGGTTTGTCGAAAGGCGCGGCGCGCTTTAAAAAATTTAAACCCTGAAATCCTTCACAAAATCTACAATGTCGCAGGCGTCAATCGTTCCGATTACGATTTCAAAATCAAGTCCCGACGATTGGATTTCGTTTTCAAGCTCACGCTTCATGTGCGCCAAAAGCCCCGGAATAATTATTTTGCGGTTTTTTACTTTTGATGCCAAATCGTATTTTTTCAAAGTTTGAACAACCATTTTTGCGGTGAATTTTTCAGCCGACCACGCGGTTAAAACACTCATTCCGTCAGCGGGCGTGACAATTAAGTACGACGGACGCTTAAGATTTTCCAATTCGTTTGCAACCGCAAAAAACGTAAGCGCAAAATTCGTCGTCATAAAAATCAGCGAATTTTCGTCAACTTCATTAAATTCATAAATTTTCGGCTCAACTTTTAAAGGCTTTTGCGGGTCAGTGAAAATATTTTCGCGCAAAGTTATAAGTGTTGTGAAAAGCGCTTCGTCAAAGTCTTCAAAAATCAGCGCATTTGCGTATTTGCAAATGTAAAATGACGCATGCGCACAAATTTCGTTCAAATTTTCTTTTGAATTGCCGGCTGTTTTTGCAAAATGCACGCAAACCGGATTGGAAAATTTTTCGTCCTTTTCTTTAATTGCTTTTTCGCGGATGAACTTCAATTCCTGAGCGGTTTTTGCAAATCCATCTTCCGAAATTATTTTTATCGGAAGTTTTTCGAATTCCTCCAGCGAAATCGTGTTTGGAAAACTTTTTCCGCATGAATTTTTCAAAATAATTAAATCAACTTTTCGCGAATTGTTTAGAACATTTATCCTGAAACCTTGCACACGCTTTAATTCGTTTTCAAAGTCCGGCGCCTTACAATCCAGCAAAACACAAAGCGCTGTCGGGTTTATAAAGGTTTTTTCATGTCGAAAAAGAACATTTTCGCCGCCGATTTTTAAATTGTTAATTTCGATTGTTTTTTGCGCGGCTTTTCGTGATTTTTCAAAAATTTCTTTCAATTCTTGCGGGATATTTTCGCAAGCGTCGATTTCAACAGCGCCTTTTGCAAGTTTCAGCGCAAAAGCCATGCAGGTAGGGCATCCGCATTTTTTGCAGTTGGAATTTTCGGCTTTTTTCGCGGCCGGAAGATATTTGAAAATCTGCATTCCCGAAAGTTCCATCAGTCAAGTCCTTTCATTGTTTTGAGCGTCTGCGGATGATTAATTACAATGAGATTTGCGCCTGCGGCTCTGACGGCGCTTGCCGCGGCTGTTTCAAACATTATTCTGCGCGTTGAAAGGTTTCCGAAAGAAGGCGGAAAGTCGTTGGATTTTGCTTCTTTTGTTTTGAGTGCCTCTTCGCATGCAAATGAGATTATCGGCATGTTCAAATATTTATCGTTTGCGCCTTCAAGCCTGATTTTTTCGATAATGCTGTAACCGTATTCAAAACCGTAGCCAAGCCCGCCAATATCAGTGTCAATGAGAATTTTCTCCAGCGGCTGACCCAAATCCGAGGACAATATGTTTATTTCTTTTGCAAGATTTATGTCAATCGGCGAACGCAAGACCACAAAATGCTTTTGCGCTGTGTGCGGAATAATTTCCTTGTAAGTATTTTCGTTTGCGGAAGCGATTATGCAGGTTTGCGCCGCGCTGCCGGCAAGTGCAGGCAAAAGAAGTTTATCAAGTTCATCATCGCCGCACCCGCGAAGCATTAGTGGGATTTTTGTTTGGCCAAGAATTTCATTTAAGATTTCGATGGCTTGTGAAATGTCTTCTGGCGCGCTGATATTGAATTTCAGCCCTAAAATGTCTGGAGAAAGTTTTTGAGCGGTTTTGATTAGTTCGGCGCGTGAGATTTGGCTTTGTGAGGCGCCCGCGCGTGAAAGATTTTCATAATCGTAGCAATTTTGGGCGCGGGCGCCTTCTTCATCTGTATTTTGTGCGGCCACGCACCTTCCGGCGCGAATTTCTTCCAGTCCTGCGTAGCAGCTTAAAATTTCCCGCAAAAAAGGAAATCCGTTTTCAGGATTGAAAATCGGAAGTTCCAAAATGTATAAAGATTTCTCCGGAAACCCTCCGCGGCATTGCGCAATGAGGGTTTCCAAATCTGAATTTTTAGCAGGAATGTCTTTCACGTTTAACTTTTTCCATCAATTCGTTAAAATCTTTTTCATCAAGAGTTTCGCGTTCAAGCAGATTTTTTGAAATATATTCAAGCATATCACGGTTTTCTGTCAAAAGTTTGCGGGCAATTTCGTAGCGTTCATCAACGATTTTCTTAACTTCTTTGTCGATTTCGGCAGCAATTTCATCGGAGTAATCTCTTTTCATGCCGAAGTCGCGTCCGAGGAATATGTTTTGTTCGTTTTTGCCGTATGCCATGTTGCCCATTTTTTCGCTCATACCATAAGCCGTTACCATGTTGCGAGCCATTGCCGAAACTTTTTCCAAATCATTGCTGGCGCCGGTTGTGATTGAATCTTTGCCAAAGACGATTTCTTCAGCAACGCGCCCGCCGAGCGTCATTGTAATTGTGTCAAGAATTTGTGACTTTTTCATTGTCAAATGGTCTTTTTCCGGCAGAACCATTGTAATTCCGAGTGCCATTCCGCGCGGAATAATTGAAACTTTATGCAGCGGGTCGCAGTTTTTAAGAAGTTTTGCCAAAAGAGCATGTCCGACTTCGTGATAAGCTGTGTTTTCTTTTTCTTCATCGGTAATCATGCGGCTTTTCTTTTCCGGCCCTGCCATAACCTTATCGATTGCTTCTTCAAGATTGTCCATTGTAATTAATTTCTGGTCGTGGCGTGCTGCAAGAAGTGCGGCTTCGTTAAGCAGGTTTTGCAAATCCGCGCCTGAAAATCCCGGTGTTCTTTTAGCAAGAACTTTAAGCTCAACATCTTTGTCAAGCGGTTTGTTTTTGGCATGAACATTCAAAATCTGTTCGCGGCCAAGAATATCCGGTTTGTTGATAACGATTTGTCTGTCAAAGCGACCCGGGCGAAGAAGTGCGTTATCCAAAATGTCGGGGCGGTTTGTTGCCGCAATTACGATGATGTTTGTGTTTTCGTCAAACCCGTCCATTTCAACAAGAAGCTGGTTAAGCGTCTGTTCTCTTTCGTCGTGTCCTCCGCCCATTCCAGCTCCGCGCTGGCGTCCGACCGCATCAATTTCATCAATGAAGATTATGCAGGGCTGATGCTTTTTCGCCTGGTCAAAAAGGTCTCTTACGCGGCTTGCACCAACACCGACAAACATTTCGACAAAATCAGAGCCGCTGATTGAGAAAAACGGAACGCCGGCTTCTCCGGCAACTGCTTTTGCCATCAAAGTTTTACCGGTACCGGGCGCGCCGATTAAAAGTACGCCTTTGGGAATTTTTGCACCGAGTTTTATGTATTTGTCGCCGTTTTTGAGGAAATCTACGATTTCTTCAAGTTCCTTTTTCTCTTCGTCAATTCCGGCAACATCTTTGAATGTTGTTTTAACTTTGCTGTCAAGCATTAGCTTTGCTTTGCTTTTGCCGAACGACATTGCCTGAGAGCCGCCTGCCTGAATGCTTTTGGCGGTTACAATCAGAAGGATTATGAATAAAAGCGGGATGAATAATGAACCTATAAGCCCCATAATCTGTGAGGATTCGCTTGGCTTTTTGACGGCAATTTCCGCGTCAGAAGCTTCAAGTTTTTTCATAATGTCAGGGTCATATGGCGTCAAAACTTTGTATTGTTTTGTCGGAATCTGTTTTTCCAGCTGCAAAAACGGACTTTGCGGTGCTTTTGGCAGATTTTTGCCCTGAAGACTTTTTTCTTCTTCAGATAAGGCTTTTTCTTCTTTTTTGGGAATTGCGATTAAATAATCGTCAGCCTTTTCGATTTTGCTGAATTCGTTATTGTTCAGTTTCTCCAAAAAGTTTGAGTATGAAAGTTCCGTAGTTTCCGTTGTCGGCCCGCCTAGAAATACCGATGCCGTGAAAATTACTACAACTATTGCAAGTATTATGTATCCTGCAGATTGGCTTTTATTCATTAAATTCTCCCTCTAAATTTTACACACATTTTTAAGCAAATTTATTATACACCAAAAATGTATAATAGTATATTGTCTGCAATATTGTAAAGATAGGTTTATAAAAAGTTTATTAAAAGGCAATTTTTTAGTTGTTTATGTTTTATTATAAATAAGTGTGTAAAGTGAATTGTTTTTATGGCAGTTAGTAATAACAAAAATATCTTCAATAACGAAACTTTTCTTTCGGCAGCAGGCTCGGCTGTAATTGGCGGAACGGGTTTTGCGCTTGCCGGATACGATTCAAAACCATGGCTGAAGAACGGAATACCGTCTGATGAATTCGTTAAAAAAGTCGAAGATAAAATCATTGCAAAAACTGATAAAGTTCAGGCACAGAAGATTAAAATATTTGACAAGTTTGTTGACACAATTGACAAAGCAAAGTCTTATGAAGAGCTTGTAGATATCCAGTTGAAGCCTTTAGTTTCGCAAAATATTGCGTTTAAAGATATGAAATCATCTTTAATGGAGCAAGTTGTGGCAATGCTTAAAAACCCGGAACTAGCAGGCCTTGAAAGAAATATTATTGATAATGATTATATGCTTGATATTTATAACGGAATTAAATATTCAGACAATCTTGGCGAGTTGAAAGCTGTGATGAGTGAGTATTTGAAAGCGGGCAGCGGATACAGGTTTGATGCTGCTAAAGAGTCTTTAAAATCAAGTGCGGCATTGTTGCTTTCAGCAAATGGGATTAATGCGAACGTTCGTCAAGAGGCTAAAGCTATGATTGACGCTTCTTTTGACCAGATAAGACATCAATTAAAACATGACCCTTCAAGTGTTTCGAAAGAAATGTTCGATATTATAAAAAGAACAGCTAAAAATATGCAGGGCAAAACTGCTCTTCTTTGGGGCGTTTCAGGCGGTGTGCTTTTCGGCGGAATAATTTTCTTGATAAATAAGCTTTGCTCAAAAACTGCTAAAAAGACAATGGCAAATTCTCCAAAACCTGATTCCGGCCAGCATTTGAAGTGATTTGTAAATTATCGTAAACATTGTATATACATGCTCTTGTCAAAATTTCAAATTCGGATAAAAATACCTAAAGGGAAGGACAAAAATGTTAGTAGGAAAATTTAATCAACCGATACGACCTAAGCGAAAAGACATAGGTGAGGTATCCCAAAAACGGGCACAGATACCAGGTTCGGTTCCTTTATCACCGTCTTCTGAATACATGTCCTCGGAATCAGGTTTAAATAAGAGTCCTTTAAAATTGTCTTCAAATGAGATAGCTTTTAAAGGCTCTTTTTTTAGTCTTTATAAAGAAGCCGGCAAGTATGATATTAATAAATTTCTAAACGAAATGGACAAGCCGCTTGACGGTATGGTAAGAAAGCTTTATAACGCTGTTACGGATTCAAAATTTACCGGTAAAGTTATAAATATCGAAGGCGATGAGCTTACAACTTATAAAAAAACAATACCGAACCTTGTTGCTCAAGGTGCTGCAGATCCGTTTTTAAGATTTCCGGGCGATATGCTTAACGGCGCGGTCGAACTTTTGGGTAAAATTAAGCCGTTCCAGAAATGGTCTGAAAAAACGCTTGAAAAACCGATGTTTAAAAATATCAGACATCGTTCCAAAATAGATTATGAAATGAATGCTCTTCAAGGACTTTTGGATTTCAAAGAGAATGCTTTGAATGATGCTTTGAAAGCGGAGGCAAAAAAACTCGGGATTTCTACAGATAAATTAACAGCAGCCGACAAGGCAAGAGTTGAGTCTGAAGTTGAAAAAAATATGGAATGGCTGATTTTTCAGCGTTCAATGAAGCCGTTTGACCCGAAGGTCGGAAATTATGATACAAAGCATGAAAGAGCTTTAAACAGACTTGTCTCAGGTTTACCGCCGGCAATATTTCTTGCAAATGACGCTTACAACCTTTCCCGTATGATGGACGATGACCCTAAAGCCGCAACAGAGGAAAAACGTACAAGGTTTAAGCAGGAAGTTTCAAGAATCCTTACGAGCGGATATTTAACCCTTATTACGATGGGTGCGCTTTCAAAATTAATCAACAATTCTAAAGGCGGAATTATGTTAAACACCGGTTTGACAGTTCTTGCAACAGAAATGTATTCGCGTTTGAAAAATGGAAAGCACATTACAAGATTAACTCCTGAACAAGCAAGAAAAATTAACGAAAAAAATAACGCTCCGGAGGCCAAAATTAAACCGGAAACCCCGACAAGCTTTAAAGCAAATGCAAGCAATGAAAAATCATCTCAGGATAAAACTCAAAAACCGCTTCTTTCCTTTGACACTGTTTTAAAAGCCAGCGCTGCTGTGATTGCTGCCGGATTTGCGATAAAGGGTATAAGAAAAATCCCGCGTGTTGACGCTGCCTTTGAAGCTGTGTTCAAGCCTTTCAAAAAGCTTTACAAAGATATGACAGAGATTTCCGACTATAAAGTTTCGCAAAAACAGATTGACGAAGTCGCTGAAACTCTAATCGAGCGAGGTTATAAAACCCGCGGTGAACAATATAGAGCAGTCGCCATCCGTTCGCGTGAACTTGTGGTTGAAAAAGTTGTCAAAGAATTAGACAAATCTTCTGACATCGGCGTAATTGAAAAGTTTATCAAGAATACTTCCGATAAAGATGTTCATACGGAAGTTCTTCAAAAAAGCTACAAATCAGTGCTCGACGTTCTTGATAAAACAGGATACAAGGAACTTGCTAATAAATACCGCTATGCTTCAGCCATTAAGGCAAAAACCGATAAAAATTTGATTAACGAACTTAATAATATAAAATCAGAATTTCAAACTTTAGGCGAAAGTAATGCTGATTTAATTTCAAAGATTTCTGCAAACAAACTCGGCAAAGAATTTTTGGCTGACGAAACTGTTTCTTCAAAAGTTAAGGCATCGTTGGAAAAAGCCGGCGATAAAAATGGTAAATTGTTTAAGGATTATCAAGACGCGCTAGAAGGACTTGTTAATTTTGGCGCTAGAGATAAAAAGATTAAACCGTTTGTAAACTTCTTTATTACCCCCTTCAGTTTCATGTGGAGCGTTGTGAAGTTTCCGTATAAAATTGCAAATCTGGCGGTCGAAATGTTTGCCAAAAAAGCTCCCCAGTCTGCAAAGTCTATGGATGCTCTTAATATGGAAGCTGTTTCAAAAAGTTTCGATAAAATTTCAGCAGAAGCTAAAAAATACAGAGATGCTCTTTCAAAAGCGACTGACGAGAATGCTAAAAAGAAAATTTGTAAAAAATTTGAAGACTTTGTAATGGACAACACTCTCAAAGCTTTTAACGTAAACTCAAGTTCAAACGTTTCAAACGCGGAGCTTTCAAATCTCGCAAAAACTGCTGCTTCAGCCGCTACAATCTGGTTTTTGATGACTGATAACTACAATATGGTTATGCTTAAGTCAAACGGTAATGATGTTGAAGGTGCTGAAACTAAATTTAAAGAAAGATTTGTTCAAGAAGGTTCAAGATTGTTCTATCAAACTCTTTTGATTGACCTGTTTAACAAAACCTTCCAGAAACAATACAACGGTTCTTTGATGGGAATGAGCTGGATTACTTTGACTAACACGACAATCGGTGAATTTTTAACAAGAAAATCAATCGGTGTTCCGATTGGAATGCACACGCGCGATGAACTTCTTGCAATGGAAGAAAAACAAAATAATGCAACCGGTTTTGAAAAAGATTACTATCAATTTATGAAGCGCTTGACTGGTAAACGTTCAATCCAATCCTACAACGTTAAAAAAACAAATAATCAGCCTCAAGAAACAAAAACCGCATCATCCGGGCAAACCGGAAAGTCTGAAAATTTAAATGTCATAAACAGCCAAACTTTTGGCAAAATGATTAAAGGCTGATAAATGCGGCTTCATAACCGCTGTTTGAAACATAATAAGCCGCAGCAGGCGGAGCAAACTTCGACTTGCAAAAAACAAATCCTCCGATAACAAGCGCCGCAATTATCAAAATTGTTACAAGAATTTTCGTTATTGCAAAGAAAATTCGTACAATCAATGATATCGCAAGAACTATTCCGAAAATTATTAAACCAGTTGTTAAATCCATTATCTTACCTTATTTTCTTCACCTTTGAGGAGCCTTTGTATATTTGAGCGGTGCAAATATATGATATAAAGTGCGCCGACTGCACAATAAACAATATAAGCCAAAGGTGCTTTGAAAGCCCACATTAGAAACGGCGAGATTGCCAATGCAATTATTGAACCTAAAGAAACATATTTCGAGGTGTAAGTTATAATCCCCCAAATTGCGGCAATGCAAAGCCCGACCATCCAGTTTAAGGCCAAAATTGTTCCGACTCCTGATGCAACTGATTTCCCGCCTGTGAATTTAAGGAAAACAGACTTGCTGTGTCCTAAGATTACTGCAACCGCCGCTAAAACAGGCAAAAGCCCTATTTCAGTAAAGTTCTTTGCAAATAATGCTGTCAGTACAACCGGCAATGCACCCTTAAATGCATCCAGAAGAAGAGTTATGAAAAACCATTTTTTGCCCATAACTCTTTTAACATTTGTCGCACCTGTTGACCCAGAGCCGATTGTTCTGATATCCTGTCCGGTTGCAAGTTTTACGATAATATATCCTGTCGGAATTGAGCCGATTAAATAAGCCCCTAAAATAACTGCTGCAATTTCTATAAATTTTTCCATAAGCTTCTCCTTAAGTATTTTAATTTTATCACAAATAAAAAACTAATAAAATAATCCCTTTTTGTAAATTTCCTCTAAAAGATTGATTTAAAGCCCGCTGTGTGATACTATTATATTAAAAGTATATAAGAATGAGAGAATTATGAATAATAAAAGATTAATAATTTTAGGAATACTGATAGTTGTAATATCAATAGTAGGAAAACTTCTCTGGTCAGCTTTATCCAGAGTAAAAGTCGATGATTTTAAACCGGCTGCAGTAATTTTTTTGGTAGACTCCTCAGCTTCAAATCAAAAGGCTTTAGATGGGCAAAAAAGAACCCTCAGACAAATTTGTAACCTTCTTGACCCTGAAGATCAAATCAAAATTTTGCGGGTCAGCGAAGATGCATATTTGATTTATGAAGGAACTCCGTTCAACAATTCAGGTATTTCAAAAGCTCTTGATGCCTTCACAAAATATGACAGCAGCGATTACGGAACTGCATACGGGCTTGCTTTGAAAAAAGGTTTTAACCATGCGCTTGCAATGCAGAAGGAAGGCTATATTCCGGGCATTGTGGTTTTGGGTGATTTGGAAAACGAAGGCGCTATTGAAAAACAAATTAACTGGGATTTACTCCCTAAAAACGTTGAAGAATCAAAACAGTATATGCCGGAACTTTCAATGATGTTTTTATATGCGCATCCTGAAAAACTTGATATGGTAAAAGAAAAACTTACACCTGTTTTGGGAGAGAAGAAACTGATTGTTTCTCCGGAACAAAATATTGACAAGGCTGTAAGACTTTTTATCCATGCGCTTGGCAGATAATAATTACTTTAAATAATATAAGGGGAATTTTATGACAATTGTTGTTTCATCTTCAAAACTTGAAAAAGTATTTGATGAAAAAGACGTAATCAATATTGGAACTAATCCTAACTGTGATTTTAAACTCGAACTTGATTTTGATGTTCTGATAACATTACAGTACGACCAAAACGAAAACAAATGCGTTTTAATGAACACTTTCCACAATGAGCGCGTGCTTTTTAAAGGCAAGCCGATTAAGAAAGTGGAGATTGGAAATATATGTAAAATTATGTTTGCCGGAAGCGACGAATTTATCAATATAAAAATCCTGGAAAATGCACCTGTTAAAAAAACTGTTACAACAATTGCCAGAGAAGATTTGACAGAAGACGATATGAAAGCGCTTTACGGCAACGACCCTAACGCTGTCACACGCGTAAAGCTGGATAAACAAAAGGCCGATATTGAAGCAATGCGTGTTGCAATTATTAAACAGGTTGCATTCCAGATTAATGATTTGAAGAACAAAATTGCCTCAAATACCAGAACAAATATCTTTTTGCATGTAGCAATGGCTTTCTGTTCAATCCTTTGTTCATTTGGTCTTGCAAACTATCTGATGGGGCTTTCCATCAAAGAATCTTCAAATTATCTTCACCTGCCGACTAACATAAAAGTTTGGGTAATTTTTGCAATTATTGTTTTTGCTGCTGCAGTTTTGCTTAAACAGGGTGTTTATCTGTTTTTACAAAGCGCCGAAAACAAAAATGTTTCAGGAATAGGAAAATTTTCTCAAGGTTTTATGGTGGTTCTCGGTATGATTTTTATGCTCGGGGTTTATATCATTAACCTTATTTATTATATGAATTTAAATGATTTTGTTATGTTTGCGGTGTTTGTTTCACTGTTCTTCTCGGGAATTTTAACAGCACTGGCACTTGGCTGCGGTTATTTCAAACATACCTCGGGCGAATGGGCAATGACGCTTAACAAGTACGAATACCGCGAGGATTTTGAATCTGTTTTGAAATCTTACAGACTTTGGATTGAAAGATTTGTTAACAGTTTTTCAAAAACAAGAATCCAGAATATTAAAGACCGGATTTTCGGGCTTCAGATTAAAGCCTCCGGTGAAGTTCTTCTTGGTGTTATAACCTCGCCGTTTTTGGCTTATGGTGTTTCAAACACTCTCGCAATGTGCTTTCCGGAAGCTGCCGGCTGGATAAGAATTTCCGGTTTAAGATTTTCTCCGGTGTTCCTTGTTCTGGCATCATTTATGATTGTGCTTGCATTTTTTGCATTTTCAATTGCGTTTGCTGCAGTGAAAAAAATCCAGGGCTCTCAAGTTATCAAACAAGACGGATACAGCGATTACAGACAGCATGGCGTTAGCATTTTAGGTTTAGAGGGTACAAGAAAATTAGAAACAGAAAAATTTGTCTGGTTATGCATTGGATGTTCAATTATCTTTATTGAATTCACAATGAACGTTTCATATTTTGCGTCAGAAATCGGCGGAGACTTAATGGGACTGGTAAAAAGCTTACTGGCCGCGCTTGTTCCGACAGCAATTCTTATTGCAGAAACTTTCTTGTTCTCCGGCACGCTCTTTGAAATGTATGCTTGTGACGAAGTTATTGCAAAATTTGATAAAGACTAGAAATGAGAAATGAAGCGGTTAAAAGGATTTGTAATATTTCTATATATCTTCTTTACAGTGCTGGTTGTGATTTTGCATCCGGCAATGCATAAGCCTGTCACGCTTGAAAATACAAATTTTAAGATTAAAGAACAGCTTATGAACCCGAAACCGCGTAAAGTTTCTGATTTTGAAGTCAAAGTCAAATTCTATAGAACAAATAAAACCGTTGCAAAAGCAGAAGATAAGACAATTCACATAAAGCCCGATGATGACAAAACCTTGTCTTTTGACGTAACGCAGGGCGCAGGAACTCGGGAAACTGTTCTTGATACTTCTGAAAATTCCTCAAGAGAACTTCAACAAAATTTGGAGATGGAATTTTCAGACAGCAGAATGCTTTATCAAGACAAAGAAATCAATCTTTCTGACCAACAGACAAAATATTCGGAACAAAACTTAAATTTAAATGAAAATATCCCGCGTTCTGATTTAGAAATTGGCGTAAATGACCAAAACAATAATGTCAAGCTGAAAGACAGTGACGAAGTCGGCAACCGTAAATTTAAAGGTTCGCGTGAAGAGATTATAGCCTGGAATGTTTGGAGAAGTGAGCTTCAAAACAGAATTATGGACGAATCTGCAATAGAAGCGCCTGTTGGAACTTTGATATTGTTCTCCTTTGACGTTTCTGAGGACGGCCTTATCTCTAATTTGAAATACACCTGTACAAACAGAAAATATGCCGCAGATGCAAAAGCTGATATGGTAAGTATTTTAAATCGTTTGCAGGGCGACAGCATACTTAATTTTCCACCGAACACCCGGAGAAAAAATGTTAGATTTAAAGGCGGTTTTATACTGGATTATGATACCGTATATTCTAAACCCGAGGATTATTCCGATTATGAAAGGATTAGACAATGATGAATAAAAAAACTTTTTTGATTACAGCAGCTTTGGTATTTATAGTTGCAATACTTGCATCAACTTTTGTGGTTACCGGTATGAAACCTGAAATGCATAAATCTTTTCTTCTAGAAATCATAAACGTGAAAATTAAAAAATAATATGGTATAATAAATACAGATGTTTAAATGTTCTGAATGTAAAAGATTATATAAAGAAAGAGTTGACTACTGCGATTGCGGAAACAATGAATTTGAAGAAGTTCAAGACACCCCGCAGCCTTCACAGAAAGCTGCTCCGGCAAATAGCCCAGCTGCTCCTGAACTGGCTCCGATTCTCCCGGTAAACCTTATTTCAATAATTGTTTTTTCTGCCTGCTGTATATTTTCACTTTGTTTTGTTCTGTTTTTGGGGCCGGAACCTAAAAAGCGTGAAAAAGCTCCAAATACTACTGAAAAAGTTGTTGTAAAGGACATTCCAAGTATCGACAAAATCTGGGATGATACCCCTGCTTACAAAGTTCCTGCGGATGCTAACGTTGGGTGGCAATCTTATGAACCGGGGCTTATAAATGCTCTTCTTGCCAAATTCAGCCTTGCAAAGTATGATGGAGATGGAACTTGCGATATTGAGTTTGTTCTTGACCGCCACGGGAATTTAAAAAAGAAAAAATTATATCAAAATTCTGCTAATAAACCTCTTTTAGCTGCCGCAAAAAAAATGCTTTCATCTGTCAGAAGTTATAATCCGCCACCAAAAGATTACGACGGCAGCCCATTGGTTTTTGAATTTTACGAAGTAGATGATACTTATTCTTTAAGGGCAAAAAAATAAATTTTGTTTGTAACAAAAAGAGAAAATCCCTTGACAAAATGTTAGGCTTGCCTTACATTATTATTATGAATTGATTTACTATTAATTACCACCATTTGTAAGGGTATATTTTAAAACCTCCGTATTACGGGGGCTTTTTTTACATTGAGGCTGTTGCAGGACGCTAAGGCAATGCCGCCAAATCTCTTTCCTTTATTAGTTATTGTCGCAATAACTATCCTGTTGCGTAATAAATTTTTCCATGCCGCTAAGTAAAATAAAATTTGTAAATTTGATTGCGTCAGGAGAGATTATGAAGAACAATTCCAAAACCTTTTGCCTGCTTGTGTTTTTTTGTGGGCTTAACCTTTTTAATACGGCTTTTTCAGAAGAAATTGCCAGGCCGGACTGCAAATGCCCTGATTATGTTTTTGAATATTTAGGAAATGATAAATTTGAAAAATACAACCGAAAGATGTTTAATTTCAATTCGAAATTAAACAAATATGCAATAAAACCAATTCATATTCTCTGGGCGTCGATAATGCCAAAATACGGCATGGACAGAATAAAAGGAATTGCGACAAACATTGAATATCCGGCAAGACTTGTAAGCAGTCTTATCCAAAAGGATTTCGAGACCTCGAAAAACGAAACAGTTAGATTTCTTACAAACACGACGATTGGCCTTGGCGGAATGTATGACCCTGCAAAACGTTTTTTGAAAATCCAGCCTTCAAACGAGAATATGGAGCAAGCTTTTGCGAAATGTCATATAAAACCAGGTCCATATCTAGTTTGCCCTGTTATAAACGGCACCAGTCCACGTAACCTTGCCGGCAAACTCTGCGATGCTGCACTTAATCCTTCCTGCTATATTGCAACCCCTGTTCTTGCAGCTGTGAAAGCGGGACTTCTGGTTAACAGAACCTCTTATATGCAGCCAATCATGAAAATGATTGAATCGAATTATGCAGACCCATACGACATAACACGAAAACTCTATGGTGTCGAAAATTATATGAAATGCCACAATTACGACAGAAAAGAAGTTCTTGATACAGCAATTGACTTTATTGAAAATGACACAGAGCTTGACGGCGATAACCTTTTGTATGAACTAGAACCCGAACTTGTAAAAGAGAATTCCGAAACCGAACTGGGTACAAAAAAACTTACTGAAGCTGAAATTGACGAAAAACATGTTGCAGACAAGGTTGAAGCCGATTCCAGTGAAAAACTTTCTGTAACAGAGATTATCAACGCCGGCGACAGTGCTGAAGGTGCAATTCTAAAAGCTTATAATACAAAAAATTCAAAACTTATGGCTGATATGCTTCTATTTGATTACAAACCTCAGAATCCGGTGACCGACAGCATGAGAACAGCGCTTTTTGACCTTCCCGATGTTGATGAATCAATTTGGGCTGAAATTTCTTTATGGAACAGATGTTTTAGTAACAGGATTAAAACATCTTCCGTAAATCTTTATCCGGAACGTGAAAATTATAAATACAGATATATTCTTCAGAAAGGAATGAAGACTTCTCCCCTTGCAATAATTTTCCCTTCAATTGGAGAAGGCATAACCTCAAGCCATTCGGTTCTTCTGGCTAAAATGTTTTATGATGAAGGCTATTCTGTTATAATTTTAGGAAGCGCTTTTCAATGGGAATTCGCAAAAAGTATGCCCGAAGACTATCGGCCGGGAATACCCTCTCAAGATGCAGATTATTTGAAAACCTTGACTCATAAAGTTATTGACAGTGTTCAAAATAAACACAAATATGAATTTAATCAGCGGGTTGTTCTGGGAACTTCTTTCGGTGCTTTGACTGCGCTGTTTCTCGCTGATAAAGAATACAAAAACAATACTTTGAATATAACAAAATACATTTCTATATGTCCGCCGGTTGAACTTATTTACGCAATGGAACAGGTTGACAAAACAACAGCCGAATGGGAAAAAAATCCGGACAATTTAAAAGACAGAGTTGCCATTACGGCGGCAAAAATTCTTCAGATTTCACAGATGGAGGAGAAAGACAGAGAAAAAATTCAGGGGCTTCCCTTTTCAGAATACGAAGCGAAACTTATTACAGGCTTTATAATGCATCAAAAATTGTCAGACCTGGTTTACACAATCGAAAATGAAAATATTTCTGATAAAAAAGAACTTTACCGCCAGATTAATAATATGACATATCAGGATTACGCGCAAAAGTACCTTTTAGATACCGAGTATGAAACAGTTGATGACTTAAAATACGTTGCAAGCCTTCATTCCATCTCAGACTACCTGAAAAATAATGATAATTATAAAATTTATCATTCCATAAATGATTATTTAACAACTCCGGAGCAGTTGAAAAAACTTAAAACCTACACTGGTGCTAAATCAACTTATCTGGACAATGGTTCTCACCTTGGATTTTTATACAGGAAGGAATTTCAGCAGGAACTGAAAAAAGAAATTTCAATGCAAAATTCCGCCTCTAAAACCACTGAAAATGATAATTCAGGTGAATTTTTAGCCAGCGAAGTTCAAAAATCTGTTCCGGCAGAGGCAGCCGCTTCTCAAGAACCGGTTGGTTCAGATAATAAATGAATGTTGACGGATTTTTAGAGCCGATGGTATAATTGAATATAAAATTAAATAGAAGTGTCAATGCAAATAAATTTTAAAGAGTAAGGATAATATTTGTCCTTACTCTTTTTGCTAAAAATGTACAAAGCTTACAGAAAGGAGCAGAAATGACAACAGACAACGGCAAAAAAATCCATGTTAAATCCTATTTTCGCAAAGACAACACAAAAGTTAAAAGCCATTACAGAAGTGTTCCGAATTCTTCGGACTATTCAGAAGAAACAAACGATTACGAGGACTATTCAATAACTCCCGTAGAGGGAGCTCTCCAGGGCAGTGTTTCTATGGCGGTATTTCCCCAGAGCGAGGAGGAAGGCGAAAATTTTGCCTCAAAAATGTTGGGAACAATCGGACAAATTATCATGGACGGGTCTGAAATAGCAGAAAAAGGTGTTTCAATAGCGGAAGAGATAGAAAGGCAAACCGGGTTTCAAAATAATTTGTCTGCAATACAGTTGAAGCCTCAGATGGACTTTGTTGTAACAGAGTTGAAAAAGGCTCAACAGGCCTCTGAAGATTTGCAGGAACAAAACCTGAAACAAATTTCAAACGTGAAGAATAAAGAAGAATTCAGTCAATTAAGCCAAACTTTTGCAAAACAAAAGGAAGTGAACTCACAAACCCGTAACGCCATCAACAGAGCTGAATATGCAATTCAGAATAATGATTACAAAACTGCCGCAGCAGAGTTAAAAAACTATCAGAAATTGCAAAATGTTTTACGATATAGCGCCCTGGCGCTTGCTCCTGCTGGAGCATTAACATCGCAAGTATTGAGCAGTCCGTATTTTAAGGAAATAAAAAAGCTTCCAACAAATGTAAAACAAAATCTGAAACTCCTCCGCCGTACAGGTTTGCATAGTATGCCAGAGGTTGAAAAAAGAGCTATTGATATAGGTATGATTATTAAAAAAGTATTTAAAGGATATAATGATGCTTTTGAGCTGTGGATGGCTGGAGCTTATCAGTTTAAATACTCTAAAAGATATATTCAAGAAAACGGTTTTCTAGTGAACAGAGTTTCTGACTTGCCGCCTTATTTACAAAGCTATGTGAGAAATAAACTTCAAGCCCAAATTGGTGTCCGAGAAGCGCGCGGGCTGCTGCTAAGAGCAGACAGTTCTCTCTCAAAAGATATTGCCCAAAGTCCTGAAATTAAAAATTTTATTATAAAAAATGCCCGTGAACTTGCTCAATATCAAAAAATTAACAGCAGTATAAATTTCACAGGTGATACTAATTTGCACCTATCGCTTGGACACGCAGATATTTTGAATGCTCATTTTGATTCGCAGGGTAATTTTAATGCAATAATTGCTGACACCTATGACTTCAACAAAAACGATTCTGACTGGAAAGTCGAATGGGCATACAATGTTCAGGCAAATAATAAAGTAGAAAACTTTTATGTGTTATGCATTATTGTTATACCCAAACCTGATTTGATTAAAATAATAACTCTAGGATAAAGTGATATGCTAATATCCCACCCCATAATAAGACCATAACTATTCTTGTAATCCATATGGAAATTTTGTTGAAACGGGTTAGCGGCTGGGAAGTCAAAATATTTATGTGTGCAATAATAGAGTTAATGCCGGCAGTTGCGATTGCGATATAAATTGCAGCACTAATTATGATAAAAAGCACATATTTTATAAGTTCCAACCTCGTAAATCCCGGTTCATATATGAAATTAAGCTCTATTATCCAAAAAAGCAATCCTAGCGTAAATAAAAAAAAGATAGTAATGCAGTTTGCAATAAGTAGAAATATAGTCCAAATTTTCTTTTTCATAAACAAAATATAGCACATTAAATTCAAAAAAATAAATTAGCCAAGTTTCTATATTTATCTATATGTACAAACGGGAGTTTTTGCTCCCGTTTTTTAATAGTATAAACTTTTTGCTTCCCGTTCAGAGGATTTGTATCATAATGTCATAAAAATGCCATTACAATAGTGTATAATACTCCTCCCCATATTAAAGGTATGATAAATCGCATAATCCATATGGAAATCTTGTTGAAGCAGGTTAAGGGTTTATCTTTCAAAAGATTTGTGTATGCAAAAATTGAGTTAATTCCGGCAGCTGCTGCAGTAACATAAATGGCCGTGATAACAAGCGTTTCAAATATAAACTCATTGATATTAAAATATGGCATTTCAGGTTCATAAGACCACATAATGAGAAATAACCATATAATTAACCCTGCAGTAAATATAAAAAAGACAGTAATACAATCTACAATGAGTAAAAATAAAGTCCAATTATTCTTTTTCATAAAAAGACACTAGCATATAAATTCAAAAAAATAAATTAGCCGGGTTTCTATATTTTCTGCACGCAAAAACGGGAGCATATTCCCGTTTTTCGTACTATAATCTATTGTAAAGAGGCGAGAATTTATGAATAAGAAAAAACTTATTGAAACTTGTTTAATTTCAGAAGACGCGATTGAAACTTATCCCTTCAAAGGTAAAACTTACGAAGATTATGCTGTAATCAGACACAAAAGTAACGGAAAGTGGTTTGCATTGGTATTTTTTCTCGAGAAAACTCTGTTTGTAAATCTCAAATGCAGCCCTATAGATGCCTCAGTTCTTAGAGAAATGTACAGCTTTATCACACCGGCATGGCATATGAATAAAAAACATTGGATAAAAATCGATGTCAATAAAGCCCCGAAGGAGCTGCTGGTGAATTTAATTAAAACAAGTTTTGATTTGACTGCAAAGTAACCTGCGTTTATTTCCCGATGCTATTAAATAAGGTGTTCTCTTATGGCAATTACAGCTGCAAGAACTCTGTCTTCAACACCAAGTTTCTTGAAAATGTTACAAACATGAGCTTTTGAAGTGTGAACGCTTACAAATAATTTTTCTGCAATTTCCTGATTACTCAAGCCATCCACAATACATCTTAAAACTTCTAATTCTCTCGGCGTTAATTTTTTGCGTTCTTTTTCAGCTTTATATTGTTGGAGATTTGTGATATTTTGAGTTTTTTGAAAACACTTTCTTGCAGCAGCAGCGGCTGATGGGTCTATCCAGCAAGCTCCTTTTGCAACGGTTTGAATTACCATTAACAAAGAATCAAAAGACATATCTTTTATGCAAAAAGCATTTGCTCCGGCACCTAAAGAAGCGATAATTTCATCATCGCTTTTGTGTGGTGATAAAATGATTATTTTTGCGTCCGGCCGATTTTCTTTTATTTTCAAAGTCGTTTCAATACCGTTCAATCCCATGTAAACTATGTCAATAAGCACTACATCCGGCTGTAGATAATCTATCAGATAAAATGCTTCCTCTGCACTTCCCGTTGAACCTGCGATTTTAATATTTGGATTTTCACGTAGTGCATATTTTATACCAATTCTTGTAACTTTTTCACTCTCAATAACTAAAACTTTAACCTGACTTTTGTCTGCAGTATTTTGAGACATTCCTCACCCCTTTCATTTTATATTTTTAAAAAATACAATTATATCTTATGTATAATCGTATTTAATATTCACGTTTGACTTATAAATAAAACTATATTTCAAGCAACTTGAGTCATAGCAGTAAACTCAATTTACTAAATAATGTAACTAAATATTTCTCCCCAATATTTTTGCAGTAATTATCTATTAATAATACAACAGAATTTGATTTAATGCCAAATATTTTACTTGGAACAGCTAAAAAGGTACATACATTAATAAAGCCCAATAAACAAGCCCAAAACAAATTCTAATTTATAAAAATCAAACGCAATATTTCTTTACAAAAAAGTAAGTATAAAATATACACTCACTTAAAGAATTTTAGGAAACCTAAAGAATATTTCTATAAAAATTTAAATGCTTATTAATTAAATCTTTAAAAATGGAGCTAATATCTATTTATTAACTAATAAGAGCCATAGTTAGTATAATCATTATAACTTGGCTCTTATAATTTACTTTTACGCAACAACTTCAAAGATTTTAATGCAGGGGGCTTTATCAAATAATGGTGACAAACCTGTAACAACATCATTTTTGAACATATCAGATTCAAGATATGCTTTTGCATTTTCCACACTATCAAATCCATGAAGAACTTGAACATCTTCTTCTCTTACTAATAAATTTTTTGAAACCGCACCTTTAATTGTATTTAAAAATGGAGTTCTATAATCTGAATAAACTTTAGCGGCTGCAGATCTGTTTTCATTCTTAATCCACATAGTAATTTCTAAATAAGCCTTTGCTTCCATATTTTCCTCCTTTGTTTTTACTACAATACAAATTTAACAAGGCCTCTATTTAGAGTAAATATATAAATAAAATTATTAGTTACTAATAATTTTACAAGTATGCTATTTTAGCTGATTACAGCTTTTGCAGGCAGGAAATTTTTTCTCAAGTTTTTCAACCGAATTTGTTTTTGACCAATTACAGATGCTTTGTAAAATCGGAAGAACAGACAAACCTTTTTCAGATAAATTATATTCGACTCTTGGTGGAATTTCATTATATTGTATTCTTTCAACCAATCCATCATTTATGAGTTCTTTTAACATTTCAGCTAAAACCGCATCGGAGATTGTAGTTAATTCTTTTTTTAATTGATTATATCTTAAAGTATTATGCGAATATAAAACGCAAATAATTCTAGATTTCCATTTTCCGCCAAATATTTCAAGACCGTATTCTAAAGGACACATTATTTCTTTTTGAAGTTTTCTTTTATATCTCATAGATATATTTTATAAAAGAATAGTTACTCTGTCAAATAGAGTAAAAGTTTTTCTGTGTTAATAGAATATATTTCATATTAAAAATTTTTGAAGATATAGCGTTAATATAAAAGATTAAAATGAAATTTATCATAAATGAATACACACATAACTTCCAACGGTTATGATTTAATGATATTAGGCAAATACGCAAACAAGAGTTTAATTGTTTATTAACATTTGATTTGAGAAAAATTAACACATGGTTTTAGGATTTTTATTAGCAAAAAATATTTTTATAAGTTTTAGAAAAATTATAGAGGACTTAGTATCTTATGAAAATTAATTCAAATATAACAGTACAAAATTCATATAACAAACAAATGCTCAAAAAAGAAAAGGTTTCTTTTAAAGGCTTGACAACCACGAAAGTAAAATCAATGTTTGTTTTCGATTTGGATGGAACTTTGGCAACTGCAAACCAAAAACAACTTGATTATATTTTAAAAAAAGCTAAAGAAACAAATTCCGATATAATTTATGCAACTGGGCGCACGCTAAAAGAATTCTTTCACCTTCAGGATAAAATGTCATCTGCGAACAAAGTTCTTCCTGCACCCGACTATCTTATTGCAAATAATGGACAATTTTTGTATCAAAATATTGATGGACAATTATTAGAAGAATTAAACTATCAAAAATTATTAACGAATAAATCTAAATATAATAGAGAGTATATAACCGGAATAATGAAAAAGCTCTCTCAAACTGATAAATACAGATATACTCCTGAACAGTTGGCCACTCTAAATAATTTGAGTGAAATTAGGAATTCTGACCCTTTATTTTATAACTCAAGAATCACATATTATGAATGGAATCCTTCAAAAAATATGGCAGAATATTTTTTGGCACAAGATGTAGATTTGGCTGGATTGAAAAATGAATTAAACCAAATATTGTCTAAAAAAGGCATTAAAGTTAAGTTTAGAGAAAATCATTATACAAAACCAATTATGGATGCTTGTAACGAAAGTATACTGTTACAATCTAATTCACTTAGACGTCATCCTGATGGCTCTATGACCGCACTATTTTTATGTGCCGCAGATAAAGCGGATGGTATAGATTATATAAGAAAAAAGAGAGGCATCTTAAATTCAGAGATTATTATGGCTGGAAATGATGATAATGATATTCCAATGGCAAAGTTTACAAAAAATGGCTCTAAATTTATATGTTTAGCTGATTCCTCTCAGAGACTCATTGATTATTGCGTATCAATATCTCGTAATATATTTTTAAGTGTTGAAAATGGTGCAAATGGAATAATTGAAGGATTAAAATATTTTATTAAATATTAGTTACACAGTATCAGACAGCAATTTTAAATAAATTTTGATAAGACATGTAAATGAACACTCAGTTTGATTATTTGTAACAGACTGTTTAGGAATAATCGCTGGAACCATTGAAAACATATGCACAATTGTAAAGTTTTCGTTAGAATGTACAAAGATAGTGTCAAAAAATCTTTACACGTTTTAAACTCCTTGAAAGGAAAATGAAATGAAATATTTATATGGACCACTCTTCCTGCTTACTGCCTCATGCGCAACTCTATATTTCGAGGTTAGCAAGTACAAGCAAAAGGAGAATACACAAAAACAAATAAAACAGTATTCATCAGAAATTGCAAACAAGGATATTAACAGATTCAATAGAATAAATAATGCTATTACTCATGGGGAAATGAACAATTCTACTGCAAAGTGGATGAAAGAATACAATAAAATGATGGACTCATTGAAAATAGACAGCCTTACAAAGAAAGCTTACTTTGAGGGTGCTCAAATGGTCAGAGATAGTATCAAAGCTGCAACAAAATTAAAATAAAAAGGCTGTATCTTTTGTAAAATTTAGGAATTTGCCGAGGTTAAAACAGCATTTCTTAAAGCGCTTGCGATACATTGAGTATTTTCTGACATCATAATTTCATAACCTCAAGTGCGGTTGATATATCTTGTCAGACTGATTGCTTTTCCAATATTAAACTTGGCGCGTATGCAGACAGATTTAAAACGTTGCCCGAATTTCTCAAACTGGTAAAAAAAGTCCGTTTTAGTCCGGTTTGAGAATTTATTATTCACGATTTTTCCGAGTTCAAAATCCAATAAAATCAAGCCTTTTGAGAAAAATTCTCAAACTGGTTGTTTTCTCAAACTAAACGTAAAAATACATTAATATAATATAGAAAACAAACTTGGTATTAAAATACACAAAACCTAAGCTATGACATAAGAAAGCCCTTTGATTTATTCATCAAAAGGGCTTTTATCCTATTAATCTGGGGCGGAAGGATTCGAACCTCCGAATGCCTGGACCAAAACCAGGTGCCTTACCACTTGGCGACGCCCCATTACAAGCTACGTTTATAATTTTATATGATAAATCTCTTTTGTCAATATTTGTTATTCGATTTCTTTGAAAAAATCATTTATATCTACCCGTAAAATTTTAGAGAGTCTGAAAATTACCTGTGCACTTGGTATGATTACACCGCGTTCAAGCTTGCCAACATAATTAATACTCATATCAAGCATTTCTGCAAGCTTGTCTTGTGTGTAATGCCGTCGGAGCCTTTCTGCACGGATATTTGAACCTAATATATACCCAAAATTTTTTTCCATAATTATTTATTTTATAAGATTCTATATATACAGAAAAGAGATTTTTATGGTTAAAATATTTACAATAATAATTATTTAGTATATTATTATAATTAATTAAAGGAGGCATGTATGAAATATGTAGGCTTTACTCTTGCTGAGGTTTTGATAACTCTGAGTATAATTGGAATAGTCGCTGCCATGACTTTGCCATCTGTTATTACTAATTCGCGTAACAAACAGCTTGAAGCCGGTTTAAAGAAATCTTACAGTGTAATTTCGCAAGCTCTAGAAATGTACAGGGCTGAAAATGGAGAACCTCTTAAAGCCGGTGAAAGTATTAAAATTAAACCAATACTTATGAAATATCTTCACATTGTAAAAGATTGCGGGACAGGCTCTTTTGATCCATCGGCCTGTATTCCTAATTATGGAGTTGATAATGAAAACAATTCAACGGTTTACAAAATCTTTAATGGCAAGCGTCTTATGAGTCTTCAGGAATTTGATGACGGCCAGTTTGTTCTTAATGATGGAACTCTTATTTTGCTGGAAAATATGGTTGGTGCCTCGTCGCCATTATTTATTTCGGTTGATGTAAACGGCTACAACAAAAATCCAAACAGGCTTGGACAGGATTTGTTTATGTTTCAGATTGATAATGAGGGCAGATTGCTCCCTATGGGTGTTGAAGGAACAAAATATTATAATCAGAACGGTGCGTATTGTTCGGCATCTTCTTCTGATAGTATGAATGGTGCTGGTTGTACTTACAACGCATTGAATGATAAAGATTATTTTAAAAACCTGCCAAAATAATTTCAGAAGTTTAATATATAAACGGACTTTGCTCTTTGGCTCTTAATATTTCAACGCGATTGCCAAGAAGTTTTTCAAAAACATCAAGAACTAAAATTTCGCTTTCAAAATGTCCTATATCAAATAAAACAATCGGACTTTCAACGGCAGTGTGGAATTTTACATCGCCAGTTACAAAAGCATCTGCGCCGTTTTCAAAAGCTTCCTGAAGAAATTCTGCTCCGCTGCCTGCACAAAATCCTAGTTTTTTTATTGCCGTTTCGTTTTTGTTGTTTGTATATCTCAAATTCGGCGAAATTTTCGATAATTTTTGCGTAAAATTGTCAACCGAAATTCCTTCAGGCAAACAAACATATCTGACAAAACCGTTCTGTTCTGTTTTTTCAAAATTTAGAGTTTTTATCAATGCGTCAGTTGTTCCGCCTTCGGCCAAATCCAAATTTGTGTGTGCGCAGTATAGATCAATGTCTTTCCAGGCTAAAGGCACAGCAAATAAAGGGTGATGGGAAATTATCATATCGCAATTTTTTTCTCGCGCCTGCTTGATAATATCTTCTGTCACGGTCAGACAAAGCATAACCCGTTTTATTTTTTGTTTTGGCGTTTCGACCAGCCAGCCTGAACAATCCCAGCTTTCTGCAAGTTCAGGCGGTGCAAAATCTTCAATCTTTCGTATAATTTCCGATTTATCCATAAATTGTCTCAAAAGTCTGTTTTGCAACTTCTTGTTTGCTGCATTTGTTTATAATTTTCATATCAAGATTTTTGTCGAAAATTACAACCTCATTGTAATCGCTTGAAAATCCGATATCCTTTCTTGAAATATCATTTGCAACAAGAAAATCACAGCCTTTTGCGCCCATTTTTTTCTTGGCGTTTTCGTACAAATCTTCGCTTTCGGCGCAGAAACCGACGACTATTTGATGCGTTTTTCTGCTGCATAAATCCTTTAAAATGTCAGGGTTTTTGACAAGTGCAATAGAAATCTCATCTTTTGCTGTTTTTTTCATCTTGTTAGGCGAAATTTTCTTTGCGCGGTAATCTGCAACTGCCGCTGCCATTATAACGCAGTCGCAGTCATCAAATTCCAGATTAACTGCGTTTTGCATGTCTTCTGCCGACTTAACTTTTATAACTTTGTAAGGTTTTTCAACTTTTTTTGTCGTAATCAAAACAACATCGGCGCCGCGTTTATAGGCTTCATCCGCAAGCGCAAACCCCATTTTCCCCGAGGAATAATTTGAAATAAAACGCACCGGATCAATTTCTTCAATTGTTCCGCCTGCAGTGACCACAACTTTTTTACCTTTAAGCGGTTTTTCTTTGCCGGTCAAAACTTCAACTGTTTTTTCAAAGATTTTATCAAGCGAGGCAAGCCTTCCTTCGCCGTTCACACCGCAGGCAAGAAATCCTGTTTCCGGGGCAACATTTATAAAGCCGCGCGATGTTAATTTTGTCAAATTTTCCTGAATAAAAGGATTGTTCCACATGTTTGAATTCATCGCAGGCGCAATGATAACGGGTTTTGTGAATGCCGCAAGGATTGAGGTTAAAAGATTGTCGCAAATTCCGTTTGCGATTTTGCCGATTGTGTTTGCTGTTGCAGGCGCGATTACGAAAATATCGGCTTCATCAGCGTAAGAGATATGTTCGGGCTTAAAATCGCCGATTGCGAATTCTTCAACTGCAACATTGTTTTGGCTGAGACATTGAAGTGTCAAAATTGATACAAAATTTAGCGCATTTGGGGTGCAAACAACTTTTACATCTGCATTTGCGCGTTTGTACATTCTAATTAGTTCACAAATCTTATACGCGGCAATCCCGCCCGTAATTCCGATTAAAACATGTTTTCCGCTAAGCATTTTCCATTTCTCCGAAGATAACTCTTGAAAGCTCGTTAATTGCATCTTCAAGGTTATCGTTTACGATTTTGTAATCAAATTTTTCAGCACGTTCAAGTTCAACTTTAACCTGTTCAAGCCGTTTTTGAATAGTTTCTTCGTCTTCTGTGTGGCGGCCTCTCAAACGGTTTTCAAGGGTTTCGTATGAGGGCGGGCAGATGAAAATTAAAACTGCTTCTGGCATTTGTTTTTTAACCTGCAATGCCCCTTGGGTGTCAATTTCAAGAATTATGTCTTTTTCCTCCTGAAGGCATTGGTTAATGTATTTTTTCTTTGTACCGTAAAAATTTCCGGCAAATTCTGCCCATTCGAGGAATTTGTCATTTTCTATACAGTTTTTAAAATCGTCTTTTGAAATGAAAAAGTAATTTACGCCGTCAACTTCGCCCTGTCTGGGTTTACGCGTAGTGCAGGAGATTGAAAGCATAAAATTAGGGTTTTTGTCTAAAAATCCTTTTAAAACGGTTCCTTTGCCGACTCCGGAGGAGCCGGACAATACAAACAATTTTTTGTTCATATTATAATTATACAATGAATATTTCTAATGAAAAAAATATTGTCACATTTTTGAAGAAACTTAATACAATTTCTTCTATTAAAGAACTTTCAAAGTTTGTTTCTGATGAAATTCTTGAATTAACCGGTGCCGGAGCAGCTTGCTTTTGTTTGATGAGTAATATCACCAATAAAATTTATGTGAAACAGTTTTCGTTTTCTCAATCGCAAAAAAATAATTCGCAAACAATTCAATGGATTGAAAAAGTAGCACGCGTTGGCGTTGATTTGCTGACAAACAAGTACGATAATGACGATATAATTACATATTTCAACTCAATGTCAACGCACCGCCTTCTGGTTGAGCCGATTTTTTACAAAAATATTATTTTGGGCTTTGCGGCGGTTGTCAATCGTCATAAGAAATTTAATATAAATAAACTGGCACTTTTTGATATTTTAATTGAAAGCATAAATTCAAGAGTTGATGTTCTTTACCTGCAGGATGAGCTTGATAGAACAAACCGTGAGAAAATTCAGTTCTTAGCAAGTATTTCTCACGAATACAAAACCCCGTTGAATTCAATAATCGGATTTTCTGACATGCTTAAAGCCGAACTTGTCGGAAGCAATAATTATAAATATGTTGATAATATTTCAAAAAGTTCTCGGTTTTTATTAAGTTTAATTCAGGATATTCTTGATATGGCGCGTTCGGAATTCAGACCGATGGAGCTTAAGTATGAAACCTTCAGACCGATGGAGGTAATCAAGGATATTATTTACAGTTTTGATGAAGTGATAAAAGAGAAGAATGTTAATTTCAGTTATACATTGATGGATGTCGAATTAACTGCGGATTTGAAGCGATTTAAACAGCTTATTTACAATCTGATTTCAAACGCTCTGAAATTCAACAAACCTGACGGCAAAATTGTTGTCGTAGCTTATGTTGATGAAAACAAAAATTATATTTTTGAAATCAAAGACTCCGGCGACGGCATAAGAAAAAAAGATTACGAGAAAATCTTTAACTTTTTCTCGCAGGTCAATCGGGATAAACTGAAACGCCAGCAAGGTTCAGGTGTCGGGCTTGCATTGTGCAAAGTTATTACAAATGCACACCATGGCGATATCGGTTTTAAGTCAAGATTGAATTCCGGAAGTACATTTTGGTTCAGCCTTCCGCAATATGGTTATTATGAAGATTATGAAACAGACGTATATTATTGATGCAAGGAGCAGCTAATGAGTATTGAAAAAGTAAAAGAATATTTTAAAAATTTTGGACGTGAAGGTGATATTTTGGAATTCTCCGTGTCAAGCGCGACCGTTGAACTTGCAGCCAAGGCTTTGAATACTGACGGTGCAAGGATTTGTAAAACGCTTTCTTTCAAAACTGAAAGCGGGTGTATTCTGGTTTGCGCGGCAGGCGATGCAAGAATTGACAATAAAAAATTCCGCCAGACTTTTGGTTTGAAAGCCAAAATGCTTACGCCCGAAGAAGTTGTCGAATTTACCGGACACAAAATTGGCGGCGTTTGTCCTTTTGGAATTGAAAATGATTGTGTAGAAGTTTTTTGTGATGAATCTTTGAAACGTTTTTCAACGGTTTTTCCGGCATGCGGAAGTTCAAATTCAGCAATTGAATTAACTCCCGATGAACTTTTTGAATTATCCGGAAGCATTGATTGGGTTGAAGTTTCAAAACTTCCAGAATAATGTCTGAATATTTTGCATAAAAATCCCGTTTTGCTAAACGGGATTTTTATTTTAAGCATTTTTTTGTTTTTTCTTTTTCTCATCCAGCATTAAGACTGTACAAATTCCAATACAAATTACTGCCGAGATTACCCAGAATACAATAGCCCCGTTCCAGCCGAATTTATCAACCATAAAGCCTGTACCGGTTGATGATAAAACAGCCCCGACATATCCAAAAGTTCCTGTAAATCCGGTTGCGGCTGAGGCAACTTTTTTGGAACTGGATTCAACCGCGCAAAGTCCGCCAATCATCATTTGCGGACCGTACGTGAATGCGCCTAAAAGTCCGATTAATACGAAATCAATATTGCTAATTGTATTAAATTTTAGAAGTACCAAACACGCTACAACACCCAAAAGATAAATAAGATTTACCGGTGCACGCTGTCCTTTAAAAATTTTATCGGAAATTAATCCTGCACAAATTGTTCCTGCAATTCCGACAAGCGGTAAAGAACTTAATTTCATTGCCGCAAGTTCAAGAGTATTTCCTTTTGATTCGCTTAGATATTTTATCATCCAGTCTTCTGCGCCAAATCTGATTATGTAAACAAAAATATATGCAATTGCCAAAAGCCAGATTGTTTTGTTGAATAAAATATTTTGTTTGAAGATTTCAACATAAGTTCTGTTGTCTTCTTCGCAATTAGTTTTTTGGGCAGAAGGTTCATCATTGTAAGTTTCAATATCAGGAAGGCCTAATGATTGAGGTCTGTCTCTTAATCTGTCAAAAAGCCATATTGCAACAATAATTGCGATTGTGCCCGGAACGAAAAATGCCATTTTCCAGCCGAAATGTGCAACCAAAAATCCTGAAACAATTACGCTTAAAAATGTTCCAACTTGATGTGAACAAGACCATAATGACCATTTTGTTCCGCGTTCGGAGTTTGAATACCAGTAAGTCAAACTTTTTGCAACTGCCGGAAAGCCTGCTGACTGGAACCAGCCGCTTGCGCCCCAGAAAAATACAAACAGCCATAAAAGAATTGTTGTTGTCGGCAAGCCAAAGAAAGATACTTGACCCGGGGTTATGAAAACAGCAGACAATCCAAAGCAAAGGTTTGCAATTGCAGTCATAATCAAAGCTGTCGGGAGAAATTTCCTTACATCAGCTCTGTCGGCAATTACACCGTTTACAAATTTTCCTATTCCGTATGTCAAATAGAGTGAACTTCCCAAAAGTCCGAGTTCGGTATTAGAATAACCGTATTCTGCGCTCAAACCCGGCAGTGCTACTGCAATATTTTTTTTGCATAGATAAAATATCGTATATCCTATAAAACATGCATAAAAAATTCTCAAACGCCAGTGAGAATACATCTTTTTAACTTCATCAGCATCCTGGATTGTCTCTTTTACAGGAGGCTCTTTAAAAAAATCAGCTAGTTTTTTTAACATAATTTACTTTCCTGCCTTTATAATTTGAATATTTCTTGTTTCAGTCAATTCCTGACGTGCTTCTTTAATGATTTCTCTTTTATCTTCATCAAGGCTGTATCCGCCCACAAGACGGTCAACAAAACCTGTGTTTAATTTTACGGCTTTTTCAAACGCCCCGACCTCTTCCAAAACATCTTTAATCTGGTGGAAATCATAGCCGAAAGACTGTTTTGAATTGTATACAAGAGTTTCGCCGGTTTGCGAGCGTATCGGCTGGCCGCCCTGTTCGAAATACAACTTGAATACTGATTTCAAATCCTGCAGTTCTGATTGAAGTGTGTTGATTGTGTTTTGAATTCTCAAAAATCTTTCAAAAAGATATTCTACATTATCAAGCTGCTTAACTTCCCAGTCATATTTTTGCATATATAATTTTTTTAATTTAGGATAACAAAGCGCAAGCCCCATTGTATCAGCCATTGCTCTGTGATGGTTTGTTAAATCGACATTGAATTTTTTTGTCAATGCATCAAGCCCGTGTGAATCCAAATCCGGATAAACTTCTTTAAACATCTGCTGGCTGTCAACCCGTGGATTTTTGATTTCTTTTCCTGTTGTTCTAATGCTTGCTTCATTTATGAAGGTGTAATCAAAAATAGCGTTGTGGGCGACTATCGGATAATCGCCGATAAATTCGAGGATTTTAGGCATTGCCTCTGCTTCTGTGGGGGCATCCGCAACCATTTCTGCCGTAATCCCGTGGATTGCAATGCTGGATTTTCTGATGTGCTGCTCGGGGTTGATAAGAGTTTGAAATTCGTCTTTGATTTTGCCGTTTTCAAGTCTTACTGCTGCAAATTCCACCATCTTTTCTTTTGTGTAATCCAGCCCTGTTGTTTCAGTGTCCAAAACTATTTCTATAATCTTTTTTCTAGCCATTTTTTTATCCTGTTGAATTCTATTAAGATAATAGCACAAAAACTTTTTCTGTGTTAGAATGGCGCATGTAAAAGTTAAAAAATAAAGGAGATATATATGTCAAATGCAGTTGATATTAATGACGCGGCATTCGAAGCAGAAGTGTTAAATTCAGAAACCCCTGTTGTAGTTGACTTTTGGGCGCCATGGTGCGGCCCGTGCAGAAAACTTGGCCCGATTTTGGACGAAGTTGCAACAGAATTCGGCGATAAGGTTAAATTTGTAAAAATGAACACCGATGATAATCTTGAAACTGCTAAAAATTACTCAATCAGCGGTCTTCCGAGCCTTCTTGTTTTCAAGAACGGAAAAGCGGTTGAAAGACTTGTTGGTTTGATGCCGAAATCTTCAATTATTCAAAATATTGAAAAACATTTATAGTAAATAAGGCGCGGGCTGAAAATCGCCAAATCGCGTCTGAGTTCCAATTGTAACATTTTATAAAGCTGGATTTGTAAAGTTAAAACGCTTGCAAATTCAGCTTTTTTAATATTTCATTAAAAATTCCCGCTAAAGTCCTCCGGTATTTGTGCCGTAAATTATAACAAAGTAATTATTTATGAAAGGCGCACTTCAATGTCAAGTATTCAATCTATAAAAAAGAAAGTTATGCAGGATATGTTCACGCAAAGAACTTACCAACAGGGTACGACTTTGCAGGATTTGATTGATGACTTTAAAACAAATCCCAATTTTGCGGGCTGGTCGGATGATGATATTAGAGAATATGCACTGGGAGTTATGTCAGACCACAACCAACGTACGCTTCTGGGGGATATGAGTAACTCTTTGCAATTGAAAAATCGTCCGGATGCTCCTGAATGGCTGCAATATACTTATGAAGAAATTTTGCAGATGGAGGATAACGGTGTTGAAATCCCAAAAGAAGTTTCTGATTGGGCACATTCAATGGCGGATTCAAATACTGTTGAATATCAGCTTGACACCGGCGACATAAACGATATTAACGATGCTGACGGTTTGGCTGCCGATATTGGTGACGCCGGCGATATGGGCAAGAAAAATATTGCAAAAGTTTTTAATAAACAAGTAACCACGCAAGAAGAAATTTTGACGCAGGCTGAAAAAGAGTTTGAACAATATTCCTCACAGCTTGAAATCTCAGCGGACGATGCACAATCCATTCAAAATAACGCTTTAAAAAAAGTTCAGGAGATGATGAACGAATGGCAAACTCTTGATGCCAAAGCTAAAAGCGGCGAAGAGATGACGCAGGATGAAAAAGCCCGTTACGGCCAGCTTGGATTTTTGATGGATAACGAAGTCAAAAGTTCAACTGTGCAAATTGAGAATTTTACAACAGATTTTGATAGAATTTCAAAACTTATGCAAGGGGTTTCAAAAGAAGCGAAAGTAGCTCAGGATTACGCTTCTGATACTAATTTCACCGCAAATCTTATTACACAATATGAGTCTCAGCATAATAAAAGAACAGTAACCGGCAGCAATTTGATTTTTGACGGCGCAACCGGCGTTGTTGATTTGCTGAAAGCCAACACCATCGGTAAAAACCTTGCTGTGACCTCAATTAAGAGCGGAAATATTCTGCAAAATGTAACCTTCACTTCTGACAAATCAATTAAGAAGGTTGGCTCACAAATGAAAGGCATGCTTGAAGATGTTGATAGAGGAAGTGAAAATATTTTAAACACAGTTACAGAGGGCGAAGTAAGGGCAAAAGCAGAAGCTCCCGTTAAAAAGGAAGATGCGCCTGAACCGCCGCCGACAGAAGATGATCCGATTGTTCTTGCACAGCTTAACAAAGCAGAAGAAAGCGAAAATGTATTTGCTGAAAGTGAAGATTTCAACAATATTGACTCTATTATAAAGCGTCAGCAAAGAAAAGCGCCAAAACAGGAGCCTGAACAAATAATCGTTGACTAAGCGTCATTTTAGGATTGCCGTTGGAAGAATGATGCAATCTGCTTATGCGGAAGTATTTTCGATATCGGTCTTCCATGCGGGCAAGTGTATGGCATTTTTGTCGTGCGCCATCTTTTGATAATCTCCTGCATCTGCCAGGTCGAAAGCTTTTGTCCGGCTTTCACTGACGCCTTGCACGAGGTTGTAATGAGAATTTTTTCCTCTAAACCGTCAATGTCACCTTCAATGTTTTCTAAAATCTCTGACAAAATTTCTTTTGGATTGACCTTTGCAATTAACTGCGGAACTTTTCTGAAAATAAGTTCGTTCTCTTTTAAAAACTCAATTCCGTAACCGAATTTTTCAAATTTTTCAATGTTTTCTTTGATAAGTTCAGCCTCGGCGCTGGAAACCGTTAAAACATCCGACACAAAAAGAAGTTGTGACACAACATTTTTTTCTGATTTTAATTTCTCATAAATATATCTTTCTTCGGCGATATGCTGGTCAACGATTTCCAAACCTTCGTCGCGTTCAATCAAAATATAAGTGTTTTTGTATTGTCCGATAATATTTTCTTCCGGCTCAGGTTCTTTTTCAACATGTGTTATAAGCTTAGCCTGTTCTACAGTTTCTTCACGTTTAAAAGGAAGGCTCTGGGAAATCTTCTCCATCATATTGTCTGAAACATACATTGAATCTTCTGTTTTATCAAAATAAATTTCACCGGTTTCTGATTTTGGAAAATTCAATATCCCGACAGGCTCTCTGAATTCTGAAGGCTCAGGCCTGATTGACATTTCAGCAAAAGGCTTTTCCACATAATTTGTCAACCCGCCCTGAATTGCTGTGTAAATGAAATTAAAAACCATGTTTGTATTTTTGTAGCGGACTTCTTTTTTTGTCGGGTGAACATTCACATCAACATCTGCCGGAGGAATTTCGAGGTTCAGAACGACAAACGGATATTTGCCGCTTGCAATCAGGTTTTTGTAAGCATTGTCAATTGATTTTTGGAAAACCGGACATTTTACGGCGCGTTTGTTTATAAACATGTAGTAATTTTTTTTGCTGGAACGTGTAAAATCAGGCGTGCTGACATAGCCGGAAATCTGCATTCCTGCAATTTTGTCTGTTTTTAGCACCTCTTTAAGATTGTCTGTCACTTCTGCATTAAAAAGCTCTTTAATTGTGCGTTTTAAATCACCAAGCCCGGTTGTTTTAAGTGTAGTTTTGCCGTCGCGTTTAAGTTCAAAAGCAACGTCAGGATTTGCCAGCGCAATTGATTGAAGAAGCTCCTGAATATAAGAAAATTCTGTTGAAGCGCTTTTTAAAAATTTCAGCCTTGCCGGAATATTGTAGAACAAATCCTTTATATCCATAATCGTTCCGACTGCGCAGCCGGTTTCGACTTTATTAACTTCTGAATTTTCGCATTTTACTTTTGTTCCGGTTTCAAATTCCGCCGTCCTTGTTGTGCAAGTAAGTCTTGAAATCGAAATAATACTTGCAAGCGCTTCGCCGCGAAATCCGAGTGTGTGAATATCAAATAAATCTTCATCCGTTTTGATTTTGCTTGTTGCATGTTTTGTAAAAGCGAGCAGAATATCATCTGGATGTATCCCGCAGCCGTTGTCGGCAATTCTTATGTTCCGGCAGTCGTTTGTGATTTCAATACTGATTTTTTTCGCGCCCGCATCCACAGAGTTTTCAACAAGTTCTTTAACTACAGACGCCGGGCGCTCAATAACTTCGCCCGCCGCAATCTGGTTTATTAGATGTTTTGATAATTGTTGAATTCTTGCCAATTTAAGCTCCTTTTGAATTTTTACATAAAATGCGACATGAAAAATTCTTTTACCAAATCGAATTTTATTAATACGACCACAACAACAATTGAAACAACCAGTCCGAAAGTTACTTTTGTGAGGTCTTTAAGAATATGTTTATACATTTTTTTAGGACTTTCAAATCTCAACCTGTTGTAAAGCGCAATTTCGCGTCCTGCCAGAAGCCCTATGAACACCCATGTCGTGGACATCGGAATGTTGTTAAGTTGTATAAAATACAAAAGTAAAAATGCATAAATTATATCAATAATCGTTGCAGAACGCGGATCTTGAACATTGGTTTTCATTTTGATGATTTTTTGAACTTCCCCGCCGCGTTTGTATGCAACCATCCACAAAAATGCTGAAAATGCAATTAAAACAAAAAGCAAAGTAGAAAAAGAAGTTTTCCTTGGAAGATAAACGAATAAATTCGCTGCATCCTGCATAAGCCATTGTGACCATAAAAATGCGGTTGAAGCCCATTTTGCCGCAATCCACCATTTTGAGATTTTTTTATCCGCAGTGTAATAAAAAACTCTTTCAAGCGGTCTGGCAATAATTGTGTATACAATTATTGAAACAATAAGCGCCAAAAAGTATCCGATAATTGATTTCGACAAAATCATACCGATTACGCTGATATCACTGGCTGAAAATATACTTAAAATTAAAAATGTTGTCGAAACCGGAATTCCGTAGCGTGTCAGGAACAAAAGAATTACAGGCGGCAAAACATGGACAAGAGTAAAGGTTTCAGGGAAAGGAATTCTTTCCAGCCTGCCAAAAGCCATATCGCCGTCGTTTAGAAGCCAGCCGGTTGAAATCGTTACAATTAAAACAGCGCTTGTAAAAGCCCAGATTAACCAGGTTGGCATTTTTTTACTTGTAGTAAGGAAGGTTCCGAGTGTCTGAATAACGTCATTGGAAACGCAGGAATACATCGAGATTAAAAAGCCCGTAATCATGTATAAATTACTTAATGTTAAATATTCAGAGAACATTCTTCCTCCATACAACCTCAACTTACAACAAAAACAAATTCATCTAAACAATTGATTACAAATTTGAAACATTTCTATAAAATACCTCTATAGATTTGATAAGGGGAGAAAGAGACTTGGCAAGAGTGAAAACAAATACAAAATTAAAACCGTTAAAGAAAGCTGATTTACAGGTCGTTAAACCTGTTAAAACCACAAAATACAGTGATATTGACCTGAATAACTGGAAGGCTTACGACCATGTTAAAACAGATACTTTGTGGGAATTTCCGACCCGCTTAAGAGAAGGCGGACACTCTAATGAGTATCACGGGAATTACATTCCGCAAATCGCCCAGCAGCTTTATGAAAGATTTACAAAAAAGGGCGATGTTGTGCTTGATTTGTTTTTCGGCTCAGGAACTTCAGGTATTGAAGCCCTGAATATGGGCAGACGCTGCATTGGCGTTGAGCTGAAAGACGAACTTGCGGAAAAAGTTTCAGAAAAATTCACCCCGAAGCAGCTTGTAACAGATGTAAGAATTATCTGCGCTGATTCAGCGTCTGTTGAGGTCAGAGATAAAATTCAAGCCGGTCTCGAAATCTTAGGCGAAGAAAAAGCACAGTTTTTGGTTCTTCATCCGCCTTATGATGATATTATCAAATTTTCAGATAAAAAAGAAGATTTATCTAATTGTGATTCGACCGAAGAATTTTACGATTTGTTTGAAAAAGTTGCCAAAAACGGTTATGACAAGCTTGAAAAAGGCCGATTTGCGGCGTTGATTATCGGTGACAGTTACAAAAATTCAGAAGTTCAGCCGCTTGGATTTGAATGCATGGCAAGAATGATGAAGTTGGGCTTTAAGCTTAAAGGAATTATAGTAAAAGACATTCAGGGCAACGAACGCGCGAAAGGCAAGACCGCAAATTTATGGCGCTATCGGGCACTTGCAGGCGGATTTTTCATTTTTAAACATGAATATGTAATGATTTTTCAAAAGGTAAAATAAAGGAGCTAAATATATGAAAAAGCAGACTATGATTGAATTTCCAGGGGGGGGGGGCGTCCTGTAACCCAGCTCCTGTGAGGGTTTTCCTTAAATTTGCGTGGTTGGGTTTATTAGAGTCGTTCTTGGGGGATTTGTTTTCTCAAACACGCTCGCTGGCTCGCTATCGTTTCGAAAACAAATCCCCCAAGACCTTCTTAGCGAAGAAAAGCAATAACAATGAAACGAACAGCTCACCGCTCACTGTTTACCGTTTACTAATTAACGAAACGGACTTTTCACGTTTCACTTCTCACTTTTCACCCCTCAAAAATCCAGCATTCACGATGGCAGAGGTACTAATCACTCTCGGCGTAATCGGAATTGTAGTCGCAATGACTTTGCCAACCTTGATAAACAAGATTCAGGGATATGTTCTGCAAACTCAATTTAAAAAAGCTTACAACATGATATCAGTTGCATTGGTTAAAATGAAAGCGGATTACAGCATTGATAATTTACACAGAGAATTCGTAATTTATAATCCATCAACAAGTTATTACCGTTCAAATGAATTCAAGGAGATGTTTTATAAAACTATTGGTGCGGATAGAGTGATACCGTTATATAAAGTAAAAAACTATAACTTGACAAAGGATTATGAATATTTCTACGTTGATTATCCTACGCCTATTCATGTTTTGAATAATGGTGTATCAGTTGAGACTCTTATTACAAGCGGACATATATTAATCGCGGTTGATATCAACGGTTACCAAAAAGGTCCAAATGCGTATGGACATGATATTTTTAGATTTGATTTAGATACAAATGACGCACTTCGCCCTTGCAAAATGACTCGTTCATATACCGAAGAAGAACTGGAAAATCTGCCATACCCAGAGCAGGCTGGATATCCCTGCTCTATAAACTCAAAACAGAGGGGTAATGGTATCGGATGTGCATGGTATGCTTTTGAAAATATTAATCCGGATGATAATTCAAAAACTTACTGGGATAACTTGCCAAAGTAATTTAATCTTTATTGAAAAATCTCAGGATTTTTTCTAGCAATCCTTCATCTTCAACCATTTCTGTATTTTCCAGTTTTGCAAGATGTTTTTTCACTGCTTCATAATCTTCTGCGGTTGTTGCTGTTTGAAGATATTTTTTGTAGTATTCAACAGCGGAAGGTTTATTTTTAAGCCTTTCGTAAGTTTTTGCAAGTCTTTTTATCAGACTGTAGTTGCGTTTATCAACTTCGTACCAGGCTTCCAGGTAATCACATTCCGCTCTGTAATCGCCTAAACCATTTCTGTAATCTGCAAGTTTTGAAAGTGCTGTAATGTTGTTTGGCTCAAGTTTTGAAATTTTTTCATAAAACTCCATTGCGTGGTTTTTGTCACCGTTTTCTTCCAATAATGCCGCAAGAGTTGTAAGCAAATTTAAATCATCATCTTTAAGCTGGTATGCATTCAGGAATTCATTAATTGCGATGTCAATATTTCCGCGTACAATGTTGTATTTACCCCACTGCACATGCGCGTTATAATCATCCTTTTGGTTTTCATAAATCAAAGCCTTCATCTGGTATGTTAAAGGCGAATTTTTTTCAATTTTTTCAAACTCGTTAACTTCTTCAAGTGCCTTATCAAAATCATTTTTTAAAAAATAATATTGAGCCAGAAGTGAGTGATATTTTGCTAAATCTTTTTTCTTTGCTTCAGGCAGTTCCAGGATTTTAAAGGCCTCTTCTGTTTTTCCGCATTCCAAAAGACATTTTGCCTGCATTAGTTCATCTTTTGTAATTTCAAGAGCTTTTTCCGGATTGTGGTTTTTTAAATGCAGCCCGGCAAGTTTTTCTCGGATATTTTCTGTGTCAATATTTTTAGAGAAGGCTCTTTCAAGAACATTTATTGCACTTGCTAGGGCATCTTCTTTTACATAGAGGTTTGCAAGATTTAAAAATGTCTCTGGCGGGATTTCTTCATAATCAATTAAACGAAGGTATTCATCAATTGCTTTTGTTGTGTTTCCGGTTTGAGCATACAGCGCAGCAAGAACAAATCTTGTTGTAATGATATTTTTTTCTTCCTGTGTATTGGCAAGCGCTTTTTTGTAGTCGTTAATGGCATGTTCAAACTTGTGTTCAATTGAATGAAGATTTCCTCTGTAAACATAATACTGATATTTGTCAGTTTCCTGATAGATGTCCATTAATTGTTCATAAACCATAACATTTGTTACATCAAACTCAAGAATTTTTCCATAAAATTCAGCTGCTTCTTCTTTTTTGTTTAGCATCATGCAAAGATGTCCCAAACGTTCAAGAATATTCATATCTTTTTGATTTTTGTCAAATTCTTTTTTATATTCTTCATACGCTTTTTCATAGTCTTCGTTTTCTTCGTATTGTTCTGCGATTTGTATGCTCATTAAATACTCCTTATCTTAAAATCTATTATATCTGAAAAATTTCACTAAAAATAACCTGTGTGGTTAATTGTAACGATTTTGAGATTTTTCAATTCCGTTTTCCAGATAAAATTCAACAGCTTCGGCTGTTCTTTTGATTGTTTGTTTTAAATCCTCCATCTGTTCTTTTGAGAAATTTTGCAGAACAAAAGCTTCCGAAGGCATTGGCGGCTGAGGGCCTATCCCGATTTTAATCCTGTCAAAATCTTTTGTACCGAGGTGTTTTATGATGGACTTAATCCCGTTGTGGCCGCCGTCAGACCCGTTTGGCCGGAACCTTATTCTTCCTAAATCAAGAGAGATGTCATCATAAATTATCAAAACCTCTTTTACATCAATTTTGTAATAATTTAAGACAGCACTGACTGCCTCGCCTGATAAATTCATAAAGGTCGTTGGTTTTATAAGAAGAATATCTTCTCCGTTAATTCTGCCTTTTGCAAGAAAACATTTAAGCTTTTTTTCTTCTCTGAATTCAAATCCTTTATCATAAGCTATTTTATCAACAGCCATAAATCCGGCGTTATGTCTTGTGAAAAGATATTTTTCCCCTACATTTCCAAGTCCAGCGATTAATTTCATTTTAATTTACCCTTTATATTTATTATTTTAACGCAAATAAATATTACCGCCCTGATTTACCATGCTTTCGCTTAACAAATTGATAGAAAAACCGTAATTTAATAATGAACTTAAATTAATATGAGGATAAAAATATGTGTGCAAAAAGCAAACCCATAATTCAGGAAAAAAGTTCGGAAAAAGTTGCCAAATTTTTAGATAAAAACGGCATTCATAAAAAAGATTTTGCAGAAATGATAGGCGTTACGCTTTCTTATGTTTACAATCTTATAGATAACACTATTCCGTTTTCCACACGAGGAACGACTTTAGAGCGTATCGCAACTGTGATGGAGATTGAACCTGATGAATTTGAAGAATATAAAATTCCTCAAGAACCTGTGTTAATTGATGATACGGTTGAATTTCTGAAGAAAGTTATGAGGGAAAAGGGAATGTCAACGGTAAATTTCTTAAAAGCCTTCCCCCGCAAGAAAAGACTCGAAATCGTTGATATTTTACGCGGAAACCTTCCGATTCCGATTGATTATAAAGAGTTAAGTATGATAGCACAGGTGCTTGATATCGATAAAGATGATATCTACGACATGTGGGAAAAACGCATGAAACAAGTTCTGGAAACTAGCGGCATGAATATATATGCAAATGCAGCGTTGGTAAATGCCATGTTTGATTGTGCTAAAAAGTATATTGACTTACAATAATTTTCCGTAATAAATTATTTTCTCTGACCGCTTTATGATTTTTATTTCTAAGGCGGTTTATTTTTATAAAAAAAGTTTTGACAAAACTGTTGACATAAAAATTTGTTCTTGCTAACATAAGATTACTGACGAAATGAATAGCAATCATTGAGTTGTGAAAATGAATAAATAAGCGCTTGTAGCTCAGCAGGTAGAGCACTCCCCTTTTAAGGGATAGGTCGCGCGTTCGAATCGCGCCAAGCGCAATTTTTTATGCCTTTAACGGTCTGAATGCATAATCCATAATTGCTTTATGAAAATACTGGTTTCTTAATCATTTTCTATTACAGGTTTAGTTAAATTGCGTACGTAAATCTACGTAAGTGTAATTGCTGACTTGCGACGAGTTTTGAAAATTAGTTATAATAGGCTTGTTGGCCAATATGTACTACACAAATCAAGTGGTGTTACCACAGAAAGAGGTTTATTATGTCAAATTCAGGAGAGGCTATGTTGCAACTGTATAAAAGTTGTACAAGATCAGTAGATTTCGGCGGTATAGAAGTTGCTCTATCTAATATGCATGACGTTGTAATCGAAGGACATGTTTTAAAATTTTATTATCCAGCAGCAAGAACAAATTGGATTATTGACTTTGATAATCTACCTTATATTACAGGTAAATAGATATGAGGAACCGGGATTTCCCCGGTTCTTTTTTTATTGATTTGTTTTGTATAATATGTGTTATGGTATATTTTTAGAGGAAAAGATTATGAAAAAGATTTTGTGCTTTGGTGATAGTAATATATTTGGCTTTATCCCTGAAAGTGGAAAACGCTATCCTAAAAATATCCGCTGGACAGGTATTTTGCAAGGTCTTGTTCAAAACGATTTTGAAGTTATTGAAGCAGGCTGTAATAACCGAACTGCTTTTGCAGATAATCCCTGCGGCAATCTGCAGACTGGATACAAAGCTATTCCTCCGCTTTTGACGAAGGATTTAGACTGTATTATTCTGGCGATAGGAATTAATGATTTGCAATTTTCATATAACCAATCTCTTGAGCAAATCCAAGACGGCATTGAAAAATTAGTTGGAATTGCCCAAGAAAAATGTCCTGATGCAAAAATGATTTTAGTTTCACCTTCTGTTTTGACAGAGGATGTTCTAAAGAGTGGCTTCTCTGCGATGTTTGATGAAACGTCAATTGAAAAATCAAAACATCTATCTGCAATTTATAAAAATGTCGCAGATAAAACAGGATGTTTTTTTATAGATATTAATTCTGTAGCAAAAGTTTCCTCTTTGGATGGACTTCATTATTCAGCAACTGAGCATAAAAAAATAGCTCATAAAATGTTTAAAATTTTATCATTATTATTTAAAGATTTTTAAAATAATACTTTCGGCTATGGACTAAAAATTTTTTTGTGCTAAAAATAAATTATCTCTTTTAATGTTTATTTTTTGTTTCCTTGGGAGAAATGATGAATAAATGTAACAGTTTGTGAAAAATTTTTGTAAAAACGCAAAAATATTTTTTCACGATTTATAGAATATTGACAATCATTAGTAAAAGTGAGGCAATTTATGAGTGTGGTGAAAAAAATTTCGTTTGGAAATGGTCAACTTAATCAATTTATGTTTACGCCGAGTTCGGCAAATGTTATCAATCGTCAGGAAGTGTCAAGCAAACAAAATTCAGATAGTGTAAAAAGTGCTAAAACTATGAGTTATGTTAGTGCTGCAACAGCCTTGGCATCGTTAGGAGTGGCTGGGGTTGCAATTGTTAAATCAATTAAAAAGCCAAAGAATATAGAAGCCCTGACAAAAGAGGGTGTCGCTGAAATGATTAATCCCATAAGAGAATCTGTAGGCAAACTTGCAGGAGACTTTAAAAATACCGCAGAGGGCTTTACTAAATTAGAAGAGAAAATGTCAGGAGAAGTCTCAAATGTTCATGACCGTATAAACAAGCTTGGAGGCGAGGCCAGTGGCATGGTTGAAAATGCCAAACGTGAACTTTCAGAGCAGATAAGCGGTGTTGCAAGATATGCAGCATCTCAAGGTCCTGATGGTTTTTATACATGTGATGTCAAAGTGAATGGAGTTCCGCTTAAACTTGCAAATGTTTATAGTGAGATTTACGGTGAAAAAGCCAGAATGCTTGAGAAAGATCTTCAATCAGAAGCAGCAAAACGTATTTTGGGCCTTGTTGACCGCTCAAATAAAACTCCACCAGAAGTAGTCACTGTTCGTATGCCTACTGCTGAAATCCGTCCGTTCACTTCAACCGGCGGTATGTCAGTCGTTCCGAAAGAATTGATTACAAATATTGCCGGGCTTTTAAATACAAAGCAAAAAGCTAACTTGCTCCTTGATACTCCGCTTTATGTCGGCAATGTTTCTAATAATCAATTTTATAGAACAGAAAGAGTCTTTGATGAAAACGGTAAACCAACTGAACAATTTAAGTATATTAAAAATGCCTTTAACAGCGAGAAAAAAGTTTGGGAAGAATCAACTATGACAACTATAGAAAAAATCGATTCTATGAGGCTTCCTATTTACACTGATAAAGCTAGAAATATGGAAAATGTTGATTTATATCTTTCAGATGAACTTAAATCAAATATTGACTTTAAGCTTTTAGCTGCAAGATTAAATTCTGATGTTCTTGAAGAAATTGAAAAGTCTGTTAATACAAATAAATTTTGGGAAAACGATATATTGAAAATTTCTAAAGATCCAGATACTGGAGAATATGTTACTCAGGCAAAATATAAGGCTGTTTTCTATGACTCACCAAAATTTGATTTGGCAGGACGTACAAATGAAAAGCCGACTATTTATAAGAACGATGCTATTGAAACCGGCGAAACGGAAAGATTTATCTATTTTGCCAAATTCTTCTCCGAACATTTGATGAATGGTGATAATTCAAAAGCTAAACTTGGAGCAGATTTGATTATTGGTAATGACTGGCATACCGGCCCGATTTCTGCAATTCTGCGACAGCTTACAACAACAAGAAAATATTACGGAATGGATCCTGTAAAGGCAGATCTTCTCCATGATATTCCGATAGTTACAATTATGCATAATGCCGGTTTGGCTGGAAATACATGGCATTCTCATTCTAAATTGTTAAATATTATGTTCGGCGAGCATGCAACAAAAATCGTTACAAATTCATTTATGCCAAATACTTTTGTCAAAGACAGCGTTAAAGGTCTTCCGAATGATCTGTTAAACGGTTTATTTACAGGAGATAATGTTAACCCGCAGATGATGGCTGCTGCATATTCTGACATTCTTGTTCCTGTTTCCCAAAAATATGGAGATGAAATGGCTTCTCATAGTGAATATGGCAAAGCTTGTCATGAAATTTTCAAAATTCGTGCCAGAAAGTTTGAATTTGCAGATGAGTTTACATTGAAAGTTATTGCTAAAAACAACGGATTAAATCAAGAAAGTCTTTCTTCACAGCCTACAATGGTAGGTGTTCCAAATGGGTGTGATCCGGTTAATAATACTCTGGTAGCAAAGCAGGCCAGGAACCTTGAAGAATATTTAGGTCTTGAAAAAAATTCTATTTGGACATTAAAAGATGCTGGCAATAATGTTTCAAAATGGCACCGCCATAATAAAGACGTATATTTGGGTAAAGTTATTAATGATATAAATATTGCCCGTACCTCAAATGGGGTTAACAATCCGATGAACATTTACATGCCAGAAAATACAGATTTGACAGGAGTTACCGCAGATACACCTGTATTCTCATCTGCAGGACGTTTTTCTGACCAAAAAGGGTTAGAAATTTTTGCAGAAGGTATAAAGGAATTTTATAAAAACTATAAAGGTACAGAATATCCGGTATTTTATATTCAAGGGCGCGGTGACAGGAAGTTTATTCAGCCGTTGCTTGATTTAAAATCCGAACTTTGCAAAACAAATCCTGATGCTGCAAAGCGCATAGTTATTGCGGATTTATTTGATGAAAAAGGGCGTTATGATGGATGCAAGTTGATGTCTGACTTTACAATTATGTCAAGCTGGTTTGAACCTTGCGGGCTTGTTCATAAAGAAAATGCCAAGTTCAGCGGAGCAATTCCTATCTGCTTGGATGTCGGCGGTCTTTCAGCAGGTCTTACTAATAATGTTAACGCATTGATTCTTGATTTCACACCTCGTTATATGCAAGATGCTCTGCAACATAATGGAACATCCTTATCTGGCGGTATGCTGAGAGCTTGTGAATGGATGAAAGATAAAGCTGGATTTGCCAAAGCTCTTGAGTCTTCACAAAAAACAGATCACAGCTGGCTTGCTATTGGCGGTCCTATGGATCAATACGGTAAAATATTTGTTGATATGAAAGTCTTTAAACCAGAAGTTCTTGACATTCCGGCAAAAGCCGCAGCATGTACCTAAAATTGTGTTGGTAAACAGTCAGATGCTTCATAGTTAACTTTTATCACATTTTAAACAAAAGGAGTATATTTTATACTCCTTTTTTGTATAATTAATCTTGTAGACAATAGTTGAGGCTTTATGGAAAGATTTTTTGGGATTTTTGGTATAATTTTTATATTTTTAATTGCTTTTTTGATGTCTAACAACCGGAAAGCAATTAATTACAAAACTGTTATCACAGGCTTTCTCTTGCAGATAGGGCTTGCATTGTTTATCTTTAAAGTTCCGATTGGAAGAACTATTTTCATGAATTTAGGCTTGTTTATAACAAAAATTCTTGATTTTGCAAAAGAGGGAGGTAATTTTGTTTTTGGCCCGTTGATGAACTCTGAAAAACTAAGCACTGTTTTTGGAACAGGCGCGCAGGTTTTTGCGTTGCAGTTAATTGCATCATTAATTTTTATGATGATTCTTGTGAATATTCTTTATTATTACGGGATAATGCAAAGAGTTGTGCCGGTTTTGGGTAAAGCAATGAATAAATTAATGTCAGTGAGCGGTGCTGAAGCTTTGTCAAATGTCGCGAGTGCTTTTGTCGGGCAAATCGCTGCTCAAATTATGATAAGACCTTACCTTGCAAAACTTACACGCTCTGAACTGCTGGCGTCCATGACAGGCAGTATGGCTTGTATTTCAGCTGCAACAATGCCGATTTATATAGGGCTGGGAATTCCGGCACAATATCTTCTGGCCGCATCAATTATGGCGGCACCGGGGGCGCTTGTTATATCTAAAATAGTTTATCCGGAAACTGGAATACCGGAAACAAGCGAGGATATCAAAATTCATTTCAGTAAAAGAAGAAGACCTTATACAAACCTTTTTGATGCAATTTCACAGGGTGCTTCTGAAGGGATGAAGGTAGCAATTAATGTAGTTGCAATGATTTTGGCACTTGTTGCACTCGTGGCTTTTGTTGATTGGGTTCTTGGAGGGCTTGGAAATTTCATTGTAAATTATGCGCATATAAACTTTGCGTCATTTGATTTAAGCCAGCTTTCGCTGAAAATGATTTTAGGAAAAATCTTTGCAATTTTTGCTTATCTTATGGGAGTTCCCGGAAATGAGGTTACTACTGTCGGAAGTCTTATGGGTACAAAACTTGTCTTAAATGAAATGGTTGCTTATGTTGATTTGACTTCGCTTCCTCAGATGCTTTCAGAAAAAAGTTTTGTAATTGCTTGTGTTGCGCTTTGCAGTTTTGGAAACTTCGGTTCAATTGCAATTCAATTAGGCGGTATCGGGGAACTTGCGCCGAACCAGAGAAAAAATCTTGCAAGATTAGGTGTAAGAGCGCTGATTTGCGGGACTTTAACAGGATATATGTCGGCAGCAATCGCGGGTATTCTTTTGAATTAATTTCAAAAAATAACAAAATTTTTCAATAAAAAAGAGGTTTTAAACCTCTTTTTTTATAAAGTTTTTCCAGTTTTCATCAAGGTTTTTTATAAACCTGTGCGCGTCAATAACATCATCGAAACTTATAGGCTCAGGCCCTTCAACAACCTCAAGCGGAAGCTCGTTTTCTTCTTTGACTTCGAAATCTGAAAATCCTAAAAACGCAACACCGTAATTTTTCCCGCAATGCCGGCACTGCAGATTGGTCACAAGAAGCCCGTTTTCTTCACGTTTAATTGTTACGGAATCCTCGTCGAATTCGTGTTTGCAAATCGAGCAGCAAAGGTTTTTAAATAGTATCCCCAATTTCTTTTTCATCTTTTCCTCTTTTCTATTATACAAAAAATTCTGATTTTATTTGTAAAATTATGTTACATTTCACTTTCAAGTGGGCATAATATACATGTGTAAGCTATAGGAGAGTTTATATGGAAGCTATCAACTTAATCTTATTTGGTTTTATCGTCTACACTGCATTAATCGTAGTTCCGAGCATCTGGGAAGAACTCACAACTGAAGGTTAATTACAGAATTTTCGATAAGTGAACTTCGATAAGTGAACCTTTCACAATTTAACAGACGTTTTGTGTAGAGAAAAGTTTCTTGAAAAATTTTTTATTCGCCGTTTAAGAAGGTTTAGGTCTTTACAAGTGTATAAATTACGTTAAATCTTTAACGCAATCATATAGTTATGCTTTTCACCTCCCAACTTCCGCCTTTTCGTCTTGCGTGAAGGCGGTTTTTTATGTTGTTTTATAATTGCCAATTCATTATTAATATGTTATATTATAGTAGTGTTAATTTATAAAAAAGGAGGGTTTTGATGACTGAAAAGCTTGCTATGACTGACTTTGCGGGGGGGGGGGCATCCGCTAAAAGCACTCCTCACTGGTTTTTCTCTATCTTGCATATTGCTCGAAATAATGATAAAATGCTTAATATATTGGGTTATAGAAAGGGCAATATGAAAAAAGGTTTTACATTAGCGGAAGTTTTAATTACGTTGGGGATTATCGGTATAATTGCCGCTATGACTTTGCCAACAGTTATAAAAAATAATCAGCGAAAAGAAGCAGAAGCAAAACTAAAGAAAGCTTATTCTGCAGTTTCGCAAGCATTTTTAGCTGCACAGGCAAAACATGGTGAAGCTAAAGACTGGGCATGGGACAATGCAGACTTTGTTTTGTCATACTACATTGCACCGGAAATTAAAGGGGCTAAGCTTTATCCTTCAGGAAAACAACAAGTTAATGTTATGTGCTTTGAAGACAAATTCAGTTCAACAACACAGCATGGTAACCACAAAAATAGGCAGTATGTTTGGATGACAGGAGTTGGAATCTCAACACCTTTTACATCAAAAACCGCCTCGTTAAAGATGATTGATGGTACTTGCATTGGATTAATTCCTGATAATGCGCTTAGTGCAGAAAAAATCTTGCTTGTAATCGATATTAACGGTAATATGATTGGGCCAAATACCGCAGGATATGATTTATTCTTTTTTGTTGTAAAAGATAACCAAATTCTTCCATATGGTTATAACTGGAGAGCTGAAGATTTGGCAAATCAAACTAAAACCAACAGCTGCAACAGAAAAGCCGGTTCCAGCGGGTTTGTATGTGCAGCAAAAGTTATGGCTGACGGATGGGAAATCAGGTATTGGTAAAATTCTGTACTAATTCCCGATTTTGTCATTGCGAGCGAATGCGTACCCACAGGGCATCCTGCCTAGTAAGGCTCGTTTACTCGCCAACTATGCAAGCAAGCAATCCAGCCTTTGCTTATAATAAACAAAAGTAGACACCTTGATTTAATAAATTATAAAACATAAGCTGGATTGCTTCGCATTCGCTCGCAATGACACCCGGTTGCTGGTTCGGCAGAGTACCCGTAGTGCCTACTTCTTCCTATATGAAATTTTCGTAAGTTTGGTATACCGCCCAGCCTACTATTCCGGCAATACTTCTTTCAGGCATTCAAGTGCAACATCAGTCACAAAATCCATGTCTTTGCGTTCCAAGATTAACGGCGGATTAAAATAAATTACATCGCCAAGCGGCCGCAAAATAACTCCTTTTTGAAGGGCTTTTTTGTAAATCTGATATCCTGTACGAAGTTTGCTGTCAAAAGGTGTTTTTGTTTTCTTGTCTTTAACAAGTTCAATTGCATTAATCAGGCCAATTGAGCGGATTTCACCGACATTTTTATGATTTGAAAATTTTTCTTTGATTAAATTGTTGAAATAAATCGCATTCTCATTGGCAGTTTTTAATACTGACCCATCCTCCATAATATCTAGAACTGCATTTGCCGCAGCACAGGCAAGAGGATTACCGCTGTATGTGTGGCTGTGCATAAAGGCTTTTCCCGTATTGTATTCATCGTAAAATGCATCGTAAATTTTCTTTGTCGTTACAAACATTGCGCAAGGCATGTAGCCGCCGGTCAAACCTTTCGAAAGGCACATAATATCAGGTGAAACTTCGGCATGTTCAAAGGCAAACATTTTTCCGGTTCTTCCAAATCCCGTTGCTATTTCATCTGCAATCAGGTGAACATTATATTCATCACAAAGTTCACGTAACTTTTTCAGGTAAAGCGGCGGATAAATTTTCATTCCGGCTGACCCTTGCAGAAGCGGTTCAACAAGAATTGCAGCGGTCTGGTTCCCATATTTTTTGAATTGTTCGGCAGCCTTTTCAGCGCATTCGCAATTGCAGTTGTCGCGGTTTTTTCCATACGGGCAGCGGAAGCAGTCAGGACCTTCTATTCTGATAATATCCATCAAAATAGGTTTATAAAGCTTTGTATAAAGGTCGCAGTCTCCGACTGAAAGCGCTCCGATTGTTTCTCCGTGATAAGCGTCTGTAAGCGCCATAAATCTTGTTTTTTGCGGGTTTCCTGTCTGCTCATGGTATTGAAAACTTACTTTCATTGCAGCTTCAATGGCAGAGGAGCCGTTGTCCGTAAAATTAAATTTGCACAAGCCTTTTGGAAGAATTTTTGAAAGTCTTTCGCAAAGTCTGATTGCCGGTTTGTGTGTAAAGTTTGCAAAAATTACATGTTCAAGTTCGTCAACCTGTTTTTTGACGGCTTCGCTGATTTTTGGATTGCAATGACCGAGAAGATTGCACCACCATGAACTTATCACATCAACATATCTTGTGCCTTCTGTATCATAAAGATAAACCCCTTCCCCGCGTTCTATTACAATCGGGTTTAATGTTTCATAATCCTTCATTTGTGAACATGGGTGCCAAATGTATTCTAAATCTTTTTCTGTCCAGTTTTCCATTGTTATCTCTTTCTTTTGATTTTTTTCTTCGTACGGGTATGCTGTGAATCCTTAATTTATGAAAAGATTGTTTTATCAATATTAATAGTTTTTTCGCCTTTTTTGACGGTTGCAAGAACTTTAATTCCCGTTAAATTTTCAACCTGTTTTTTGTTATCCTGCTGCATAAAGTCATTTTCGTCATAGTTATTTAGAATAATTCCTTTGATATTTATGCCGCAAGCTCTGGCATACTCAACCGTTAATACTGTTGAATTTATTGTGCCAAGAGAGGCCGATGCAACAATAATTATGTCAAGATTAAGCGCTTTTATTACAGCAGGAAGCAGCAATTCTTCACCCTTGTTCAGGTTAAACGGGCAGACAATTCCGCCTGCGCCTTCAACAAGAACATAATCAAATTCCGATGAAATTCTTTTAAAATCATTTTTTATTTTGTCGAGTTTAATCGGGTTGTGTTCAATTTGCGACGCAAGATGCGGCGATACGGCTGGTTTGAATATATAGGAAACATATTCCGCTGGATTTTTTTCAATTCCGCTCTCTTTGAATACATAATTGCAGTCTCCGGGAATTATTTTACCGTTAACTTCTTCTGCGCCACTTAATGCCGGTTTATAATATCCACAGTTCAGTCCGGCTTCGCGCATTTTCTTGACAATAAGCGCTGAAATATAGGTCTTTCCAACATCTGTACCGGTTGCGGTTATAAAAATCCCTTTTGCCATTTTCTTCCTCGTTAACAAAAAAATAACACCTTTAGTCTAAAACTAAAAGTGTTATTTTGCAAGTTTTTTATAACAATTATAATGCGCCGCCGCTGCCGTCCTGGAAGTAATCGTAGTGTCTTACGTCATCATAATTATACTCAGCTTCAACACGAGGTGCTGCCGGAGCTGTTGAACGATGTCTTAACAGGGCATCCAAATTCGGTTCAAGTGTTAATTCGAAGTGGAAACGTCCGTATTTTCTGTCAGCTTCGTAAGCGTTGTTGATGAGCGGATAGCCCCAATATAGTCTTGCGCTTAAATCACCGGGCAGTTGGACTCTTAAACCCATACCTAATGACATTAAGAAATAACTTCCGCCGTAAATGTCTTCGCTTGTATTCGGGAATACGCCTGCGTGGTCTGCAAATACCGCACCTTTAACATATTTTCCGACAAACGGAACTTTTTCGCCTGAACGCGGGCTTGTGATTTCTCTCGGCATAAGCGGGAACATCAATTCTGCACTTGTGTAGTAACCGTTTTTACCCATCAGGATACCTTCCGAGTAACCTCTGACTGTTGCCAAACCACCGGTCTGGAATTGGTCAAGGTAAGGAATATGTTTATTATTAGGTATAACCTGATAGTTCGCTTTTAACTGACCGATAACACCGTGTGAAAAATCGTGTAATCTTATAGCACCACCGTTAATTTTTACATAGCTTGACTGGCTGTCAAAAATCGGTACAGCAAGAGATACCCCCTGGTTTGCGTACCAGATACCATGTTTTGTGTCTTTTCTTATGTTGAATGCTACATCAGCACTTGTAATTTCATCAACGCCAAGATCCATCCAATCATCCAAAATACTTGTTCTTGCTCGTTTGTAGTTCAAGCCGGCATAGCTTTTTAATTCAAATCCGGGCTTTCTTACAAGCGGTTGTGAGTAGTACAATGAATAGATATATGATTTTGATTTCAAATCCAAAGGTTCAAGCGGTCCCCATTTGATTTTTGCAAATGTTGAGGAGTACATAAATCCTATGCGGCCGTCTTTTTTATTAATCGGGAAGTTATAATCAGCAAACGGGCTTATTGCACCTCCGGAAAAGTATGAGCCTAATGACAAACGGTCTCTGTTGTGGAACAAGCTGTCTGCATAAATCATAGCACCGCCTCTTAAACGTCCAGTTTGATATCGGCCGGCATTATCCATAATCCCAACTACATGGAATGGAATATTTTCATGCGCTGTCAGCTGAATATCTGTTGTTCCGGGCTGTGTACCTGCTGTCAGGTTTGCAGTAAGGTTTACACCTTCGTTATATCTGTTAAAGTCAAGAATATCTTTTTCAAGCTCTACAATATCAAATAATTCGCCCGGCTTTTGTTCAACCCTATCTGTAATATACTTTGTTCTTGTCCATTTGTTTTGTTCAACCGAAACATTACCGACTTTACTTTCAATTAATTCAATATAAATATGACCATTTTCAACTGTTTGTTCCGGAAGAAATGCTTTTGCTGTTACAAAACCTTTTTCTGCATATAAATTGTTTAACTGGTCGATGACATTTTGAATATCGCTGATGAATACATTTTTTCCAACAATGGGCTGGATTATTTGATTAACTTCTTCTTGTGAAAGAACTGATGATGGCGCAACTTCGATAGAGTTTACAAAAACTCCTTTTGTATCAATATCTTGAACCTGTCCTTGAATAAAGTCGGAATCTGAGCTTGTGCTGTTATAATTTTTTATAACCTGACCTTCATTGCCTTCAAATTTGCGATTTTCGTTGTATTTGAGGTAATCTTCCTGAATGCTTTTTTCATCGCGTTTGTAGCGCAGCATATCTGTATCGTGTTTAATATTTCCGCCTGTTTCCATCATTATCTGGTTAATAGATACCGGAAGGGCGCCGTCATATGCTACAGCAGGGGTAACAGATGTTAAAGTTGCAGTGCAGAATGCAGATATGCATAGAACTGCCTTTAACACATTTTTATTAATTTCCGTCTTTTTCATTATTCACCTATATTAAGTTGATATTAAAATTCCTGACTTTGGTTCAATACAGAAATAAAAACACTTCGTAAAAATTTTTTGCTAATAATTTTACAAAATTTAATATTTTAGCGAAATTCTTTATTCATCTGTTATTATTATATAAAATATTAATATCAATGTAAAGAAACTTAAATAAAGTTCACATTTTTGGTTTATGAATTTAATTAAATTTCATGCATATGATGTATAACTTTTGGACAGGTAAGGAGATTTTATGAACAAGAAAGTTAAATTTTTGACAGTTGGTTTAGCAGCTTTTGTTATTGGATTTGCAGCAAACAATTTTGCAATGTCGGATGTTCCAGCAAATTATAAAGTTGCTGTTGTAGATATTCCGCAAGTTGTCTCAAGTTCTGCTCAGGTAAAGAATCTTAAAAAGGAACAGCAGGCTAAAGCTGATGAGCTTGTAAAATTTGTTGAAAAAGCAAGAAAAGATGTTGCTGCAGTTTCTGATGAAACCAAGAAAAAAGATTTGGAAACTAAGTACACAAAAGAGCTTCAGACAAAAAGAGAAAAGATGGAAAAAGAATATTTGACAAAGTTATCAGCAATTGATGACAATATTTCAAAAACTGTCGAAACACAAGCAAAAGAAGGCGGATACAATTTGGTTTTGGCAAAAGGTGTTGTACTTCATGGCGGTGAAGATATCACACAGGCTGTTATTAAAGCTCTTAAATAAAATTTTAATTAAAAAATCCCTTCTGAAAAGAAGGGATTTTTTCTATCTTATTGGTTTTCCGCATTTCCCGGCTGAATATTCTTTGTTTTTGTATGTGTATTTGAAGTCAACGCACTTTCTGTTTGTACCGTTAACAGACTTTCCGCCAACTTTTATCATGCCGCGGTACGGGCAGGGTGTGTAAGTCATTGTTTTGAAATCACTTGCACCTAAAGTTACCATATCTTTAAGTATTTTTTGTGTGGAACCTTTGTTTTCACCAAGTTGTATGCTTGCGTATTCATCTGCTAATTGTTTTAGTTGGACCGTTTTACTTTGGCTTGTGCTGCCAGTTGAGGATTGATTTTGCATTTCAAAAGCCAGGGCAGGAATTATTGAAAAATAAAGAATCGCAGTTAAAAATAATAGTTTCTTTTTCATTTTTTTCTCCTTTATTTAAAATGCTGGCTCAAAATTCATCTTGAGCCAGCGGGATGCTATTTTATGTCTTTATATGAACCTGCAAACTTGTTTGCATAAAACGTGTGCAAAAGCTCATGGGCTTTATGTGAATTCGGGTGTTCCAAAAATTCTTGATAAAGTTTTTGGATTGACGGATTCATGTGAGATTTTCTGATTCCAAGTTCAGAATCTTCTTTGTAAAGCCCTTCGGCACGTTCGCCTTTGATTTTTGAGTCGTTGCAGCTTATTGGCTGACCGCCTCCGTTTATGCAGCCGCCCGGGCAGGCCATAACTTCAAGCATCTGGAAGGGTGCTTTGCCTTCTCTGATTTCCTGAATCGACTTTTCGGCTTCTTTTAATGTTGAAACTACACGCACTACAAGTTTTGTACCTTTTATATCAATTTCCACATCGCGTGAGCGGTTTGAAGTTCCGCGCAGAGGGTTAAAATTGACATCGGATAAAGGTTCACCTGTTGCGAATTCATAAGCTGTTCTTACAGCTGCCTCTGCAACCCCGCCTGAGGCTCCAAAGATTGTTCCGGCACCAGTATATTCGCCAAACGGGCTGTCTGATTCTTCACCTTCAATTGAGTTGAAGTTAATGCCTGCTTCTTTAATCATTCGTCCTAATTCCTGGGTTGTTAATACGTAATCAGTGTCAGGGCGTCCGTTGTGTGAAAGTTCAGGGCGTTTGCATTCATATTTTTTTGCAGTGCAAGGCATAATACCAACAATCACGAGATTTTCTCTCTCAAGATTGAAGTATTTTGGCATAAGTTCAACCAAAACCGGCGACAACATTGACATTGGCGATTTACAGCTTGAAAGATGATGAAGCATATCCGGATGATGTTCTTCCAGATATTTTACCCAAGCCGGACAGCATGATGTAAACAGTGGAAGGCTTTGACCTGATTTAAGCCTTTCTAAAAACTCTGTTGCTTCCTCCATAATCGTCAAATCTGCCGAAAAATTGGTGTCAAAGATATAGTCAAAACCGATTTTTCTTAAAGCTGCATTCATTTTTTTGATTGAGTTTTCGCCGGGCTCAAGTCCGAACATTTCGCCGATAGCAACACGTGTTGCGGGAGCCATTTGAACAGCAAGTTTCTTGTTTGGATTTGTAATTTCAGACCAAACTTTTTCGACATCTGATTTGATTGTCAAAGCGCCTGTCGGACAAACTGCGGCGCATTGCCCGCAATTAACACAGTCCACCTGCCCCAGAGGACGGCCGTTCATTGGCTGGACAACTGTTTTTGAACCTCTGTTTGCAAATCCTAAAACCGAGTGTCCCTGAAATTCCGTACAAGCTCTGACGCATGCGCCGCAGAGAATGCATTTATTCGGGTCGCGTACGATTGAAGGTGAGCTGTCGTCAACCGGAAGGTACTCATCAAGCGGTTTTTCAGGGTAGCGAATTCTTCTGATACCGTATTCTTCCGAATATTTTTGAAGTTCGCAGTTTCCGGATTTTTCGCAGGTCAGGCACTCTTTATCGTGGTTTGCAAGAAGAAGTTCAAGAACGGTTTTTCTGATTCTTCTTGTTTTCTCCGTGTTAAGATGAATTTTTAACCCTGGCTCAGGCGGCATTGTGCAGGAGGATTGAATTCCGCGGCCTTCTATTTCAACAACGCACATTCTGCAAGCGCCAAAGGAGGTTAAATCCGGGCGATAGCAGAAAGTCGGGACATTCATACCTGCTTTTCTGATTACTTCAAGAAGGTTGGCTTCGTCTGTGAATTCAACTTCTTTTCCGTCTATGAATAATGTTTTTTTATCTGTCATAATTTATTCCTTTACAATTTGTCGTTAAGACTATAAGACGTTAAGACGATAAGTTCATTTCGTATTTAATCACAAATATAAGAGATTATTTATTTTATAAAGAACTTAACGTTCTATCGTCACTATTCCAATACTATCGCTCTGAACGGGCAGGCTGCAAAACATGCTTCACATTTAATACATTTTTCCTGATTAATGTGGTGCGGGTTGCGGACTGTACCTTCGATTGCTCCGACCGGACATGTTCTTGCACATTTTGTACAGCCCTTGCAAAGGTCTTCATGAATAACTATTTTCTTCATTGCTGTACAAACTCCAGCAGGACATTTTTTATCTTTTATGTGTGCAATGTATTCATCTCTAAAATATTTTAGTGTTGAAAGTACAGGATTTGGTGCAGTTTTGCCGAGTCCGCATAGTGAACCGTCTTTAACTGTTTGCGCAAGTTCTTCCAAAAGCTCTAAATCCTCCATTGTGCCTTTGCCGGCTACAATCTTTTCAAGAATTTTGAGCATATTTTTCGTGCCTTCGCGGCAAGGAACACATTTTCCGCAGCTTTCGTTCTGAGTGAAGTTCATGAAAAATCTTGCGACTTCAACAATACAAGTTTTGTCACTCATTACAACAAGACCGCCTGAGCCTACCATTGCGCCGGCTTTTATAAGGTTGTCGTAATCCATTGGTATATCAAGATGTTCTTCTGTTAAACATCCGCCTGACGGGCCGCCGATTTGTACGGCTTTGAATTTTTTGCCGTCGCGCATTCCGCCGCCGATATCAAAAACGATTTCTCTTAAAGTTGTACCCATCGGAACTTCAATCAAACCGGTGTTATTTACATCTCCGGTAAGCGCAAAGGTCTTTGTACCTTTTGAAGTTTCAGTACCCATTTGAGCAAACCAATCAGCACCGTTAAGAATTATTAACGGAACATTTGCAAGTGTTTCAACGTTGTTAATCAGAGTCGGACGTCCGAAAAGCCCTTTGTTTGCCGGAAATGGCGGCTTTGGTCTGGGCATTCCGCGTTCGCCTTCAATTGAGGCGATAAGCGCTGTTTCTTCACCGCAGACAAATGCTCCGGCTCCTTCTTTAATATGAATTTCAAGTGAGAAATTGCTTCCCATAATATTTTTGCCTAAGAAATTTCTTTCCTCCGCATCGGCGATAGCTTTTCTTAGACGTTTAATTGCAAGCGGATATTCTGCACGAACATAAATATAACCTTCATCAGCACCGATTGCAAAGGCTGCAATTGCCATACCTTCAAGAAGTTTATGCGGGTCGCCTTCCATAACGCTTCTGTCCATAAATGCACCCGGGTCGCCTTCGTCACCGTTACAGACAATATAAGATTTACCGCCTTTGTTTGCGGCTGTAAATCTCCACTTTCTGCCGGTCGGGAAGCCTCCACCGCCGCGGCCGCGAAGTCCTGATTTTTCAATTACATCAATTACTCCGTCGGGATTGTTTTCCTGCAAAACTTTTGCTAAAGCTTCATAACCTCTGACTGCAATTGCTTCATCAATACATTCAGCGTTAATGTTTCCGCAATTTTTTAAAGCTGTTCGGGTCTGTTTTGCGTAGAAATTTATATGTTCATCATCCTGAACATGTTCGCGTGTTTTCGGGTCAACGTAAAGCAGGCGCTCAACAGGAGTGTTGTTTTTAATGTGGCTTTCGTAAATTTCTTCAACGTCTTTTTCTTTGACTTTAACATAAGTAACATGTTTGTCGGGAATTACAACAAGCACGCCCTGTTCGCAAAAACCGTGGCAGCCTGTTGGAACTATTGTTATTTTATCGTAATCGCTTAAAACCGACACATCCGCACCGAGTTCTTTAAACTTTTCTATAACTTTTAAAGCTCCGTTTGCAACGCATCCTGTTCCGGCGCAGACCAGAACGCGCAAACCCTGTTGGGTTAAACTTTCCTGGGCTTTTCTTTGTTCTTCCTGTATATTAATATTTAGTGTTGTTTGTTCCATTAGTTTTCCTCCTTCATAAGTGTATCCAAAACTATTGAAATAGCGTCGGAGGTCATTTGCGGATAAACTTTATCATTAATTACAACAACCGGAGCCAGGCCGCATGCGCCGAGGCAGCTTACAGTTTCTAGTGAGAAAAGTCCGTTATCGCTTGTTAATTGCCCTTCCTGCATATTTAATTTTGCCCGGATAGCATTCAATACCGGCATTGAACCTCTTACGTGGCAAGCTGTTCCGTCGCATACTTTAATTTCAAACTTGCCTTTCGGCTCAAGCGAAAATTGTGCGTAAAACGTTGCAACACCAAAAACCGTTGCAGGTGACAAGCCTTCTACTTTTGTGCCGATATAGATCATTGCTTCTTCCGGAAGATATCTGTAAACTTCCTGAACTTTTTGCAGCATTGCAATCAGATTAGACTTTTTACCTCCGCATTCGGAGATTATCTGGTCTAATTTTGATGTAGCAATACCATGAGGATTTTCTACACTCATATTTTAGAACTCCTATTGTGATTTACTATTAACCCCGATTATTAAATAATCTTAAGAAAATTATCGCACATCAAGCTCTAAAAAGCAAGTTTTATAAAGCTATTTCAGGCGTTTGTTGTAGATGTAGGATAAAATCATAAGAATTGCCCCAAGAGTTAGAAATGCTATGAACTTGTATAAAATATCAACATTTGCAAGGTCGTAAATAAATATTCGCAAAATTGATAATATACACAGGCCAATCCCTGAAAGTTTAAGAAATTCTTTATTTTTGAAGATGCCGATTGCTGTAATAATTCCGGAATATAAAATCCAGCATACTGAAGTTAAATATTGTGAGTTTACCAGTGCATATTTTGTTATTGTGTCGTTTATTTCAAAATGTATTAGAATAAATCCTAAAAATACCGCTAAATATTTGTAAACTTCGTCTTTTGTCCACTTTGCATAAAAGACTGCTGCGGTTATTCCTGATAAGAATGCAGCAGTTCGAAGGTTTAAAAGCGGAATAAATGCATCAACCGGCTTGTAGTGGGCGCCGCAGAATAGCAGGTAAACGGTGGTTAATATTCCAAGAACTGCTGAAAATACGGCAAAAGCGCCAAAACCTGTTGTTGTATGAAGTTTTTTCATATTAATTGTGTAAGCAAATCCGAGGATTGAATTTATCATACTGTTAATAAAGCCTGCAGAGGTATTTTCTCCGATAAACCACTTGTTAATGATGTTATTAAGTTCAAGCCCCATGTATAAATAGATTAAAGTTATGCAGTCAAGCCTGAAGAATTCGGAAATATTCACAAGCTTTTTGTCTTCGGATTTTGAAAGGAAAAAGTAAGAAAATCCCGACGAAATTATCACCGGTGCAAACATCATAAGTCTTATGTTCCAAATTGGTGAAAATTCCCCGATGCTTTTTGTTCCGAAAACTCCGTCAATCGGGATTATCGATAAAAATGCCGCTGCCCAAATTCCGACAGCCCAGTTTGCAAGTGCTCTGTATTTAAATTTATAAGCAAAAAATGATAAAACTGCTGCTTCAATTGACCAGGCCAAACATTTTGCAGTCGGGGATTTGTCGCAAAAACTCATTACAAAAATCGCGAAGGCTGCAAGCATAATATGTAAATATGTTTTGAAAGCCTCCGGATTTTTCTTTTTGAAATACGCTGCCGCTGCGTAAATTGCTGTCAACGTAAGCTGCACAAAGGCTACAGTTTTTACATCAGACGGGTCAATATGGTACAAAAGAATTGAAAATGCAAAATAATTTACAAGGTTTAATTTATTGTTTGTTTCGGGCTGGCTTGCGCTGCCTGCAAGGCCGTAAACAAAATACAGCGCCCAGAGAATTGCCGGCATATAAAGCGGCATTGCTTCTGCAAAAAGCAATGAGGTAAGCAGAGTCAGACAAATGTTTACAATATTTACAGTGTTTCTTGACTTATTTCTGTATGTGTAAATTATAGACAAAAGGTTTACGAAAATCAGATAGCCCATTAAGAAGTTGGGGGCTGTTTCAACTTGTGTTTGAATGAAAAACGGGTTTAAGTATCCTGCAATAAGGCTGATAACAAGCATTGAAATTGTTTTCAGCTTGTCAGCCAGGTAAAACGCCGCAAGCAATAGCCCTGTTGCTATCGTAAAGGTGGTTTTCATATCGAAAAGCTCTAAAATCGTGCTTCCGCAATAAGTTGTAATAAATAAAGTGCCAAAACCAGTTCCTAAAAGAACTTCAGAGTAGTTTTGAAGCTTTTTGCTGCCATGAAGTTTTAAGGCTGCCGCAATCATTACAAACCCGGCCAAAAAGCCAAGCGCTGCCTTGATTGCAGGCGTAAAAATAATAAACGGTGAAATTAATTTGATAAAAATAATTACACCGACCAAAATCGCAAAAGCTCCGATTTTGTTGAAAAGGTTGCCAAGAAAAATTTTCTCAAATTCGGTTGCAGAATTCTGTTTTGCATAGTTTTCAAGAATTTTTGACTGCGTAGGGGCGGGTTTTGGGATGATTATTTCAGGTTTTGTCTCCTCTGAAATTTCTTTCTTGTTTAAAAGAATATCATCCGGAATTTCATCAATACTTTGTATTTCGGGTTTTTGGATTTGCGGAGTTGCAGCTGGTTTTGCATGCAGGCTGTCTTTTAAAAGCAGATTTTTTAATTCTTGTACTGCGTCAGACAACTTCGTAACACTGTTTTGCATGACAAACATCCATATAAATAATGCAATAACAAGCGCAAAAAGCCATAAACACAAAATAATTGATAATATTTCCATATCCCCTCCAGTTTTGTTAATTTTAGCAAAATGTTAAAAATATGTCAAAATTTAAATATTTTTAGCGCAATAATCCTTAATCGGGCAAATTTCGCATTGCGGTTTGATTGGTTTGCAAACATTTTGGCCATGCGTTACTAAAAGGGTGTTTATATCAAGCCAGTGTTTTATAGGAAGTTTTTCTCTTAATGCGAACTCTGTTTCTTCGGGATTTTTGGTTTTTACATACCCGAGGCGGTTGCAAATTCTGTGAACATGAACGTCAACACAGATTGCAGGAATTCCAAATCCTTTTGCAAGTACAAGATTTGCTGTTTTGCGTCCAACTCCGTTAAATTTTATCAAATCTTCTATTGTATCAGGAACTTTATTATCAAGTTCTTCGACTATTATTCTGGAAAGCTCAATGATTTGTTTTGCCTTGTTTTTATAAAAACCTACCGGATAAATAGCCTTGGTCAGCCTCTCAGGGTCGCAGTATGCAAAATCTTTTGGTTCTTTCCCGATTTCAAGCATTCTTAGAGTTGCGGGATAAGTCGTCAGGTCATTGGTTCTTAAACTTAAAATGCAGGCTATCAATACAAGATATGGATTTTTAAATTCCTCCATAAGCTGAACAAATTCTCTACGCGGCTGTTTTGCATCTTTTAGTTTTTGAACGATTTCATCTATCATAAAATAATTTTATTCATAAAAAATCATTTATTCAATATGCTTGCAAAAATATGAAGAATGTTTTATATTAAAATTATACAAATTATGCAAGAAGTAGAAGGAGCTGAAAGTATGAATATAACTGGATTTATCTTGGGGGGGGGCAACCGCAAAATAGCGCTCCTGTAAGAGTTTTCTCTAAGTTTACGAGGTTGGGATTATTAGTGTCGTTTTTGGGAAATTTATTTTCTCAAAAACGCTCGCTCACTCGCTATCGTTTCGAAAACAAATCACCCAAGAACTTCGTCGCGAAGACACAGAGTAAAGATGAAATGAACAGTTCACCACTCACTGTTCACCGTTCACAAATTAACGAAACGACCTTTTCACTTCTCACATTTCACTTTTCACCTCTCAAAAAGCCCGCCTTCACCATGGCAGAAGTCCTCATCACTCTCGGCATAATCGGCATTATCGTCGCCATGACTTTGCCAAGTTTAATCGGCAAATATCAATTCAAAGTTTTTGAAGTGGGTCTAAAAAAGCAGTATTCTCTGCTTCAAAACGCAATTAATCTTGCTGTAAACGATGAAGGTATTCAGTCATGCTATACTTATTTTCCAGAAGGCTCAATCTCTTATTCTGCTAAAACTCAGGATTGTGATTTATTATTGAATTTTCTTGTATCTTTATTAAAACTAAAACCATACAATGATGATATAAAAGCTAAATATGCTAAACGAGATATAGTGAGAGCTCAAGATGGAAAAAGTATTAATTGGAATTGCGATTATGACAGTGCTGTTTCGAATGCTAATGTTTATGGAGCAAATGACGGAACAATATTTATGTTTTATCTAAAAAATGTTCCTGCTTTTGTGCTTATAGACGTTAATGGTGAACAAAAACCAAACAAATGGGGCTATGATGTATTCGCAATGATTTTGTCAAACCATAATGATTACAAAAATCCAAGTCCAAGAATTCTTTTAACTGATGAATTCTGTTCAATCATTGAAAAAGGCGGGCGTTTCCCGCGTACGATTTTAAGAAATCAAGATATTGAAAATACATCAACCTGGGATTATTATTGGTAAATTTTAACTTAACAGCTTATCTAAATCAATTTTAGTTTTTAATTTAAGAGCGTAAATATCTTCGCGGTTGATATTTGAAAGTTTAACCGCATCTTTTTCGGTTGTGACAATTGTTCCTTCCGGCAAATCCTCCGGAACATAGCTGTGATGGTCATCAAAAGTTAAAGTTTTTTCAATCTTGTAGTTGTTCAAAAATTTATAAAATTGTTCGGGCTGGCCGATTGCACACATTGCTGTTATTGTGCTTCCATCCGGCAAAATTTCGCCGTTTTTGATGTTGTAAACATAGTTTGGTTCTGTATAGCATATTGTTGTTTTTATGCACATTTTTTTTGCCGTAATTTTTGCTAATTTTTCAGCACGAGTGTGGTCGGTGTTTTTGCTTACAATTACCATACGGTCAACACGGTTGAAAGCTTCTTTGCCTTCCCGAAGCGGCCCTGCCGGCAAAAGATGTTCGTTTCCATACATTTTTTCGCTGTCCGACAATATAATATCAAGGTCTCGGTGAAGTTTTCGGTGTTGAAACCCGTCATCAAGAATTATTTTGGTCACGCCATATTTTTCGACTGCATATTTTGCAGCTTCAACCCTGTTTTTGGAGGTTATAACGACTGCACCTGTTGTATTTTGCGCAAGCCAGAACGGTTCATCTCCCGCAAGCCGTGCATTATGAAAAATTTCTTTGCCGTCTGAAATTACGTTGATTTGTTTATTCGAAAGCGCACCGCCGTACCCGCGTGAAATAATCGCTGTTTTTTCGCCTTTCGAAATATAATATTTTGCGATTTCCGAAACTACGGGAGTTTTGCCCACTCCGCCTGTTGTAACATTTCCGACGGAAATCACATAAGCGTCAACTTTCTCCGGCTTCAAAATTCCTTTATCATAAAGTGCATTTTTTAACGCGCTTCCAATTCCGTAAAATATTGAACAAAATTCCAGAAATCTGAATAGTGCGCCTTTTGCATTTTTATCGTAATGTATTTTTGTTATTTCGGTTTTAAAATTCATATTTTTATGCGCTGAATTGCTTCACACTCGTTCGCAATGACTTTTTGTTTATCTTAATTCTTAGAACATCAATCTCCAGAGTAAAAATCTTTTGTTAAGTTTTTCCGAGAATTTTCTTAAATTACATGTTGTAACTTTTGTGTCGTCAATTATTGCCTGAAGTTCGGTTTTCTTTTCCGGAGTCATTTTGTTTACGGAAGCAAGTGCGGTATTGAGGTTAATCATTGCCTTGTTGGCATTTGCAACCGTATTTGTCAAATCCTTTTTAAGCTGGTCATCTTTTGTCATTCCGTTTATGTAACCGCTGATTTCATTTGCGTTGTGGGCTATTTCACGAATGTCGGCAGCCATTTTTTCGGCTTCTTCTTCGTTTCCGATAATTTTGTTTATGTTTTGAGCAAGTTTATCCATGGAATTTGCTGTTGACATCATTGTGGTTTTGAATTCCGGATCGCCGATTATCTGGTTAATATTGTTTGACATTAGGTTAAAGTCATTTGAGGTTCTGTCTAACAACGCCATAAGAGTTTTTATATCCTCCTGAGAGGATTCGACGAGTGCATCAACTTTGCTCATTGTTGCTGCTGTTTGGTTTGTTAAAGAGTTGATATTTTTTATTGAACTTTTAAGTTCTGCAATAACTTCGTCAGACAGAATTTCGTTAACTTTTTTGTTGGTTTCTGTTAAAGATTCAGCTGCACGATACTGCCATTCCATAAAATCCGAAATTCGCATAGGTTCAACTATTGTATAAGGCGATGTTTGAGTCGGATAAGGAAGTGTAACATTATCTAACGTTGAGATTAAGAGTTTTTTCTTTCCTCCATCAGAAACCGCTTTTCCTTTTAAAAATTCCGGAAGTATCAGACCCGGTAAGTTCACGATGTAATCAACTTTATATGCATTTTTTGTTTTAATAGATTCCCGCACGTTAAAAGGCACAACTTCGCTTGAAACAACTTCTATATTTTTAATTTTTCCGACATCATAAAATTCTTCATCAAGCTTCATTTGAACAGCGTCGTCTTTATACAAAACGTTTCTGTTTTCCATTGGAATATAGATGGTTCTTGTTTTTGGAGGTGTAATTTCCAGAAATAATTCGCCGATAAGACCTGATTGCTGGATTGAAAAAACAGAAGCTTTCGGGATTTCAATGTTAGGCTCGGTTATCACGAATTTCACTTTCACATAGCTGTTTTCGCTGTCAATTACAGGCGTAATCTGTTCGACCTGACCTACCTTCAAACCCATCATCTGAACACCTGAGCCGGTGCGCATGCCGTTTACATCTTTAAAGTTTATTTCAATTCTTTTTGCTGAAGTTAAAGCTCTTCCTTTAACTTTCAATACAACTCCAACCAAAAGTATTAATGATAAAAGAGTTAAAAGTCCCACTTTAAAAGATGATGAAAATTTCATTAATAACCTTTCCTTTGTATACGCAATGGATAAGTTTATTGTATCAGAAAAAATATTTAATGCAAAGATTTTACAAGGGTTATTTTTTTATCTTGTGCATGTGTGATTTTATGAAATCTCCAAGCTGTGAAAATAAGCCTTTTTGCTTGTATTTAAGTACTTCATCAGCCTCGCTTTTTTCAATAACGTCTTGAATATGTGCTTTTGCAGCTTCTTTTTCAATTTCTAAAAAATAATTATGAGAATATTCTACTTTTCCCGGCTCATGCAAATCTTTTGAGTGCGTGTTTGCTTGAAAATTAAACCTTGCTATACAAATTTTATAACCTGTTTTCATATTAAACTCCTGTTGTACAGAAAGTAAAAACTGTAAATAAAATTTTTTGCGGGTTTATTGAATATAATTTGAAAGGATATTTTTTACATAATTTTGTGTTTCAGCATAAGGCGGAACTCCGTCATATTTGTCAACTGCGCCGGGGCCGGCATTGTATGCGGCAAGCGCCAGAATTACGTTGCCGTTATATTTGTTAAGCATTGATTTTAAATATTTTACGCCGCCTTCAACGTTTTGTACAGGATTAAACGGGTCTTTGACGCCAAGGCTTGCAGCTGTTGCAGGCATAAGCTGCATTAAACCCATTGCGCCGGCTTTCGACTTTGCGCGTGTATTAAAGCCGGATTCCTGCTTGATTACTGCTTTAATAAGATTCTCATCAACGCCATGTTTTTGTGAAATCTGTGATATCATATTTAAAAGCTGGTGATTGCCTGAAGTCTGCTGTAGAGGAGTAACTTCTCCGCTTTCAGAAATTTTTATTTCCTGAAGTTCTTTTAATGCATTGTTTAACGTGTTTGTCGGGTTTGGGGTTTTAATTATGTTTGCATTAACTCTCATTGACTGCGGGTTTAGCAGTAATGAGCCGAATTCGCTTTTGGCAGAAGTTTTTAAAACATTTTCAAAGGATTGGACATTAGGTCTGTTTGCCGGATAAATAGTATCAATCGGGTTTTGCGGCTGCTGAATTTCGTTTCTGAAATTTGCAACACGATTATTAAGCTGAGCATATCTTTGCATAGCCTGTGTTTTGCCGCCTGAATTTAATAATCCCTGTATCATTTCCGAGAACATAATTTCCGCCCCTTGTCTTTTTGTTGAAATTTTGCATGGCTGAATTCCAACTACGTAACTATTTTACAGTTTAAAACTACCTTTGTTATCCTCTATTTGAATTAATGATTTTAAAAGAAATGTCAAATTTCAATGCGGGTGAAAAGTGAAACGTCAAAAGTTCGTTCCGTAATTAAACTAAATTTTAATATCAGGCAATTTCTTTATTCTAAATGTTTTTATTAAATTAGGGAAAATTATTGGGAAAATAATATGGTCATAACAAAATTGGCAGCATTGACGCTGAATTACGTCCGCACAGCTGGAAAATCTTCAATTTTACTAACCCGCGTGCCAAAACTGAAAAACTTAAAAACAGAAACGTTGTTTTATAATTCTACTCTTCTGAAATCTGATGATATTGCCTACCATGGCTCGCCATTCAAATTCAATGCTTTTGACTGCTCAAAAATCGGGCAGGGGGAAGGTTTTTCTAAGCGTGGAAGGGGGCTTTATCTTCATCGTCTGAGAAAATTTGCGCCATACTATGCAAATATTCGAAGCATAGATGCCCCTATGCATTTAGGTTCTACTAAAAAACTTGAAAATCCAGCTCCGCATGTTTATACGGTTTCGGGATTGAAAAAATTAAATTTAAAACAAGTTTCAGAGGTTGAAGCTAAAGCGATTGCGCGTGAGCAGCATTATTTTGAATTGGAGAATCCTCTTGTTGATGGTTTGGAACTGTCAAGCGGTGAAATCTGTGTTTTTCCAAAAGCTGTTTCGAAATTAAGGATAAAATACAGAGACGAACTTGAGGATTTTGTTATGATGAATAGAAATTATCCTTTCAGACAGTGGACTACTGATAAACAACGTCTTGAAAAGTTTATTTAATAAACATGCAGTCGCCGTAAGAGAAAAATCTGTATTTATTTTCAACAGCTTGCTTGTATGCCTCAAAAATAAAATCTTTTCCGGCCAAAGCGCTTACCAGCATCAAAAGCGTTGATTTTGGCAGGTGAAAGTTCGTAATCAGATTGTCAATAACTTTGAATTCATATGGCGGATAAATAAAAAGCTCTGATGCGGAATGGCAGGCTTTAATCTCTCCAAACTGCTGATATGCGGTTTCCAGAGTTCTTACGGTCGTTGTGCCAACTGCTGTAATCTTTTTACCTTGCGCTTTTGCCTCGTTAATTTTGCGAGCTGTTTCTTCTGATATTTCAAAGGTTTCGGAGTGCATTTTATGTTCTAAAATATTTTCGCATTTTACAGGACGAAAAGTTCCAAGCCCGACATTCAGCGTGACATAAGCAATCTCGACGCCTTTGTCTTTCAATTTCTGCAAAATCTCCTGTGTAAAATGCAAGCCGGCAGTCGGCGCTGCAACCGAGCCTTCATCTTTTGCATAAACTGTTTGATAGCGTTCAAAGTCAAGTTTTTTTATGTCTTCATCCGCAAGTTTTCTTTCAATGTATGGCGGAAGCGGAATGTTTCCGTTGCGGTGCAAAACTTCAAGCAGGTTTCCCTCATAAATCAGCTCAACAATCCAGCCGCCGTCTTCTTCTGTTCTTTCAATTGCGCGGACGGAAAGTTCATCACTGATTGTGATTATTGTTTCCGGTTTTACACGTTTTGAGGGCTTGATTAGGACTTCCCAGAAAGGCTCGTCTGTGTTAGCTGTCTGTTCTGACACAAACCCCTCACCCGAAGTTCTAACTTTCGCCTTATTTTTATTGTCCGGCTCAAGTTGAACTTCTTCCCTCTCACCACTTCGCTCCGCTTCGGGAAACAGGGTCACAAGACTCTTTCCTCGTCTGTTCCCTTTGTTCCGCAAGGGGCGAGGGGTAATATTTTTCAACAAAAACACCTCAATTTTAGCGCCTGTATCCTTGTGTCCGATTAATCTTGCCGGCATGACTTTTGTATCGTTTAAAACCAGAAGCGTGTCGTTCTCTATCAAATCAACAATATCGTAAAAATGTTTGTGAGAGATTGTGCGGCTTTCGCGCTCAAGCACCAGCATTCTTGAGTTTTCGCGTTTGTCCGCAGGAAGCTGTGCTATCAGTTCTTCCGGTAATTCATAATCAAACTCAGATAAAAGCATTTTTCAAACCTTATTTCTGACCGAATTTCTTTTTCAATGTATCAAGAATTGAGCCGTTAACTTCAGGTTTTTTCTCGTCAACAATTTCAGCTTCAATAACTTTTGACCCGTCGGTTGCCTGAACTTTTTTAGCAGCTTCTTCGGCATCCATCTGTTTGTTGACAATTACAGTCTGTAAAACCTGAATTACATTTGAAACAATAAGGTAAATCAAAACACCTGCAGGAATTGGGATTATTACAAAAGTTGCAATAATCATAACAGGCATGAATGTGCCCATTGATTTTTGAATTGCCTGTTGCGTCGGGTCATCAGACATCGCATTTTTATTTTGAGCCATCATAAGTTTCTGTGACAGCCACATTGTCAGTCCGAAAAGTGCAATAAGCACCAAAACATCCCAATGGAATGTATGTTCAACTTCTTTTGACGGAACAGAAGCTGTCAAAAGCCCGCCGTTTCTTTCAAAAGTAACTTTTTCGGTTTCTTTTGTGTTTACATCTGTTATGCTCATGTCAGCCTTTTGGATTTGGTCAAGCTGGCTGAATTTCAAATCTAACTGGTCAAGACTTACTTTAAAGTCAATCGGTTCGCCCGGAACGAGTTCACCTTGGACTTCAAGGGCTTTATTCGGCTTGTCAACTTTAACATTTTCAAGAGTTTCGTTCGGAAGATAAACAGTTGCGGTTTTTCCGAGAATAAATGTGTCGTATTTTGAAGTTCCCATCATGCCGTCGTTGGAAATTCCTGCTGTGGCGCGGAGCGTTGTTGCAAGGCTTTTTACAAACAAGAATTGAGTGTCATGCGCGATTTGGATAAACTGCGGACTCATCAAAGCCGAATACAAAAGGATGAAAACCGGCATTTGAACTAATAGAGGCAAGCATCCGCCCATGGGGTTAAATTTGTGTTCTTTGTAGAACTCCATCATTTTCATCTGCATTTTTTGCGGGTCGTTTTTGTAGCGTTCCTGAATTGCTTTAAGCTTTGGCTGCAAAGTCTGCATCTGGCGCATAGAGCGCTGCTGTGAAACATTAAGCGGCCACAAAAACATTCTTACAATTATTGTTAAAACAATTATAGCTAATCCGTAATTTCCGACAAAGTGTGCGAGCATTTTCAATGCTTCAATAGTTAAAGTTGTGAAATCCAATTTCCCTAATCCTCATCTAATCTTAAAATTTATTCAGTACATTATTAATTGTATTACAAAAAAAGAGGGCGTCAATGATACCCTCTTTTTTGTTTTTATAAATGGTCGGGATGACACGATTTGAACGTGCGACCCCCTCGTCCCAAGCGAGGTGCGCTACCAAGCTGCGCTACATCCCGATGTATTCAATTATCAAAATCCTTTGACCTTATTTAATTTAAAATAAACAAATCAGCAAGTCAAGACAATCTAAGATTTTTTCTCTGTAAGAACACTCTGCTTTGCCGCAACTCCAAGGCCAAGTCCGGCGATTACGTAAGTCAGCCAGGCAAAAGCATAATTTTGTTTCAGTAGGTTTAAGTTCATTGTGTTATCAACGGCTTTTTTAAGCTGTTTTGCAGCGTTAATCCCGCGAAGTGAGGCAAGGCCTTCCTCTACAATCGTCGGAAGAAATCCTAAAAATCCTAGCGTTAATGCATGTTTTTCAATAAAAGTCTTTTCGCCATTCGGTTTTTGAGTCGCGCTATTCAGCAAAACAAGGGCGGAGGGTACAGATGCCGCATAAATCCTTGATTTTTGAAGGAATTTTAAAAACTTTCCTTTGTGCGCTGTGATAGCGTGGCCGAGCTCGTGCAAAATCAAGGACGGCTTGCTTTTTGGTGCAACCGCGAGTTTAAGCTGGTCTGTGTAAAAGGCGTTTTGACCTTTTGCGACCGGGTCGAGTTCTCCGAGAATGTCAATTCCTGATTTGCGGTATTTTGCGGCAACCTGGGCGGCGTTTGCCTCGTTAATGTATTCAACGGCTACGGTTTTGTCTAAATTATTGTCCTTAAGCATTTTTGAGGCGATTTTTTTGACGTTTTCACCTGTTGTAAATTCTTCGCCCTGCATAAGCTTTTTCCCGCACCATTCGGAAGCTTTGGTCAGCAAAAGTGCTATTGCCTCCAAAATCCCTGCTGCGGCAACAGTCTTTACCTCATCGGGTTCTTCTTTTTGGCGGGCATACGGACGATAACCCCTGTCATAAGGGCTTTGCATATAATAATTCTGCTGTCGAAAATCCGAAAATCGGTTTGTAATACCTTCCACGGTTTATATAAAACCACTGAAAAGATTTATTTGTTACTTTTTTAAAGAAATTTTACATTATAAAACTTCTGTAAATTCTTCTTTCGGTGCCGCGCAAACCGGACATAACCAGTCCTGCGGAAGTTCATCAAATTTTGTTCCTTCTTTTTCCTCGTCGTAAATATATCCGCAGACTTTGCATAAATATTTCATTTTGTTAACCTCCTTTTCTTATGGCATTAAATATGATAAAGTAATTACTATGGATAATATGAAAATACATACTATGAAACAAAAAGTTTATTATGCTGATACTGACGCTTATGGCGTTGTTTGGCATGGTGCTTACTTGAGATGGCTTGAAGCTGCGCGCGTTGAGCTTTGTGAGGCAATGGGGCTGAATTTGATTGATTTGAAAAACAATGACATTGCTTTACCGGTGGTTAACCTTAACGTCCGCTATAAGGCTTCAGCAAGGCTTAACGACAATCTTATTATTGAAACTTCAATCACAAAGTACAACGGCTTGTCGGTTACCTTCTCCCAGCTAATTAAGTCTGCCGAAACTCAAAAAACTTTTATCGAAGCCGATATTGATGTTGTGGCAATTAATAACTCCGGAAAGCTCTACCGGCGTATGCCTTCAGTTCTTGCTGATGCATTTGAGCGGGAGGTAAAATGCCTTCAATCCGTTTAAATAAATTTATAGCATCTTCAGGTTTATGCTCCAGAAGAAAAGCTGATGAGCTTATTGAAAGCGGCGTTGTTTTTGTCAACGGCAAGAAGGTTACGGAACTGGGATTTTTAGTCGGTGAAAAAGACAAGGTTTTTGTTAATCAAAAACAAATTCGTCCTGTTAAGCATGAATACTACAGGTTTTACAAGCCTGCCGGCTACATAACCACCGCGGAGGACGAAAAAGGCCGAAAAACTATTTACGACCTGCTTCCGGAAAGTATGTACCATCTGAGACCTGTGGGACGTTTGGACAAAGATTCAACGGGCCTCTTGATTTTAACAAATGATGGTGATTTAATAAATGAGCTGACTCATCCTTCAGTGAAAGTTCCAAAAGTTTATCTTGTTTCAATTGAAAGTACTATTCATCCTCATGAATTAGAGCAAATGGCTGCTGGTATTGAGATTGAATCTGGCAAAAAGGCTTATGCGGATATAACAGTATTGGAAGCCGATAAAAAACATACTTATATGCAAATCACACTTTATCAGGGAATGAACAGGCAAATTCGAAAGATGTTTGAGCATTTTGGATATGAGGTTAAAACTTTAAAACGTATTCAGCATGCTATAATAAATTTAGATGGTTTAAAGCGGGGTGAGTTTAAACCGATAAAACCAAGACAGATTAAGGATTTAAAAAATTTCATGAACAGGATTAAGAACAATGATTAAAGTCGCAATTACCGGGAACATTGCCGCAGGCAAATCAACAGTAGAAAAAATTTTACGGGAGCAAGGTTATTCTGTTTTAAACACTGATGATGTTGGCCACGATCTTTTAGATGGAAAATCTGATGTATTTAAATCTTTTCCTTTTTATATTGACGTTGCTAAAGAAGTTTTGCGTGCATTTAAAGGATATGAAATATTGGATAAAAGCGGGCACATTTGCAGGAATAAACTTGGAAAACTGGTGTTTTCCGATAAAACCTTGCTCAGACGCCTGGAATCCGTAATTCACCCTCTGGTAAGACTTAAAATATACGAATTTTTTGAAGAACATAAAGATGAAACAGTTGTATTTGTATCAGTCCCGCAGTTGTATGAAGCTGAAATGCAATACATGTTTGATAAAGTTTTGCTGGTATTCTCTGAAGACAAATATAGATATAAACGTCTTTTAAAACGTGACGGTTATACTGAAGAATATGCTTCAGCCCGTATTAATGCCCAGATGTCACAGGTTGATAAACTTCTTTTATGTGATGATTGTATTGAAAACGATGGAACTATTGGAGAATTAAAGGTTCGTATTGCTTATCTTCTTAATGAATACAAACATTATAAACCTAAACGGGTACGAAAACCCTGACGTTATCGGATTCTTTAATATTATTATTGACGTAAAAACTAACAGCATTTCCGTTTCCGTCAGTAGTTTCGGTATGTCCATATCTGGGGTTGTACCCTGCATCTCCGGGTGCGTAGCATAAAATGCATCCAGCAGGAAGTTTTTTGATATCCTTTGCCGCAATGGATACTTCTTTAAAGTTTGCAGTATTATTTTTCAGAATTGCCGGCATATCATCAGCATCACCTGATTGGTAGGCACCTAGTCCTGCATTTGCAATACCGGTTTTTACTGCTCTTGCGCAGTAGCCTTTTTGAGAATTCTGTAGACCGTTGATAGTTGCAGCTGCAAGTTTTGCGCCTTTTTCTTTGTTGTAAATCTTTGCAACCTCAGCAAGTGTTGTGGTTGTTGAAGGTTTTAGATTTGAGTAAAAAGATGTTTTCTTTGTTGAGAATTTAGAAAAATCTAATTTTGGCATTTTAATTTCGGGCATAACAGGATAAGCCGGCATGAAATCAAAATTCATAAATCTTGTGCTGTCGAAATGTTTTCCTGAAAGTTCAGGATAAAAAGTATCTTCTGAGTATGAAGACGGAGTCATAAGAGGCATTTCAAACAACCTGAAAGCAGGCATTGAAAAGTTAAACAGATTTACGTTAGTAGTAAAAATCGGAGGAAAGTGCGGTGTAAATGTCGGCATACTGAATGGTGCAGGGCCGGCATTAAATCCGAAAAAATTAAAGTTATTAAAATTTGCAAATCCGAATGTCAAAACAATATTCCTCTTAATTCCTCTATTTATATAAAGGAATTTTCTATAGAAAAATTGTCTTAATGTAACGGTTTGTAAAGCTTAAGATGTTCAAGAAATCGGATTAATAACAATGCCTGACAAAAGTTTCGGATAAAAATATGTAGACTTTTGCGGCATGCGGCAGCCGGCAGCCGAAATCCGTCTGATATCTTCGATTTTCGGATACGCCATGATGAATGAGGCTTCTGCTTTGCCCAAATCAATCATGTCAAATGCTTCATTTTCAACTTTGATGTATTTAATACCATCTTGAGCCATCTGCTCTTCTTCTGTAAAACCGAGTTCTTTTGTAAGGATTACTTTGTGTAAAACTGTTAAATCAAGAGTTTTTAAAACTTCAGGCACTTCAAATTCATCCAAAATTGAACTTACATCCTCGCGTAAAGTCAAAAGGTAGAATTTGTTGACATTCTTCATATACAATCCCATTGAAATCTTCTCTTTTGCTGAGGTTTCAAGAGCTTTGAGAAACTCTTTTTTTACTTCCAGCTTGTTTGCTCCCGTGAACGTGTAATCTTTGAGGTCAAAATATTTTTTAACGCTTTCCAAAAGCACGTAAGGCTCAATCCATTTTGTGATAATTCTGTGCGTCGGATAAATCAGCAAATCATCATCCATATTTGTAAAATAACTCATTACATAATTAGCTTCACCTGCGTTTTCTCCTAATGAATTTCTGTAATTCAGCGCGGTTTCATAGCGGTGGTGTCCGTCTGCAATAAGCAGAGTTTTGTCCTGCAAAACCTTTTCAATAAGCGCAATTGTCTTATCATCTTCAATTTTGTAAACGAAATTTTGAACTCCGTTGTCGTCGGTGACGTCAATGAACGGTTTTCCGCTTAAATCAACTGCATTTTCAATCTGTTTTTCAGGGTCTGAATAAACCATAAAAATCTGTGAAAAATTTGCCTTGCAGGCTTTTGTAAGTTTAAGCCTGTCTTCTTTCGGGCCGCTCATAGTGAATTCATGCGGAAGAATATTTTTTGTCGAAAAGTCTTCGATTTTGTTGCGTGCGATAAATCCTTTGCGGACAACCTCTTTTCCGTTATGCTTGTATTTTTGAACCAGATACAAAATAACGGGCTTTTCATTTTTTACAAGGATATTTTCGCTGAGCCAGTTTTGAAAACTTTTTGCGGCATCTTCATACGGATTTTCAGCATTTGAAAGAATTAAGCGCGTAATATTATAAGGGCTTCTTTCATAAAGTTCATCACGGTATTTTCCGCTTATGACATCATAAGGCGGCGCAATAACATCTTTCATGTCTGCTTTTTCCTGATTGTAAACGATTGCATTTAACGGTTTGATTTCAATTGTCATTTTACACCTGCGCTTCTTCTTGTGCTTTAAACTGCATTTCATAAAGGTTTCTGTAAATTCCGTCCGGAAGCATCATAAGCTGGTCATGCGAACCCAATTCTGCAAGTTCGCCTTCGTTTACAACTGCGATGCGGTCTGCATTCTTGATTGTTGAAAGCCTGTGGGCAATTACAAAAACTGTTTTATTTTTGATTAAGTTGTCAAGTGCTCTTTGAACAATTGCTTCGGATTTATTGTCAAGAGCGGAGGTTGCCTCATCAAGAATTACGATTGGTGCGTCTTTCAAAATTGCACGCGCAATCGCAACCCTCTGGCGCTGTCCGCCCGAAAGTGTTGCACCGCGCTCTCCGACAACAGTATCAAGCCCGTCTTCAAGAGCATCGATAAACTCATCTAAATGCGCCATTTCAATTGCTTTTTCAAGCTGCTCCTGTGTTGCCCCTTCATTTCCCATCATTATGTTGTCGCGGATTGTGCCGGAGAACAGAAAATTATCCTGAAATACAAACGCAATATTGTTTCTGAGGGATTTCAGGTCAAATTTTCTGATATCAACTCCGTCAAACTCGACAGAACCGGATTTTACATCATAAAATCTCGGCAAAAGACTTACAACAGTGCTTTTACCGCCGCCGGAGTTGCCGACAAGCGCTATTGTCTCATTCTTATTAACGGATAGGCTGAAATTCTTTAATACAGGTGTGTCTTTTTCGTATTCAAAATATACATTTTTAAAGTCGATAGTTTTTTCAAATCCATTCATTGCAAAAGCATTTTCCGGTGATTTAATATGCGGCACCAAATCAAAAAGCTCAAAAGTTCTTCCCATTGCAACAAAAGTTTTTTGGAGTGCTGTAAGGTTATGCCCGAGAGTTTTTGTCGGCTTGTAAAGAAGCAATAACGAGGTTACAAAAGACGCAAAACTTCCGGCGGTCATCTGGCCGGTTAAGATTAAGTGGTTTCCGTAAGCCATTACAAGTGCAATCCCGACCGAGCAAACAGAATACATAATTGGTGACATCCAGCCTACGCGTTTTGAAAGTGACATTTCAAGATTAAACTGTTCATGGATTTGTTCTTCAAATTTTTTGTTCTGGTCGTCCTGAAGGTTGTATGCTGCCATAATTTTGTTGCCGGCAAAGGTTTCGTTAAAATTAGTTGCCATGTTTCCGCCGACAACCATAGATGCGTTAGAAACTTTTTTGATTTTCTTTCTTATGAAAAGCACCGGCGTAATTGCGATTGCCATAATTGTCACGCCAATGATTGCAAGTTTCCAGGAGTTATACAACAGAACCGCAACAAGCCCGACAAGTCCGAAAATTGTTGCAATAAAGGATTTTAATGTATCAATTATATTTTTCGAAGCAGTTTCAGGGTCTGTTAAAAATCTTGTAAGCACAATGCCTGAAGAATTTACGTCATAAAACTGCGGGTCAAGTCCGGTTAATTTATGGAATAAATCAATTTTTAAAGCATTAGAAATTTTATTTCCTGTCCAGTCTGTGAAATAACTGCTTAGGTATTTCAAAATTCCCTGAAACAGTGCAAATGCAACAATACCGAATGGAATAATAGTTGCGAGAAATACCTGTGAGTGAACAGTAAATCCTAAAAATGTCCAGGTGTGTTCAGGATTTCCGTTAACCACGAAATCAAGATACGGCTTTAATGATAATGCCACGACCCCGTCCAAAAGCCCCAATGGTATTGCAATAATCAAATTAATCACGGCTCTTCCCATAACCGGCTTCATATATGGAAAAATCCTTTTTAAAAGATAACCGTAATTAAATGCTTCTTTTGATGTTGTATCTTTTAGCTTATATTCCATTTTTATCGTACCCCTTAATCAAATATCCCATGCTTTTAATTATGTCATAAATATTGCAAATTTACAAAAAAACGTTTTCAATGTATTATTTCTATATAAATTATTTTACAGGAGTATAAAGCATGCAAATTTGCGTAATAGGAACTGGATATGTCGGGTTAGTTGCAGGAACTTGTCTTGCGGATATGGGAAACGATGTTATCTGTGTTGATAATGACCAGAAAAAACTGGAACAGCTTGAAAAAGGTATTATTCCGATTTATGAGCCGGGACTGGAAGAACTTATTAAGGCAAATACTCTTGAAGGCCGCTTGAAATTTACTGATGATTTAACAATGGCCGTTCAAAAATCTCAGGTGTGCTTTATCGCTGTAGGCACCCCGCAAAGTGAAGACGGCTCTGCAGATTTGCAATATGTTATGAACGTTGCTGAAAGTATCGGCAAAGCTATGAACGGCTACAAAGTTATAGTTGATAAATCAACCGTTCCGGTTGGCACTGCCGAAAAAGTTACTGCAATAATTAAACAATATTATGACGGCGAATTTGATGTTGTGTCAAATCCCGAGTTCTTAAAGCAGGGTGCTGCGGTCGATGACTTTTTGAAACCCGACCGTGTTGTAATCGGGTCGAATTCACCTAAAGCTACTGCAATTATGCAGGAGGTTTATGCTCCGTTTTTCAGAACGGCAAGCCGGTTTGTTATTATGGATGTAAAATCAGCCGAGATGACAAAATATGCTGCAAATTCGTTTTTGGCGCTCAAAATTTCTTACGCAAACGAGATTGCGAATATTTGCGAAGCTGTCGGCGCTGATGCTGAAATGGTAAGGAACGGAATGTGTTCTGACAAGCGCATTGGAACTCAGTTTTTATTTCCGGGGCTTGGATATGGCGGAAGCTGTTTCCCGAAAGACGTCAAAGCGCTTTTGAAGACAGCAAAAGATTACGGCTGCGGGCACAGGTTGATTGAAGCGGCTGATGAAGTTAATAAAGAACAGCGTGTGATTTTTATTCAAAAAATTCTCAGCCGTTTCGGGCTTGATTTAAAAGGCAAAACCTTTGCAGTTTGGGGGCTTGCGTTTAAGCCGAAAACAAATGATATGCGTATGGCACCCGCGATTACAATTGTGAACGCGCTTCTTGAATTTGGTGCGAACGTTAAAGCTTATGACCCTAAAGCTTTCGATTATGCGCGAAATCTATGGGGCGATAAAATTTATTATGCGAAAAATTCCTACGATGCAATTGAAAATGCTGATGCAATGCTTTTGCTGACAGAATGGAACGAATTTCGTCGTCCGGATTTTGACAGGATGAAGACTTTGATGAAACAGCCCGTAATATTTGACGGCCGCAACCAGTATGAAGCCGAACGTATGATTCAGCGCGGGTTTGAATATTACTGTGTAGGTAAAAAAACAAAATAAAAAAAAGAGCCTTTTGGCTCTTTTTTGTTTTAAGCGAAGTAACCTACTAAGCAAGTACTTTTAACCTCATCTTGCACTCACTGCTCTAATAATTATTTAGAGAGAAAAACTGTTGTAGGAAGAGGGTTTTCAATAGAGTTTGCATAAGAATGTCCCTTTCTTCCGTTCTTGCATACGGAATAGAACCTTTATGTTCTATTGAATAAAATGGGCATGAAGAGACTCGAACTCCCACGCGTTAGCACTAGTTCCTAAGACTAGCGTGTCTACCATTCCACCACATGCCCATATTAAGTTATCAATCGGTCTTACGACCGAGGCGTGTCTACCACCTCTCCAAAACGATACTTAATCGTTTTGTCGGCAGAGTACCACATGCTCGTATTAAGTTTTCAATCAATTTAGCAATTAAGTTTCTCAAACCTCTCGCCGAATTCTAATTTATCTCAACAATAGTTAAATGTCAAGATTTTTTATAAGTATCCTCCGGATGTGCAGAATTTGAAAGTTTTATCTCATAATATTCATTTTTGTCAATGTTTACGCCCATTGTGCGCGTGTCGCAGTAAGTCTTTTTCTTTAATTTATTCATTAAAATGTTATCTATAAAACTTTTCATAAATTTACAATAGCACAAATCAGAACGGTTTATGTAAATGGTAAACATTTATTAATTGCAGCTTGCAAAATTTTCTACTTTATAATACGATTACTATACTTACGTGCGTCGGTGCGTTTTTTGTGTGGAAAAAGATGTTAAGCGCCGATTAAGGAATTTAAAAAAAGTACGAAATATAAAATTATAAAGGAAAAAGAAAATGAACCCTATTATTGATGAATTAGAAAAAACTTACATGGAAAAAGAAGTTCCGGATGTAAACCCCGGCGACACTGTAAAAGTTTTCGTTAGAATTGTTGAAGGCAACAAAGAAAGAATTCAGGCTTTCGAAGGAACTATCATCAAAAAACACGGCGAAGGCATTAACAAAACTATTACTGTTAGAAAAGTTTTCCAGGGCGTTGGCGTAGAACGTGTATTCTTGGTTCACTCTCCAAGAATTGACAAAATTACACTTCTCAGACGCGGTGATGTTAGACGTTCTAAACTCTACTACTTGAGAGAACGTTCAGGTAAAGCTACTCGTATCAAGGAAAAAATTGAAAAAAGATAAGACTCATATTCACTGGTATCCCGGTCACATAGCAAAGGCTGAAAGAAGGCTTAAAGAGCAATTGTCACTGGTGGATGCAGTGATTGAAGTACTTGACGCAAGAATTCCGCTCTCGAGCGGGTATGATAATATTGCGGGGCTGTTAAACGACAAGCCCCGTTTAATTTTGTTTAATAAATCAGACCTTGCAGATAAAACAAAACTTAAGACTTTCGCTGAAAAAATCGAGAAATCTTCTGGTTATCCTGTTATTTTGTCTGACGCGAAGAATTCAAAAGATTTAAACCAGATTGTGAAAAAAGCCGTTGAACTTTCAGAACCGCGAATTCAGGCAATTATGAAAAAAGGGCTTTTGCGAAGACCCGCACGCGTGATGGTTGTAGGAATGCCAAATGTCGGAAAATCAAGCATTATTAATAAACTTACGCGTTCATCCAAAACCAAAACCGGAGCTAAAGCTGGTGTGACCCGCCAGCAGCAGTGGGTTAGGATTAATCCGCAGCTTGAACTTCTTGACACACCCGGTATTATTCCTATGAAACAGGAAGACCAGATTAGAGCGAAAAAACTGGCGTTTGTAAATTCAGTTTCCGAAAACGCTTATTCAAACGAGATTGTGGCGCAGGAATTACTCGAACTTCTTTCTGAAAAGTATCCCGAAATCGTGAAATCATATTACAAACTTGAAGATGATATCACGCTTGAAAATATTGCATTTTCCAGAAACTGGATTAAATCAGGCGGTGAGGCTGATATTGAAAGAACTTCAATTTATGTTTTGCGTGATTTCAGAGAAGGCAAGATAGGCAAATTTGTTCTTGATGATTTGGAGGAGTAATGACAGAGTTAACAACCGAGTCGCATATAATTAAACTTTTTGCTTACGATGTTTATTACAAAAATCACATGATAATCGGAACGGATGAAGCCGGACGCGGACCTGCTGCAGGAGGTGTTTTTGCAAGTGCTGTCTGCTTTCACAATCGCTCGCGCGAGTTGATTGAAAAGCTTTCAATACTCAATGACAGCAAACAAATTTCAAAGAAAAAACGTGAAATTTTGTACAACATAATTTTAGAAAACACTATTAACAAAACTGTTTGCGTTGGCGTAGAGGAGATTGAAGAAATAAATATCTTAAACGCGTCATTAAAGGCAATGAAGCTTGCGGTCGAGGATGTTTTAAAGCGTGCAGCTCTTGCTGAAGCTTTGGAAGGCAATTACCGGAAATTCCTTGTACTTGTTGACGGCAACAAGAAGATAAAAGATTTTGACATGTGTTCGCAAAAATGGGTTGTAAAAGGAGACGCGACATCAGCCTCTATTGCAGCGGCGAGCATTCTGGCAAAAGTTACGCGTGACAGGTATATGGAAGAACTTGACGCGGAATTTCCGCAATACGGCTGGGCGAGAAACGCCGGATATTTAACAAAAGAACACATTGCGGCGATTGACAAATACGGTTTGACAAAATATCATCGTCCGTCATTTTTGCGCAAGCATTTTGAAAAACAAGAACAGTTGAGTTTGTTTTAGCGCTTATTTGTTCTTCCAGGGATAATCCTCTCTGATTTCCCATCCGTCATGCTGAATTAAAGCTCCGCAATAGCGTCCGGCAACGTTGCCTGCTGTTGTATTGCAGCCTTCCGCATTATTGTTTAGCATGACTTCACGAGAATTTTTATAACCTTGAAGCGTAACCTGTGTACTGTTGTTTTTTAGCTCAAAGAAAAATATGTCGCGTCCTACAAGGTTTGGCGCTCTATCTGCGTTAATGTCTACAACAATACCTGCAATTTTAATTGCCTCATCTGAATCTGTATAAACCCAAATCTGCATGCCGTTTGCAATAAAAATTGAGCGTCCATAATAAGTTTTGTCCTCAAGATAAAATCGATATTCTTTGCCACTAAGGGTGTGTTTTGTGACTTTGGGTATACAACGATTGTAGCATTTGTTGGTTACTTTTAAAAACGGTGCAATGTATGTATCAATGAATTCTACACTTTCTTGTACATTACCATGAGCTGTTCCAAAATTCCAAGAGTTAATTTCCCCGTTTTTAAGTTCGGATTGTTGAATAGCCTGGTTTAAAAGGCTGTAGGCTTCCTTAAGACGTATTGCGGTTTGCTTCTTTTGATAGTTTCCAATTAGTGATGGCAGAGTCATTGCGGCAACAATGCCGATAAGACCTAATGTAACTAAAACTTCGGCCAAGGTAAACGCGGCTTGATAGTTTTTGCTTCTAAGCATGAATTTTACATTAAATATGTTATACATATTTAACATATTATCATTATATTGGGCATAATGCAATATATATTTATTTTTTAAAATTTTAAAATTATGCCTAAAACTATTGCTATTAGCTGATTTTAGGGGGGGGGGGGCAGCTGTAATCTCTATGGTTATTCATTCTTAGCTCCTTTTGTTTTTATACCTCAAAGAGGCTGCGTAAACGCATTTCTATATCTTCTTCTTCCAAATCCTGTGTAATTTTGTTTAAATCAATTGCCATTTGATAGTAGCGCGCCGCATCATTTGTGAAGCCCATTTGCTGGCTTGCACGCCCTGCATTGAAATATGCAAGTGTATAGCTCGGATTAAGTTCAATGGCTTCTTCAAAATATTCAAGCGCTTCTTCTGCATCCATCAAACCATCAAGATATAAAATTCCGAGGTTGTTATGCGCAAATTCATTTTCAGGATTAAGTTCAATAGCTTTGTGATATGAAACAAGTGCTTCTTCAAGAAAATCTTTTTCCCAAAGTGCAATTCCGCATTTTGAGTAGCCTCTGTAATCTTCAGGATTAAGAGTTATTGCATCGCAATATGCCTTAATAGCTTTGTCAAGGTCATAATCAGCCATGTAAATATCACCCAGCGCCAAATATAAGTCGTAATTGTTCGGGTCAAGAATTATTCCGGCCTGATAAGTTGCAACAGCGGCTTCCAGGTTTCCGATATGCTCGGCGTAAATTGAACCAAGCGCCTGACATACAATTGAAGTCCATTCTTTGTCAGGATTAATTTCAATTGCTTTTTGATAATGCGCAATTGCGTCTTCAAACAATTCGGCTTTTGTGTATGCGTAAGCTAATGAATTGTTATAGAAGGGATTGTCCGGATTTTCTTCAACTGCAAGCTTAAACGCGCTGATTGAATTGATTTTGTCTTCTTTTCTTAAATACAAATGTCCGAGTTCATAATAGATTTGTGCTTTTTCAGCTTCAAAAGACAAAAGTTTTTCATAGCAGTCAATTGTTTCGTCTGTATTTTCAGGGAAGTAAGTTTGCAATACGGTTGCAAGTTTTACTAAAACTTCACGATTAAGCGGGTTTGATTCAAGAACTTTTCTGTAGCACTCAACCGTCATGTCAAGTTCTTTATTTTTAAGCGCTAAATCACCAAGTTTATTATAATAAATTTCGCTGTGATTTGTATTGTTTGCAGCCTGCTTATAAATATTTTCAGCCGCATTGTTCAATTTAAACTTTTCTAAAAACTTTCCAACCGTGTTGTATGTGAAAACCGAAAAGTCATCTGACATGCTTTTGTAAAACATTTTGATGGTTGGTCTGTCCCAGGCAAGCATAAGACTTCCGGAAAGAAAATAGTATAAAAAGCTCATGTAATCGGCAGCATTGCCGTTTTTTGAATTGATTTTCTGCAAAATTGCCTGTGACAATATCAATCGGGGGCGGGCTGATTTAAGTTTCCCCATTTTAATTGCTGATTTAAACTCTGTTTCGGCTGATTTGAAATCTTCAGCCATTTTCATGAAAAAGCCTGTGTACATATGGGCATTCATGTTTTTAGGTGCGAGAGAAACTGCAGTTTTACACTGTTCAATTGCTGTTTCAATACTGATTTGTCCCTGTTCAAACATCAGGCTTGCCAAACGATAATATGATTCAGGTATTGTCGGATCAAATTTAACCGCGTCAATATAATATTCAATGGCTTGATTTAAGTCACTGTTATTTTGTCTTATCAAATAGCGTTCGTGGGCGACTCTTGCTTTTTCCAGTGCTATTTTTGCTTTTTCGGCGTTTTCGTTAATTATGGGTTGTATCAAAATTTGTTCTGACATTACGAGCTCCATATAAGATGTATAAAAATTTTATCGTCTTTTCTATATTAAACTTTATCCAATTATTTAAAAATCGTATAAATGTACCAGATAAGAGAATAATTTATACTAAAGTTGGAGAAATTGAGGTGAAAAGTAAGCTCTTGTAAATCCCCGTCCGTTTGTAATATAATAATCTTATGAATTACCTCAAAAACACATATGATTGTATAGTTGTCGGCGCAGGCCACGCAGGATGCGAAGCTGCGCTTTCTGCCGCGCGCCTTGGTGCGAAAGTTCTGCTTTGTACGCTTAATATAGACAATATTGCGTTAATGCCGTGCAACCCTGCAATCGGCGGCCCTGCAAAGTCGACAATAGTTCGTGAAATTGATGCGCTCGGCGGTATTATGGGCGAAGCGGCTGATGCAACTTATATTCAAATGAGGATGTTGAATTCTTCGAAAGGTCCTGCAGTGCGGGCGCTTCGTGCACAATCCGATAAAAAACAGTATATGGATTACATGCGAAATGTAATCCAAAATAACGAAAATATTTATCTCCGTCAGGCTTGCATTACAGATTTAATCGCCGAAAATGGTGTTATTACAGGTGCAGTTGACGAATTTGGAATTGAATATAAGGCACGCACGGTAATTCTTACAACAGGAACGTCTCTTTGCGGAAGAATTTTTGTCGGGTTAAAATCTTACAGCGCCGGACGGCTTGGCGAAATGGCCGCAATCGGGCTTTCGGATTCTTTGAAAAAACTCGGTATAAATATCAAAAAACTTAAAACGGGAACTCCTCCGCGGGTTGATAAACGTACAATTGATTATTCTAAAATGCAAATTCAGCCGCCTGATGAGGAATTGTACTTTTATTCATTTAAACCTAACCGTCCTGTGAGGCCACAGGTTCCATGCTACCTGACCAGAACAACCGAGGAAACTCACAGGATTATTCGCGATAATCTGGACAAATCCCCCATGTTTCAAGGCTTAATTGAAGGTGTCGGCCCGCGTTATTGTCCGTCGATTGAGGATAAAGTCGTGCGTTTTGCACAAAATCCGTCGCATCATATTTTTGTCGAGCCTGAGGGGCTTGGAACTTATGAAGTTTATATTCAGGGTTTTTCTAGCAGTCTCCCTGCTGATGTTCAGGTCAAAATGCTTCATACTTTACCTGGTCTGGAAAAAGCGCATGTTATAAAACCTGCTTACGCGGTTGAATATGATTACGTTCCGGCCGTTCAAACAATGCATTCTTTGATGTCCAAAAATATTCAGGGGCTTTTCTTTGCCGGTCAAATCAATGGAACAAGCGGTTATGAAGAGGCTGCAGGGCAGGGGTTAATTGCCGGAATTAACGCTGTTAATTACCTGAACAATTCTGAAATGCTTGAACTTTCAAGAAGTTCATCATATATCGGCACTTTGATAGACGATTTGGTTACAAAAGATATTCAGGACCCTTACAGAATGCTTACCTCGCGTTCTGAATACAGGCTTTTGCTCCGTCAGGACAATGCGGATGCGCGTCTTACCGAAATCGGTCGTAAAATCGGCTTGATTGATGATGCGCAGTTTAAAGTTTACACAGAAAAACAACAAAATATCGAAAAAGAAATGTCACGCCTTCTTGAACACAAGATTTCTGCAACCGACAAGGTAAATGAAATTCTTGCTAAATACGGTGAAAACATGGAACGCGGTATGAAAGCTGCTGAGCTTTTGAAGCGGCCGAACATTACTTATAAAATCTTGCAGGAGATTGATGAAACAACTGCAAATCTTAATGTCGCGCGTGATATATACGAGCAGGTTGAGGTTTTAATTAAATACGAAGGTTATTTGAAACGCCAGGCTTATCAGGTTGAACAGGCCGGTAAACTTGACAAATTCAAAATACCCGAAGATATTGATTACGATAAAATCGACCATATTTCATCGGAGACCAAAGATAAGTTGAAAAAAATACGTCCAAAAACTCTAGCCCAAGCTTCCCGCATCGGAGGGGTAAAGCCTGCTGATATTTCAATTCTTATGGTGCTGCTGGAGCGTCATTCGGTTGCCCGGAAGGTCGTTGGATAAAGGTTTTCCTATTCTTAATGCTTTCTATTTTATTTTTTGTTATTTTGCCAATGTGCCTTAATGTTTCACCAAGATAGGTACATATAATTACAGACAAAAATGTGTACAAATACTTATATTTTCCCATTTTATAAAAACTATGTATGAGATATTGAGGAAGCTCTTGTAAAGATTTTCCATCAATAACAAGAATGCCTATTTCTATTAGGAAGATTATAAATAAGTGGTTTGCCATAATGTGCAAAGTATTTTTGCCGATTCTATCTATCAAGGTGCCAGGTTTTACAAGTGGTGCAACTAATTTTGATAAGAATAAGATACAATAAATGCCTGTAAATGGTGCGATAAGAGGTGCGATATTGTGTGGTAGAATTGCTTGATTAAGGTCTACATTAATACCTTTTTGTGAGAATGTGTAAAGTATAACTTGTATGCCTAAAACAAATAAAAGAGTTTTAATATCAAATTTTATTTTATCTTCAAGAACATTTTTGTATAAGTACCCTGAGTAAATGTAAAACATTGATATATTTGTTTTAATGAGAATTTTTATAAAACCAGTTGAAGCCTGTAAATCTGGTTTAGCTAGGAATATTGCGCTTATTGCAAGCGGCAAGAATACAACAAGTGGGAAAAGAGGATTTTTGTTTATCTTTGACGCGATAATCAAAATCAAATAAAAGAACACAAGGGAAAAGCCAAGCTGAAATAAAAACCAATTTGGTGCGCTAAAGTGAAATGGATTTGCTACGAATGGCCAAAGTGTAAGATTGACTAATGTTGGAAGCTTACCATAAACTCTGTCAAATAAAAGGTAAACAATCAAGGTTATTACACTGTATAAAAAATGATATGCATAAAACCTACCAAAATATCTAATAATAATATGTTTAATTTTGGAAAGATATTTTTGAAGGCGATTTCCGTATTCAAAGATTTCGTTTCTGAAAAAATATCCGGAAATAAAGAAAAATAACGGAACATGCCAAGAATAAGAAGGAAATAAATTATTTGAAAATAAATTATAAAAATTTGTATGTCCTTTCACAATTGCAATAATCCCAATAGCTTTTGCAATATTCATTTCCATGTTAAAATTTTTAGCCATTCAGTGTTCCAAAATCATAAAATACTCATTGTTACTATTTATAAAATCATAAATATATCACTTTTACAATATCGAGTACCATTTTTTATAAGTTTTATGAACTCTATAATAATAAAAAGGAGTTTTCGTGGACGAGCAGTTTATAAAACATAATGTCGGGAAGAAAATAAAAAAATATCGTCAAAGTTTAAATTTGACCCAATTTAAACTGGGCGAATTAATAGACATAAATCAGCGTCAAATTGCACAAATTGAACTCGGTAAATCGTTCCCTTCATTGACGACTTTATTGAAAATGTCTGAGGTCTTTCAATGCAGCTTGTCAGATTTTTTTGAAGGTAACGAATATAATAATGAAGAAATTTTGAAAGCAGAGATGAAATCAATGATTGATAAGGCTAATTATGAAGATTGTAAAAGGCTTTATGCTGTAATGAAAAGTTTTATTTTTATCTAATTATTTTTGATATTTTTTGAAAACCTTAAGCTGATGCTAGAAAGGTACTTGGATAAATTTCATAGTTTTTTCCAAGTTTTTTAAATTCGATATTGTTATTTGTTAAAATTCTTTCAACCGTTTGGTCTTTTAAATCATTTACTTTTATTCTGAATTTACCTGTGACATATTTGCGGCGTATATCATAAAAGGTATTTCTGGCATCTTGCAGCCAAAAATTGTTCATTAACATTCCAAGCGTAAAAATTTGCTGACGCGAACTTATTGTATCACCGTTAATTTCATATTGGCTTTTAAACGAAGGCTGTCTGCGCTTTTGGGAAACTGCGCCGGAAGCCGTATTAAGAGTGTTGTTTTTTATGTTTGTATACGAAGAATTTATTTTCATAATTTTATTTTACCTAACCAGTATTTTAAAAACAAACCCGCAAAATATTTACTAAAATAGTCTAATTTTTTATAAATATTTACAATACTTAACTTTTTGTCATGTTATATTAAAACAACTTAGCACAAGGAGTATAAATAAATGCAGATTTCACCAATAAGTCAATCACAAATTCAATCAAAACCATCCTTTGAAGGAACAGTGCATAAATCTGTTATCAAATTTATAGATGATGCAGTCCGCCAGGAAATGTCAGATATCGTAAAAGAGAATAACTTTTGGAACAGACGGGTAGACCCTGATAAACTGGAGGCTGTTAAAAATTTAGGTTTATCAATAAAAGAAGGGTTGAAGGCTTTCATGGAACCTTTTACCCCTCAAACAAAGTTAGAGCTTGGCTATTATTTAGATAGAGCAGGACAAAGAAAGCACGGTTCAAATTTTATTTTTGGCGTGAACTTTACAAATGACATTACAGGCGGTAGTTATAGTGTTCCTGAGTATTGTCCGGTTAATGAATCCGGTATAAATAAACTTAAGCATATGGAGAAAATTTTAAAAAGAATAGATGGAGCGGGGAATTACACGCCGGAGGCTGTAAACACTACGTTATATGTTAAATATGAGGAAAAGAAGTTACGTTTTGCAAGAAAATCTGCTTCTTTAGGTTTGTTTGGAGAATTTTTGAACAAGATTAACGGTAAATTTGCTGATGCAGTTTCAAAAACACTTGGCAAAACAGAAAAGCTGAGTGCAAAAATGGAAGCTGAAAGACTTAAAGTCCGTACTGAAAGCAGGCTTGAACAAAAGCTTGTTGAAGAAAATAAAAAAACTCTGGAGCGTTTTTTGAAATAAATAAGCCGTAAAAATCCCGCAAATGCATTTCAGCTCAGCGTCAGACGAGCAACACGAGCCAAGACGATGAGGGTGCTCTTTAGACTAAAACCACGAGAAATTTATGCAACACGAAAATTTCTCAGTGGTTCGAAGTCTTTTCGAGATTTTCAAATTTATCAAATCAAAAAATAAGCAATAAAAAAATCCCGAAGATGGATTCGAACCACCGTTAGAAGAGCCAGAATCTTCTGTCCTGCCACTAGACGATTCGGGATTAGTAGCTCTTTTATTATAAATAAAAAATAAAAATTGTGCAAGTGGAAATTCAAAAAATATTTTTTTGTGATAAACTTTTTGTATGAAAATATTAAAAAATGCTAAAAAACTTTATGTATCTGTGCTTGTATTATCTGTAACGGCTTTGAATGTTCCGGCTTTTGCAACTGAATTTGCGACGGTTGAAAAACCTGCTATGAAAGTTGAGAAGCAGGCAAAGACTTTTTATATTTCAGAAGAACTGAAAAAAGAACTTAAATATAATATACAGGCTGTTTATGGCGCTGAAAATACCGATGTAATTTATAATCGTATTGAAAAGCTTGCGGCAAAATCAGTTTCTCAAAGACCGAAAAATCTTTTAAATGAAGACGTTACAAGAGTTTCAGACTGGTATAAAGACGAAATTATTTATATGTTTTACGTTGACCAGTTTGGAGTTATAACACCCGGAAAGCCGAATTCTTTCAAAGATTCTGTTCAAATGTTGGATTACTTAAAAGATTTGGGAGTTACAACACTTTATATACTTCCGTTTGCGGATTCCCCGATGGATGACTCTGGCTTTGATGTTAAAAATCCGAAAAATGTGAGAAAAGATTTGGGCGGAATGCCGGAGTTTAAAGAATTTGTAATCGCGGCAAAACAAAAAGGTTTTAAAATAAAAGCAGATCTGGTTTTAAATCATTTTTCCGACCAGCATGAGTGGTTTAAGCAGGCAATGGCAGGCGACTTGGATAAATTGAATTACTTTATCGTTCGCGAAGAAATGCCAAAGTATAGAAAATACGAAGACCCGAAAAGAGGTACAATAGTTGAATATGAAGAGCCTAACGGAAAAATTTCAAAAAGACGTTTGATATTTCCGGACATAACAGATAATCATTACCGAAAAGTTACTATACAAGGCAAAGATTATTATTTATATCATACGTTCTATCCATTCCAACTTGATATCAATTGGGAAAATCCCGAGGTTTTGTACTATTGTTTAGAAACAATCAGCTATTGGGCAAATTTAGGTATTGATATTTTCAGAATGGATGCTATACCTTATTTTGTAAAAGAAGAAGGCTCAACTGCCGAGAATCTTGATAAAACTCATAATGTAGTAAAAATTATAAGTTTGTATCTTCAGGCAACAGCTCCACGTTCGGTAATTCAGGCTGAGGCTTGCCAAACTCCGAAAGATATTCTTCCGTATTTTGGAAAAGAACGCGAAATTAAAACCGAAATCAATAATCATCCTGTTGATTTAAAGCGTACGGACGAAATTCAAATTGCATATCATTTCCCTTATATGCCGGCACTTTGGGCTTCGTTTATAACAGAAAATAACAAGTATTTTCTTGACGCCAACAAAGCAACGCCAGCCATCCCTGACAGTGCAAGCTGGGCAACTTTTTTGCGTGTACATGATGAATTAACACTTGAAATGGTAACGCCTGAAGTCAGAAAGATTATTTATGATGCACTTGAACCTCGCGGCGCCGAATTCAGAAATGGTCTTGGTGTAAGCGGAAGAACTGCAAACTTTTTGGGTAATAATCCTGACAGAATTATAATGGCTTATTCTGTGTTACTTTCTTTGCCGGGAATTCCAATTATATATTACGGTGATGAAATAGCTGCACAAAATAATTTTTCATACGCCAAAAAGGCTGCCAAAACAAGAGAACAAAATCAAAAGAAAAATAAAATAAGACTTCTTTCATTTTTTGACAGCCGCGATATAAATAGAGGTGTTCTTGATTACAATGCATTCTATTCTGCGATGAAAAATACCCGTGGAACAACGCTTTCGTCAAAAGTTCATTCTGAAGTAAAGCATATGATTGATTTGCGTAAAAATACACCTGCGCTTTCACGCGGTTCGCTTACAATTCTCAAAACAAAATCTGAAAAAGATTTTGCATATATTCGTGAATACGAGGGTGAAAAATATCTTATTGTCCACAATCTTGGAAGCACCAAACGGGTTTCGGAAATTGATTTGCCGGTCGGAATGGTGTTTAAACCTGTAAAAAAAGACTGTATTTATTTGGAAAATATTCTGAACGGCCAAAAATACAAGGTGAAAGTTTCACCTACTCAAAAGACAACACGTCTTTTGATGTATCCTTACGCTACTGTTTGGCTGAAAATAATTTAGCGTTGATTTTCTGAAGCGCATAACCCGAATAAGTTGTGATAACCATTGTTAGCACAAAATATAAAAATGTTGTCTGAACTGGATTGTAAATCCAATAAATATCGTGTTCAGCGCGTTCGGCAATCGGAATTCCATGGATTTTGAAGAATATTGCCGTAATCAAATACATTACCAGAAGATGATTTGCCATAATATGATAAGTTGTTTCCCCCATGATTTTCAGGAATTTAACGTCCTTCAAATACGGATAAATCACTTTTACTGTAAATAAACTTGCCCAAATTCCGGTTAATGAAGTTAAAACCGGCACGATTATCTGGTCGTCAAACCTTGCCCAAACCAGAACATAACTTAAGCCAATTCCATGCGTCGGGTCATAATCTCTGTTGAACATCCACAAAATTGATTGGAAAATAATTATTGCCCCGAGCCATTTGGTCGTAAAAATATCGACTTTATCTTTAATATGGTGCATATAAAAATATCCAAGATAAACAAAAAACATTGAAAAGACAGTTCTGAAAATCAAAAGATTAATCGCCGTCATTTCAATATTTTTTATCACAGGAATTGAAAGAAATCCAAAAAGCGAAAATATTGCAAGATGCACGAATTTGTTATTTGTGATTTTGAACAAACCTTTCATCAAGAACAAAAATGTTATCATTGTTATGAACAATTGCGGAACAAACCACAAGGGGCAGCTCAAATCCATTTGATGACCGTTTAAGAACGGAGTGAGAAGAAGATTTTTGATTGTGAGCTGTTCGCCCCACCATTTGCCTGTAAAATGAAAAATTAGCCATGTCACAATAACGTAAAATATTTCATACAAAAAATACGGAACCAGAAGACTTTTTACACGTCTTTTTACAAATGTAAGCGTATCATCCAGGTATTTTTCTTTAAACAGCATTCCGGAAATAAAGAAAAACAGCGCAAGCTGGAAAGAATACGGAGGAAACATTCCGAGCATTGAAAACTCAAGATGTCCCGAGACAACTAATAAAATTGCAAATGCTTTTAAAATATTAATTTTTTCTGAAAACATGTCAAAATCCCTTCATCACTTTTATTATACATAAAAATAATGAAAACAAATTCTCTGTTTAATGATCAAAATGACAATTAGTTTACTTCAGGAATTATCACGTTAGACCGATTTTCTTTCGCCGATTTTATAGTTGCTTAAAAATTCAAAGGTATCTGGGAAATTTTCTTTTAAGAGTGTTTTGTTTTTAATTGAATTTTTATATCCGCTTCCCCACAATCCGCCTCCTGTATGAATCCAAGCTAAAATGTCCGCGCAAACCTCTGTTTGGAAATACTCGCTAAGCGGCTTGATTAATAAGTTTTTTACTTCAAACATATCGTGATTATGGTTATCAGGCTCTCTTTTGGGCAGCTTTTGCATATCATAGTATAGAGAATCAAGTAAATCCCTGTTCTCCATTAGGCCTTCGCAGTCAAGTATTCCGTGCGCGGCTTCATGATTAACTACTTTTTGTATGTCTTTTGGTTCTACTCTGGTTGTAATTGCCATAAATCTGTAAAGCGGATATGTGCAGGTAACCGCTTCCCATTCAGGAGCACCTTCGCGTGCAAGTTTTTCATTTTCAAATATGTCTGCTATGGAATTTGAGCAATAGAGTTTGTAATTATTTCTTTTGAGAACTTCGCCCCATTGGTCGGGAATATCTTTTATACTTTTTTCAACAGCTTTTGTAAAATCTTTTTTTACATTTCGCATTGTCAAAACTTTATAGTTCATTTGAAATGATGTGTTTTGCGAAATATTGTCTATTTTCATCCTTTGCACTCCTTATCAGATAAAACCACATAAACACTAAAAATATGCTGATATAATTTATGTTAGTATATTTTTTTTATTTGTCAATTAGCCGGAAGAAAAAGTTTCTCTGCAATAGAAAATTTAGCTATGCTTTTTAAGCATTGCAAGCAATTTATTAAAAGTATTTGCTATTTTAAAATAATTGTAAATAATAAATATAAGAGTTTATTTTGGTATGAAAATTTAAATTGACACAAAGATAAAAATTTGTATTAATATTATGGAGAAATAAAATGTTAAAAAAGATTTTAATATTAACTTTAACTGGAATGGTCTTTCAAATGAATTTCGCATTTGCAGCACAGAATGAGGATAGAAAAATGACAAGAAGCGATATTTGTAAAAAGAATTATGAAAAGTTGTTTAATTCAAA
>ENA-ORNP01000071-ORNP01000071.1-human-gut-metagenome-genome-assembly--contig:-NODE-71-length-105378-cov-5.195541_pt1 | contig 105378 bp, 115 predicted proteins | sample MGYA00242119_ERZ509030 | MGnify/ENA primary metagenome ERZ509030 (study PRJEB26280, sample SAMEA2338708) | human gut metagenome | biome: human gut; feature: human-associated habitat; material: faeces... | reverse complement strand
GTCATTTTCCTGATCGAAATAGACGCCATTTTCTACGCGCGTTGTTTCTATGCCGTCCCCGTCTAGATCGATTAGTAACGGGTCTTTTGGTACTTCTGCACTTTGCGCGGAGGTGAAGGTGATTTTTGCATTATTTAGTATGTTATTATGTGCCATTAATTCACCAAAAGGCCATGTCAGCGGACCTGAATGTTTGAAGAAAAAAGTAGCTATGCCATTGATAAAATTTTGGTTGAGGATAGATACTCCATTAATATGTTTTGTAGAAGTTGATATAATATCTCCTAAAATGATATAATTATCTATGTTTGAATAGTTATAAGATAATTTATAATTCTGCTCAATCATTTTTGATTGTAAATGTTCTACCCCAAAAGCATTGAGCGTAACAACGTTAACATTTTTATATTTTTCTAATGAACCAATTAGTTGTGCAATCGAGCCTCCTAATGAATGTCCTGTTATTAATTCAATTTGAGATATCTCAATTTTGTTCCCATCATTATCTTTAAGCTGCGATAAAAAAATTGCTGCATTATTAAATTGATCAGGTAATAAATTTATACCCATTTGTATGTCAGATATTAAGTCTTTTCTGTCATTTGTACCGCTAAAAGCAACAACATATTTGCCAGTATATGTATTAAGATACAAATTAGCCTTAAAACCATTAGTTTGATCTATATAGTTGTAGATTTCAGTATCAGTAGAAGAATTAATAAATTCTAAAGTTGAGGTTTGAGAAGACACACTCTCTTTTTTATAAGTATCATTACATGCTTCTACAGCATTAATTAGCATTTCATCTTTAGTTAATTCCATGTTTTAACTCCTTTAAATCGATAATAAGTATCTCTTTATTTTTATTAGGCTTAAATATAGTAGCAGAAGAACCTCCGATTATAAGTAATTTTTGATTTGGTATGACAAACGACTTGCCTGAATATTTATAATCTAAGGGACAGATTGCTGTATGTTTATATTTTCCACTATTTATATCGAACAAAACACAGTTTGGATGACGGAAAATTGAAGTAAATAAGTCTTTTAATAATATTATTATATTATTTGTAGGAGGTGTTGATGGGTATTGATTATCTGCAACAAAATATATTGCGTTTAAATCCTCTAATAAAACTGCATTGCATGTTCTTTCACCATCAATTTTACCAATGTCTCTATATGTAGCATTTATTGGGTCATACAGAAAGACTCCAATACTAGCACTATCATCTAATTTAGAAACGAAAATCTTTTTATCTTTTGTAGAAAAAATTACAGACGGAAAATCAATTTCATTCATTTGAGGAACTGGTTTATATACATATTTTTTTGTATCAAAAATAAGGGTACTAAATATTGCTTCAGCTTTACCTTCTACAATTTTTACAAATCTTCCTAATAGCAATATATTTCCATCTGGAAGCTTTGTTGTCCTCGTGGCTGCTCCATTATAAGGCATATCTTTTATATCTGTCATTTTCCTAGTTTTAGGATTATATATACTTGCAGATTTATCACAGGATATAAGAATATTACCATTATCTAATTTTGTTAGACTGCTATGAGATTTGTTCTGACAATTAGCTATATTCCCAATATTTTCAAATTTTTGAGTGTTATAGTTATAAATTTCTGCATTTGCTAATATGTCCAAATCTGGATGGGATAAGCCACCAAAGACCAAAACATTGCCATCATCTAATAACAATGCTTCATGAGCAAATCGATTAACATTTAAAGAACCAGTATAACTCGACTTTCCAGTAACAGGATTGAAAATTTCAGCCTTACCCGAAGTATTACCTCCAGCAATCAGAATATTGCCATCTTTTAATTGAGTCGCAGTATAATGACTTCTAGAATCTAACATGTAATACGTTTGTATATTTTTATGAATAAATAAATAATGTTTATAAGAAATTAAACATAAACTTAAAATTAGTATCGAGATAAGTATAACAACAATAACTTTTTTATTATTTTTCATAAACTCCAACTTTTTAAACTTCCTATTTTGTTATAATATTACTTTATTTTATAAATCATATTGGCCGATGGTATGATATTATTTACAACTCTGTCTGATTTGTGCTTAAAACTTTTAACTTATACTGTGTAACAAAATTTCTTATTTGATTCTGCTCCAATTCCTGCTTTTTCTTTAGCAAGTCTATCTGCTTTTTTATACAATCCGCTCTTGCTGATAAGCCGGCTGCATTTAATCTTTTTAGATTTTCCAGATTCTTGTTTACCAATGCTAAAGTTGCTGCATTATTTTCTGATTGAATCAGTGAATTCTTTGCATCCAACTGGATTTGTTCATACTTTTTCTTTAGCTCGGCAAGTTGTTTTTCTTTTTCAATCTTTGATTTCTCAATTTCCAGCTTCTTTTTTGCGACAGCACTTGTATTTTTAAAACCATCAAACAGAACCATTGAGGCGGAAAGCCGGATTGTCAAACTCCTTTGGGAAATATCTCCGACACCGTTAAAAAAATTACCCGGGTCTGAGCCGTAAAAATTATATCTTGTGTCAAAACGTATTTTCGGATAATTTGTTATTTTTTGGATTTCATATTCCTTTTTCTTTTTTAATATTTCCAAATCGGCAGCTTTGGCTTCATAAGACTCTTCCGGAAGAAATTCGAGCATTTCTGCCGTTAATTTAATTAATCTGTCAGAAACAGACACATTTTCAGGTTTTTCCGGAAAATCCTGCAGAACAAGGGCATCTACATCATAATTTTGGTTTGTATAATAAGAAACCTCCGATAACTTTTTTGCGAGATTATTTTTTATTTCTGCTAATTCTGTTTTGGTTTCAGAGGCTTCGATTTCACTCTCTACAAGAGTAACTTCAGACAATTCGCCGGCTTCACGCATTCGTTTGTTTATAAATACCAATTCATTTTGTAATTCAATGGTTTCGGATTTAATTTTAGAAATTTTGTATAAATTTAGAGCTTCACCATAGATATCAACCGTATCAAGGCGCAAATCTCTTGTATTTTTCTGCAATAGAAGTTCTTTTTGTTTGTCATCGGCTTTTGCAATTTCCAGCTGTTTCCGACGGGTGCCAAAGTCAAAAACATTATATGACAAACCCAATGCAGCCATATCTTGATAATAACTTCGGTTAAGCAAAATTTCATTACCGACAGCCGTGATTTGAGCGTTGCCATTTGTTAAATCATTATATCTTTCTGTTGTTGCAAAAGCACTTAAGGTAGGATAGTAACCGGATTGGGCTTCTTTTATACCTTTATGCGAAATTGCCTGTTCAAGTTTGGAAATTTTAAGATTGTATGAATTTATGAGTGCGGTTGACAAAAAATCGTTGAAATTAAGTTCATCTGCGACGGCGGCTGAATTTAACAAACTACACGAAAACACTATTAATATAAAAACTTTTCCTAAACTTCTAAAATTCATCACTTATTTTATTAAATGGGTAAAACCATTATCGCATCTATTCTTTTATTTAAAGCTGTAACTCCTTTTTTTCTTTTATAGCTCTATTTATACTTCCTACAAATAATACTTATTATATTAAATCTAGGCTTTTTTATTTGTCTATTAGCCGATTTCAGATTTTTTACAAAAATTTATATATAATATTACAGTTTTATATCTGAAATAAAAAATTAGGTTAACGCTACGGATTTTTGTGTTAAACTGTTTATATAGCCGAAAAATTTTACACTCCATATAGAGTGTTCAGCTGACAAAAGGAAAAAGAATGATTACAACAAATAAATTAACAGTAAGATTTGGGTCGCAAACGCTTTTTGAAAATGTAACCATAAAATTTGTTCCTGGCAACTGCTACGGTGTAATTGGTGCAAACGGAGCAGGTAAAAGCACACTTTTAAAAGTGCTTTCAGGAGAATTGGAAACTACGTCGGGAGAAGTTAATATTGCAAAGGGACAGAGAATTGCAGTCTTAAAACAAAACCACTTTGAATTTGACGAATACAGCGTAATTGACACTGTTATTATGGGTCACAAAAAACTTTACGATATTATGAAGGAACGCGACGCTTTGTACGCTAAGCCTGATTTTAATGACGAAGACGGAATTAAAGCAGCGCATTTGGAAGAAGAATTTGCAGAACTTGACGGCTGGCAGGCAGAATCAATGGCGGCCTCGCTTTTATCTGAACTTGGGATTGCCGATGAACTTCATTACGTTCAGATGAAAGACCTTGCAGGGAGTGAAAAAGTACGCGTATTGTTAGCTCAGGCACTTTTCGGAAATCCGGATATTCTGCTTTTAGACGAACCGACAAACCACCTTGACATCAGCACAATTAAGTGGCTTGAAGAATTCTTAATCGATTTTCCAAATCTTGTTATTGTGGTTTCACACGACAGAAACTTTTTGGACAAAGTTTGTACTCATATTGCGGATATTGACTACAAAAACATTCAGCTTTATACCGGAAACTATTCTTTCTGGTCGCAGGCAAGCCAGTTAATCAAGAAACAAAAAGAAGAACAGAACAAGAAAACCGAAGAAAAAATGGAAGAACTAAAAGCCTTTATTGCAAGGTTTAGCGCAAACGCCTCAAAAGCAAAACAGGCAACTTCCAGAAAAAATATGCTTGATAAACTTTCGCTTGAAGAAATTAAACCGTCCTCGCGCCAGTATCCGAGAATCAGGTTTAATTACAAAAAAATGCCCGGAAAAGACGTTTTGACAGTGGATAAACTCACAAAATCCGTTGACGGTGAACTTTTGTTTAAAAACTTCAGTTTCGAAGTTGTTCAGGGTGAAAAAATAGCTTTTATTGCAAAAGACCCGCTGATTATATCAACTCTGTTTGAAATTCTGGCAGGAAAAACCGAACCTGACGCAGGGGAGGTAAAATGGGGCGTTACAACTACAATGTCTTATTTTCCGAAAGACAACAACTTCTACTTTGAATCCAATTTGAATATAATGCAATGGCTTGCACAATATTCGCCTGACCAGCATGTAAACTTCCTTCGCGGATATTTGGGAAGAATGCTTTTCTCCGGCGACGACGCTGATAAAAAGGTTAATGTTCTTTCCGGAGGCGAAAAAGTTCGCTGTATTCTGGCAAAAATGATGATTGAAGAAGCAAACGTAATGATTTTTGACGAACCGACAAACCACCTTGACTTAGAAGCAATTACAGCACTAAACAACTCTCTGATTGATTATACCGGAACTGTTCTTTTCACATCTCAAGATTATCAATTTATACAGACAGTTGCAGATAGAATTATTGAGATTTCTCCAAACGGTTACATAAATTGCAGAAGTAAATATGAAGATTACCTGTCAAATCCGGATATAATCAAGCGGAGGGAAAACTTATACAAACTGCCTGTAAAAAAATAAAAAAGCTGACTTTTTAAATTGTCAGCCCAGGCTGGCAGGTGATGAGTTAATATGATTAGTATTATAGAATTTTTCAATCGAGTTTTCGTTTGAAAGTCCAGCCTGCAAGAGAAAGCGTCATAATTGCGATAAAAATAAGCGGAATTAAGTTCATAATAGTATCCTCTATTCCCATCCCTTTTAAGAAAATCCCTCTTGTCAAAACCATGAAAAATCTTATTGGATTTATATAAGTAAAATACTGCAAAAACACGGGCATATCTTCAATCGGAGAGATAAACCCCGAAAGCAGAATTGCCGGCATTTGAAAGGTTATTACGCCCAAAATTGCCTGCTGCTGGGTTTTACAAATTGATGAAATACAAAGTCCGACTCCGACTATTGATAATAAAGAAATAAAAATCGCAACTAAAAACAACCATATAGACCCTGAAAAAGGAACGTGGAAACCGTAAATTATAATAACAGTCATCAGGCACGTCAAACCCATTGCAATAATAAGCGGCGGAACAGTTTTTCCAAGAAGAATTTCAAAAGAGGACAACGGGCTTACAATAAGCTGGTCAAACGTTCCAAGTTCCCTTTCGCGTGCAATCGAAAGCGCTGTTAACAAAAGCGTTATTACAAGAGCAAGCATCGCAACCAGAACTGTCAAAATATACCAACGGTATTCAAGGTTAGGATTGTACCAGTTTCTTGTTACAGGAATTATTTCAGCACCTTTGTTTTTAGAAATCTCCGAGTTGTATCCGCTTATAATTTGTGAAGCATATCCGCCCGCAATTGAAGCTGAATTTGTTTGGCGGCCGTCTGTAACAATCAACACACTGACCGGTTTTTGAGCTTTTATGTTTGTTGAAAAATTATTATCTATAAAAAGCCCAATTTGAACTTTCTGGTTATCTATTTTTTCTTTAAGTTCGTTTTCGTTTTGGACATAATAAAATCTCCTGAACCGCGGAGAATTTTCAAAACGGGAAAGAAGTTCGCGCGACTCGACTGATTTGCTGTAATCCATTACTGCAACATCAATATTTTTAACCTCCATTGTAATTGCGTTTGCAAAAACAAGAAGCTGCATAATCGGCAATGCAATAATAATTCCACGGCTTTTCGGGTCCTTCCAGATAGTGATAAATTCTTTTTTTATAAGTGCGAAAACACGTCTTAGAAAATCTCTAATCATTTGAGGAGCCTCATATCTGTTTTGTTATAAACCACCATAAACAAAAGCAAGCCGAGAATTGTAAGGAAAATTGAATTTATTATAACGATTTCCCAGACAGTTCCGGCCATGAATTCACTTTCAATAAAAGTTATGTAATATCTTGGAGGAAGAATTCTTGTAAGATGCTGGAAAAACGCCGGCATTGAATTTATTGGAAACATCAGCCCAGACAACAAAAGCGCCGGTAAAAATCCGAGCCCGAGAGAAACCTGGCTTGCTAAAAACTGGTTCTTGGTTATAGAAGAGATTGTCAAACCTATTCCGAGACAGGTAAACAAAAACAAACCGCTCACTGCAAACAAGACAAAATAATTTCCTCTAAACGGGATTTGAAACACGCAAACACTTATAAACACACTGAAGGCCATTGACAACATCCCCAGAACAAAATAAGGAATATATTTTCCAAGAACAATATCGATTTTCTTAACGCTTGTACTCAAAAGTGCTTCCATTGTTCCGCGCTCCCATTCACGCGCAATAACAAGAGCTGTCAAAAGAATTCCGATTAACGTCATTGTAATAGCAATTGAGCCGGGAAGAATAAAATAATGGCTGTTTAAATCCTGATTGTACCAGGTTCTTATTTCCGGAGTTATGATTTGTTTTGCGGCAAGAGGAGCGTATTTGCTTGTCAAAAGCCACTGGTTCAAAATCGACATTGAATAACTTTGAACATAATTTGCCGTATTAACCTCGGTTCCGTCTGTAACAACAAGAACTTCTGCGCTTTTTCCGCGTGAAAGGTTTGTTGAGAAGTCATTCGGAATTATAACTGCGCCTTTGATTTTTGAACGGACAATAGCTTCTGTTATATCGTTTTCATTATCATAAATAAAGGAATTTACATATTTGCTGTGTCCGAAAGATTTTATGAGTGTCGAAACCTCCGGGTTTGCATCATCATTTTTCAGCCCTATTTTAACTTTTACGGTATCCATGTTTATTCCGTACATATATATCAAAATCGAAATTAAAGGCAGAACAAACGCAATAATTATACTGCTCGGATCTCTAAGTATTTGTAATGTTTCTTTTTTTATTAAGGCAGATAAAATTTTCATTGTTTTTCAGACTCCTTAATTAATGTTATAAAAGTATCCTCCATATTCTCTGCGTGAGCCTGATTTTTAAGTTCCTGCGGAGTGCCGACAGCAATGGTTTCGCCATGGTAAAAAAGACTAATTCGGTCACAATATTCAGCCTCATCCATAAAGTGTGTTGTAACAAGTATTGTAACGCCTTTCTCTGCAAGCGAGGTAATATGGTTCCAAAAATCTCTGCGGGTTACAACATCAACGCCAGAGGTCGGCTCATCAAGAAACAATATCGGCGGATTGTGGATTAATGCGCATGCCAGTGACAAACGCTGTTTAAAACCGAGCGGCAGGTCTTCTGACTTTTGGTTTTCAATCTTTTGAAATCCGAAAACCTGAATAATTTCATCAATACGCTTTTTTCTGTCCAAAAATGCTATTCCGTAGGCAGCGGCGAAAAATTCCAGATTTTGACGGACGGTAAGGCTTCCGTAAAGTGAAAACTTCTGTGCCATGTAACCAAGATTTGCGCGTGCTTTTTCAGGGTTTTGAAGAATATCGACGCCCATAAGTTTTGCAGTTCCGCTCGTTGGCTTTGCAAGCCCGCACATCATTTTAAAAGAAGTTGATTTTCCGGCGCCGTTCGGCCCCAAAAGTCCAAAAATTTCACCTTTTTTAATACAGAAGGAATTGTTTTTTACCGCATAAAAATCCCCGTACTTTTTCTCGAGATTTTCCGCAACAACAGGGCATTCGATTTCGGTATGAAGCGGTGTATAATTTTCTGCAATCAGGGATTTTTCTTTTTTATATCCGCCCATAAGTTCAATGACTTTCTCCTCGAATTCCTGAGGCGTCGGCGCAAGTTCATGAGGTTCGCCTTTGTAAATCACTTTTCCGCGGTCAAGCACAACCGCCGTATCAAAACTATGCGCTTCATCAAGGTAAGCCGTTGACCACAAAACCGTTGTTTCGGGAGTAATTAAAGCCCTGACCATCTTCATCAAATCCCGTCTTGAAATAGGGTCAACGCCCACAGAAGGTTCATCCAAAACCAGAAATTCCGGAGAGCCAAGAAGCGTACAGGCAAGCCCGAGTTTTTGCTTCATCCCGCCGGACAAAGCGCCTGCAAGTCTGTCCTGAAACGGTTTTAAGCTCGTAAATTCCAGCAGATTATCAAAATCATGCGGAACTTCTTTTAAATCAGCATAAAGCCGCAGGTTTTCAATAACAGTTAAGTCTTCATACAGCCCGAACTTTTGCGGCATATAGCCGATTTTTGGATTAAGTTCTTTTTTCTGTGTGGCAGGATTTAAGCCGAGCGTCACAATCTCGCCGGAATCTGCAAGAAGCAATCCGATTACAAGTCTCAAAAGCGTTGTTTTACCAGCTCCGTCAGCCCCGATAAGTCCTGTTATTTTACCTTTTTCAATTTCAAGCGAAAGGTCGTCAATAGCAGCTGAACCGTCGAAAGTTTTTATTAAATTTTTAATTTCTACCGTGTTCATCGGAATTATTACCTGTCAGATTAATTTTTATAGTTGTCGGCATTCCCTGACGTAAATATTCGTCAATATCGTCAACATAAACTCTTATTCTGTAAACCAGACTTGTTCTCAAGTCAGTTGACTGAACTGTTTTTGGTGTGAATTCCGCTACCGGAGAAATATATCCGATATATCCCTGATATTCACGGTGTTTTCCTGTTTTCGGATCTACAGAGTCCGTAAATACAGTGGCTTTTTGACCGTATTTTATATTGCCCAAATCTGTTTCGTTCACATAAGCTCTAATCCAAACCGGTTTTGTTTTAGAAATAGTATAAACAATCTGCCCTTTATTAACCGTTGCTCCAGGCTCCTGAACCCTGACGGTTACAGTTCCCTCATCAGGCGCGTAAATCTTTGTGTAATCAAGTTGATTTTTCGCAAAGTTTTTTGCCGCAAGCGCGGCTTCGTAATCAGCTCTGGTTTTATCTCTAGTATTCAAAAGATTATCGCATTCCTGCTGCGAGACCGTATTATCAGTGCATAAAGGCAGATTTCTGTTATATTTCGACTCGGCATCATTTTTAAGCGCAAGAGTTTTGTTCACATCAGCAGAAGCTTTTTCAAGATTTGCTTTATAATCTTTGTCCTCCAAAACCGCAATCAATTCGTCTTTTTTAACGCTGTCGCCTTCCTCTTTAAGCATTTTCAAAAGCTGTCCGCCGACCTGAAAACTCATGTCCACCTGACGGATTTCAATATTTCCGTAAAGAGTGAGTTCGTTTGGATTTTCTTTTTTCCTTGTCAAAAAATATATACAAGTTCCGATTATTACAAGAAGCAGTACGATTACCGCTAATTTTTTCTTCATAATTTACCTCCGACAGCTTTATAAAGAGTAAAATAATTTACTAAACGTTGATTTTTAGCCTGAACAGCGTCGTTTTGAATTTTTAAGAATTCAGACAAATTCATCAAATATTCAGGATTGGAAATTGTTCCGCGCGCAAGTTTTTTTTTGGAATTTGAGAGGTTATTGTATTCGTAAGCCAAGGTTTTCAAAGTATTTTTTTCTATTGCAGAATCGTGTTTGATAAAACACAGCGAGGTATTAACCTCCTTCACAGCTTCCAAATCAACCTGTTTGTAGTTTTCAAAAAGTTCTTCATATTTAGCTTTTTGATATCTCAAATTAGCAACCTTTTTGCCACCGGCAAAAATATCCTGCGTTGCACCGGCCAAAATTGCAGCTAACGAACTTTCCCACGAGAAAAATGTGCCGGGTGCAATCGTATTAAACACCCATAAACCTGTAATATTAAAGTTAGGCAAGAACTCTTTTCTTGCAACACGAATATCAATTTTCGCTTTTTCTAATTTAGTTTCAGCAGCCATAACGTCGGGACGTGCAAAAATTACGTCCGATTGAATTTCTTCCGGAATTGTTCCGGAATATTCAAAGCTTGAAAAATTTCCTCTTTCAAAATCTTTCGCATTCTCCGGCGAAACCCCTGTCAAAACCGCAAGCTGCATTAAAAGAACTTCTTGTTCTTTCTGTAATTTTTCAAGAGAATTTTTTGCATTTTCAAGTTGTTTTGCTGCATTATTCAATTGCGTTGAATTTATTACTCCGCGTGCAAATTTCCGGCTTTCATATTCAAGAAGTTTTGTATAAATATCGACATTTTCTTTTTGTATTGTAATAAGTTGGTCATATTCCAGAAGATTTGTATAGACGCTTGCAACGTCACTCAAAAGAGAAAGATAAACCGCCTTTTCTTCAAATTTGCTTGCTTCATAAGATTTTTTTGCACTTCTTGTTTTATCACGGTTTTTGAGCAGAAAATCAGCCTCGTAATTCATCATAAAAGGAAGTATGAATGCATTTTTCTTTAATTGAAAATTATCCAGCTGAGGAACTTTTATCCCGAGATAATTCGCGCTCACACTAAAGGATGGAAGCTCATTACCAAGAGAATATTTTGCCTGCTGCCTGTATTGCTCAACTCTTGCCGCAGCTTCTTTTGCACTATGATTGTTTTCAATTGCCGAATTTATATAATAATTCAAGCAATTGTCATTAAAACGTTCAAAAAAGCCGGGATTTAACTCTTGTTTATCTATTGCAAATGCGCTTTGAGCAACCGCAAGCAGTGCAAAAATCAACAATATTTTTTTAAACAATTTTTGCCTCCTTTAGAAGTGCTTGTACGTAAAATTTTACATTCTCTTTTATAATTTTTATATCCTCCTGATTGAACTCGTTTTGACCAAGCTGCCTAAGCGACATGGCCGGCAAAATTTTCGGAGAATTGATTTGAGAAAGAATAAAAACGGTTTTATAAATTATTTCGCGGTCATTTTCATCTTTTTGAAAAATCGCTGCAACAAGCCTTCTGAAATACAAAAACACAGGAACGTCCATTTTAAAATCGGCTCTCTGCTGTTGTTTAATTAAAAGAACAACCAAATCTCCCGTAATATTTGAATAGAAAAAGTCTACAAACTTCTCTAAAATCATCAACAATAACTCTACACGTTTTTCCTGCGTGTATTCAAGAGGGCTTTTATTAAAATCAATAAAACTTTTAGCAAAAACGGTTTGCTTTTCAACCAAATCCTCTATAATTCCTTGATAAAGTTCTTTTTTGCCGCCCCAATAATACGAAATCATACAAATATTAACTTCAGCCTCTTTACAGATTTCTCTTATGCTTGTACCATCGAAACCTTTTTCGGCGAACAACTTTATTGCAACTTTGAGAATTTTTTCCTTTGAATTTTCTTGTGTAATCTTTTCCATATTCAAAATTATAAAACAAACGTTTGATTTAATCAAGTGTAAAAAGTTTAGGTTTAAAAGTTAAGACTGCACTTTAACAAAAAGTACAGTCTTATAAACAAATTTATATGGTTCATTATAAGTTCAAATCGGTTATCCATTTTTTGATATCTTGTGTATTGGCAGAATTTTCATAAGTTGTGTAACCTTCAGTAACCTTTGCTTTTAGTGCTAATTTTTGCATATCTGCATAAGTTGCAGAAGCCCCGCCGCCTCCGTGCGTACAAAATGGCACAATTATCTTCCCTCCAAAATTATTTTTTGTAATGAATGTTTTTACAGGTGATGCCATTGTATACCACCAAACAGGAGTTCCTATAAAAATTATTTCATAATCTTCAATATTTCCATTGTCTGTGAGTTCCGGTTTTACATCCTTTTGTTTTTCTGTTTGCGCAAGGTTGACAAGAGTGTTATAATCTTTTGGATATTCTTTTGACGGTTTTATTTCAAATAAATCTCCGCCTGTGACTGACTGAATTTTTTCAGCGGCAGCTTTTGTGTTTCCTGAATGGGAATAGTAAGCTATCAAAACTTTTTTATCTATCATTTTTACCTCCTGATAATATTTTACAACCTGATAGCAACTCTCAGTCAAGAGGTCTGTTTTACGTATTTTACAAGCATCAAAAAATTTTCAGAAAACTAATTCCTAAAACCTTAATTAAGTTTATAATAAACCTAGTTTCAATTTATTAAGCATGGCAAGCTGGTCAGTTCCCTGGCCGTTATCGGTTAACGCTGTATTTTGGGAGGTTTCAGCTTTTTTATCGTTATTTTTTGTATTTGCAAATTGAGAAGTTTGACTATCTTTTACAGCCTCGATTTTTTGAAGTTTTGCTTTATCAACAGACTTGTCGCCGGTAGGTTCAATTCCATACGCTCTTAACTGGCGAATAATTCTTTGATACTCAGAATCTACCGTATTTACACAGCCTGAAAACGCAGATGACATTGTTAATGAATTTATTGACATAAAACTCTCTACTCCAATTAATATATATTAAATATATACCACAATATATATTTTTATAACACTTTTGCTTTATTATATTAATACTTATTAATATAGACTATAAAATAAGCATTTTTCCTAACTAAAACTATTTTGTAAAATGCTATTATATTTTTATGTTTTACACTTATGATGATGAATTTTTTAATAATATTATAAAGCCGGCTCTGGTTCCGCCTAAATGGGTTTTCAGATACGTTTGGACAATTTTATTTTTGTTAATGTTTGCCGCTTTGATTATTATCATGACTAAACCAGCAAGCCTTATAAAATATTTTTCAATCGGCATTTTCTTCTTACAATTGGCCGTAAACCTTTATTGGACAAAAGTCTTCTTCAAAGAACACAATATAAAAAAGGCTCTAGCAGTTGCAATACTTCTAACGGTTCTGGTTTTTGTAATGATTATTTTCTTTTTTAAACTTTCTTTTCTTGCCGGCTTTTTGCTGCTGCCGTATTTGTTCTGGCTTGGATTTGCCTGCATTTTGAACAAGCTTTTACTTGATTTGAACAAATAAAAGACCGGTTTCTGACCGGTCTTTCTTCCATCCTATCCTTAATTCAATAAATAATGTTCCTTTTCCTATCCTTAATTTCCAACGGGCCGCTAAGTTTTACCCATTTTCTTTTATGCAATAAAATTTGTTCCGTATCTGCTGGCACCGTGAAAAAATGACTGTTTCATCATTTCCACAAGTGTTTTGCGGACTACTCGTTTTGTATCGAATTTTACTTCACTCAATGCGATTGAAGTTTCTTTATATTTTTCTGCAACATCAGTAAACAACAAGGTTCTTGCCATTGTCTTAAGCCTCTCTTTTTCTTTATTTATCTCTTGTACTTATATAAAAAATTTGCGTAAAAAAATATTGACTTTTTATATTCACTTTATATAAATTTTGTTACAAAAATTCATATTACAAACTTTTTTAAGATTTGTGAAACCTTCAAAAGCCCGATAACACAAGGCCTTTGAAAAATTCCCTTAAATTTTGATTAAAGTTGTATTAACAAATGCCGTTATCTGGAAACATATATCTTTAACAAAAATAAGGAGAAGACTAATTATGGTAGATGCAATTAACAGTTATTCAGGGGTCAAACCTCAGGATTTGACAATTAATTGGAACGACTGCACAGCAAACGAGGTTCTGGAATACAAAGATGAAGGTCAGGAGGTGCCAACCGCGATTTTAGCCTGGGCTGAGGATATGTCAAAGCAGCAGGGTGCGGATGAAGTCACTTATGAAATGGCAATGGATAATCCTGAAGCAGTTGAGGCAACCGCTCAGACCGAAAAGCTTAATGCAGGAGAATCTTTGAAACAAAACCTTGATGAACAGGGGCTTTCACTTGTAGATCAGGCTGGTATTTTCCGAAATGAAAGCGACACAAGAACCAATAATATAACAGCTTTAGAAAACGAAATGGAAACCATTTTACAACAATCAGAAGCCGCAACGGCAAATGCGGAGGATTATACAACAAATCTGTTGAGCCAAATTCAAACATTAAAAGCACAGCAGGAGAAATTACAAAGCGATAAAAGTACTATGTTTTCAGGACTTCAAGCAGCTCAAATTGATGCCCAAATTAAGCAACTTGGCACACTTGGACTTACAAACATTGAAACAACCTCGCAGCAGGTATATTCGTCAACAAACGGTATTTCAGACGCTTTAGCAGCAGCAGTTGATGCAACTGATATCGGAAATACTACCGTTGGAGTTGGTGAGTTATTAAGACAACAGTCTACAACTATGAACGGGCTTTTAGGGCTTGCGGCACAAACAATCAAGAGCGGCGAGAATGCAATTGACACAGCAAAATCCGGAACATCTACATTTAACAGCACTGCTTCTGACAACGTACAATTTGAAGAGCGGGTTGATGCAAACAAAAACAGCGTGACAAGAGCTTCTGGTGCAACGGGTTACGTACAAGCCGAAGAGCAGGAAACTCAAGAGGCTGAAGCTGAAGAAACAGAAAATCAAACAGATTCTACAGAACAGGCTCCGGCAGATGAGACAAAAAGTCCTGACCAAACAGCAATGAAGGAAGACGAAGCCAAACAGGAAGCCGCAAAACTTGACCCGACACTGGCAGACACATCAATCACAACTAATCCTGATGTAATTCTAAGACGAAAAGAGCGAAAAGGTTTGGTATAACTTTAATTCTTCCTTTTAAGAAACACTAGCGCAAAGATTTAATAGCATCTTCATAATTTTCGGAGTTAAAAATATAACTCCCCGCGACTAAAGAGTTTGCACCTAATTCAGTGCAGACTCTTGCCGTTTCAGCATTAATTCCGCCGTCAACCTGTATAATCATGCTTTCGTCAGCAAAACGCTTAATCAAATCAATCTTTTCAGCGCATTCTCTCATGAATTTTTGACCGCCGAAACCCGGCTCAACTGTCATTACAAGCAGCAAATCAAAATACGGCAGGTATTCTAAAATTTCCTCCGGATTGGTTTTAGGTTTTATCGAAAGGCCAGCTTTTATACCAAAACCTTTTATATATTCAGCCGTTTCGATAATTTCACTTCTTGGAACTGCTTCGTAATGAAATGTGACAATATCCGCGCCCGCTTCTACAAAATCTTTTATGTATTTCTTCGGATTTTCAATCATAAGATGCACGTCAAAAGGCATTTGGGTAACTTTTCTGATAGATTTCACGACCGGCGCACCTATTGTAATATTCGGAACAAAATGCCCGTCCATAACATCAATATGTATCCAATCAGCTCCGCTTTTTTCCATAAATCGAATATCTCTGCCCAAATTAGCAAAGTCGCTTGACAGGATTGATGGTGAAATTATTACTTCTGACATTCCGATACTCCAAGTTTTTTACAAGCTTCAAATGCACATTTTTGCTCTGCTTCTTTTTTTGACTTTCCGCAAGCCCGCGCTATAAACTCTCCATTATACCAGACTTCTACAGTGAAAACTTTGTTATGCGCCGGGCCATCTTCTGCTATTAGTTTGTAAACCGGTGTTTTCTTATTTATAGATTGGGTGTACTCTTGCAAAAGTGCTTTGGCATTGTATTTATCCATATTTTGATTTATTTCTTCAATATATGGAACAAAAAGTTCTTTTAATTTCTGCATTAATAAATCAAGCTTGCCATCCAAATAATAAGCCCCCAAAGCAGCTTCGAAAGCACAAGCGCTTACAGATTCAAGATTTTTTATTCCTTGTTTCAAGTCATGTTCAGAGGCTCTGATTAATTCAGAAAGTCCGATTTCTTTTGAAATAATTGACAGCGTACTGTCTGAAACTGCAATTGAACGAATTTTTGACATCTCGCCTTCATGAGCGTCAGGATACTTCTTGTACAAAATGTCGGAGATTGCAAGTTTCAAAACTGCATCGCCAAGAAATTCCAGGCGTTCATAGCATTCGGTATATTCAAAATCATTTTCCTGAGTATATGAAGGATGAGTCAAAGCTCGTTCAAAAAGCAGGCTTTCATCAATTTCTATACCAAAAATTTCTTCAACCTTTTTCATTTAGAAAAGTCCTTTAATGGAGTTGACAAGATTTGTCAGAAAATCATTTGAAAAAACGAAATATTTGCAGAAGTAATACATTACAGGAATTGTAAAGATAAAACTGTCTGTCCTGTCCAAAAAACCACCGTGTCCCGGAAGCGATTCACCGCTATCTTTCACACCTGCGTCACGCTTGATTAAAGATTCGCACAAATCTCCGATTTGGGCAAACGTTGTACATAAAAATCCGGCAATTAGAGAATAATACCATTCAAGATTTATAAAATACCCTATTACCATTGCGCCAAGAATTGCACAAATGGCACCGCCGATTGAACCTTCAATAGTTTTATTAGGGCTTACAATCGGCGCAAGTTTATGTTTGCCAAGATGTCTTCCGGCATAATAACAGCCGATATCCGTCAACAGAACAGTTGTAAACATCATGACGACAAACCCCAAACCGTCATGGAATTTTGGCGATGAAAGTTCTCGCAAAAATATAATTTGCAATGGAAACCAGCCGCAATAAATAAAGCCAAAAACTGTTGTTGCAGCATTTGCAATATAAGGCTGACGGCCTCTGAAAAGCACCCAGATAAATGAAAGAATAGAGAAAGCAGTAAGAGCTAATGCTGTTAAATCGTATCTTTGAGAATATGCAATCAGCCCAAACACAGCTTCAGCAAGCCATATTACTTTAAGACTCGGGTAAAAACCCTTATGTTCCAAAATTTTAACGTATTCGCGTGAGGCGACAAATACGAATAAGTACATCATCAAAAGCAGAAAAATTCCGCTTTTGATGATGCAAAACATCGCAAAGGTTCCTAAAAGAAACCCCGTAAGCATTCTGGTTGCGTTTTTGTTTAAGCCGCCGATTACATCCATTATACTGTCATAACCTCTTTTTCTTTTTCTGCAACAGCACTGTCAACAATACCTGTGTATTTATCAGTAAGTTTTTGGATTTTGTCCTGATTGTCTTTTACAGTGTCTTCCGGAAGGTTTTCAGCTTTTTCTATTTTCTTCAAATCGTCTGTCATATCACGGCGTGCATTACGAATTGCAACTTTTGCTTCTTCACCGAGTTTTTTAACATCTTTAACGATTTCTTTACGTCTTTCTTCGGTAAGCGGCGGAAAGTTCAATCTGATACAAACACCGTCATTGTTTGGCGTAATACCAATTTCAGCTTTAATGATAGCTTTTTCAATTTCTTTAATCATTGATTTGTCATAGGGTGAAATAACAAGGATTGTACCTTCCTGAACAGAAACCTGTGACATTTGTCTTAATTGTGTCGGAACTCCATAATAATCTACAATAACTTTGTCCAAAATCATCGGATTTGCACGGCCTGAACGGATTGAACCAAATTCACGCTTTAGTGCGGCAATAGCTTTTTCCATTTTTTCTTCGCCGAATAAAAATAATTCATCTAAACTTTCTGACATATCTTATCCTTTCAATAATTTTCTATAAACTTATATATGTACCGATTTCCGCATTGTTCAAAACTTTCAAAATACCGTCCTGCAAATCGAAATCAAATACAATTATAGGGATATTATTCTGTTTGCACAATGCACAAGCAGAGGTATCCATAACCTTTAAACCGTTTTTAATAATGTCATCATAGGTGATTTTATCAAGTTTTTTGGCATTCGAATTGGTTTTCGGGTCGTCTGTGTAAACGCCGTCAACACCGTTTTTCGCCATAAGCATAGCTTCGGCGTTGATTTCAGAAGCTCTGAGAGCCGCTGCAGTGTCGGTAGTAAAGAACGGATTTCCGGTTCCGGCAGCGAAAATTACAACACGGCCTTTTTCCAAATGTCTTATTGCGCGGTGTCTGATGTAGGGTTCTGCAACCTGATTAATTGCAAGAGCGCTTTGAACACGGCATGGAACACCAATTTGGTTAAGCGCGCTTTGAAGTGCAATCGCGTTCATCACAGTTGCAAGCATTCCGACATAATCACCGGAGGCCTGATCCATACCTAATTTTGCACTATTTTTCATGCCGCGGAAAATATTTCCGCCTCCAACAACAACGGCAATTTCAGCACCGGCGTCAACCGCTTTTTTAATTTCATCAGCAATTTTTTTCACCGGCTTTTGGTCAATTCCGAACTGCTGCTCGCCTAACAGTGCCTCTCCGCTTATTTTCAACAAAATCCTTTTATATTTTAAATTACTCTTTTCCATTTGTCCCCTTTTTTTAAAATAGTAACTTAAACTAATTTTGATGTAAAGGTTTAAAGTAATTTCCCAAAAAGCATTTATTAACTTTTGTAAAGATGAATATATCCTCTTAAATCGTTTATTCACAAGGGTTTTAAAAAGTAGTATATATTCTATAGATATTAAATAGCACTTTTTTATGTCGAAAATTGTTTATAATAATATAAGAGGATATTAAGCAGAAGAAGCAAAGGAGAATATATGGCGCGAGTATTAATTTCTATGCCCGAAGAATTTTTAAACAGAATCGACCAAGTGGCAGACGTCGAAAACCGTTCACGAAGCGAATTGATTAGAGAAGCTTTGAGAACATACATCTATAAGCAAAAAGTCCGGGAATCAACTTCTGCTGCACGAAATGCAGATATCCTTGATGCAATGCTGGAATGATTTTAGAAATCGGCAAAAACAATTTCGTGGTTTTACAAAACCTCTGCGGTTTGAGGATTACTCAAACTGCCGGAATGCCAAAGCATTCCAGTTCAAAACTTGAACAGCCAAAATGGCAGGAAAACGGTTATCAGATTTGGGTTAAAGCGGACAGATTATGTCCGCTTTTTAGATGCACAAAACCGCTTTAAATTACAAAAGGATTCTTCGGCCTAACCGGCCTCAGAATGACATTATTAGGATTACATGTCATCCTGAGCAACGCAAAGGTTCCCCTTAAACCAAGGAGATTCTTCGCCAGCCACGCCGAAACTCACTAACCGCGCAAACCATGCTCTTAACGACATGTAAAAGAAAAACCTCTGCTTTAACAGAGGTTATTCCTTTCTTATTATGTGTATTAAATATCCGGATTGAATTATTCAGACTTTTTAGAATTATTTGCAATCAGGTAGGTTGCAAGCCCGAGAACAGCAGCACCAATTCCGCCGTAAATCGCGGCTGTTTTGCCTTGAATTCCCTGTGCGGCTTTTTTAATTGCTGCAAATAATGTATCTTCTCCGCTGACGTTACTAACGAAAGCTTTTTTGTCAGCATCCCAATATTGTTCGAAAACCATCTTTGCTGAATTCTTTTTAACTTCTTTTTGTCTTGCTTTTCCAGCTTCAAGCAGTTCCGGAAGAGTTTTCCCGTCTAATTCTTTATCCAAAGCTGTTTTTGCTGCAATAAGAATATCTTCAGGACATGAAGCTTCTGCAACTGCTTTTACAAACTCTGGATCTTGTTTTAATCCTATAGATTGTAATATTTCAGGATTAAAAGTCTCTTTAAAAATTTCTACGTCATCAATAGATCCTAAAGTCTGCTTAATCACTTCAAAATTTAACTTTTTAAATTCACCAAGAGTTTTAGCACTTTCGATTTTTTTAATTAGCTCATTTATAGGTTTAAGATATTCTTTAATCTCTTGCGGAATAGTGGCATCAACCGCATCATTAATTTTCTTTGTAAAAGAATCCGTGGGAGCTCCGTCTTTTAAAAACGGTTTTGAATACCAGCCTGTCGCAGCTCCGCCGGCACCGCCAATTAAGGCCGCTCCTGCTGTATAAATTCCCGCATTATTGTTCGCACTGTTTACACCTTCTACTGCCATGTTTAAAATTTCCTTTCACATTTGTACCTACACAATTAATTAAAGTACAAATGCCGGAAACAGTTGCTACACCTCGCTCATACCATACCATACCATACCATACAGCAGATTATAACTGGATTTCAGCCATTTTAAAATTTATTTTTACATTTCGTTACATTTTAAATATATGACAATTTCTTCATATTTTGGCAAAAAATCTCTTGATGTTTTTTTATAAATACGATATCATTAGAAAAAAGGTGTGTGTATGAAGAAAAAAAGTTTGAGGCAGATAAGCACTAACGAAATTTCACTCAATCTGCCGGATTTGAAAAATATTGAAGAAGCAAAAGCGGCTGCTATTTCAAAGTGGCTTATGGAATGGATTGACAAGGATTTGGAATGCGGAAAGATTTCTGCCGGTAATCTTTTGCCAGGCAAGCCCGATTTAGCCTTTCTGCTCGGCGTAAGTATCGGTACTATTCAAAATGCTTTGAGATTTGTGGAAGATGCCGGCTATGTTCAGTCAAAGCAATGCATTGGAACGATTATAAACGGCAAAAACCCAAACCCTGAAATTAGAAAACTGACCTCAAAACGCGAAATTGCCTCGGAAAAAATTAAACAATTTATCGTAAGCCGTAATTTCAAAGCCGGTGAAAATCTTCCATCTTCAAGAACAATAGCCAAAGAAATTGAAAGCTCGCCAAACACAACAAGGCTTGCTCTGGAAAATCTTTGTGCAGAAGGGATTTTGGAACACAATTTCAAAAAATCAAATGACGCCGGATGGCGTGTGAAATCTATAGATTTCAGCATTTCCGACAAAATCAGCGGAACAGAAACTCTTGTTAAAAAAGTTGAAGAAGATTTGAAAAAATACATTACTGAAAATTTGAAAATCGGTGACAAAATACCTCCGCATGGCGAACTTGCGCAAATTTTGCACGTCAGCATTAAGACAATACATGATGCCTTGAAGGTGCTTTGTGAAGAGGGAATTCTTCTTCCGCGGCGCGGGCGTTACGGAACCTCTGTTATAAAAATGCCGGATGATAAAACGGTTGATGCCGGAAAAGAAACTTCCATTTTTGCTTCTGCAAAAGAAACAGCGTTTTATTATTACGAGAGGACACAAAATCATATTAAACGGATTATCAGCGAGAATTATTCTATAGGCGACCGGCTTCCGTCTATTTTGGAAATGTCGCGCCAGATGGATTTGAGTCCGAACACGATTAGAAAAGCTTTTCAAAACCTTGCACAGGAGGGTTATTTGTCATTTTCGCGCGGACGTTACGGCGGAACTTTTGTAATTGATATTCCGCAGACAGAAACTCAAGCCTTCAAGTGGCTTGCGGTAAATCCGAAGTATGCCGAGAGGTATATCGATAGATAAAGTGAAAAGTGAGAGGTGAAAAGTGAAAAGTCCATTACGTTTTTTGGACGATATTAAGGTGCCTGGGCTTAAGGCATTTAGATTATTACAGACTTTTCATCTGGCTGACTCAAAAAAAAATCGCCCAAGGTGAGCTTAGGCGAGAATTATAACAAATAGTTTAGTTTAAAAAGTCTTTTTTCCGTCATTCTGAGGCTCATAGAGCCGAAGAATCTCATTTGCTTTAAGGGAAACTTCGCGCTGCCCAGGATGACGTATGTTTTAGCCGCAACCTGCAACCCGTATGGACTGCATGGATTGTAACTTATATTATGCGGTTAAATATTAAATTTTTATTTTTCCCACCCCTTGTGGGCGTTAGGTAGACGATATTCGCTCCATATACCCTCCCCTTGCGGGAGGGTCGAAATCTTTGATTTCGGGGAGGGGTCTGAACAAAACAGAAATTTTGCTTATGACCCCTCACCCGAATTTCTAAGTTCGCTGCAGCTCACTAAGAAATTCAACCCTCTCCCGCAAGGGGTGAGGGTGAATTTGATGAGATTTTACTTAGCGTAAAGAACAGCTCTTGCTGCTGCTGATGCAGGAACAATTGATTGGTCATACATAGCAACCGGATAAATATCTGTCGGGTTTGTAACAGTACAGTTTGCGTCATCTACATTGTCTGCATTTACCGCATCTAACGTGCCATTATCACACATTACAATCCTATTAGGAGCTTTTTGTCCGTTTACATCAATAAAGCCAAAGCAATATTTATCAGTCAAGTTGTTTGTTGTCGTTCCTTGTTGACAATTGCCCTGAGTGTTATTAAAAATAAATGAAATACCATCATTAAAGAATAATACAGAGGTTGCCTCTGGCCATTTTAAAACAGGCGCGGTACCTTCTGGCTTTGGAAATACATGGCCTCCACCATGTTTTGTTGCAAATGTTTCATAATCTGTATCGCCTGCAGAAACTATTTTCCAACAATCTGGATCACCATCTGTTGTGTTAAATTCAGAACCATCCATAACTTTCACAACATTCATTCTATTTCTAAATAGAGAGAATAATGTTTGAGGCTCACCTGCTGCGTCTTCTCCTTGCGCTGTTCCCGCAACAGTCTGTGACAGGTCATAGTCTTCAAGAGCAATATTCATAACAACTGCCTGAGACATTACTGATAATGCCTTTTTGTAAGCTGTTTTGTACTGTGCGCCTTGTGTTGAGTTAATCAAGGTCGGCATGGTCATTGCAGCAACAACCCCGATAATACCCAGAGTAATCAACACTTCTGCGAGCGTGAAACCTTTCATACCAATAGTTTTCTTTAACATCTAAAATACCTCCGTTTATTTCTCTGCACCTGTACATTATATAATACAAGTGTAATTGTAATAATACCATTATACATGTTGGAAGTAGATTTGTCAAGAGTGTACAATTTTAGTATGCGCGATGAATTATTATTTAAATTAGGGCAAAGCATAAGATATATCCGCCTTAAAAACGAAATGTCACAAGAAGAACTCGGTTTTAAGGCAGGTTTAAGCACTAATTCCATTAGCGCAATAGAGCGCGGAACGTTTAATTTCAAAATAAAAACACTTTATAATATTGCAGAATCACTTAATGTGAAAGCTGAAGAAATTCTGGATTGCAAATTTTAAGGACAAAGGCTTTCCCAATCCGGTTCATCGTCTTCTTCCCCGGGTTCTTTTATATGTTCATCAGACTCAAGCATTACTGTTAAAGTTAGTCGCAATTGTTTTTTATAATTTTCTCTGGCTTTTTCAATTGTTTTGGCGCAAAAACAAAAGCTCGGAATTTCTTCTATCATTATGTAATGATAAGGCTTGCCTTCAAAATCCAGGTCTTCGCCTTCTTTGAGCGTCCAATTCAAATTTAAATAATATTCTAAGTCTTTTTCCATAGTCAAATATTAATCAAGCGAATTTTCATTCAAAGGCTGGGTTATCATAATTCCGTCACCGCCGATTACGTCAGCCTGCTGGCCGTTTATATATAAGAAAACAGCCCTGTCAGTATTGCGTTTTGCGGTTTTAATCAACTGGTAAAGACGTTTGTAAACGCTTTCTGTGCCGCCGCCCGCTACAAAATTATCAGAAAGATTTATAATAACTTTGTCGGGTTTTTCGGTAATGCCAAGAAGTTTTGTTCCTGCCGGAAGTTCGGTATAGACACCTTTGCTTTTCTCGCCGGACGTCGGGCCTAAAATAAGTGAATTAATTGCATATTTGATTTTTGAGCCGTCAACATCTTTGTTATAAACGCGTTTTACAGCACGGTAAACTTCTTCGTTATTCTCGTTTTTGCCGATGAAAAAGATATTTACATATTCTTCCTGTTTTGGCTGTACCTGAGTGGTTTCATCAGGCTTTTTGTCATCCTCCGGCGGAACAACAACTGTCGGATTTTTTTCAGGGATGTCCACTATTGCATTGCCCGAAGTCCAGTATTGAAGACCGTAATATACGCCGCAGGCTACAAGGCCGGTTAATACAAGTCCGATAAAAAATACTTTTATATTGTTTGCAGTGTTATTTTTTTTACGTCTTCCCATATATTAATCCTTATTTTTGAGTTAGTACATCTTTAGGTACATTAATTATTCCCGAAATATTAATTTTGTTATCCGCAATGTTAACCTCCTGAACATTCAGCACCGCGTTTTTATTTTCCATAACGTCAAGTGAGTATTCAAGCGGATTTAGATAGTTTAAAGCGCTGACCATCTTTGCCATATCAACCCTTATAAAATCGTTGATTAATTCAGGATTGTCCAATTTTATTTTGCCGTTGACAACGTTTAAATCCGAAACAAAAGCGACTGTAAAAGTTTTATTCGGCATTGTATTTAGAATTGGAATTTTTATTCCGAAAACAAAATAGAATTTGTTATCTTTAATTTTTACTTTTGTTGAGTCAATATTGAACAGTGAAAGTGTTTTTCCGAAACTATTCAGTTTCTCGACCATTGCGTCATATCCGGCAGCTTTCATCGTATTGTTGAGGTCGTTTTCAGAGATTGACACGCCGAAAAACAGCGGAAAATCTTCTTTAAAAATTGCTGTGGAGTTCTTTTTGTCATAAACAATATAATTGAAATCACAGAGAGTTTTCAAATCCATTGTGCTGAAATAAACACCATCTGCAACAACATTTTCGCCATGAATCTGCATGCCTTTAAAGCGGCCTGCTGTCAGGTCTGAAAGACTGAAAGAATCAACACCGACTTTGAACTTGCCGTCAGCGTTTTTCGTAACCTCGGATTTCAAAATCCGTTCAGCGATTTTTTCGCTCATGAAATTTGCGCCGGTGACTTTAGTAAACATTCTGGCAGGTTTACTTGATAAATCATAAGGCGCCGCGCAATAATACGAAGATGCAGCCTCAACAGAACTGCCTGCTGTGAGCAATCCGGATACAAGTAATGTAAACACCGCCAAATTTCTTTTCATGTCAGAACACTTTCTTAATTAAGATTTTTTTGCCGTCGGTCAGTCCGACTGCATTTATTATATCATTATAAATTAAAATTACAACTTTGCCCGAAGCAAGGCCGTTATTGGCGATTGCAACTCCGTTTTGAATTTTGGCATGCTCATCATCGCCTACAATTATTTTTGGATAATCAAGCATTTTAACAGGATTAATCAAATTTTCACGTACAATTTCCGGAGTTTCAAAGTTTTCCAGCGGAATTGAGTTTTTTACAAAAAAACTGCCTGCCTGAGTCCGGATTAATTTCACCAAATGCGCGCCGCAGCCGAGATTTTTACCCAAATCATGCGCAATTGAGCGGATGTAAGTGCCTTTAGAGCATTTAATCAGAATTTCGGCAGTCTGAGAAGCAAAATCGAAGTTTTTAAGTTCAATTTTCTCAATCGTAACCTTTCGCGGCTGAATTTCAACTTCTTTTCCTTCGCGGGCGTATTCGTATAATTTTTTACCTTTGACTTTTATTGCAGAATAAATCGGCGGCATCTGGGAAATTTCGCCGAGAAAATTTTTAAGCTGTTCGGATATTTCAGCTTCCAAAACCTTTTTGTCAGAGACCGCCGCAACTTCACCCTCAAGGTCGTAGGTGTCTGTTTCAATTCCGAACTTTACAAAAGCCAGATATTCTTTATCATCAGCCAAATATTCAATCAGACGCGTAGATTTGCCGATACAGACCGGCAAAACGCCTTCTGCAAACGGGTCAAGCGTTCCGGTGTGGCCGATTTGCTTAATTTTTATGACACGGCGCATTCTCGCAACAACATCATGGCTTGTTAAACCTTGCGGTTTATAAACATTCAAAAATCCGAACAGCGGGAGTTTTTCTGCACCTTTAACCGCCGAACACTCCGAATTCACGCCTAAATTTCTCCTCTGGAGATTTTGTCGATAATTTCACTTACGCGGGAGCCTTTTTCAAGGGAATCTGTATAAACAAATTTCAATTCCGGAGTCAGGCGCAGGCGGATACGTTTTCCGACTTCATATCTGATTTTCGGGGTGCTTTTTTCGATTGTTTCTTTTGTTTTTTCAATTTGCTCCGGCGAGCCCAAAACGCTGTAAATAACTTTCGCAAAAGAATTGTCGTGAGAAACCTCAACATCCAAAACAGATACAACGCCTGCAAGTCCGCGAATTTCTTTCTGTAAAATGTCAGAGATATCTCTCATTAATTCTTTTCTAACACGTTCATTTCTTAGAGTCATAATTATCTCCTTGGTAAAGCAATTATAACATAAAATATTAAATTTTACTGCCCTAATCGGATTTCATCAAAGTCAATGTATATTCTGTAACCTAAAATTTTGCAAATCATTTTCATTTCTGTATATCTTAAAGAATTATCCGCAAGTTTATGGGAAAGCAAGCTTTGCGAATAGTTTTTTCCGCTTGCCTCTGACATTTCTTTCGCCAACTGTGTAAGCGTCATCCCCTTAGAAAAAAGCATAATCTTAACTTCATCTCTAATATCCATATGATAATTATAATTTGCATTGACAATATATGAAAAATATTGTATATACATGAATAATATTCATATATATGTATATTATTCATATTAAATTTATTAAGGAGAAATGATGAAACTATCAAAAGCATTTACAATGGCTGAAGTACTCATTACGCTGGGGATAATTGGGATTATAGCAGCAATGACACTGCCAAACTTAATAGCCCGCCAGCGTTCAAAAGTCCTTGAAGCGCAGTTCCACAAACGCTATAATGAAGTTCAACAAGCACTTTTTATGATTAAACGTAATGAAATGCCATTATACGGGAATTATATAGGCAGGCAAATTCAGCCATTGTTAGTTGCTCAATTTAAGGGTGCAGTAGTCAGGGGAAAACAAAGGTATGAATTACCTGTATATAAAACATTTAATAAGACTGCCGATTTTTCACCCAACCTATATGATGACGGTGGCGTAATAATAAGTAAAGAATTTTTTATATTTTTAAACACAGATAAAAATGACACAACAAATATTCAATTTGTAATTGACATAAACGGTTTGCAAAAGCCGAATATTGCAGGTTATGATTTGTTCATATTCAGACTTGATAAGAACGACACATTAACTCCGATGCCGGTGAATACTGCATATTGCATGAAGGATAAAAAAAATACCAGCATCCTGAATGGCTGGACGTGCAGTTACTACGCTATGACTGATAAAGATTATTTCAAAAATCTTGGCTGGTAATTTTTGAAAATTCCTGTTTGGCATAGCTAAGTTTTTGGTACTTATATACAACTTAGATTGTAGAATCCCATCTTCAACTGAAATCCGCTGTTGAATTAACAGCTCTTTTCATTGGAATTCTTCCAACGTTACAAACTTACGCGTTCAACTTCTTCTTTTGTAGAAACTTCGATAATATCGCCGACTTCTATGTCATTGAATTTCGCAAATGAAATACCGCATTCAAAGCCTTGTGCAACTTCTTTTACATCATCTTTGAAACGTTTGAGCTGGTCAATTGCACCTCTGTATATTTCTTTTCCGTTGCGGTAAAGAACGGCGTCTTTGCTTCTGACAATTTTGCCTTCTGTTACGTAACAGCCTGCAATTTTAATTGTTTTGCCAATTGTAAATACCTGTCTGACTTCGGCTTTTCCAAGCTCAACCTGTTTAATTTCAGGTTCAAGAAGTGAGAGCATGGTTTTTTCCATATCTTCAAGAATTTGGTAGATGATATCGTATTTCTTGATTGTAACGCCTTCTTTTTCAGCAGCGGCAAGAGCATTTCCGTCTTCTTTTACGGTAAAGCCCAGGATTAATGCGCCAGAAGCTGAGGCAAGCATAACGTCGGCTTCTGAGATATCGCCGACACCAACGTGAATAATTTTTGTCTTGATTTCTTTAGAATCAAGCTGAGCAATTGCTTGAGAAACAGCTTCGGCAGACCCATGGGTGTTTGCTTTGATAATCAAATTCAATTGCGGAATATCTTCTTCGCCTGCAACAGCTTCGCGTCTTATGTGAGCAGGAAGCATTGCATCCAAACGTTTATCACGTTCTTTTTCTTTGCGTTTTTCAACAATCGCTTTCATTTCTTTTTCGTTTTTAACAACTTCAAAGTAATCTCCTGCCTGCGGAACTTCGGTTAAACCTAAAATCTCAACCGGAGTTGACGGTTCAGCCTTTTGAATTCTTTCTCCGCTGTCTGAAAGCAATGCTCTAACTCTGCCGCAAGCCGTTCCGACAACAAGACAGTTGCCGACGCGCAAGGTTCCGTTTTGAACCAGAAGTGTTGCTACAGGCCCTTTACCTTTGTCTAAGTTTGCCTCAATAACAACACCTGAAGCTTCGGCTTTTGGATTAGCTTTCAAATCCTGAACATCTGCTACAAGCAGGATATATTCCAGAAGTTCATCAATACCTGTTCCCTGAAGTGCTGAAACATTGACCGTAATTGTATCGCCGCCCCATGCTTCCGGAACAAGGCCGTGTTCGGTTAATTGCTGTAAAATTTTATCTGGATTAGCACCAGGTTTATCAATCTTGTTAACTGCGACAATAATAGGAACTTCAGCAGCTTTTGCGTGGCTGATTGCCTCAATTGTCTGCGGCATAATGCCGTCGTCCGCTGCAACAACGAGAATTGCAATATCAGTTGCTTTTGCACCGCGCGCACGCATTTCAGTAAAGGCTTCGTGTCCCGGGGTGTCTACAAAAACAATTTTCTTGTCTTTACTGTCATCCAGATAGACCGTGTAAGCACCGATTGACTGTGTAATTCCGCCGACTTCGGTTGCAACAATTTTGTGTTTTGATGCACGGATGCTGTCAAGAAGTGTTGTTTTACCATGGTCAACGTGCCCCATAATACTTACAACGGGAGCGCGTTTTTTGAGTAATTTTTTGTCGACTTCCGATAGTTTTTTCTCTTTTTCTTCTTTTTGAAGTTCTTCTTCCATATAAGCTTCCAAATCTTCATCAAGAACTTCCAGTTCATATTCGGCGCAAATCTTTTTGATAACATCAATATCGATAAGCTGGTTTACTGTAGCCATAACGCCCTGGAACATTAAAAATTTAACGATTTCAGCCGGAGTTTTTTGAATTTTGCCGGCAAGTTCGCTGATTGTCATTGCTCTGTCAACAACTATCTGCGTAACTTTTTCAACTTCTTCTTCTTTTTGAACATGTTTTTTATGTTTTTGGGCAGCGGCTTTTTCTAACGAAATTCTTTCCTGCTCTTCCTTTTTGTTAAAATCTTTGTCTTTTTTCTTACCGTCAGAGCGTTTGCGGCCGGAACCCTTGTTTTCGTAAATCTCCTGCGAAATTATATGACGCTGAATAGGTTTTCTTTCGCCTGTAGGTTCCGGTCTTTCGCCAGGCTTTTTAAAACCTGTTCTGGGTCTTTCACCGGGCTTTTGAACCTGTCCTGCCTGTCCTGCGCCAAAAGGTTTTTTCGCTCTTTCTGGGCGTTCGGGACGCTCGCCGCGAGGTGGAAATTTTCTGCTTTGCGCGTCTGCGGATTTTGAATCTGTAGAAGGCTCTTGAGGACGCTGAGGAGCGCGTCTTACAATTTCAAGCCTGCTTTGCGGTTTTACAATCTCGATTTGAGGACGTTTTGGACGTTCTATTTCAACTTTTTTTGCTTCGGGTTTTTCTTTTTCTTCTGCAACAGGAGCTTCCGCTGCGGCTTCGGGCGCTTTTGCCTTTTTAACAACAAAAGCTTTGGGCTTTTTGGCGGGCAGTGTGGAACCGCCTTTTACAAATTCCACCAGCCTTTTTTCCTGGTCCGGAGTTAGAGTACTGGAATGAGTTTTACCTTTAATCCCTAATGCGCCAAGCTTTTCAAGTAATTCCTTGCTTGTCATACTTAATTCTTTTGCTATTTCATTTATTCTTTTTGTTTCAAAACTCATTTATTAATTTTCCTTTCATATCCGGCGGCACTGAGGCTTTCAGAACTCTGGATATTTTATTTTTTTTAAAAGCATTCTCTATGCAAGTATTATTATAGCAAAGATATACTGATCTGCCAAATACTTTGGAATCAGGGTTGATAACTATGTCACCGTGCGGGTTTTGCTTTGTGATTTTAATCAATTCTTCTCTGTTTTTTATCTTACCGCAACCGGCACATTTCCTTTCAACCATTAATTCACCTCAGCAAGCTTTTCAAGCTTCAATTTCTGGTCATATTCCATCAAAAGCTTTATTAATTCGTCCAAATCACCATCAATAACTGTCCAGACGTTGAGATTGTGATTTAATCTATGATCTGTAAGTCTGCCTTGCGGAAAATTGTATGTCCTGATGCGTTCGCTTCTGTCGCCGGTTCCAACCTGCGAGCGGCGAAGATCTGTAATTTCCTGCATTTGCTTTTGAACTTCCATATCATAAAGCTTTGCTTTCAAAATCTGCAATGCGCGTTCTTTGTTCTGAAGCTGAGAACGTTCTTCCGTACAGAAAATCATAATTCCTGTAGGCTTGTGGAAAACACGCGCTGCTGTTTCAACTTTGTTAACGTTTTGGCCGCCTGCGCCGCCAGAACGTGCAGTTGTAATTTCAATATCGTTCATGTTGAGTTCAACTTCAACATCATCAACTTCGGGCATAACCGCAACTGTGGCAGTTGAGGTATGAACTCTGCCCTGCGATTCTGTTGCAGGAACTCTCTGGACGCGGTGGACGCCGGATTCGTATTTTAATTGCGAATATACAGCATCACCTTTAATTGAGATAATAATTTCAGAAACACCGCCGGCCTCACATTCTGTTTTAGAGAGAACCTGTGTCTGCCAGCCTTTTTTGTCAGCGTATCTCATATACATTCTGGCCAAATCACCAGCAAAAATATTGGCTTCATCTCCGCCTGCACCGCCACGGATTTCAAGCATAATATCTTTGTCGTCCATCGGGTCGCGCGGAAGAAGCAGAACTTTCATTCTTTCTTCATACTCGGGTAATTTTGCTTCATTTTCTTCCATTTCGGCTTTCAAAAACGACTTCATTTCCTCGTCGCTTTCGTTGTGTATCATTTCCTTTGCTTCTTCAATAGCGTCGACTGCTTTTTTCCAAGCGTAATAAAGTTCAACTGTTTCTTCCATTGACTTGCGCTGTTTTGAAAGGTCGCGGAAGCGGTTGTAATCCTGAATTACAGCAGGGTCTGAAAGTGTAACGCCGAGTTCGTTATACTTCTTTTCTATTTGAAGAATTTTGTCTAACATATCTTTCATAACCTAAGTATAGCAAGAACAAATTATTTTTCAAATTTATAAAATTTAAAATTATAACAAAATCTCTAAAATACATTTTTATGGTAAACATTCCCAATAAGTTTTTGCCGCGTCATCAGGACATTTATTTTGAAGTGCAAAAATAGTACAACCATAACCATTCTTTTCACTATTAGAATTTTTGGAGCAATATTGCGACTGACTACTAAAATTCCAGTATGAATGAACTTTATTAAGTCCTAATGCAAAAATTTGTCTTTTAGCATTATCAACTCCAAAATAAAAAATATCATGCCCTAAAGTATTAGGTTTCTTATAAGGACCATTCACATCTACAACAATCCAATTTGCACCACAATTATACATTCCGCCAACGGCCATTCCATCCATTGCTATTAAATGAGGCAGTTGAGGACAACCAACATCTGCCGTGTTTTTTTTGTTGTAAGTTTTAACTCCTCCCATCTGTTTATATAAATTGACGGCTCCAAAAACACTATTGTCATTTAAATTTCTTACAATATTGTACTTTTCCCACAACTTTGAATAAAACTCAGAATTACTATCACCAGCGAAATTAGCAGACATATTACTTAAATCAGGTTCTGCATATATCATCGCCTGCATTAAATTGGAATAAGTTTTTTTAAATGCAGCTTCCAGAACTTTATGTTGATATTTAGTCATAATTGAATTTAATGTCATCGCAACAACAACTCCTATAATTCCCAGTGTTATTAGTATTTCCGCCATTGTAAATGATTTTTGCATAGCAACTCCTAAATTTTATATTGTCGCTACTAGCGACAGTCACTAACAGCAACATATCATAAAATATTTTTATGTGCAATAATTTTAGAATAGACTTAGGCAAAAACCTTAAACTAATTCGGAAACAAAAAGGTTTAACGCAAGAAAATGTTTTCCTTGAATCCGGAATTTCACGTTCACACATTGCAATGATTGAAGCAGGCAAACGAGATATTTCGATTAGTGCTCTTTTTAAAATTTCCAGAGCCTTAAGAGTCAATCTTAAAGAAATTTTTGCATTTGATGATATTGAAAAATATGAGTTCGATATCGAGGAACTTTACAAATAACGGTCTAATTATCATTCAAAAAGATGAATTATCCAAACATTATTTGACGCCCATGTCAATTTGGCTTAAAATTATTTAAGTTTAACATAACAGGAGAAAAAAATGACACAGTATTTTATGGGCTCATATATTGTGACAATAGCAGGACTATTAGCGGCTTTTTTCTGGGGAAATCACGTATTACCAGGAAGCGGCTGGGCTTGTGTTTTTATCGCAATTGTTTTGGGCGTTTTGGAAGTGAGTTTGTCGTTTGACAACGCTGTCGTTAATGCAATGAAATTAGAAAAAATGTCACATAAGTGGCGCCACAGATTTTTGACATGGGGAATTTTAATCGCGGTTTTCGGAATGAGATTTTTATTCCCGATTCTGGTTGTTTCAGTTTTTGCAAAAATCGGGATGTATGAAGTTGCAAAAATTGCATTTACAGATGCTGACAAGTACGCGCATTATCTTCATGAAACCCACGCGCCGATTGTTACTTTTGGCGGAACTTTCTTAATGATGCTGTTTTTAAATTACTTTTTTAACCACGAAAAAGAAGTTCACTGGCTGAAAAAAATCGAAGAAACACTTTCACATCTTGACCATTTCAAAGGAATTGAAGTTGTTATAACTTTGATTGCGTTAATGATTACACAACATTACATCCATGGTTCACAAAACCATTATGCGCTTCTTGCCGGAATTGGCGGTGTCGTAACTTATCTTTTGATTGACGGTGTTACGCATTATCTTGAGAAACGAGAAGAAATGCGGCTTGCTCAATGCGCTGAAAATGTAAAATGCGGCGGATTGATGGCATTTATCTATCTTGAACTTATTGATGCTTCTTTCTCACTTGACGGCGTTTTAGGAGCATTCGCGTTAAGCAAGGACATTATAATTATTTCAATCGGGCTTGCTATCGGAGCGATGTTCGTAAGATCTTTGACAATTATGCTTGTTGAAAAGAAAACATTAAAACAGTTTATATATCTTGAATCCGGCGCACACTGGGCAATCGGAGCACTATCAATTTTGATGTTAATTTCCGCGATAAGAGAAGTTCCTGAAGTTTTGACAGGATTAATCGGATTGCTATTCATTGTCTCTGCGTTTATTTCCTCAATTATGCACAACAAAAAGCTTGAAAGATGTATTGCTGAAGAAAATTCTTAACAAAGTCAAAACTTTTAAACAACCCAAAGGCGTGCAATTTAAAGTGCGCCTTTATTTATTAAATCTGCGCTCTTTTGGAGTGAAGGGTTTATCCGGTTTTAGCCTATGAATGACAGTGATTTAATAGTACTTGTGCTAACTTGCAATAAGTACCATATTTAATAATCCATTTTCCAGCCGGATTCAATAATTCTTGCAGCACAACCACGCCCTTGAATAGAATCAGGATTTTTTGATTTGTCAAGGCTTCCGCAATATAAAGGGTTGTCCATCCAATATATGTGAGAAGGTCTTTGGGTAACACCTTGATATTCCATATAACCAACACCATTCATAGGATACAGTTTTCCATCCTGTGTCAGGAAAAATTGAAACAAATCACGTCCGGCAATATTAGGGCCTTTATCACCGTTTATATCAGCCAATACTACCAGGAAACGAGATACCCCATCGTACAAAATTTCAAATTTAAATCCGCTTATCGTATAAACTAATACATCTTTAGCGGTGGTTGAGGTATATGCAGAAATATCAAGCAAAGACTTGCAGGAAGCCCCTTTCAAGCAATGAAACCGTATTCTCTGTTTATTTTGTTCAATTTTTATTATTCTGAGCACCGTAAAGTTCTTTTTCAGCCAAGACTGGGCATTATTAGTCCATTCAGAATCAGTTAAATTTGGAGAAAGCTCAAAACACTCAAGTTCACCACAGCCGGCATTAGCCTGAGAATTCTGTAAAGCTTGTGAAAATTCAGTATAGAATTTTTGAAGAGCTGTTACATAAGTTTTCTTTTTATAATTGCCGATTATTGACGGAAGAGTCATCGCGGCAATTACGCTGACAATGCCGAGAGTTATAAGAACTTCAGATAAAGTGAATGCAAAGTTCTTTTTGTCAGAAATTGACGAAAATCTTACAGGAGCGTCATTTTCGGGTGCCCCCCCCCCCCGCAAAACCAAGTAGAGAACGTATTTTCACAGCTTTACTCCTTTAATCAATTTTCCAACTATTAAGATATTTTTCCTGTTCTTCTGTTAATGTGTCAATCTTTATTCCCATTGATTTGAGTTTCAATTCGGCGATTTTTACATCAACTTCATGAGGCAATGTATAAAGCTTGTTTTCTAATTTGCCTTTATTTTTCACAAGGAATTCAATTCCCAAAGCTTGATTTGCAAAACTCATGTCCATAACGCTTGCTGGATGCCCTTCTGCGCAAACAAGATTTACAAGTCTGCCTTGCGCAAATACGTATACAGATTTGCCGTTATTTAATTTATATTCTTCAAGGTTTGGACGGATTTCATTAATTTCTGTTGTGTAAGCTTTCAAATCTCCAACATTGATTTCCCAATCAAAATGTCCTGCATTGGCGAGGAAGGCTCCATCTTTCATTTCCAGAATATGTTTAACATCAACTACGTGTTTGTCGCCAGTAATTGTAAGGAAAATATCGCCTTCTTTTGCAGCTTCAGCAATCGGCATTACTCTGTAACCTTCCATTGCAGCTTCAAGAGCTTTTAAAGGGTCAACTTCGCAAACAATTACATTTGCACCCATAGCTTTTGCTCTCAATGCGCAGCCTCTGCCGCACCAGCCATAACCTGAGATTACAACTGTTTTTCCTGCAATCAGAATGTTTGCCCCGCGCAGAATTCCGTCTAAAGAGCTTTGTCCTGTTCCGTATCTGTTGTCGTAAAGATGTTTTGTAAGACTTGTGTTAACACCGACTGCCGGAAATTTTAATTTACCCTGGTTTTCAAGAGCTTGAAGTCTGATAATTCCTGTTGTTGTTTCTTCGGTTGAACCAATAATTTTTTCTGCCATTTCCGGCCGTTGAGCATGAATTGTTGAAACAATATCACAGCCATCATCGATAATAATATCCGGATTATGATTCAAAGCTTCTTCAATATGAGCTTTATATGTTTCAACACTTTCGCCCGCAATCGCAAAAACAGGAATTTCCCAATATTTCACAAGAGCAGCCGCAACGTCATCCTGAGTTGATAAAGGATTTGAAGCAACCAAAATAGCATCTGCGCCGCCAGCTTTCATTACAGTACAAAGTGCGGCGGTTTCTTTTGTTACGTGAACACAGGCTGAAAGTTTAAGGCCTTTGAACGGAAGTTCTTTTTCAAATCTGTTTTTAATTTCTGTGAGCACTGGCATATCTTTAAATGCCCATTCTATCTGTTTTTTACCTTGTTCGGCAAGGTTAATGTCTTTAATATCACATTTAATTTCTGTCATCGGCATATCATATCTCCAATTTTTTGATTATAATAAGTATTATAAAATACAAATATTCAATGAGAAACAAATGTAAAAATTTCTTAATAAATCGAAGTTTTTTGTCAAAAATTTATGTTTAGGGAATTTAAAATCACAGAAACAAGGAGTGCGTGTGAAAGTCAATTTTGATTTAAGGAACAAACAGCATAATAACAATGTAAACTTTGAAGGATACAAGCCAATCAAAGATAATTACGGTAAACGGATTTACGAATTTAATTATCCATATGATGAGAGTGCATATGACTGTTATCTTGAGGTTTGTTCTGTAGGCACAGACACGCAGGGCAATTATTACGTAATCGAAGGTCAGCCATGCCTTACAAGTTCTGATGGATATTACAAGCTTAAACCCGGCAAAAATATTGTTGACATGGGGCTGGAGTTTAACCTCAGAGAAGACCAGGATTTTGCTTACCACTATGCGCTTACGCCCAAAAATGCAGACAGAAGCAAACCTGATGTTCGCCCGTCTTATAAAATTGATGCTGGAGACTTTATTGATTCAAGAGCCAAGGGTGAACATGAAATATATAATATTGTAACTGTCAACGGCCCGAAAACTTATACCGGAGGAGCAATGAAACTGCTCATGCCGGACTTTTACAATCCAATGTGGACATACGACAATGACGGTAAAATCATCAAAAACAACCACATAGGTCAACTTGAAGGTTTTACCAAAACTTTCTCAAACAAAATCGGAGGTAACCTCGCAGGTATTGAAAAAGATGTTCGTGACGGAAAATTTGACGGATATTCAAGAATTATTTCCACACCTATTTTCACAGATGATGACGTTTCTTCTCATGGCTACTGGAATAAAAACTGTATGCAGATGGTTCATTCTCTCGGGAACATTAACAACTACGCGTCTTTGCAGCGTGAAATGTTTAAAAAAGGGTTGAACTTCGTTTCTGACGGTGCATACGTTAACGAAGGACTTGAAGGCGTTCACTTTATTCACGTGTTAAAATGGGGCGAAAAATCACCATATTTTAACTGGTTTAAGGCTGACTTAAGCAATGGGCCGCTCGGACTCGGCGTCTTCAGTAAAAATACAAGCTTTATTAAACATAAAATTGTTAACTCACCTTATGAATACAAACAGGATCCAAAAACCGGAAAAATTTCAATTGGTAAAAATTCCAAATATGAATCCAACAAGCCGACTTACATTCAAATTTTCGATGATAGACTCGTAAGTGATAAGTTTAAAAAAGATACACAGCATTTAGTTAAAGCATATGATATTTTAAATACGAAAAATCCTCTTGATATCAATACTCATAACGATACTATTATACCATATGCTTTTGAAATTAATCCTGAAACATACAACGAAAACATCAAGAGATTAAATGAATACAATGCCTTAATGAAAAACAAAACTCCAAAAAGTTTGGAAAAAGCTTTTGAAACTGCAATTGATATAACATTCCCAGCAGGTTCAAATCCTGAAAGAAAAAATAAGATTAAAGAAGCTTTATCAAATGCAGTTTATGATATATATGATCTCAAAACTAAAGAATCCTACACAAACAAAGTGCATTTAATCGTTCAAAATGCAAAAAAAGAATACCATCTTGAGATTAAAGACGAAGAAGAAAAACAACTTATAAATAACTTATTAAAACTGAGAGATACAATTAGTCTCGACAGCTATATAGGAACGCGTTTCGTTTCAAAATTCAACAATTTTGTGCTTGAAGAAAAGATTGACGGCAATTTTGAAACCTGGGATGCAAACACAGACATTGCAAAACTAAATTACCTATATTCAAATGTTGATACCGGACGCGTAAAACTTACAGTAGATTTGCCGGACCAAAATGATGCAATGAATAAACTTGAACAAAAAAGTTATGAAGTTCAAGATTATGCAATAGCATCAGGCATGTTCTGGACAGGCAAAACAAAGGATATTTTAAATCTTTATGTTGCCCAGCAGCTGAAAGGCATCGACCACAAAAATCCTAAAAAAGCTTATAGAAAAATAATCGAAAACATTAATGAAGGAAAATTCCCGGAAAAACTCAGACAAGAAATAAACAGTGCAATCATTAAAAATGTTTTGGAAGACAATTATGATTTAAAAGGTTCTTCTGTAAACATTGAATACAAAGATTACCTGCTTGCTGGTCTTATGAACACCCCGCTTGATTCAATAGAATTCGGTGATAACCTTGTTTCAGTACTTGCAAGCCCATACATAACAAAACGAGCAACAAGTGAAGAAACATTAGGAAGTACACGATATGAAATGTATCTTCAAAAAAATCCTCACCTGACTCCGGAATATGAAAAAACGTACAAAAGAATGGACAACATTTACAAAAAAGAAATGTTTAAATTCGCCTCAGAAGTTATGGACAACCTCAACGAAATGCTTCCGGAAGGGTCAAAAATATACGAAGGTTATAATGCTACCACTTTAGGAAGATATATTTTGCCGCAGCTTACCGAAGTCATCGCAAAATACGCTATGGTTAAGGCTCTTGCACCTAAAACAAGTATAAAAATCGACAACGAAACTGGTGAAATTACTTATGATTACAAGTCTTTAAAACAAACAACCACACAAACCCTCGGAATATTAGCTTCTAGCCCTGAAGATGAAGCTAACCAGGTTTTAAATAAAATTGAGTCCGGTTTGAAAAAACTGAATGCAAATGATAAAAAAGTTTTAATTAGAGCTTTGTTTGAAACTCTTAAAGGCACAAATGAAAATAGTTTTAAACTTGCAGAAATGATTACTGACAGGGTTAATGCAGGACTTGACTGGAGAATTGACGCCACAAAAGATATAGGTGATATGAATGCTATGAAAGAAGGCAGTGACCACCTAGACATTGTATGGCCTGAAGTCACACGATTCTGGAAAAAATTTGCAGATTCTGTTTATTCACAAAACCAAAATTCCTACATAGTTGCTGAATTTACAGATGAAAGCATGCTTTGGAATAAAGGCGGAGGTGAAAATTCAAAAAAATACACCATTTATCCTGACATGATTAAAAAGTTTCTACGCGAAACAAATATGACCTCTATCGCTAATTATTCCTTCTATTTTTCATCACTACAGAATCTATTTGGATACCACTTTGAACAGAATGACAGAACAGAAAACGCTAATGGGTTTGATGCTTATCTGAGCCATAGGATTGATACTAAAACAGGTGAAATGCTCGGCGTTTATTCAAGAAAGCTCGACGACTACAGAAATGAATGGTGTCCGCTTCCATATGAATCAATCCTTCATGCTTATAACTTTATAGGAAACCACGACCGAGCACGTGTATTGCACGGTTTAATTTTAAACCCGAGATGGTTTACCCAAAATCTTTCAGACCTGAACAACTCATATTTTAGAGAAAAAGCATATAGAATACTTAATGACAGATTCCTTGGACCTATTGTTGAAAAAGAACCGGGCGAAAGTGATGCTGATTATGAAAGAAGAAAGGCTCTTTTATTACAGTCACAGAAACTTAGTAAAAAAAGCGGTAAAGCCCTTGCAATGGCTGATTCACTAAGTGAAGCCTTCAAAAAAACTATCGCTGAAAAATACCCTTATGATAAAGACTCCGAATTAAATAAACATATTTTCAGCGCAATTTTCAAATCCATAAGCGATCTTGCTAACGGTAGATATCTAGGCAAAAACTTCTCAGCAGAAGGTTTTGGTGTAAAACCTGTGGATGTTGCACTTGAAATTGTATTAAATCAAGCAAAGACAGTACACGGTTTAAAGCTTAGCGATGCAGAAATAAAAGAACTGCAAGATGCAACTTTTGAAAACGTTTTAACTCCCGCATTACAAAAACTTCAGGCCATGACAGAAGTTCTTGCAATACTTCCGGGTATGCCGACATTATACGCAGGTGATGACACCGGAACAACAGGTTACGAATCTGAATCAAAAAATATATATCTGCAAAACCGTTCAATAATACATAATGACTGGATTGATACCAACAGTAAAAATTATAAAAAATTTATCAAAGACCATTATGACAAAATGAACGAAGCAATGAAAATGCGCAGCCGTCCGGAACTTCATGCTCTTAACGACGGAGCACCATTCCTTCTTGATATTCAACACGGCACTTGTGATGGAAAAGGGATTGATGTTTCTGCAATCCTGCGACATGGAACAGACGACTCTGTTGTAATTTCCTTAGTAAACACAAGCGGTGTTGCCCAATGGTATCGAGATGAATATCATCCACGCGAAGTTGAACTTCAAAGAATTGATATTAACAACAATCCTAATGACAAAAATCCGCATACTATAACAAAAGGTTTGACTCCTGGAACAATTTTATACAACGCAAATGATAAAAATGATAAATACATAGTTAAGGAATACAATGGTAAAATTTTCATTAAAACAATCGACGACAAGCCTGTAAAAATTACGGGGACTACTTTAACATTATATTCCATTCCGCCAAGAAACAAAGTTAAAACTATATATAACAAACAGTTTTTCATTGATACTGCAAAATACAGGCAGCAGCAGCGTGAAGTGCGCGAAGAAGGCAAACGTCTGTCGCTTGTTTCCCAGGCCTAAAACTTATTGATTAAATCCATTTTTTCCTGGTCATATGGCGGAAAAATTTTATCAGCAAACGGATTGTTTTTTCGGATTAAGATGCTTTTCAAATGCGTAAAAGTATCAAAGGTGTATTTTCCATGGTATTTGCCAATACCGGAATGCCCGACGCCTCCGAACGGAAGAAAAACCGATGCTGTATGATTTATAGTATCGTTCACAGCTCCACCGCCAAATGCAAAGCTTTTCATAACCATTTTTGCAAACTCTTTGTCTTTTGAAAAAACATAAAAAGCAAGCGGTTTTGGACGAATTCGTATATTATTGAAAACATCGTTAATATCAGACCATTCAAAAATCGGAAGTATCGGGCCAAAGATTTCTTCCTGCATAGAAGGCGCATCAAAATAGTCTTCCTTAATCAATGTTGGTTCAATATAAAGCCCGCATTCATCAGTTTGACCGCCATGAATTATTTTTGCATTTTCCTTTTGAAGAATTTCACGAAGTCTGTAAAATGCGTTTTCATCAACAATTCTGCCGTAATCAGGACTTTCCTGAACATTTACCCCGTAGAATTTTCTGATAGTCTTGATAATCTCGTCAATTAACTGTTCCTTGATTGAAAAATGTGCCATCAAATAATCCGGTGCAATACAAGTCTGCCCCGCATTCATGAATTTTCCCCAAACAATGCGCCTGGCAGCCGTTTCCAAATCCGCTGTACTGTCGACAATTACAGGACTTTTTCCGCCCAATTCTAAAGTATACGGAATTAATCTTTCAGCGGCAGCTTTTGCAACTTCTCTTCCTGTTCCAGAACTTCCCGTAAAGAAAATATAATCGAAATCGCCCTTAAGAATTTCTTCACTGGAAATTCCTTCCGGCAAGAAGCTTTTTATATAATTCGGATTAAAAATCTCCGAAATCATTCTGTGAAGGATTTTTGAAGTTTCCGGAGTTCGTTTTGAATAGCGTAAAACAGCGCAGTTTCCGGCAGCAATTGCTCCGGCAAGCGGCACAAGCGCTAACTGTACCGGATAATTAAAAGGCACAATAATCAGTACAACACCATAAGGTTCTTTGACAATCAACGACTTTGACGGTTTCAAAAACATTGGAGTCGGAACTTTTTCAGGCCTTGCCCATTTTCGAAGGTGTCTGATTATGAAATCTATTTCTTTAATTGCCGATCGCGTTTCTGTCATATAAACTTCGGCTTCGCATTTGTGCAAATCATGATAAAGAGCACGAACAAATTCGGGTTCGTATTTGATTATAGCTTCTTTCAATTTTTTAAGCTGGTCAATTCGGAAATCGACACTTCTGGTTTTGTTCGTGTAATAAAAATCTGTTATTCCGTTTAGAGTTTCTTTAATATCCATAATGAAATTCTAAACAGACAAAGAGCTTTGTACAATTGCCAGGGCGGGGGATTTAAAGAATTAACAATTAGACAAAACGGAGATATTATTATAGAATAAAAAATGTAGGTAAATACCTGCTGGTTACTACCGCGCCGGCACACGAAAATGAAGGAAATGGCCGGAAGGAGGTGGTAATATGAAAAGGCAAATAATAAAAGCTGCAATCATTGCAGTGATAGCAGCCCTTAAAATTGCTTTATTATTCTTGTAGGTATGAAGCGGAACTCTAAGGAAACTCAACTTCTTTAGGGTTCCCCCTACTGTTTATATTATTTACGATTTTGCATGGTTTGTCAAGTGCAATAAATCACACAGGCTTACACAGAAAATCTGAAGTGAACCAAATCACCGTCCTGAACAACATAATCCTTGCCTTCAAGACGGGTTACGCCTTTATCTTTGCAGGCCGCATAAGAACCGTTTTCGATAAAATCCTTGTAAGGAGTAATTTCTGCTCTGATAAAACCTTTTTCAAAATCCGTATGGATGACACCGGCAGCCTGAGGAGCTTTTGCGCCGGCCGGAATTGTCCAGGCGTGAACTTCTTTTTCGCCGGCGGTGATAAAGGTTCGCAAATTCAGAAGTTTGTAAACCGATTTAATCATACGGTTAATTCCGCTGTCTTCAATGCCAAGTTCAGCTAAGTATTCTTTTGCCTCTTCAGCCCCTAGTTCAGCAAGTTCTTCTTCGATTTTAGCCGAAATCAACACAACTTCAGCGTTGTGTTTTGATGCGTATTCCTGAACTTGTTTTGTGTAATCATTTCCGTCTTTAAGGTCATATTCAGAGACGTTTGCGGCATAAATTACCGGCTTTGTTGACATAAGGTTCAGCTGCTTCACAACAGGAATTTCTTCATCCTCAAAGTGCTCTGCTACATTTATAAAAGTACCTTCTGAAAGCAAATCTGTTAGTTTTTTCAGAACTTTGTCTTCAAGAACAGCTTCTTTGTCTCCGCCTTTTGCCTGTTTGGCTATTCTTGCCTGACGGCGTTCGACTGACGCCAGGTCTGCAAGTGCTAACTCTGTATTAATAACTTCAATATCGTCAAGAGGATTAACTTTACCTGCAACATGGATTGTATTCGGGTCATCAAAACATCTTACAACCTGAATTATAGCGTCAACTTCACGGATATTATGAAGGAACTGATTTCCCAAACCTTCGCCTTTGCTTGCACCTTTTACGAGTCCTGCAATGTCTACAAATTCAATTGCCGTTGGAATTATGACCTCTGTTTTACAGAGTTTTGCAAGCTTTTCAAGCCTTTCGTCAGGCACGTTCACGACACCGACATTAGGTTCAATTGTGCAAAACGGATAGTTTGCACTTTGAGCATTCTTTGCACTGGTCAATGCGTTAAATAAAGTTGATTTCCCGACATTCGGCAGTCCGACAATCCCTGTTCTTAGCATATTTATATTCCTTTTCTAACTTCGTATCTATAGAAAATATTTTATCTTAAACATACAAAAATTAAAAGTAATATTCGGACTTTAAAAAAGCAATGTTAAGGCAAATTCTTGAAGTAATCTTTTTCACCCAAAGCTTTGACTGCGCACCCTATACCATTGACATTACTAGTAGAAGTTTTTGAACAGAAAGTTGTATTTTTATAATATTTCGTACCATCAGCTCCCATTGGAAAAATCACACCAATTGAACCCTTATCAAGTACCTGAAATACGAAAAGATCATGTCCTAAAGCATTAGGTCCTTTCATTCGGCCGTTAACGTCAACGCCGATGTATTCTGCTTTATCAATAAGACTGCGTTCGAGTGTATATAATGCCCCGTCGGCAGTATAAAATTGCCCGTCGTCAAAAAGTAAAGAGCTTACATATGATGATGTTCTTGTATAGTTAGTATATTTGGTATCGTTTTTATTCTTTGGGAAACAGAATTTATCATATTCATCTACTTCAATACCATCCATATCATCACAATACTTTACTACTTTAAAATATTTTGTGAGATTTCGGTATAACTGTCCGGTGCGCGAACAGTCCCATGTTGTACAAAGCCCATCGGCGTTCATTTGAGAAAAAACCTGAGTTAATAACGAATACTGTTTTTTAAATGCAGTTTCAAGAGCTTTATGCTGGTAGTTTTTTATAAGCTGCGGGATTGTCAGTGCTGCAACAATTCCAATTACACCCAGTGTAATTAAAACCTCAGCCATAGTAAATGCTTTTCTCATTCATCCTCCTTGATAATTTTAAGCAATTTTATCATCAATACTTATATCTTATCATGTTTAATTATAATTTTCAAGATTTTTACAATTATAAATTTATTATTATTAGAAAAAATTGAGTTTATTATAAAGAGGTTATATGGATATTAAAAGTAACTTAGGGATTAGAATAAAAGAATTGAGAAAACAGCGTCGTCTGTCACAGGAAAAATTGGCAGAACTCGTTGACATTTCTCAAAATGCACTAAGTTACATTGAAACCGGCGACAATTTTTGTTCCGCAGACACACTTGAAAAAATTATTACAGCACTTGAAATTGAACCGCAGGAACTTTTTGACTTCGGGCATTTCAAAAGCAACGATGAACTTCTTAATGAAATTAATCACATCCTAAATAAAAATCCGGAAAAAATTCCGGATTTTTATAAAATATTAAAAGCCATTATTAATTAGTTATTCCATTTCTTCGGTAGGACCGCCGATTACCTGAACGCCGAATTTAGTTCTGAACAGGTGGCGGACTGTGTCTTCCTGAATTTCATACATCATTTTGTTGAACATTTCATAGGCTTCGCGCTTGTATTCAAGAAGCGGGTCTTTCTGACCGTACGCTCTCAAGCCTATACTGTCGCGAAGCATATCAATATTATGCAAATGGTCAATCCATTTGTTATCAACAACTCTAAGCAAAATATCTTTTTCAAGGTTTCTGATTACATTGTCGTCAGAAAACGCAATTTGGCGGACAAATTCAGGGTCGTATTTTTCGATTACTTCATTATAGAAATCAATTACTTCCTGTTCGTGGTCGCGGTATGCTTTTAGAGCAAAATCTTTTAACTTGTTGTAAATTGCGTCAAATCTGAGATTTTGAACATCCGTTACATTAAGGAAGGACAATTGCGGAACTAGCGAATGAAGCTCTTTAATCATTCTTTGAAGGTCTTCGTAAACATATTCTTCCGGATGCTGTTCGGGCGCAATGTAGCTTCTCAAAAGTCTGTCAATTTCTCTTTCAATCATAAAGTAGACATCTTCCGAGAGATTTTTGCCTGCAAGAACTTTACGGCGCTGTGCGTAGAATTTTTCACGCTGAACATTCATAACGTCGTCGTATTCCAGAACTGATTTACGAATATCAAAGTGGTAAGTTTCAACTTTTTTCTGCGCTGATTGAATTTGGTTGGATATAAGTTTTGATTCAATAGCCATATTTTCTTCAACCTGGAGCATATTCATCAGCGACGTAATTTTGTCACCGCCGAAAATTCTCATCAGATTGTCTTCCAGAGACAAGAAAAATCTTGTTGACCCCGGGTCACCTTGACGCGCCGCACGGCCTCTTAACTGGTTATCAATACGTCGTGATTCGTGGCGTTCCGTTCCAATTACGTGAAGTCCGCCTGCTTCGACAACTTTTGCGTGTTCTGCTTCTGTAATTCTTCTTGCTTCAGCCAGAACTTCGTCTTTTACTTTTTCATATTCCGGAGAATCGGGTGAAATTCCCATTGTTTCAAGTTTTTCTTTTGCGAGATATTCAGCATTACCGCCTAACAGAATATCAGTACCGCGGCCGGCCATGTTTGTTGCAATAGTTACAGCGCCGACTCGTCCGGCCTGTGCAATAATGTAAGCTTCTTTTTCGTGGTGTTTTGCGTTCAAAACATGGTGTTCAATTCCGCGTTTTTTAAGCAGGGCTGAAACATATTCGGATTTTTCAATACTGATTGTGCCCACCAAAACCGGTCTTCCGATTTTGTGCATTGCAATAATATCTTCAACTACTGCGTTATATTTTGCGCGTTCGGTTTTGTAGATAACGTCCGGATGGTTAATTCTGATATCCGGTTTGTTTGTCGGAATTGTCGTAACTTCAAGGTTATAAATCTTTCCAAATTCGGCTTCTTCTGTCATTGCCGTACCTGTCATGCCGGAAAGTTTCGGATAAAGTCTGAAAAGGTTCTGGAAAGTAATACTTGCTAACGTTTGTGTTTCATCCTGAATTTTAACGCCTTCTTTTGCCTCGACCGCCTGATGAAGTCCGTCTGACCAGCGTCTTCCCTCCATCAAACGTCCTGTGAATTCGTCAACAATCATAACTTCACCGTTTTTGACAACGTAATCCGTATCTTTTACAAACAATTCTTTAGCTTTAAGCGCCTGCAAAAGATGATGGGCATATTGCGTATTGATGTCAAACAAATCTTTAATGCCCAAAAGTTCCTGGGCGTGGTCGATGCCGTCTTCGGTTAAGATGATGTTTTTGTTTTTTTCATCAACTTCATAATCAGCATCTTTTTTAAGCTGCGGTGCGATTTTTGCCATTAATTGATAAGTTTCGGCGGACTTTTCAAGCCGGCCGCTGATGATTAACGGAGTTCTTGCTTCGTCAATCAAAATCGAGTCAACTTCATCGATAATCGCGTAGTTGTAAGGCCTTTGAACAAGCATATCCAGACTTCCGGCCATATTGTCGCGAAGGTAGTCAAAACCGAATTCATTATTTGTTCCATATGTGATATCACAGTCATAGGCGGCCTTTTTCGCGTGGAAATCGTCCGCTGTACGTCCGCCGGAAAGAATTACGCCGACTGAAAGCCCTAAAAATTTATAAATTTTTCCCATCCATTCGCTGTCGCGTTTTGCAAGGTAATCATTTACGGTGATTACGTGGACGCCTTTGCCGGTAAGCGCGTTAAGATAAGCCGGAAGGGTTGCAACAAGCGTTTTACCTTCACCGGTTCTCATCTCTGCGATATGTCCGTTGTGGAGAAAATAGCCGCCGATAAGCTGAACGTCAAAGTGGCGCATATTCAAAACGCGTTTGCCGGCTTCGCGGACTGTTGCAAAAGCTTCGGGTAAAATTTTGTCCAGCGCTTCTTTTTCAAGTTTTCTGTCTGTTTTGAAATCTTCGCTTGTTGGACGCTTTGCCAGAATTGCTTTAAACTCGTCTGTTTTCGCTCTCAATTCCTCGTCTGTCAGCTGTTCAAACTGAGGTTCGAGTGAATTTATGTGGTCAATTATGCCGTGAATATTTTTAACTTTTCTTTCATTAGGATCGCCCAAAAGTTTTAGTAGTAAGCTTATCATTATAAAATTTTCCTCTCCATTATAGTCTTGATGTAACAATCTTACCATGGACAAAGGATTTTGGGTATATCTTAAGGAAAAAATAATATTTCAGAAGAATTTTTAACAAAAATTATTTTACGGTAATTATAAAATCATAAATTTTGTCAATCTTTTCTTTCATTTCACCAAAATGGTCTTTCAAATCATTGAAGCTGTGGATTGAAACAAATCTTTCTTCTATGTCTTCTATAATTTCGCGGTGTTTTTTCTCAAGCTGTTCGGGAGTTACAACAATCCGCTGCTGTATTAAAAATATCATCACCGCAACCAATATAGGTGAATAATGTAATAAACTTTCCATTTTTATCTCCTTTAATTTTAAACGGCAGTTAAGACTTAAAAATTTTAGTTTCTTTCAGAAATTACCGTACGTATTTATGAAAAACGGATGATTTTGCATATACAAATTAAGCGGAATTGCCTTTTCGCAATCTCCGAAATTCGAAATTTTATGAGATTTGATTGACCCGAAAAACCTTTTTAAAAAGTTTTGTTTAACCGTGGAGGGCACAATAAAGGTTTGCCCCGGATTCGCCCTCAATTTCGAAACCAAATCTGCTTCATCACGGTAATTTGTAATCAAATTTGAGTAATCACGATTTTCGTCATAAAGTTTCCGGCTTATACCAAAGGCATTGAAGGTTACGACTTTTACATTATTTTTAAGCCCCGCAAAAGTCGCTTCAGTGCCGCCTTCGCTGTGACCGATAAGTGTCAGATTGTCATTGTAAATTTCGAATTTTTCTTTGCAGGTTTTGTAAAACCAATTTGCAACACGCATTTGCAAAGTTTTTGGAAAAATTCCCATTGCAATATTCTCAATATGGTCTTTTATACTTTTGCTATCTGTTCCAAGGTAACAGATTACGAATTCCTCACCGTTTGTATAAAGAATTCCTTTGAAGTTTGTTTTTGTTTCGTGAAAGCTTTCAAGCTTTTTCCAGGTTCCGAAAATTTTTGTTCCGTTTTCGAATTTCATTGCATCGCTTGCAAAAATGCAGAGATTTTTGTAAGTTTCGGCTTTTTTATGCAAGTCTGTTTGAGTTGTCATTTTAATTTCCTTTCTAGTAGTTTTAGAGTTTTATCGGCCAGTAAAAATCAACAAGATAAGAGGCTGCATCCATCGGATGTGATAAAAATTTTAATTCTTTTGTTTGTTTTATCTGCTGATAAGTCGGTATATCTATTTTGGATGAACCTTCACGGTATTTGAGGTTGTAAATATTGTAGAGAAGTTTTTCGCACTTCCTGTCCACGTAAAGGCAAACCTCGCCGTCAGCCGAGCGGACTTTTGCATTAAAAGCAGCTATGCGGTTTTTAATAGGCGGGTTAAAAGCTTTAATTTTAATATCAACATCATAGCCGTAGTGCAAAAGACGTTTTTTTATGATTACGTAATTTGTATATTCACTTGTGCATGAACGGTTATCGCCGGAAGCATCACCATTCACGATAACGCGTCCTTTGTGGTTTGGATAACGTCTGTAAAATTCATCACAGGCACGTGCGGTTGTTGTGTTTTCCATCACGATTTCGTCAAAGTAAAAAACTTTATCGTCTGTTTTGTGCGCCAAAACCCAAGCCATCGGGTCAACGTTAAAGTCGCAGGAGATATGCAAATCCATCTCCGGACAGTATTGGATTTCGCGGAGATTTTCGTCTGTAAAATCTTTTACAACAAGACCGTTATTGTATTCGCCGTTTTGTGCAAGCACAAATATTTTGTAATACTGTTCATCATAAAGCTTTTTCAATTCCTCGCAAAAACCTTCCGGAAGGTATATATTCTGCGTTGTCGGTGCTGAAATCAGCCTGTAATTCGGAGCGGGGTTTTCAACAAAAGTTTTATAAACCCATCCCCTTTGCATTTCGGGGTTTGTGTGGCCGAAAATCCGGTAGGTAAAATTTTTCCACCAGGGTTTTTGCTTCTGACGCATACGGCTGATGAGCATTTTGAAGGTATCGTAAGGAATATCAGACATCTCTTCAATTTCAACAAAGCCGAGGTTTAGAGATTTGAGTTTATTCGGTTCATCAAAATGTCTGAATAAGATTTCACTGCCGTTTCTGAATGTAAGTTTCTGCAAAGATGATGACCATTCAAAATCAACGCCTTCTTTAAAGTTCATGTTTTCAAGATGCTCAAAATAAGTTTGCAACGTTGTATCTCTGACAAGCGTATAGGTTTGAGCGCCAACAAGCCCTCTGATGCCCGGAAATTTTAAACACAAAAGAATTCCCAGAAGAGAACCCGCAAAAGTCTTCCCCGAGCCGTATCCGCCCTGATAAACCGCAACGTCAAGCGTGTATTCATGCGGGATTTCCAGAAATTCCCGCTGGGCTTTTAGTAAGTTATATTTCATATTTCTATCGCCTTAAAGTTCTACTCTTCCCCAATTACTTTCTTAAAGAAAAGGTGCCGCCAAGGTGATGAGGAGCCATAGGTAAAGAGTTTTGCGGCACCTAAAGAAAGGATTACTGCAAATGCAGATTATGTGTTCATGTTAAGTAAGGAGGTCTGATATACATTTGTTTGTTCGTTTTTTAAAAAGTTGTCAGCGTTTTCAATTCCGTACTGCTCAAGCGCGAATTTGAAACATTCCATCCAGTCGACACGCTGTGCAACCTCGGGAACCTCCGCAAAAGATTTAACAACATCAAAAAGCTCTTTCAGACGCAGTTTTCGCTCAAAAGTTGCCTTTCTGTCGCCGTAGCGGTAAATGTAATTTCCGTTTCTGATTTTGTCATCAATTTCAAGAAATGAAGTCTGTCCTTTTTCATGAATTCCGATGATTTCCGTTCCCAGTTTGAAGTTTGCAATTATATCAGCGGTTTTTTCGACCATCGGAACAATAACTTTGCGGTTGATTGTGTCAAGAAGCATATTCAAACGCGCTTCCTGTCCGGTTGCAGAATAATTCAGTTCCGTTGCTGTTCTTGCGTATGACTGAACATTTCCGGTCATGTTTTTGAAAATTCCTGTAGCGCTTTCGATTGTTGATTTGAAGTAATTCAGAAAATCCCAGCCTACCATTGCTTTGTCAAAACTCAAAGGTATCGGCTGATTTGGCATTAAAGCCGCGTCGTATTCAATAATTTTGCCGGGCTGGACATCCTGCGTGCCGTTAAAGCAGCCTTTCGGAGCCAAATACGGCGGATTCATCATAAGGGCTAGCGCATCAATTTGTTTGTTTAAAATTGTTGAAGAAATATTGTTCAAAATCAGTGCAACTCTTAATGGTGAAATACCACGGCCTGTTTCGGGTGATTCAATAATGTTGGCGTGTATAAACGGATTAGTTACAAACGGGTTTGGTTCAAATCTTATGATTTCACGTCTTGCCGCAACTACAGCAAGCCAGTTTTTCAGCAAAGTTCCGTCTTCGAGTTCCAAATCTCCCCAAAATTCCAAAATCTCAACTTTGTTTTCTTCAACCGCTTTGTCGGGATTGCGGTTTTTCTTGCCTGCCACCACTCCTTTCAAGGTTTCCAGTTTTTCTTCGGTTAAAAGATTATTTGCTTTATCAGAACGCAGTTCATCTATTGTTGAATATGTTCTGTAGATTTTTGAACATCTGTCCCAGTTGTCTTTGTCGTATTTGTCAAAAACAAAATCTTCGCATTTAATGTGTTTAATTTTTGCGTTGTCGTATATAAGTTTCTCTTCTACTTTAAAGGTTTTGGCGGAATCGTTTTGAAGCTGTTCTTCAAGAGAAAGCGCACGGCGGGTATGTTTAATTTTTGTTTCCCAGCCGACAAAAAGCGTGCATTCGCCGGTTTCAACAATGCTGTCAATTGCTTTTTCGATTTCATCTTCAAGTTTCATCTGCTCAAAAGTATTCACAAGCATTGATTTTTGTTTGTTTGCAAAGCTTTGGCTTTCAGGCGTTGCGCCCGAAACGTCAAACATAGCCTCGGGATGTGAATACAAATTCTCGCTGATATGCGATTTCAGGGTTTGTGCAAGTTCATAAATATCCGGCAGCGCAACCTTATTGTCCCAGCCGTTAATTTTCGGGATGTCTGTGTTGTAAATTGTTTCGCGCATTATTCTTGCATCGTCCAGCTGAGAAATACGCAGGTCATTGTATTTGTCGTATTTTTGCGTAATCTCTCTTACCAGAGAGCTTTCCTGAGCCGGCGTAATTTTCTCAGTTAAATCTTCTGTTTCTATTTTCATTTTTTTACCTTTCATAAAATTTTTCAGAAAAATCGGATTTTAACAGGGAATAAACTTCCACATCTGTTAACTTTCCATTTTTTATAGTTTCACCGCGCAAAACGCCGTCCTTCTTAAAGCCGGAATATGTTAATATATTTTTGACCCTTGAATTAAACGGATAAATCTGCGCTTTAATTTTTGTAAAACCGAGAGTATTAAAACAATAATTAAAAAATTCTCTTGCGGCCTGTCTGGTAAACTTTCCCCAGTATTTTTTCTCAAAACAAACCGTGATTTCGCCTCCGTGGATTTTGTCATTATTCCCGGTAAGATTGTCAAGATAAACAAATCCGGCAAAGTCGTCATCTTCTTCATTTAAAAATACAAAAAACAAATCCCTGCAATTTTCGATTAGATTTAATATATTTTCATAGGTGACTTTTGCTGCGTAATCGTCATTTAAGAATTTTTCGTATCTTAAATATAGAAAAATCACGTTTGATAAATATTGTGTGTTTTGAGATAAAAGATTGTTTCTGTCTACAATGAGATTTACGAATTTACACATACTTTTTCAAACTTTACATATGCATTATCTGTTGAGAATGTGCTCATTTCACCGTTTAGAATTTTGTTCCTAATATTGTACTGAAGGCCGAGAAGTGCTTCTGCCTGAACTCCGTTGATATAGGTTTCGAGCTTAGTATTTCTGTTGTAAAATTTGTAAACCGCATCTTTTGAAAAAATGTATTCTTTCGGAACTTCATTAATCTTTGTATATTCGCGTTTTTGTTGTTTTGCCTTTTGTTCTTTTGATTTTTTAATTTCATCTTTGAATTCGGCTTCTATTTTCATGCGGATTAAATCGTCCAAAGATGTTCCGCTTAGAAGCATTTCTTCAATATCGTCATTTTTTGATGCCATTGCGTCTCCTTTAAATTTCATACAAGATTTGTTTAAAAATCTGTTTAAATCTTTTCATCATCTAAGTTTGAAATTGTAATTATTCGCGCTTGTCTGTATTCTGCATCTTTGTTTTCAGAATTGAAGCCCAAATATTTACACAAACTTTCCAAAGCTTTCAGACCGGCTGAAGTATCGCGAAGCTTTTTCTTTCCGGTGTAATTTCCTTCTTTGTCCGTAATTTCCTCCTCTTCAAGAGAAAATTCGGCAATCTGTAAAAGTTTTTGGATTACGTATCCTTTTTGAACTCTGAGAGAAGAAATCTGATTTTTAAGCTGTTCTTTTATTTCTTTTATTACGAAATTGTTAGAAAGAAGATTGTTTGAAACAGCCTTCAAATCCGGGGATTTATACCCCGCGTTTTTGGCTGAAAGCTCGCCGTCAAGTGTCTTTATATATTCGGCGACAAACCGTTTTTGCTGTTGTGTAAGTTGTTTCATTTGTTTACATTTCTTAGTAAAGTTTGTACTTTTTCGAAAAAAATTGTATAATAATATTGCTATTTATATTTCGGCTAGTGTAAATCTTAACAGGGGGGAATGAAAACTTCCTGTTTTTTTTATGCACATTTATCCAAAACCTAATATCTGTGCATTTTTACAGAAGGTGCGGCATTTGAATCTATCGAAATTTTTGAGCGCATGGTTGCAAGAGCTGTGTTGTACATGCTTAACCAATAGCTGAATTTTACATGCTGCGGATTTGCTTTTAAGCGCATACAGGTTCCGTAAACAAGAATAGGTTCGGCAAAAACGTCCGGAATAAGAGATTTGTCAGTTTCTGCTTCCAGAATTTTCTTTTCCTTGCCATTCTCGGTTATGACGCTGTTTGCAGTATAATAGACAATATTTATTAACTTTTCTTCTTCAAATTCCGGAAGAAGAAGTTTGTCATTAAAGCAGCTGTAAGAATTTTTGGGAGCCTGCTTCATTATGTAAAGTTCGGGTTTGTCAAAATATTTGTAAACATGCCCGTCGATTACAATTGATGCAATTCTTCCGTCAACCGGATTGTCAATCTCATTTGTGTTTTTAGCAAGTGTAACTTCTGATTTTCTGAGTTTGAAATTCCAGTTGTCATAACCGCAAACTTCATTATTAATAACATTTATAATATTTTTAATTTTTTTATGGTCGTTTTTGGTAAGTTCAGAAAATGCGTTAACCTGTTTGTAATTGAGTTCGACAAGACATTTATTAACTAATTCAAAATAATTCATATTTTCTCCTTGGATTTTATAAATCTTCCGGGGCAGCAAATCTGCCGCCCGGAGATTTATCTAATTTGCCGGGATTAACGTATTAATCCTTTGCGAAGCTGTTCCATTATAGCTCGTTCGTTTTTGGCAAATTCAGCACCGCTCATTTTGCCGATTTGCTCACGTGTGAAAATCCTTGCATTATTTTCAGCCGCATTCGGGTTCTGGGCGTTTGCTCGTAACCTTTGCTTTGCTGCTTCGTTTTCGTCATTTAATGATTTTGCGTGAGCCTGCTTTTGCAAATATCCTTGAACTGCGCCCTGTTCCAGAGCTTCTATCATTTGTGATATCCGCAAAATTTCATCTTTATCAACACCCGCATTTGAATTTCTCAAGTATTCCAAAACCTGATTTCGCTGATTTTGTTTGAAAAAATCAGGATTTTCTCTTGTAAATTCATCAATTCCGGAAACTGCAGCGGCTTGACCTGGAATAAATGAACCGGCCTGCTGTTGTTGTACTATTACTTCACGCGCCTTATTAAGTACATAGTTCATCAAATGTTGTCCTTGTACCGGATTGATGATACCTGATTTCATAAAATTATCTATGATTGCCAAATCTTTTAAGGCAGTTTTTCTCACGGCATCAGCATAATCCGTTGCTGCAGGAATCGGGGCACTTACACCGGTTTCAAACATAGCTGTTCCTGAAGGAATTCCCGCATTATACTGCGCGGCAACCGGTTGTTGAGAAACGGCAGCAGATGAAACTTGATTTAATATATCGTTTTGATTCATTTTTCATTCTCCTTGTTTTGTGGGGGAAAGCACCCCTAAATATAAAGAGATTTAAGGGTACTTTTTTATGCAGCTTAAGATGCACTGACAGTAGCAACCATTTTAGCCAAAGCTTTCGGTTGAACTGTTTTTGCGCCATAAAGGTAAAGACCTCTTACTAAATCAGAGAAGCTGTCTTTGTCTCTTAAGCTTTCGATTTTTGAAAGCTGTGAAGCAAAGGTAATTGCATCGTTTGTACCAGCTAAAATATAGTATTTATTTGAAACCGCTGTTAAGTTTGTACTTACTAAAACGTCCATGCCGGCAATTCTTCCGATTGCGCCTTCTCTTAAAGTTTCGTCAGCAACATTGTTTGCGCCAATGAATTCTGTACTTTGAAGCAGGTAAGATTCAACAAGCGGATTGATTACAACCCAAGGACGTTTGCCGGCTTTAACAGCGTTTGCATCTTTCAATTTCATTGCAAGTTTTACGAACTGTTCGTAGATTGTTGATTTGCTTAATGCAATAGGAGAAGAATCTGAACCTACAATATTGTTTTCGTCTACATTTGCATGCATTGAAAGCAGATATGCATCCTGAACTTCTTCAATAGCATTTTTAGCGTTTGTAAGGTGAGCTTCCATAATATCGGCATTTGACTGCACCTGTGCAACGTCATTAATTTTAAAAGCAAAGAATTTTTTCTGGTCAATCACTAAATCCATTGATGTCGGAGTCAATTCTTTATATGTGATTGAATTTGTATCCAAAGTGGAGATTTCAACTGCGGCAGGAGTGATAATTTTTACTTTATCGCCCTGATTTTTAATTTCGCCTTCATAGTTTCTGTTAACACACTGAAGCATTACACAGTCTTTTTCAAGCATTGTGTTCAGTTTTGCACTCCAAATCTCCGGAATAAATGCAGAGTAAGAATTTGTGTTTTGTGACATTTTCAAGTTTCCTTTCGTGCTTAATAGTGTAAATACTGGTTATGAATATGAGTGGTGCTAGTCGTCGTTATAAATTTCTCTGAATTGAAGACCGATAATTGTCGCATTTTCATTTACTCCTGAGCCTTCAACACACAATTGAATTGCATAATTTGCTTCTGAAATTTCGGCTTTTTCCAGAACGTCTTTGTTAACCGGCCAGACCGGAATTTCTGCATCATCAGGTGTCCAGTGGCACGGCAGGTCATCTGAAGTTGAATCATCAGCCCAAATTAAATGTTCAAAGTGTGAGGAATAAATTTTTTCAGGGTCATCAGCATACTGGCCGTCATAATCCTTGTAAACAGAGAAATCGAATTTATTATCGCTTGCATCATCCAGAACAAAATAAAATTCATCAATAACTTTTCTGTGATGCGCAGAACCGATTGCTAAAAAGGGAGATTTCCACATAAATTTTATCGGTTCACCGGCAAAAGAATTTCCGTAATCCTCACGATAAATATTTCCTGACGCATCGCCTGTTACCACGTAATCTTCAAACAAACAAGCCGCTGTAACATCTTGCGGAACAACCCTTTTATACCAGGCTTTGTTAACATAATCATTAATCCAGATTGTATGGTAATAATCGTCAGAGTTATACGGAATAAAAAACCATATCTGGTTTTTGTCTGCATAGTGCACGCAAATAGAATTTGAAAGAGACTTTTTGTTAAAATTCTCAAATTCAGGCTTTATTTTTTGGGAAATTTCAGAACCAAGCTGAATTTGGTTTAATTCACCGACCTGCTCGAGCGCATAAATTCCGGAGGTTAAAAAATATTGTTTATTATCAACATTCACAACACTTCCGGGCGCGGTGGTTCCTCTGTCGGCAAACGGCACGATTGCAAAATCAGAGGGACTTATGCCGGTTAAAAGATAAACCATATCCTTTTTGTAAATTGCAAGATAATCCTTGTAAGCTTTCAAAGCTGTAATCTCAGAGGTGTCTGTATGGAAATCGCTTATATAACCTGCATCGTCTTCTGTTGTAAAGTCTGTATAAGAGCCAAGAGCTGAATAATAAATTGTAGAACCGCTTGCAACCCATACCCGGCTTCTGTAAACAGTCAAAACTTCACCCTTAACTCTTTCGTTCGAAGCATCCTTCAATTCACATTCCACAATATCAAAGTCGGCATTGTTTTTTATATAAAATAAACCGTCGCTTTCGCTTATGCACAAAACCCCATTTAAAAAAGAGGCAAAGTGAGTTTTTTTACCTGTAAGCGTTTTGTCAAGCTTGATAAGCTGGTTGTTTTGCGGCTTGAAAATATAAAGGCTGCCGGCCTCTGTGGTTATGACAAGTTTGGAATCATCTTTATAAATCATTTCATGCATGCCTGTAATTCCTTCGTTTTCAGGAATTGTACAAAGAATCGTATTTCCAAGCTGCTTTTCAATGCCTCGGTTTTTGTAAATCTGGATATTCTGGCTGTCCGCCCAGTACATTTTCTTTGTATCCATACCAAGTTCCGTTTTGGTCAGAGCCTGATTAATTCCGCCAGATAAGTTGTAATAAGCCGTTTCCATAATTAAACCTCTTTCGCTTTTGATATATACCATTTGATCTTCGAACGAATAAAGCTTCCCGCATCATTTTTATCAACCCATGGATAGGGCGGCAGGTAAGTTATATCAATCTTTCCTGCACTTGAAGTGTTTGGGTTTTTCATACCGAATTCATAATGCGTCATAACAGTTGAAGCACTTACCGGAATTTTATATTTTAAGGCCAGGTCAGCACAAAGCTTCATTGCTGCTTCAAACTGCATAGGCTTGATAGGATAAGCCCCGCAGGAATTTTTATTCTTAAATCCAGCCATTGCACATATTGCAACCCCAATTGATGCAGTATTGCCCCCGCCGGTGTGTGCTGCATAACAGCCTTTTACGCATTTTAAGTTGTTTTCAGGTGCAAATTTTCCGTTATAAACTTTCCCGTCTTTATCTACAAGAAAATGGTAAACTTCTTTTTCTGCCGTAGTTGGATAATATCCACCGGCAGTCCAGTGAATTATGATTCTTTTCATGGTTTTCCTTATTTATTTTATACTTTGTCCGTATTTTTCCGGATATTGCATGAAAAATAAAACTGCTGCATTAACCCTGTTTCTCGCACTGAGTTTTTGTAATATTCTACCTAAATAAGTCTGAACAGTGCGTTCTGAAAGTTTTAACTCTTTACCAACTTCTTTGTCAGTATAACCTTCTGCAACCAAAGTCAAAACTTTCACTTCCTTTGGCGATAATAAAGTCATTAACTTAATTCCTTAATTATTCAAGTTATAACTCAATCTTAACTTATACAAATCCAGCCTTCTTAAGAATATCTCCGGCTAAAGAAACCGGGAGGAAGTCCATCCTCCCGAAAGAGTAAGATAATTTAAGAATATCTCCGATATAAGATAGCATTTATCGGCAGAGGTGGATTTTAGGTTTTGTATAAAAAGTTTTATTTTTATGTACAATCCGGTTTTCAAGGTACAGAGAATTGGACCGCTCAGTGTCTTACATAAAGCCACACGGCAATGATTATATCCCATTATTTCTCCCAAACAGCTGAACGATTCTTCCCTTCTGTTTTGTTCAACCTGTCTACATTTATGAGTATAAACTATTTGCAAAAAAATAAAAGTCCGCAATTCCACGTAAAGGAAATTACGTCCGTATTTTTACTTACAAAAATACCAGAAAAGCCTGAATAAACTAAAAGCGGTAAGAACTCCTTACAAACCCTTACCGCTTTTTTATATAAGTAATTATTTATCAATGCCCTAATAAAATTAAACTTGTCCAAATAAAAAGAATTCCGGTTACAATTCCAATCATTGAAAGGTGCCAGTTTCCGTACTCTCTTGAGAGTGGAAGCAAAGTGTCAAACGAAAGGTAAATCATAATCCCAGCAACCGCAGCCAGAAGAATTCCTACAAGAATTTGCGGCAAAAACAGCGAGAACAAAACCATACCTATTAGCGCCCCTATTGGTTCGGTAATCCCTGACAAGGATGCATAAAGCATCGCATATCGTTTTTTCCCTGTGACATGATAAATCGGAAGCGCAACCGCAATTCCTTCAGGAATGTTATGGATTGCAATTGCAAGCCCGACAGAAATTCCAAGAGTCAAATTTTGCGTTGTAGTCAAAAATGTTGCCATTCCTTCCGGAAAGTTGTGAACACAGATAGCAATTGCAGTCAAAAGCCCGGCACGCTTAATTTTGTGATGGTGAGTACACGGCGCCTCCGGATCTGCAAGTTCATCAGGGTCAACATGGTCCGGCAGGAAATAGTCAATCAGGATTGCAACAACAATACCCGCGATAAATCCGAAAAATACCAGCCATTCATGTGTATTTGGAAAGTTTACGGAAAGCATTTCTCCAGCCTCAGGAATTATATCAGTAAATGACAAAAATATCATAACGCCTGCCGAAAAGCCAAGACCTACAGAAAGAGCTTTCAAGTTATCTTTTTTCACCATAAATGCAATAGCGCCGCCTATTGCGGTGGTCAAACCTGCAAACAGGGTCATAAGCATTGCTGGAACAAAGTTTTGCGGTAAATTCATAATTTCATTTCCTTCCGCGAATATCTTACCACAAAAGAAATAAAAGTATAGATTTGGCAATAAACCTTGTTCTGCAGCAGGATTTATTAATAATAAATCCGCAAGATGAAGGATTAAAAAACAAATTAATTATATTAGGATTAAGTTATTCTAAAAGGGCAAGCCCTGAAATATTCATCTTACTTTGCGGCACGGACTTGAAATTTGTTAACCGGAAAGGAGGTGATAATGTTGTTGTTAATACAGAAGAACTAGCAATAATCTTACTGATACTGCTAGTTCTCAAAAACAACTAAAAGGGGGCTTTTAATGGGGCAAGCTGGAACTTGTCCCGCCCTTTCTTTTATTATAACGCATTTTTGCAAATTTTCAAGCCTTTAATAGAATTCGACATTTCGAGTTTATCAAGTTAGTTCATTAATAATAAATCCAATAAACATATGATGTATCTTACGTTATAGTTGGTATCATAGATTTTGAGGGCAAGCCCCGACACTACATCTTACTTCGTGGCACGAACTTTAAATTTTGTTTACCATGAAAGGAGGTGATAATTTTGGATTTCAGTATTACTGAAAAAGCGCTATGGCTTATCTTTTTGATAATCATAACGCTTAAACTAACAAAATAAGGGGCTTGATAGTGCGGAGCGCAATCCGCACGCCCTTTTCTTTATTATAACGCACTTTTACAAATTTTCAACCCATTAATCAGGAACTTCTTCGATAAGGTCAACGACGCGGCAGTCGAAGAATTTCGCAAGTTTTTCCAGCGTGCTGATTTTGACATCTACATGCTCACCTTTTGTAAGCTTTGTGAGTGTTGCAGGACTGATACCGGTTAATTCCGAAAGTTCTTTCCTTGTATAACGCCGTTTCCATTTGACATTGTAAATATTGATAATTACCATATGTTTTAGTCTGGAACATCTTCAAGTAAGTCTATAACGCTACAGCCCAAAAATTTTGCAATCTTTTCCAATGTGCTAAGCTTCATGTCAACATGTTCACCTTTTAATAATTTAGTTATAGTTGTTGTGCTTAATCCTGAAAATTTAGCCAGTTCTTTACCTGTATATCTTTTATTCCACCTAACTTTAAACAAATTAACAATTATCATGCCAACATTATACGCATGTTTATTCCAATTGGCTTTTATCGTTTGACAATTTGATAAAAACGTTGTAGACTGTGATTATCGAAATATTTATTCACAATTGGGAGGATATTTAATGGATGCAAAAGACGCGCCGTTCGGGCATTATGAAGATTTGATTGCTGAACTTGATTACAAACTCCAGGATTTACTATCGCATATCAAACTTCTATCAAATAAAACTTTCGTCGCCGCAGACTATGAAATTACTCCGCAGGACATTAACTCCATAAGCCAAACTCTCTATGACAAAACCATATCTGCAAATATTGTCGCAAGAAAACTTAAAGCTTCCTTAAATAACCTTAACCTGACTCCCTAAATCTCAACATCTTTCATCATATCAACAAGTGTGCTGATTGTTGTGTCCATGCTTACAATATCGGAGGTTCTCTGCTGTAAAAATGCATTAATTTTCGGCATCATCTCAATTGCAATATCCAGTTTTGGATTTGAGCCCGGCTGATACATCCCAACATCAATCAAGTCCTTGTTTTCACGATAAAGAGCCATTATAGCACGCATTTTTCCGGCCGCTGCCTTATGTTCAGGGGTCGCAATCGACGACATAAGCCTTGAAATACTTCCCAAAACATCAATCGCAGGATAATGGTTCATCTCCGCAACTTTTCTTGACAAAAAGATGTGTCCGTCAACAATCCCGCGCACAATGTCAACAATCGGGTCTGAAATGTCATCGCCTTCCATCAAAACCGTATAAAGCGCTGTGATTGACCCTTTCGGACTATTTCCGGCACGCTCCAAAACCTTTTGAAGCCATGAAAAAATTGACGGCGGATAACCTTTCATTGTCGGCGGCTCGCCGATTGACAAACCCACTTCACGTCCGGCCATTGCGCACCTCGTGACAGTATCTGTCATTAAGAAAACTTTTTTGCCCTGATCTCTGAAATATTCACAAACCGCAGTTGCTGCCTGAAGCGCTTTCTGCCTGATAAGAGGCGGCTGGTCGCCTGTTGAGCAAACCAAAACCGATTTTTTCATACCTTCTTCGCCCAAAGCGTCTTCGACAAACTCTTTAACTTCTCTTCCGCGTTCGCCGATTAGTGCAACAACGTTCACATCAGCGTCGGAATTTCGCGCAATCATACCCAGAAGCGTACTTTTCCCAACGCCGGAACCGGCAAAAAGACCGAGACGCTGACCGCAGCCCATTGTCATACAACTGTCAATCGCTCTGACACCTGTTGAGAAAATCTCTGTAATAATTGGTCTTTCAAAAGGTCCCGGAGGCGGCCCTTCAATCGGACGCCATGTTGCTCCGGTAATATCAAGAGGTTTTCCGTCAATCGGCTCACCCATAGGGTTAATCAGACGCCCGAGAAGGAAATCTCCCACCGGAATAATAATCGGCTTTCCCATTGACGTAACCAAACTTCCCTGACCAATACCGTTTCCGTCCAAAAGTAACAAAAGTTGAGCGGCTTCACCCTTGAAGGCAACAACCTCCGCCGGTTTCTTTTCCCCCGAATCAGTTTCTATATAACACAAATCACCTATTTTAAGTCCGGGAAGTTTAACCTCAACCGTAAGCCCCAAAAGCTTTGAAACCGTACCTTTAAACTTAAAAAGGGTTGTTTCCGAGAGTTTCTGTTTAACCCTGCTTTTCAAATCAAGAAGTCTGCTGTCATCCAAGTTTTGCATACAAATATTATAATGCAATTCCGAAAAATTACAATTAATTTACAAGACCTGGCATCACCATCAAAATTGCGTAATCTTTTTTAACCAAACCCTTGATTATACATTAACTTTATGGTTATAATTAAATCGGAACGGGCAATTCCTCTTAGCCTTGTTCAAGAGATTTTCAAATACGGCGCGGCTGCAGTGTTTGAGAGTTTCGAAATAAAGGCGCTGTCACAAACAAAAAGCAAAGCGCTTAATGTAAAATCAAAATTAAGAAGGAAAAAAACAAATGTTAAAAATCAGATTAAAAAGATTGGGTGCTAAGAAAAACCCTTCATACAGAATTATCGTAATCAACTCAACAACAAAACGTGAAGGCAGACCTGTTCAGGAACTCGGCCACTACAATCCGAAAACTAAAGTTATGAAATTAGACAAAGCTGCGGCTCTTGACTGGATTAAAAAAGGCGCACAACCGACTGAAACCGTTGCTTACTTAATTAAAAACTGCAACGAAGACGGTACTTTGAATTACGTTAAAAAAGAAACAGTTAAACTTTCTAAAAAAGCTCAGGCTAAAGCCGAAGCAGAAGCTAAAGCAAAGGCTGAAGCTGAAGCCGCTGCGGCAGAAGCTCCTGCTGAAGAAGCAGCTCAAGCGTAGTAATTTTTTAAAACAAAAGCTAAAAAGTCCCTTTTATAAGGGACTTTTTTATGAAGAAAATACTTAAACTGCTCATATCAAAGCAATGATTAACAATTAAAAAAGGCGGTATTACAACCGCCTTTTAACTTTTTTAAACCTCTTTGTATTTGCTGATTTCTTCAAAATAATGCTCTAACGCAACGTATCCTTTGTAAATCTCGTTTGAAATATTGACATAACGGTTTGCGTCGATGAATTTCAATTCTTTTGAGCGGATTTCTAAAATCTGATCTGCATCGGCTTTTAGTTTCAAATCCTGTGAAGAAGACCACTTCTGCAAAAGCGCAAGCTCTTCATACATTTGTTTTACAGTTGTATATTCAAGAACATTAAAATCATATTTTGCAAGGAGAGCCCTTTCGGTATTAGAAATACGGCTCATAACAGCTTGAAATTTAAAAATACGCTTAATAATCGTATAATTATCCGCAATTTTTCTATGAGAATACGGGATTGCGTTTTTAGCAAGAAGCGCGGCGTAAGAACGCGAAGTAAAAGAATCATCGTCCTTTGAGAATGCACTTTTTGAAGTTAAATCAAAATTGGATTTTTTATCTAAAATTTCTTCAATCATCTGTACCCCCAGTTATTGTGGAATTTCCCGTATACTTATTGGATTAAGATAATAATAAAATAAAAATAAGCGCTTTTTAAGAGAAAAAGTCAAATTTTTTACATAAATTAAAAAAGCCCCGATATTAAAACGGAGCTTTTAGATTTATTTGAATTTGATTTTAACTAATTAACCATTTGTTCCATAATTTCGAAAGGTTTTTCAGCAACTTTCATGGTTTCTTCGTCAATAATACCGCGTTTGAGTTCTGTGAAGGTAGCTTTTTTAGAGTTGAATTTCTTTTTGAGGAATTCATAAGAAACCTTTGGGTCGCACTTGTCGCCGCAGGTGAATAAATCAACTGCCGCATAGCCGAGTTCCGGCCAGGTGTGAATTGCGAGGTGGCTTTCGGAGATAATTACAACTCCGGAAACGCCGTAGGGATTAAACATGTGGAAACATTTTTGGACAATAGTAGCACCACATTCAAGGGCGGCATCCACCATGTACTTCTCTACTTTATCTAAACTGTTCAATGTGTTTGGGTCACATTCGAAAAATTCTGCTAAAACGTGTTGTCCTAAGTGGATTTCTTTTTTACCGTTCTTAAACGCTGTGAAAGGTGATGTTATTGCCAATTCATGTGCCTCCTTTGTATAAATGTATACTTACTAACTTGCGCGCAAATTCTCCAATGGAATTTGCAATCAACATATTACTACAAAAAATAAAAAATTTGTATTTTTTACACTTTAAATTTATTTTTTTACATTTCTTCAAAAAATTAAGCCTCTAAAAGCGCTATTGGCAATAATCTTTCCGGGTAATCTTTCGTTAAGAATTGTTACACGTGTAATTTTACATTTTTTGCTTATAATGAATTTATGAATACTAAAATCCTGGTCGTGGACGACGATATTGCAATAAACGAACTTATAAAAGTAAATTTGGAGCTTTGCGGATACAAAGTTGTGCAGGCGTTTGACGGAATTAAAGGCTTTGCACTCTGCAAGCAGGAAAAACCTTCGCTGGTAATTTTAGATGTTATGATGCCGGAGGTTGACGGTTTCACTGTGGCACAGCGCATAAGAAAAAACGAGGAAACCCAAAACACACCAATATTAATGCTTACGGCGCTTTCGGAGCTTAATGACAAAGTAAAAGGCTTTAATATCGGAATTGACGATTATCTGGTGAAGCCTTTTGAAATGGAAGAATTGCAGGTTCGTGTGCGTGCGCTTTTGAAACGTTCAAATCAAATTCCGGAAAGCGCCGCAACAAGAGAACTGCTCTCGCTTGGCGAGATTACACTTTTGCCGGAGGTTTACAGCGTAAAAATCAATGAAAAAACAGCAAAATTAACTCCGATTGAGTTTGATATTTTCAATTTGTTGTTCCAAAACCACGGGAATATGGTGTCGTCTCAAAAGCTTTTGAAAGAGATTTGGGGCTACGCGCCTGACGACGATGTTGAAACAATACGCGTTCACATCAGGCATTTGCGCTCAAAGCTCGACAAAATTTCGGACGGAAAAAAATATATAGAAACGATTTACGGCGGCGGGTATAAGTTAAGCGTTTAGAATTATCTTATTTTATACGGGTAATTCTTTGGAACTTTCCAACCGTTTTGCACAATTACACCTGCACATCTGCTAGGGTATTGTTTGCATCTTTCGAGAAGCTGCTCGGGCGCGTAGTTTCTCGCATCAAATGGTACAATACCGGGCGGACGTTTAGTAGCATCCAAATAGGCAAGAGAGCTACCTAACTGAAACACAAATAATTCACTTCCATAGAACTCCTTAACATCATTAGGCCCGCCGCTCATAATTGCGGTATAAGCTTTGTAACGATTTGCGGTTTTTCTGGTATAAGTTAACGTGCGTCCGTATGAAAAAACTGCCATATCGCCGGAGGGGAAATAAATTCCGACAAATCTGTCATCTTTAACTGGCTTGCCAGTATTGCTGTCATAATATCCGCATTCGTAATCAGCTTTTATATAATCTGCAAGATATCTTTTATAAAAAGCACACGAATCCTCGCCAAACTCTTCCCAATCTTTTTCATCACCGTTTTTGGCAGCAGACAAGGCAAACCCTTGATTAACAACACTATAAAATCTTGCCATACCTGTTTCAAGAGCTTTTGTCCGATACCTGTCCATTACACCGGGAATTGTAATAGCGGCAATAATACCAATAATGCCAAGGGTGATTAAAACTTCTGCTAATGTAAAACCTTTTTTCATGCCGCCCTCGATATTGTATAATATACTAGACATTTTAACATTATTTTGTGCAGAAATCAATACATTAGAAATTGAGCCTTGAGGAGCTATTTTCGGGTGCCCCCCCCCCGTAAAATCCGGTTATATCCTTGCTTTTCATAAATTCTCTCCTTTTAAGCGTCTATGTGATTGTAGCATAATTTTGAAGTAATAGCAAGGGTTTAGGATAGTGTAATGAATTAAAAATGTTCAAAATACATAGAAAGTTCATCAAGCTCATTAGCAATGACATTTGCAAGCGGTTTGGCGAATTTTTTACCTTTTTTAGAATTTTTGCAATTTTTAACAGTGCAAAGCATGCACACATACAGGGCAAAAACCCTGTTCATTTTATCTTTGATGTGTTTTAAAAGTATGGACATAGTTTACCTTTCTTAATTAAATCTACACTAAACAATTCAAAATTTAATTATTTCATGTAGAAAAATACTATGATTACATTAATTTGTCAATAATTAAACGAAATAATAAAATAATTAATGTAATCGTTACTTAAGGAAATATTATGAGCGCACGCGGAGAAATAAAATCAATTCTGGCTAAAGAGAACATAACCATGACAGATTTGGCAAAAAAAATCCCAACTTCTGTAAATAATTTGTCAAATAAACTTCGCAACAACACCATCAAATACGAAGAAGTCCGCCAAATCGCGGACATTCTCGGTTACGATATTCAATTCGTTAAACGTAAATAATTAGAACATTGTTCCTCTTTCAAAAAAATTCTTGAAACCTTCTGCAAAACTAATTAGAGGCTTTGCAGAAGACTTTTCGGATTTTGGTGCATGCGTAAGGTTGAAATAATCCTTGCTTGTATGCCCAAGAGCATTCTCCATTGCACGGTTGAAATGTAATTGATTAACTCTTTGTTTGGCGATTTTTCCGACATGAGCTGTCGCACCTTTTGGAACGTTTACATGATTGAATGGCATATAAATTGACATAAGTTTCCCTTTCATAAATCTACATTTAGATAAAATACCTGAAAAAATTTTTTTGCTACTTTTCCTGCTCGTAACCGAAATTTTTTAAAGATTTTTCTTTTTTACGCCAATCCTTTTCAACCTTCACCTCAAGCCCGAGAAAAACTTTTTTTTCAACGATTTTTTCAAGCTCCAGCCGCGCCTCTGTCCCGATTTTCTTAAGCATTGCACCGCCTTTGCCTATTAAAATTCCTTTCTGGCTTTTGGTTTCACAGAAAATATTTGCATAAATTCTGTCAATCTCATCTGTTTCCTGATATTTTTCGATTTTGACAGCTACAGAATGCGGAATTTCGTCCGACGTGTTGAGAAGAATTTTTTCTCTGATAACTTCCTCAGCTACAGAGCGCATTGTTTCTTCGGTAACAACGTCTTCCGGGTAGAGAAGTTCACCCTCGGGAAGTTTTTTGAAAATATTGCTGATTAAAGTGTCAATGTTTCTTCCGGTTTTGGCTGAAACGCGCACGATTGGAAGATTTTTTTCAAAGAGCGTTTTGTAAGAAATCAGGTTTTCTTCGACTTTTTCGGGCTTTTTAACTTTGTCAACCTTGTTCATCACGATAATCACCGGAACTTCTGTTTCAAGAAGGTTCTGGGCAATCCATTTGTCGCCTTTTCCCGCCGGTTCAGAGCCGTCAACAAGAAACAGTATCAAATCCGCGTCAGGAATTGAAATTTTCGCCTCATCAAGAAGAAATTCCCCGAGTTTGTTCAAAGGTTTGTGCACGCCAGGTGTGTCAACAAAAACAATCTGGCCTTCTTTTGTTGTATAAATTCCTTTAATTCGTTTTCTGGTGGTTTGGGCTTTGTCAGTCGTAATAACAATTTTCTGGCCGAGAATTTGGTTTAAAAGTGTTGATTTACCGACGTTTGGGCGCCCGATTATGGTTACAAATCCGCTTTTCATGTTTACAATCTTAACACAAAAGTATAAATTTATTAAGAAACTAGCAATTTTTTTTATCTCAATGTATTATATAATATATAGTAGTAGGTAAAATAACGGGAAACTTATGATTATTAAATCCGAAAAAATCGGTCTTATTTTATTACTGTGTTTAAGTTTGACCAGCTTTTCAGGTTCGCAGGCTCTTGCGGACAATACACTCAATCAGGTCGATGTCAGAAGAAGCGCTTCTGACGGCCTTGAATTTACCCTATATACGTCTAGTCCGTACGCTGATAACGTTGTTGTAACTAAAAAATCAGACAACAAATACGTAATTTTAATGCCGAATGTAAACGGAGCAAGCGGCGCAAAACCGGATTTTACCTCAGTTAAAGATATCGTATCTGACGTTGATGTCCGCGCAATTGACGACGGGCAAAACGGCTACACAAAAGTTACCGTAATCACAAACCGCCCGGTTGATATCAAAACAAACACAGCAAAAAGTTCACCCGTAACCCAAGAACAGCGTGAATACCGTGCACTTATCGCACAGCAAAAGTCAAAACCTGCTCCGCAAATTCCTGCCCAGACAGCTCAAAGCACACCTCAAGCTCAGTCGCAAAAAGCCCCTGCTTTTAAGCTGCCGGAAATTCAGCCGACAAAAACCGCCGCAGATATCGCCAAATCTAAAACTGCAGCAGTGTCAAAACAGTCTGCTCAGGCTAAAGCTGTTTCCAATAACCAGACAAAACCCGTTTTAAATAAAAAAACAGAAACCAAAATCGCAAATGTTCAGCCGAAACAAGAAACAAACATAAAAAAAGTTTCTGCTAAAAAAACTGAACAACCAAAAACATCACCGGCCTCAAACTTTGATGCCAAAGCTGCCGGAGAAAAAATTAGCGAAAATCTTTTAGCTTCACATGTTCCTTCAGTTCCGGCTGAAGAAGCAGCACCTGCACCTCAAGAAAATACTCTTGTGCCAATGCCGGTTTCTGACAAAAATAATATCTCAGACATAAAAAATAATATCTTAGGAAGGATACCGCAGAATATGCCTGCTACATTAGCAATTGTTTTTATACCGCTGATTTGTATTATAGCACTTTTCAATTTAATCAAAAATTCTCTAAGAAGATCACAAATTATGAAAAATGTGTTTCTTAACAACATTGCCTCAAAGAAGCAAGCACCTGCACCAAGCTACGACAATATTATTAACAACGAAAACCTAAGCTGGCAGGAGAAATACCAGCAATATATGGATGCTTCCGGACAAAACGCTGCCCCGCAGGAAACTTCTCAATATAAAATTCTGGCCTCAAAAGAAAAACCCGTAAAAATCATAAAAGAAACTCCGCAGGTAAAACAAAAACCGCAAAAAGCTGTTAACAATACACCTGCACCGAAAAAATCAGAAAACATGCAACAGCCTAAAAAAGTTCAGCCCGTTCAGCAGCCGCAGCCGGCAAAACCTGTTTCAAAAAACAGACCTGAGCCAAAAGCTGCGCAGCCCAAATATGTAACAGATGCAGAAAGCAGAATTCAAAAATTCGAAAGATTGCTGCAAGCTTCTCCAAGTGTTGAAAAAACAAATATTGAAGAAGATATCAAAGAATCAGAAAACAATTTATCTGCACAAAATTCTGTAGCGGAGGAAACAACTGCAATTCACAACGAAATTAACAAAACCGTAAGACTAAAAGCGTTTGCAGAAAAAATGGCGCTCGAAGAAACCCAGAGAAACAAAAGAGTTAAACACAGAAGAGTTCAGCTTGAATTGCCAAAAGAAGCTCCTCATGTCAACCTCGGCTACTCACAGCTTCACTCAAACCCGCGCTCCTTCAAAGATGCAAACTTAAGCGTATCTGATTTAATCGCAAAAAGCGACAGGCTTTTAAATAAGAAAACCGAATTAAAAACAGAAACAAACGACTATGATATGATTACCGTTGATGAATATTTCAATATCATAAATGATGACAAATCAAAAGTTACAAGCTCACTTTCAGAAATTGTAGCCGAAGGGCTTGCAAATATGCGCAAAGCTCCGGCTCCGAAAAAAGCCGCAACAAATCCTATTGAAGCTTTGCGTAATGAAACAAGAGAAAATAATCTCAGCGGCTTAATCATCAAATCAGGCTACGACATTGACAAAGACCGCGGATTTTACCTTGTATCACTCGACGGTAAATCAGCAATTATCGGCAAGTCAGGAGAAGAAATTTTCGTTCTCAAAAAGTTCGACAGAAACATCGTAAAACCGCTTCAAGTAAGAATGGACAACCCAAATGTCTATATGGTTAAAGCGGATAACTTCAAATCGCTGGTTGAAGTTCAAAAAGACAAAATGGGCGTTTTGATTGAATTATAAAAAGTTTTAGTGAGCCGTCAAAGGCTCACTTTTTTATGCAAAGTTACAAAAACCGGGCGTTAGAAGAATAAAGGGAGAAAGTGAAACTGACATCAAAATTTTTGGTTATAATATTTGCGTTAATGTTCTTTTGCTGCGGCTGCATTCAAAAAGACAAAATGACAAAACCCGCCTCCCCTCTCACTATGGGAGAGGGTGCTGGTGTTGCCGAGAAATTGCAAGGCTTACAGCGGCGGGTGAGGGTAAACCTTTTCAACATACACCTCCTGCCGACAAAAGATACCCGGACAGTCGTTCAGTTTTCAAGCTGGGGGTCAAAATCAGAGATTGATATTTTGAAACCGATGTTAGAAGATTTTGAACGTGAAAATCCTGATATTAAAATCGACTTTATGCATATACCGCAAAATTATTTTCAAAAACTTCACCTGCTTTTTGCCTCGAATACTGCACCGGATGTAATATTTATAAACAATTTGTACCTTCCACTGTACGCAAACGCCGGTCTGCTTGAGGATTTAACAGAAAGCGGGCTTGCTGACGGAAATTTTTACGAAAAATCACTGTGCGCATTAAGTTTTAAAGGCAAGTTATATGCAATTCCGCGCGATGTTTCAAATCTTGTGATTTACTACAATAAAGATTTGTTCAACGCGAAAAAACTGCCATATCCGGACAAAAATACTACTTTTGAAGAGTTTTTAAATCTTGCACAAAAGCTTACTGACAAAAACAAAGGTATTTTTGGAATAAGTTTTGAAGAAGAGCCGCTTTTTTATCTTCCTTATTTGATGAGCGAAGGCGGGGGAATTTTGTCTGACGATTTAGAAACAGAAATTCTAAACACGCCTGAAAGCCAGAAAGGAATAAAGTTTTACGCGGATTTGCGCAATAAATACCGAGTAGCGCCGCAAAAACAGGAAAGTGCAAGCGCCACAATGGCACAAATGTTTTTGCAGGGAAAACTCGCAATGCACTTATCTGGAAGATGGCTCGTTCCTAAATACCGTGAAGCAGCGGAATTTGATTGGGATATTGCACCTTTTCCGAAAGGCAGCAAAGGCAGTATTGTACCGCTTGATGCTTCAGGATGGGCAATTTCAGCACAATCAAAACATAAAGAAGAAGCTAAACGCTTGATAAAATATCTTTCTTCAAAGGAAAATTCCGAAAAATTCAGCAAAAGCGGGCTAATCGTTCCTGCACAGGCTGATGCGGCAGCTTCGCAATATTTTCTGGACGGAAAAAAGCCGCAAAATACAAAAGTTTTTCTTGAAGTCATTGAGACTGCAAAACCAACTCCGGTAAACGTGAATTACAACGAAATTCTTGATAAAACAAAGCAGAAATTAGAAAAAAACTTTAATTGCGAAAAATGTTTATAAAAACTTTTTTCTGTCATAAAGCTTTTCAAAATCAACATCTAAAACGTCCATAATTGCAGCAATAACAGTTAAAGAGGTGTTTGTTTCACCACGCTCAATTTTGCCGATATGCTGGCCGAACCCTAAACCGACTTTTTCAGCTAAACCCTCCTGTGAAAGCCCGGCTCTGTTGCGTTCTGCTTTTAAATTTCGTCCAAATTCTTTTAGTATGTCTTTTTTATGCATTATTAATATTTTAACAATTGACAAATTGCATTCTACACTTTATAATATTTTATATACATCATATTTAGTGTAATTAATAATATATATAATGCATTAGACAAAGGAGCTGGTTATGAAAAAGGGTTTTACACTCGCCGAAGTCCTTATCACACTCGGTATTATCGGAATAATAGCGGCAATGACACTGCCGTCCATAATAGGTCACTACAAAAAGAAAGCTCTTCAAGAGCAGTTTAAAGTTGCTTACTCATTATTTCAGCAGACTTCTTTGAAAATTCAGGCGGATTGGGGTTACACGCCGGATTGCTATTACTGGGACAGTAATCCTTACGGAGGAAATAAGTGTGTAGCATACGATGACCGCGGTGGATGCACAAAATACGCACTTGCTGATGGAAGCCCATTACCATCAAATTACAATGGAAATATGCAATCATGTAAACAGTTTTATGAAGCTCTTGAGAAAACGATACAAGTTATTACCAAATGCGAAGACAACGCATATGACAGAGGTTGTATTCCGGAATACGAAGGGATTGACACTGTAAAAATCGCAAACAATCCAGACCTAAGTGAAGACGAAGCATACGCTCAAACTTCAGGCTGTAATAATTTCAGAAAGACTAATCTTTTAAAAAGACCGGCATTTGTATTAAAAAACGGAATGATTCTGATACCATATTCTCTGGCGAACTCTCCAGTAATTTTAATTGATATAAATGGCAAAAAAGGTCCGAATAAATGGGGGCATGATCTTTTTAGTTTTAAAATAAGAGGCAATGTCAATAAACAATTATATCTAGATGAAGGAGGCACCTGCTCTGCAACAGAAAAAGGCGGCCTGACAACTAAACAGATGATTGAGAACATGTACCTTTACAACAACAAATATATAAAATAAACTTCAAAAGCTTCCCACAGAATTTTCATGCTAAAATTCTGTTATGAAAGAATATGACTTTTACATTGTTCCGACACCTATCGGAAATCTGGGCGACATAACGCTGCGTGCAATTGAAGTTTTAAAATCAGTGGACTTGATTGCATGTGAAGATATGCGCGTTACACAAAAACTTTTGAACCACTTTGACATAAAAACAAAATGCATTTCTTACCACAAATTCAATGAAAAAGAACGGTTGAAAAAATTTGTTGAAATTTTAACAGAAGGTAAAAAAATTGCACTTGTTTCAGATGCCGGCACTCCATTATTTTGCGACCCAGGTTCAATTTTGATAGAAGAACTTAGAAAACATAATGTTTCAATTACCGCTCTTCCCGGAGCAAACGCTGCTGTAACTTTTCTTTCGCAAAATGCGCGCAGCGGTGAAGACTTTTATTTTGCGGGCTTTTTACCAAAATCAAAATCTCAAATCGAAGGAATTTTAAAAAGGTTTAAAAATACAAATATTGTTTTTTATGAAAGCCCGAACAGGTTGATTGATACGCTTGAAATAATTTCAGACTGCCGTCCTTCAGCAAAAGTTTCGGTTGGCCGTGAGCTTACAAAAATTTTTGAGGAGATAATAACAGGAACGCCGCAAGATGTAATAACCCATTTTGAAAAAAACATTCTTAAAGGCGAAATTGTAGCACTGGTTTATGCTGAAAATCCGGAGTTTCATACTGACGATTTGGACGAAAAAATAGAAAAGTTACAAAAGAAAAATTTCAGTGCAAAAGAAATCTCAACAATATTATCAGAACTTTACGGCCTCGGTAAAAATGAAATTTACAAAAGGGTGTTGGACTTATCTTAAAGAAAATGAACCCCGTAAAAGGTGGTTAAAAGAACTTGAAAAACGCCAAACTCAGTTACAGACATGCAAAAATGCAGATTATGAACTTTATTTATACGCTCTATTAGCTTTGACAATGTGAGCAAAAAAACGAAATATTAAATTTATTCTGGGAAAATACAGATTTAAAACGATTGCCTATTTACAACACTTTTAGGTTTTAGTGAAAATTTTTTCTTTAAGAGTCTATATTATTAAATTTTTCTTTTCCAAAAATTTAATTATTCTGGCAGGATTTCCAACGACGATTACATTATCCGGAACATCTTTAGTGACAACGGAAAAAGCTCCTATGATGGAGTTTTCACCATAGTATCCCCTCCCCCAGCAATATTCTTATAATTTACTAAACAAATATCATTTAAGTTTTAATGCGAAAGCACCCTTTGTAAAAAGGGTGCTTTCTTTGTAACTTATATTATACAGTTAACAATTACTTAGCGTAAAGAACAGCTCTTGCTGCTGCTGACGCAGGAACAATTGATTGGTCATACATAGCAATCGGGTAAATATCTGTCGGGTTAGATACTGTACAAGCTGCGTTGTCTTCACCAGAATCTTCAATTGAACCACTATCACATGCTACAACTCTGTTAGGAGCTTTTTGACCGTTTACATCGATGAAACCAAAGCAGTATTCATCCTCAGTAGTAGCAGTTGCTGCTGCGCAAGTGCTTTGAGTATTATCATAAATAAATGTAATACCATCATTGTAGAATAACATTGTCAAAGCTTTAGGCCACTTGCCATCAGTTGTCAATTCTGGAAATGCATTGCCGCTTGCGTTAACATGATTTGTAGCGAAAGCTTTATAGTCTGCTTTATCTTCATCAGTTACATTTACGATTTTATAGTAATCAGGATTTCCGTTTGTGTCACCCTGGAAATCGTCTGTAGCAGCAACTTTAACAACATTCATTCTGTTTCTGAACAAAGTATACAAGGATTGAGCATCGCCAGCATACTCAGTTCCAGCTGTACCAGCAGTAGCAGCTGCACCTTCTGTAACTTGTGACAAGTCATAGTCTTCAAGAGCAATGTTCATAACAACAGCCTGAGACATTACTGATAATGCTTTTTTGTATGCTGTTTTGTACTGAGCACCCTGTGTAGAGTTAATCAATGTAGGCATTGTCATTGCTGCTACAACACCAATAATACCCAAAGTAATCAATACTTCAGCAAGAGTAAAACCTTTGAATTTTGTCATAATTCTCACCTTTCTTTTTACTGCCAGAAATACCGTACCACCTATTCTCTCACCGAATACGATACTTCCTGATAACCTTCGGACTTCACGACAGCCCGAAAACCAACTATGTACAAATTTTTCTTCCTGCTCCATTATTGTTCATCTTTTTCACATTTCAACCTCGTGTTAATTTGATAAACCAAACCGGTGCAAGTGTGTTAGAAAACTATTTGTTATAAACTTATTTTATATCTTTATCCAGATATTGTCAAGTCCTCCAAACAGATGAGACGCGGAATTGTAACATATTTCAGCCTGAAAATGACTATCAATTTTCTTTAAAATAAGCTTTATAAGTGCATTTCAGACAACTAATTTTAATCTTTGGGGCTTAATACTTTAGTATTAGTTTTTTAACATTTGTAAAGGCGAAAGAAAACCCCAAACACTTGACAAATACCTCAAAATCGTAAATAATATTTACATAGGGAAAAGACCCTAAGAGGTCTCACTCTCTTAAGGTCTTTCTTAACGCCCTATTTGAAAATGATTGAAAGCGTTATGATTATCAATAAGATAAGCCATAGCGCTTTTTCTGTTATACAGAAAATCATTACTTTCATCACCACCTTTCCGCTTTAAGTCTGCTTAACAAGTCTGTGACGGCGGTGGCAAACAGGAGCTTACCCTGAATTTTATTTTATTATAAACTCCCGAATTTGTCTATTTAAGTCTATTTAATTAAATCTCCGCCCGAACATTTAAGTTTATTCATTTCAAAACGTAAAGGCCTTTTCACTTTTCGCTTACCCTTCTACCCGAGCCTCAAAATCTCAAACCAACCTCATCGCACTAGCCTTGTAAAAATTTTTCCCTTATGTTATCATTCCCTTGTGTTATTTTAGGGAAGAGGAGAAATTATTAATGGTTTGTACTGTAAACTACACAGACGTTATTCAAAAAGCTCTCAAAGCTTTAGACAAAAAGAATTTTGCACTTATAATGCACAGCGGAAGTTTTCCGGCTGCGGCAGGTGAAAACACAGGGTTTGGAACTATCAACTCTAACGGCGGCAGAGAAGTTATTGACTATGCTAAAGGTATTTTCAATGCTATTCAGCTCGGGCCTGCCGGGAAAACCAAAAGCTGCGACTCTTCTCCGTACACAGGAACTATTTTTTCAGGAAACCCGTTGTTTATAGACCTTAAACAATTAACCGGCAATGAGTGGAACAATATTTTATCAGTTGAAACTTACAGCCGGATAGTTGAAAATAATCCGAACAAAGACGTTAACAAAACCGCTTATTCATACATCTACAAACAGCAGAATGAAGCTTTGGAAGAAGCATGGAGAAATTTCAAAGAAAAAGGTTCCGAAGCTTTAAAGAAAGAATTCGAAACTTATAAAATAGAAAACGATTACTGGCTTGACAAAGACAGCCTTTACGAAGCCCTCTCAATTGAACATGGAAACGATTACTGGCCGCTTTGGAATTCTGAAACAGACAAAAACCTTTTCAACCCGAAATCAACAGAAGAAAAAATCGAGTTTTCTAAAAGAATTAACGAAATTTCTAAAAAATATGAAGATGAAATTGACAAGTATAAATTTATACAATTTGTCCTGAACAAACAGAATGACAAAACAAGAGAATACGCAAAACAAGCCGGCATAAAAATGATTGCTGACCGTCAGGTGGCCTTTTCTGACCGTGACACATGGGCTTACCAGTCATTATTTTTAGAAGGCTGGATGCTTGGCTGCCCGCCGGATTATTTTTCAAAAGACGGCCAGGCCTGGGGTTTCCCGGTAATGGATCCGGACAGAATGTACAATGATGACGGGTCTTTGGATGAAGGCGGAATATTATTGAAAAACTTATACAAAAAAATGTTCAGAGAAAACCCGGGCGGTGTCAGAATTGACCACATTGTAGGTCTTATTGACCCGTGGGTTTACAAAGCAGGCAAAAAACCGAAAATCGAACAGGGTGCAGGAAGACTTTATTCTTCACCCGAACATCCCGAACTTTGCAAATACGCAATTGCGAGAATGGAAGACTTAGACACAACGCTTGAAGCTGATAAAGAAAAGCGCGTAAAAACGCTTTCTCAAGAACAAATTCACAAATACGGCAGGCTGATTGAAAAAATCGTTATTGCCGCCGCTGAAGAAGAAGGGCTTGATAAAGACGCAATCGTCTGCGAGGATTTGGGAACTCTGACAAATCCGGTTGCTGCTGTAATGAAGGAATACCAGCTTCAGGGAATGCGTCTGACACAGTTTGTTGTTGCAGAAAAGCCTGAACATCCATACCGCTGCTGCAACATCGACGGTCGCTGCTGGGCAATGGTCGGAACCCACGATAATGAACCTATTCAAATGTGGGCAAATTCAATGGTTAACACGCATGAGGGATATCTGCATGTGAAAAACCTTGTGGAAGACCTTTTCTCAGAATGCGAAAACAAAGACGAAATAATTACAAATATGACAAAAGACGCAAATTTCCTAACTGAAACAAAGCTTGTCGAAATTTTCGCCTCAAAAGCAGAAAACGTTCAGATTTTCTTCACAGATTTCTTTAAAATCTACGACGTCTACAACCGCCCGGGAACTTCAGGCGATGAAAACTGGAGCTTAAGACTTCCTGACAACTTTAAGGATTTGACTCCGATTAATCTTGCAAACATATTGAAACGAGCAATTCTCGCACGCGGAAAAGAGTTTGCTGACAAAAATCAGAACATTATTGACGAATTGTCAAATATAGAATAATCTGGTATTATAAGTAGACGCGCCGCGCAAGCGCGGCGCTTATTTAAAATAAGGTGTAATTTTATGAAAAAAACACTTACTGCATTATTTCTATTAATTTTGCTTTCATCAGGCACCTGCCTTGCTGAACCGGCAAATGATGCTAAACTTATTTATAACGAAGGTGTTGAACTCTACAAACTCGGGGAATACGAAAGGGCTATGGAGGCTTTTAAAAAAGCGACCGAACTTGACCCAAACTATATTGACGCATACTTTAATCTTGGCACGGTTTTGGAGTATCTGGAGCAATATAATGCTGCGCTTACCGTATTTAAGCAGATTATAGTCCGCAAACCCGATGACTACGAAGCAGTTTATAAAGCAGCGCTTTTGAGCATGAAACTCGGCGAAAACGACAAGGCAAAATCTTATCTTTCAATTATTCCGCGAAGCGCGGAGGTTGCCCCGAAAGCCCAGCAACTTGCCCATCAGCTTCAAACAGACATGCAGACAATAAAAAAAGAGGAGCAGGCCAAAGAAGCACAAGAACAGAAAGTTCCTCAATCAAATAACGTTTTCAATGACATTCCAAGTCCGACCGGCATCACCTCAGACAATGAAGGTAATGTTTATGTCGCAGGATTTTCTGATAACACGATTTACAAAATAACTCCTGACGGCAAAAAGCTTGTATTCTTAAAAGACGTACGCGTAAATGGCCCAATCGGAATGGTGAGTGATAACAGCGGGAATATTTATATTTCAAATTATAACGCAAATAATATTATCAAAATTGCCTCTGACGGAGCAGTTACAATCCTCCTGTCAAACGTTCAAAAGCCTTACGGTATGCACATATCTGGAAACATTTTATACATTTCCTCACAAGGCAGCAATGCGGTTATAAAATATGTGTTGTAAAAATATTCAAAAAGAACTTACGTAATCAAAATCATAATAGCCGATTGGCTAATATGATTTTGATTACGTCTAATCATTACACAATGCCATTCTGATACAAAGCGAACAGTTGAGTTAGACGAAACTAGTGAGCCTGTATCCGGAACAGAGTGAAGGTGGGGTAGCGTACCCAGGGGCATCCTGCCTCGTAAGTCTCACTTCGTTCGTCAACGATGCAAGCAACAATCTCCTTATAATATTGCTCAGGATGACGCATTTAGGAAAGTTACATGTACGTCAAGGGATAATTCCCAAAACATTTAATCAAGTATATACATCGGTGAACAGCCCCATCCGGTTCCATTCAGGCAATCCTCCTGATAGTTATCGTTTGTAAGTTTTATGCAGTTATCCGGACATGCGAAACCGTTCACTGATATTGTTCCGTCTGTCTTAAAAAAAGACGTTGTGTTACTTTTATCAAGCAAAACAAAATAAAAAATGTCACGGCCTACCGTATTTGGATTTTTCATACCATTAACATCCACGAATACTTGATTTATGCTGTTAAAATTAATCATTGCACCGTCCGGCAGGAAAAAAGTATAAGCAAGAAATGCAGAATTTGTCCCTAATGGTTTGCCGGTCTTATCAAACCATTCGCCCTCTTTATGCCACATAAATTTGCGATCAATATACCCGTTATTTGGGTCGGTATCCTCTGGTAAATGGCTTAATTCCTCACACTTTAACCCTGAATACTTTTCTTTTAAATTTTTCCCGACTTTACAGACATAACGTGACATAACACGCCAATCGACGTGTTCATAAACATTTTCCTCCTCAAGGTATGCAAGCAGCATTGCTTGAGAAATAACTGAATATTGTTTTTTAAACATTGAGCGAAACTGTTTGTCACGTGCATTATTAATAACCCCAGGCAGTGTCATCGCAGCGACTATTCCGATTACACCCAGAGTTATCAGAACTTCGGCCATGGTAAAGGCGGATTCACCGTGGATTATCAGGGGATTTTGGGCACAGCAAAACGATTTTTCGAGTGTTTTAAAATCACAGTCTAAAAGAGGAAAGTACCTTTTAAAACTGCAGCTTAGAGATGGGAAAAGCTGATTAATCTTTGGTCGGCGCTTAAAGTTTTTCAAGCTTTTTAAAGCGTTTAACCCGTTCAGGAGCTTATTTCTGGGGGCCCCCCCCCCGCATTTCTTCTCATAGTATGCTTTTCCATTGTTTTTGCTCCTTGTGATTTGTTTTTACAACTATTATAATTTAACATATTTTTATTTTATTTTCAATATTTTTTATAGGGTAATGTATAACAAGTTTACACAAGAATTTATCAATCAGTGTCATTGTGAGGCTTTAGCCGATGAATCTCAAAAATTAATGAGACACTTACTGCGTTGTAGGCGAGTTAGCAAGCCGTACAAGGCAGGATGTCCTTGAGTACATTGCTGCGCTGAATTTTTATTGTACGGCAAAAGAGAATTCCTTTTTATCATAAAAAGAGCCTTACAAGCAAGGCTCTTTTATTATCTATATATAATATCGGCAAATTTATTTTGTCCCTTTCATGTTCTATGAAAGTGCCATTAATGCTTTAATAGAACGGGCATTATCTCTAACTTCTTCTTCTGAATTGTTTTCTACAGTGTCTTCAAGAATTCTGATAGCTTCAGCTTTGTCTTCAAGAGATAATAATTCATTAATTGTGCTCATTGCAACACTTGTTGACAAGTCGTTTATGCCTTTACCTTTGTTTGTAATAACAACTCTCAAAGATTCGGGCATGTTTTTTTGAACAAGTGCCTTAGCTGTCATTTCACGAATTTCGTCAACTTTAGAGTTTGTTCCGATATCCTCCAGAACAGCTACTGACTCAGGATTTTGATGCATAGCCAATCCATCAATAATATTTTTTACATTTTTTACTATTTTTCTATCTACCATTGATTATCCCTCCTAAGCTGCAGCTTCCCAAGCTTGTACGTTATCCATTAATAACTGTCTTGGAATAGACAAGTCTTCCATTTTTGAAATTTGTTTTGCTGAAATTCCGGGCTCAAACATTGTGTGAAGAGCATCATTCATTCTTTCACCCATTCTTGAAAGTGCCTGTTTTGCAGGTTCAAAAGTAATTTCAGTGTGGCTTAATTTGTCCCAGCAATTAACAACATTGTCTTTAATTCTGTTTGCGAAAGCAACAACTGATTCAAGACCTTGCTGGATTTTGTTTCCGATGCCGGCAATTGAACCTACAAGAGCGCTTGCTTTCAATTTACCTGTAAAACTAATCTTATTGCCGTTATTTTCTTTTGATTTGTCATTTTCGCTGACAAACACGTCTGCAGTTAAAACGTTTCCTTTAAAAGAAGTTTGTGCAAACGGATTTGAAGAACGGGCAACAGTTGCTTCGTGTTTCGTAGGATTAAAAATACGTTCACGAATGCTTGAGATAGATAATAAATCTGCCATATGTGTAATCCTTTCTTTTTGTACAATTACTACATTATCAGAATACCATAGCATTTTAGAATGTTATCAACCTTTTGGTGTATTGTTGGAGCAAAAATATATACAAAAGTTGGAGGATTTTTCTGAACATTAAAAAATTGTTCATGCTATTATACAGTTATGGGATATTTAGAAAAATTAGTTGACCTTATAGGAGTACTCCGCTCGGAGAACGGTTGTCCGTGGGATAGGGCGCAAACCCATTCTTCACTCAGACCAAACATGCTTGAAGAAGCTTACGAAGCAGTTGATGCGATTAACAGCGGTGATATGAAGCATTTGAAAGAAGAATTAGGTGATGTCCTTTTGCAGGTAATTCTTCACTCGCAAATAGCTTCTGAAGAAAAGGCTTTTGACATTGAAGATGTTGCAAAGGGCCTTCATGACAAAATTATTCACCGCCACCCGCATGTTTTCGGAGATGTCAAAGTGACTTCTGCTGAAGAAGCTTTAAAAAGCTGGGACAACATAAAGAAAGCAGAAAAATCCCACAGAAAATCAGCGATGGACGGGGTCTCAAAATCCCAATCAGCGCTTATGAGCGCGCAGAAAATCAGCAAAAAAGCTGTTAAATGCGGATTTGAATGGCCTGATGAAGAGTCGCTGATGGAATGCATTTACTCTGAATTTAAAGAATTTAAGGAAGCCTCGGATGAAAAAGACAAAGTTCACATGGAAGAAGAGATGGGTGACCTTCTCTTTGCTGTTGTGAACCTTGCCAGATGGAACAAGATTGATGCTGAACAGGCGTTAATCAATGCCAATCAAAAGTTCATGATGCGTTTTCGAAAAATGGAAGAACTTGCAGCAAAACCGCTGGAAGAATATTCATTTGAAGAATATGACGCTCTTTGGAAACAGGCAAAATCCGCTCTGGCAGCCTCTGATAAGAATTGTTAACAATTATTAACATCTCCACTCCCCAAAAGGCAATTCTCAGACGCAAAAATTGTTTATATAAATATACAGGAAAGAGGTTTTAAATTATGAAAGAACAAGAATTAAACACGTTAATGTCAGTAGTTTCAGATCCGATTAAAAACGTTTACAAAATCGAATCAAGAAAAGATTTAGAAGAAATTCAGCGTATAATTCGCATTTTCAATATTGCAGAAGAACAGCACAACAAGCATACAATGTTGTCTATCAAAAACCTTGCAACATTAAAACTTGTTCTAAGCAACAACTAAGAATTTTTAAAAACTTTTTCCTGAAAAAGCGCCGCAATTGACACGGCGCTTTTTGTTTTGACTAAAACCACGGATAATCATCTGAGATTTTCCAACCGTCGCTCATTATTTTAGCCGCGCACCTGTAACCATTTGTTGGGGTACAAATTATGTTCTCCGGCTTATAAGGAGATTCTATATTCGGCAAATACGGATGAAAGAAAATTTTATTTGAATTATATAAATCAATCCTAAACTCAAAAATATCAATACCGCGCCGGTTTGGCTTTTTCATACCATTCAAATCCACATAAACAATAACATACGTACTACTTCCAAGCAACGTAACCGCATAGCCGTCATTCAAAACAAATTTCACTGTTCCTTTCAAACTGTTCAGGCTAGAAGCCGGGGTAATACCATTTGGCTGAGACTCATTTTCAGCCCAGCAACCGGCTTTTTCACCGCAATAGACCATAACCTTCAAATATTTTTTCAGATAAAGATTAAAAAATTGTTCAGTATCAGCATAATCAGTATATATTTCCCCATTTTTAACAGGTGCAATGCTCCAGTATTCGGGCGAACCGTTATCAAGTGAAGATTGTTCTATTGCCTGAGCCATAACCGTGTAGAATTTTTTCAAACTCGTGACCGTCACCTGTTTTCTGTATTTGGTAATAACTGTGGGAAGTGTCATGGCCGCAACAATTCCAATAACTCCAAGCGTGATAAGAACTTCTGCCATAGTAAATGCGGCAAATGGCCTTCGGTTAGAATAAGCGAATTTAGAACTCGAAGCCCTAAATAAATTACCTAAAAAGCTTGCAGGAGCAGATTTAGCGGACGCCCCCCCCCCGTAGAATTCAATCATAGTCTGCATTTCCAGCTCCTTCATTTTATTTACTACACTGAAATCATAACATGTTTTGAGCTAAAATTCAAGTTATATGAGCGAATATAAAGCTGTGCCAAACATTATAAGACCTATTGCAACAGCAATAAATGTCGCAAACATAACAGCACCCGCTGAAATGTCTTTTGCCATACCAACCAAACGCGAATACTTATTATGGAACATTGCATCAAGTGTAAATTCTATTGCTGAATTCAACATCTCTGCAACTACGACAAGACCAATTGCCAAAAGCAATATACAAAGCTTTGCAATGCTTAAATCTAAAACCAACCCCAAAATAATCACAAACAATGCTACAAAAAAATGAACCCTGATATTATTTTCACTTTTGAGAACAATTCTTATTCCTTTTCCTGCATTTTTAAAGGTATTGTTAAAACCCTGTGACTTAAATTTACTCATACTTAATCCCTATTGTTTCTAATGCTTCTATCTGCAGTGAGACAATAAAATTATAATCTTCTTCTGTTTGATGGTCAAATCCAAGCAAATGCAAAATCCCATGACTTATTAAAAATGACAATTCCTGCTCATCTGTTTTACCTTTTTTAAGAGCTTCTTCTCTAACTTTGTCTAAAGCAATAATTACTTCGCCGAGATTGATTTCGCCGTCAAAAATAAACTTTTCATCGCTGTCAGCAAAAATCGCAAAGGTAATTATGTCTGCCGGATAGTCTTTGTTTCGGTATTCACGGTTAATTTCATGAGTTTTTGCACTGTCGCAATAAAGAAAGTCAAATGAAATGGTATTAAAATCATGCCCGTTTAGAGCAGAAGCCTCATACACGTCAGGTTTTGAAAGATAAAATTTGAGGATTTTTTTTGCAGTATCAATCAGCTTTTTCTCGTTGACCTGCCAATCCGGATAAATATTTTCGCTGAAAATATGGTATTTAATTGCCATCTGCTTTCTTTTTACCCTCATCCTGTTCTTCTAACTGTGAAATTTTGTTTTCCAAATCTTCATCAAGAAGTTTTGCAGGCATTTTAATCTTATTTTTGCTGAATTCTTCAACAATATTCTCCTGATATTTAATTCTGTTGTGCTGCATGCCTCTAAGAATTCTGCTGAAGGTTGAGGCAATAACTTTTATGTCATGGAGCGTAAGCGGGCTGTCAGCAAGCTGTGAATCATTAAGTCTTTCAACAATAATTTTGTCAATAATGTTATCGATTTCTTCCGGAGTCGGGTTCTTAAGTGAACGAACAGCAGACTCTACAGCATCTGCAATCATCAATATTGCAGTTTCTTTCATATTGGGCTTTGGACCGGTATATCTGAATTGTTCTTCTTTAACATTTTCAATACCTTCCTCTTGAACTGCCTGATTGTAGAAGTATTTTGCCAAACCTTCGCCATGGTGCTGGAGAATAAAACTGTTTATAATTGATGGAAGGTGATATTCTTTTGCAAGCTCAACACCGTCTTTAGGGTGAGCCGTGATAACCATTTTACTCAGCCTCGGGTTAAGTTTTGTATGCGGGTTTTCAATTCCGAAATACGATTGGTTTTCAACAAAGAACAATGGCCGCTTAAGTTTTCCAATATCATGGTAGAAGGCGCCGACACGCGCTAAAATCGGATTTGCCCCGATTGCTTCCGCCGCAGCCTCGCAAAGATTTGAAACCATAAGGCTATGGTGATATGTTCCGGGCGCTTCAATTTGAAGACGCTTTAACAAAGGCTGATTATGGTCGGCAAGTTCTGCCAAACCGTACGGCGTAATTATTTGGAAGGTGCTTTCAAACAACGGCAGCGTACCAAGAGCTATCATTGAGCTTATAATTCCGTTTAATAAAATATATGCACTGTTTTTAACAATAAGCAGGTTGCTGACATCAATAAGACACTTTTCAAGCATGTAAATACTGAATAAAATAATCAGCCCCGAGATTGAAATTACAAAACCGGCTTTTATCAGGTCAAAACGTCTTGAATATCTTATTCTTGAAATAGTAACCATTGAAACAATACTTAAAAGAATAAAAGTAATTAAGAAATGAGTATCATATTGGGCCCCAATAGTTAAAACAGTTAAAAGAACCGTAATAGCTATGAATGCAATCCTTGGATTTGTGAAAATAGCAAGAAGCAAAACATAAGCCGGTATAGGTAAAACATAAGGGGAAAATCCAGTAGGCATTACAACTGCAATTGCAGCCAGCATTATGGACAAAACAGAGGTTATCATAAGATAGCGGGGTTCTAGAAATTGTTTTTCAAAAAATTTCATGTAAGTTAAGAATATTGAAGTTCCAATAAATACAAGGACATATATTGCAAGAAGCCCTTGCCAATTGAGTTCATAAACATTGTATCCGGCCTGTCTTAAGGCGTCGCGTTTTAATCTTGTTACAGGCTCGCCTTCAAAAACTATTTTATCGCCTTTATGAATAGTTATTTCATAAGGTTTAACAGAATTTTCAGCGTTTTTGCGGGCAATCTCTGTTGCGAATTCATCCACAACAAGGTTAGGGACAATAACCTGGTCTAAAAGCCCTTTTATCACAGAAACCTGACGCTTTGAAACGTTTGATATAAGATTATCTGTTATAATTTTATCAATATTATTTCTTTCGTAATCCTTTTCTGTAATACCGGTTCTAAGAACATTAGCAAGCGTCAAGTTAGCTTTATCAAAAACCTCTCTTAAATCTGAATCTTCAGATTTCAAAAGGAAATAAATAACAAAATCTTTTCGTTCCTGATTGGACATATCAAAAAGAAGAGAAAGTTCTTCACGCTTCACATCTTCGGGAACGTCTTTCTTTCGAATCTGCATTATCGAATTTTGCAAAGTATCAAGGTTTGTCTTGATAAAGTCATCTTCAGCAGGTGTTAAAACATAATCAACCTTTTGAGCAACTTCTTTTTTATGCTGTTCAGTTCGTTTTACATCAATTACAGTCAAAGTTTTTTGGGCAATAACGTCTTTTTTACTTATTCCGTTTTCAATAATACTTTGGAAGAAAAAATTCTGGGAAGAAATTATAGCCGTCATTATAATAGTAAAGCCTAAAAAGGCCAGAACCTTTATCGTCTGCGTTGACGTAAAAAATTCTTTTAGTGTAATCAAAAATCCTCTATTATTCATTAATAAATATCCCTCATTTATAAATTATTATTTATTGTACATCTTCCCTAAAATCTTGCAAGCTTTTGACAAGAATATACATAAAATTATTTTTATTATATAATTAAAACATAAAAATAACAATTAATATCATCTCTTTAAAAGTTAAATTACAAATGGGATATGAAAAACTGATTTTTTAATTTTTGAAATGAAAACTGCATAACATTTTTCAACGTGTAATATTAATTGTCTAAAATACGCTTATAGAGCGAAAAAGCACCTTCAAAATTTATACTTAACATAACTTAAAAAACACAAAAAAACTAGCAATTTTTATTATGTTTAAACGTATTAATATATAGAAGGTTTCATTGTTTGGTGAAGTGGCATGAATATCGACAAAACAAAATATCGAATAAATACTCAAACGCCTGTGATTAATAGAAGGCAAAATCAGCCTAATTTTACATCTTCAATTACATTACCGCCGAAAAATAACGCTATTATAATGTCGGATGCGATTAAAGATTATATTCCCTCCGCTGTGAAAGGCATGAAAAAACTCAGCGATAACATGGGTGAAGTACAGAATATTATAATCAACGCTTTGGGAACAGGTTTGGTAGCTCCGATTTTTATTAAGTGGAACCCGCTTTCAAAAACTGATGAAGACACCAGAACATATTCAGCATGGCGTCAGCCGGTTTCTGCAGTTCTCACAGTTCTAACACAAGTCGGTATCACAATACCGTTCAATAAAATGATTGATAGACGCGCGAATAAAGGCGTTTATGATGTTGAATACAACAAAACATTATTCCAGGATAAAGATTACATCTCAAAAATTCTCAAACGTCAGTACCCATATGCAACAAAAAATACTATTGATAATATGGTTAAAAAACACATGGAAACTCAAAAGGCTTCTCTTCTCAGAATGATTAAAGCTGATAACGTAGTTTTCAGTGATGATAAAGGCAATTCATTACCTTTTGAAGACAAAAAATTCCGAACAACAGCGCTTTCTGTTATTGACAGCCAGCTAAAATACCAGAGAGATGAACTTGAAAAATGTACAGATATAACAATCCCTAAAAAAATACTCAGAGGCGAATATTTCAGACAACACGAAGCCGAAGCTCGAAAAATATTCAATGATTTAAATGAAAAACTAAACAAAACAAACAATCCTCAAAGTATAAAAAAATATATTAAAGAGTTGAAAAAAACATACAAAAACTCTGACAAAGAATTATTTGCAATTTTCAACGATATACTTGCAAGACGAGGTAACACTCCTGCCGATCTGAAAATCGCAATGCAGGATAAATTAGCAGGAATTTTGCGTGATATGGACTTGTATACCGGCTTTAAGAGCAAAGAAGAGCTTGTCGCCGGAGTTGAGGAAATGGAAAAAAACGTTCGTATTAAGCCTATTGAAGATGCAATTTCCGGACTAAAAGAAGCCCGCAAACAAATTGAAAATAAAACAACAATCGGTGAGGTCGAAGAATATATTAAACAACTCGTTGGCAAAGACAGCAAACACAGGCTTGCAGACTTCAAACTATCAAACAAAATAGCTGAAGCCCTTGAAAAAATGGTTAAAAATAACATAAAAGCTCATAAGCAAATTACAGGTTTGATAGTCTCCTTCCTGATGCTCCCTGTAACTTGTACGCTTCTCAACTGGTCATACCCGAGATTTATGGATGCGGTATTCCCTAATTTGTCAAACAAAAAACACCCTAATGAAATAAAAAATCTGGTTGATAAAGCAAATCATAAGGAGGTGAATGCATAATGGCATTAATCTCAAAAATATCTCAAGGTATAGATAAAGGTCTTTCACGCTCCTCATTTACAAGAAAAGCATGCGAACAATTCCAAGACCCCAAAAATAACGCAGCATGGATTGCAGCACTCGGTGTCGGTTCAATTGTTTTAAAAGACGGTTTTGGCTGTTATTTATATGTTAAACAAAGCTTAAACAACAAAAAAATTCCCGAAGATAAACGAAAATTTGTTGCAGCATTAGACCTTGCAAACGGCGGTTTGATGATGTTGCTCCAAATCCTTATGACCTATACAATTTCTAAAAAAGCTTTCCAGGAAAAAATATTTGAAAAACTTTTCGGAAAAATGTTTAACAGGCAAGCATCAAAAAGTATTCAGGCCGTTATGGAAACAAAAGACCATCTTAAAGGAAAAGTCAAAGGCAACCCTGAATTTCACAGAGCGCTTGAAGGTTACAGAGATGCTTCAATCAGTGCACTGGCAAGTTTAACCACCTTAATTGCAGCAACAACAATCGGTAAACGTGTAATTACGCCGTTTATTGCAACTCCTCTTGCTGATAAGACAAAAGAGTGGATGTGCAGAAACGATAAACCTGCTCAGATACATAAGGATACAAAAAACACTTATGACACAAAAACTCCTGCCTGCGAACAAGAACAACAATCTAAAATCGGGAATTTATTAGATATTAAAGTTCATGATAATGCAGTAATTAAAAACTCATAAATTTTCCAGAGTTTTTATCATCTAGTTGATTTTATTTACGGGAGTTTTAGGCAAACCGCCTTTCAACACAACACAAACCTGTTCTGCTGTGTCTTTTGCGACTTTAATCTGCGCCTCATAAGTGCTTGCACCTAAATGCGGTACAAGGATTAAATTTTCTGACGCGTTATAAAGCGGACATTTTGTAATTTCAGGTTCATCAACAAAAACATCCAGTGCGGCGCCTGCAATATGGGAATTTTTCACAGCCTCAACAAGTGCACATTCATTTATTATACCACCGCGGGCGCAATTGATAATCCTTGCCCCTTTTTTAAGTTTATAAATATTTTCGGAATTAATTAAATCCACAGTTTCTTTATTTTTTGGCACATGGACAGTCAAAAAGTCACAGAATGGAAGCATTAAATCTAAATCATCATACTTTTTATATCCGAATCCTTCAACAAAATCCTTTTCAGCAAACGGGTCGTAAACAAGTATTTCCATGCCGAAAACCTTTGCAATTTCGGCAACGCGCTTACCGATTTTACCAAAGCCGGCAATTCCCAAAGTTTTGCCTAAAAGTTCTGTTCCAAGGAATTTAGAACGCTCAAACCGGCCGTCTTTTATAGTTTCATAAGCCTGAGGAATTTTCCTTGCAAGAGAAAGAAGCATTGCAATTGTATGTTCTGCAGTTGCTTCGGTGTTGCCGTTTGGAGAATTCACCACCCAAATTCCTTTTTCGGCAGCATAATCAACATCAATGTTATCAACACCAACACCGGCACGCGCTATGATTTTAAGATTTTTGGCGCAATCAAGAACTTCTTTTGTCAATTTTGTGGAATTTCTTACAATAATACCATCAAAATCTTTTATAATTTCACACAGCATTTCAGACTGCGGCGTTTTCATAACCACAGCCTCAATTCCTTCTTTTTTCAAGATTTCTTCTGCGATAGCATTAACATTATCTGTAACCAAAACTTTCATCATAAACTCCTCTTTTACTACAAAATATTTATAAACTAAAAAAGGTGCAATCCGCACCTTTTCATACTCCTTAAAATGGTTTTGTCTGATTTAACTTCATCCGTAAGTCTCTGAAACGTGCGATATCTTCCTGTGTTTTTCCCGAATCTTTAAACACAGCCTGTGTCGACGGATGAACCATTAAAACATAATCCATATGGATTTCAAGAAAATTATATTTACGCGGAGACTGTCCTGCGTTGCGCGGGAAAATCTCGGCATTCGTCACGGCAAGAAAACGTCTTTCGCGGTCATTAAGCAAGTCTGTAAGTTCACGATTTGTGTTTGTATATTTTGAAACATAAACAACACCTTTAATATCATGATCTACAGTAAGAATACTAACTTCTATTGGTACCATATCTGTATTTTTAGCCATTTTCTTCTTATCCTTCTGACGTTACAAACGCCTGTTACTATAATTTTTCTATTATTATATTATATTCTAAAAAACATGTCTATATGTTAAATTTTATCAATATGCTTGCCCATCCGAGAACCATATGTTTCATGAACATCCACAACCGAAATAAAAGCTCCCGGATCAAACTCTTTAACAACTTCCTTAAGCTTTGCCATTTCCAAACGCGAAACAACACAATAAATAATTGTTTTTTCGGTCTTTGAATATCCGCCGACACCTTTTAGATAGGTAACACTAATTTCAAATCTGTCAATAAGTTCCTGTCCTATTTCATAAGCTTTGTCGCTAATTATCCGTACAGACTTGGAAGAATTTAATCCTTCAAGCACAATATCAATTACGCGATAAGCAATGAAATAGGTTAAAACTGAATACATTGCCTTATTCCAGCCAAAAACAAGCCCGGCGCCAAAGTAAATAAAGATATTAAAAGCCATAATTATTTCGCCGACAGAAAGCCCGAATTTTTTTGACAAAACAAGCGACATAATTTCTGTGCCGTCAAGCGAACCTTCATTTTTCAATACAATACCGACTCCGGTTCCCAGAATTATACCGCCGAATACAGTCGCAAGCAGCAAATCATCGGTAATATGATATGTCTCAAATATGTTAATCCCAACAGCCAGCATAGTAACTGCATAAAGTGTCTGAAAAACAAAATGCTTGCCCATTTTAGTGAAAGCAAGACACAAAAACGGAATATTCAACACAAGAATTAACAAACCAAGGTTGTATTTGGTTAAATAGCTTAAAATCATAGAAATTCCGACAATTCCGCCGTCAATAATATTGTTTGGCACAAGGAAACACTCAAGCGCAAATGCCGCTACAAAAGCACCAAAAGCTAAAAAACATAATTTATTTAATACAAATAAAACTCTTTCTTTTAGTGATATTTTTCTTTCAGGCATCGTAATTATCTTTCTATTAATTTTTATCTTCAGTTTTTCTGATAGCAAGAAGGTTATTTATTTTAAATATAGTTCTTTTTTCTTTAATATCTTCAGAATTTTTGTATCCGAGAATTTTTTCTAAATCCTGCTTTAAAGAAACCAAGTCTTCGTATTTTTTAAGAGTTCCATCAAGGGCAATTGAAACATCACCTGTCTCCTCTGAAACAACAAGACATGCGGCATCACTTGTTTCTGTCATACCGATTGCTGCTCTGTGGCGTGTTCCGTATTTCCAGCTTAGTTTCGGGTCTTCCGTAAGAGGAAGGAGAACACCCGCTGAAATAACTTTACTGCCATTTATAACAACAGCCCCGTCGTGAAGTGGTGTATTGGGGTGAAAAATAGTCAATAAAAGTTCAGTTGACAAATCCGCATTCAACTTTGTACCAACATCATAATAAGTGTTGCTCAAATCGCTTTGGAACACAATCAAAGCGCCGGTGTGGGTTTTTGAGAGGAATTTCACAGCTTCAATAAGTTCTTTTATTACATCAATTTTTTCATCTTTAGTTTTCTGGTTACTGTTAAAAAATTTAGAAATAAAATCAGCCTGACCGAGATAGCCGAGGAAACGGCGCAATTCCGGCTGGAAGATAACAATCAAACTCAATGATACAAGAGTTACAACTGATTTTAAGAAGACGCCTATGATTTTCAAGTCAAATCTCACAAGGATTTCGGAAAAAATCCATAAAAATACAAGAACAAAAGCTCCTTTTACGAATTTTTCGGATTGGGTATTTTTGATGAATTTTTTATAAAATACCAGAAGAATTACTGCAATAAAAAGAATTTCAAGCACATTTGTGCCGCTAAAGGATAAATCCAACATTCCTATTTGCATTTGCAGATATTTCAGTATTTCATCAAGCATTTACTTTAACCTATCCGGAACTATATCGTGAGAAATCAAATCCTCTAATGTCTCTCTATTTATTATAATATCAGATTTTGAATTATTTACAATAACCATTTGAGGTTTTTGTACCCGATTGTAGTTTGAAGCCATTGAATAATTGTAAGCACCGGTGTTATAAACGCACAAAATATCGCCTTCAACCGGTTCGGGCAAATTGATGTCTTTAATTAATATGTCACCGCTTTCGCAAAATCTTCCGGCAATTGTAACAGTTTGTAAAGTTGCACTTTCTTTCTTGTTTGCAATTTCAGCAGAATAGTTTGCCTGATACATTGACGGGCGCGGATTATCAGCCATTCCACCGTCAACCGCAACATATTTTTTGCCATGCGGAACTTGTTTAGAGCTTCCGATTGTGTATAAAGTTATGCCGGCAGTGGAAATTATGCTTCTGCCCGGTTCCAAAAACAAAGCTGGCGGCTCAATTCCGTATTTTTTAATGTTTTCGTTAAGACTGTTTATTATAACTTCAGCAATTTCAAAAGTCGATGGAGGAAGGTCTTCTTCTGTGTACTTGACGCCTAAGCCGCCGCCGACATTAATTTCGTCGAGTTTCAAGCCGAATTTTTCATCAAGTCTTGCGATTTCTTTTATAAGAATTTCAATTTCATCGTGGTAAACTTTTGTCTCAAAAATTTGCGAGCCGATATGTGCGTGAAGCCCGTGTAGTCTGAGATTTGTGTAGTTATTCAAAATAAGTTCGACGGCCTCATCAATCTGCGTCAAATCAAATCCGAATTTTGAATCCAGATGACCTGTTTGAATGTATTCATGAGTATGGCATTCAATTCCGGGGGTAATTCTTAGAAGAATGTCGACTGTTTTATTTTGCGATTTTGCGATTTCGTCAAAAAGCGCAAGTTCAAAGAAATTGTCAACTGAAATTCGTCCGACGCCAAGTTCCAGCGCAAGCGTCAATTCGTCAAAAGACTTGTTATTGCCGTTGAAAAGCACCTTTGACATATCAACGCCGGCTTTATAAACAGTATAAATTTCACCGGCTGAGACAACATCAAATCCAAAGCCTTCCTGTGCAAGAATTGCAGAAGTTGCCATTGTACAAAGAGATTTGGAGGCAAACATCATATTAATTTTTTCATAACCGGAAAAAGCCTTTTTGTAATCTTTACAGATGCCTCTTAAAGTAGCTTCGTCAATCACATAAAGCGGGGTTCCGTATTTTTCTGCCAATTCGACAACGTCACATCCCCCGACTTCGAGATTGCCGTTTGCGTTGGTTTTAAGCGTAATCGGTTTTAAAAACTGGTTGGTGCTCTCCATAAAATATCCTCATTATAAATCTTTATAAGTTTAGTTTAGCACAGAGATAGACTATTTTTAATATGATTGAAAAAATATAAAATTTTTGTTATAATTTTTATAGGAATACGAAAGGAGCAGATATGTCTAAAACCATTGTTATTACTAAATCCCAGCAGGGGGCTTAAACAGCGCTCCTGAGAAACAATATGCCTTTACTTTAGCCGAAGTTTTGATTACTCTCGGAATTATCGGAATTGTTGCCGCAATGACACTGCCGAGTTTAATAAATAATCAGCGGAACAAAGCTTTGCAAACCGCCTTAAAAAAAGCCTACTCCAGGCACTCAGACGCTTTAATGCTTGTTAAGGCAGAAGCAGGTGTTGACAATATTTTTAATGAATTTGTCATTTACGACAAAAATGCTGGAGGGTATTATCGTAAAAATGAATTCATTAATATGTACAGAAGCAAACTAAAAATTATCGGGAAATGCAAATATAAAAAGCGTATAAGAAATTACTCAAATACAGAAGATGCATATATTGATATTGGCGGAACTGCAACACCAAAAACTCTTTTATCTGATGGAACCTGCATGGATTTGGTGATAAACGCCGGCACTATTGGAATTACTATTGATATAAATGGAGCTGATAAAGGGCCAAACAGATTAGGACATGATGTTTTTACGTTTCATGTAAATAAAAAAGGAATGTGGGAACCTGTTAAAATGACCAAGCTTTATACAGATGCTGAGCTAGAGGATTTAAAAAACCAGTATCTGTCACAAAGTGAGAACGGCCAACTTTCAGCCTCACAAATCGCAGGGATAGAACAGAAAGGAAGGCCTTGCTCAATAAAATCCAAACAAAAGGGCAACGGAATAGGCTGCACCTGGTACGCATTGAATGATATAAACCCCGATGATAATTCCTCACGCTACTGGGAAAATCTGCCTAAATAACTTTAACCGCCATCAAATTCACAAACAATCCGATTGAAATAAAAAAGGCAAAAACTGCCATGGTTTTTGCAGCTCCGGTCAAAACGCGTAAATAATCCGGATTACGCGAATAATGGGTTTCGGCATTGTACGCTTGTAATGCTTTATAAAGCATTACAACAAACGGGATTGTCAAAAAAGCACCCAAACAAAAATAAATTTGCGACATAAATGCAAACAAGGTCAAAAACAAATATCCGAGGGCATAAACAAAAACAAACCCTTTCATCGCAAGGGATTTAGAGCCTAATCTTTGAACAAGAGTTTTTTTGCCGGCGACCCTGTCTCCCTCAAAGTCCAAAATCGTATGAACATACATAACACCGATTGTGAACATAGAAATAGCCAGAGACAGAATAAATACATTTAAGGAGAACGATTTTGTCATAACAAAATACATTCCCTCAAACAAAAGCGGGCCGAAAGCAATTCCAACAGCGATTTCACTCAGGCCGGCGCGAGAGAATTTCGGATAACTCAGTACGATAATTCCGCCCAGCGCAGCAAGTGCTAAAACAGGCCAGCCGCATCTTATAAAAAGAAATCCTCCGATTAGAAGAGCCAAAACACAATAAATAACAACAACGCAGAATAAATCTGACATGGTTGCAGTTCCGTTTCTCAGATAAGCACATTTTACATCCGGAGCAAATTCATCAAAACGCGGGTCTTTACTCAAAACCTTATAATCATCAAAATCGTCATACAAGTTAGTTGCCATATGTGCAAATAGAATTCCTGCAAACGCAAGAAGTCCGTTTAAAACATTCCCGTCAGCCCCGAGTGCGTATAAAAAACAGGCAAGACAGGAGAAAACCGTCATATCCGAAGAATACCATCTGGAATGCTTTGCAGCCTCCAGAATCCCCTTAAAACTAATCAACTTATCAAGCCTCCAAGCCCTCTGACAGCCTCATAACTTGCTCCGGCCTCAAGAATTTCTTCCGCGGTAAGACCGAAAAGCGTAATCAGGCTATAAACATCTTTATCGCCCTTTTTAAGCATCTCAACCACATGCAAAACAGCTTCGGAGCGGCTTAGTTTTGTGAATTGGTCGTTTATACCAAGATGAAAACTTCTTTTCTTCGCTTTTCCCATATCAGCAAGAGACCTCTTTATTAATCCCGACTTCCATAGCCAAAAGTGCCGCGCCAATCATCCCGGAGTAATTTCCGGCACTTGCATGACGAACTTTTGTGTAGGTTGCAACGATTTCTTTGTTAAGCTCTTTTTCAAGATATTCAACATCGACAAATTCAGCCATTGAACCGGAAAGCACAATTACCTCCGTATCAAAGAGGTTTGCAAGCCCGATACAGCCAATTAAAATATGATTTTGCCACTCTAAAAACGACTGAATATACTTATCCTCTCTGTCGAGCAGAAGCCGTTCGGTTTTTGTCATCTCAGCCTCATGCGAAGAAGTTAAATCCAAAACGGTCTTCACTTCATCAATTACGTCGTAAGTTGTTACATTAGGAACTTTAGTAATCTCCTGCGCGGTAAGCATTAACCCCCTGCCTGACGCGTAAGCTTCAAAACAGTCATAAGCCCCGCAAGTACAGTAGCGGCGTTTGTCAGGATACATTTTAAAATGCATTTCACCGGCAGTTCCGCTTTTACCCTTCAAAAGCTTGTTGTTAACAATAATTCCGCCGCCGACGCCAGTTCCGAGCGTAAGCATTATGCTGTCTGAACAGCCTTTTGAGGCGCCTAGAATATGTTCAGCCCACGCTGCTGCGTTTGCATCATTTTCAACAAAAACCTTTTTTTCGCTTAAGCCAAGAAAATCCATATTCGGATAACCTTCGGCAATATTGCCGGTTGAGCCGATAAGCCCTGTGTTTTCATTATTCACCGCTCCTGCCGTTGCAAAAGCTATTACATCCGCGTCTTTTTCGTGAAGCTTTACTATTTCCTGCAAAACCTCTTTTATACCGTCAAAAGTTTTCGGAGTTGAACGCTTTTCAATTTCAGCAATGATTTCTCCGCTTTCATTGACAATAGTGTTATAAATTTTTGTACCGCCAATATCAATGGCCAAAGCTTTTTTCATAAATTATTTTCCTCTAAAATTCACACCCCTGTTTAAAATAGCCTTAAGTTAAATTAAATTATTTTCGTCTCTGCACAAAACGCTTTGTAATCAATTGCGGGCGGGTAATTGCCGACCCGATTACAACACAATGAGCGCCAAGTTCAAAAGCTCTGTCAACCTCTTCCGGTTCCCAAATCCGGCCTTCCAATACAACCGGAACATCCGTTTGCTTAACAAGAGCTTCAAGAAGTTCAAAATCTGGGCCGTCGTTTTTCAAAGGAGATTCGAGCGTGTAACCGGAAAGCGTTGTAGAAAGCATGTCCGCGCCCATTTCGGCCGCCTTCAAACCTTCTTCAAGTGTCGAAATATCAGCCATTGAAATCCTTTTGTTGATTTTTACATATTTTATGAGTTCCTCAAGCTTAGCACCGTTTGGACGCTTGCGCTGGGTTCCGTCAAACGCAATAATATCAGCTCCTGCTTCGATTAAAGAGATTACATCCTTTAATTCAGGCGTAATATAAACAATCTCCTGCCAATTCGGCGGAATAACCTCGGGTTTCGTAATTCCGATTACCGGGATGTCAAAAAGCCGCTTTGCATTAGTTACATCTCTTACTCCCGCAACCCTGAGACCGCCGGCACCGCCTTTTACAGCGGATTTCATCATCGCAACCATGCATTTTTCGAGATACAAAGGCTCTGAAGGCATTGCCTGAACTGAAACCACAACTTTATTTTTCAAACGATTAATCATGATTTCATGATACACCAAAAATAAATTTTTGAGTTATACTAAAATAAAAAGTCAGGAGAGAGTTATATGAAGAAATCAACCGTTAAATATCCGTATCTTACAGAAGAAGTAGAAATTTACGAACGCGAAAACGGACATAAAATCGTTCTTGCGCACAAAGAAGGCGAATTGGTTAATGTAAGTTCATGGGTTAAAACAGGCTCAATCAACGAAGATGACAGAATTAACGGGATTTCACACTTTCTCGAACATTTGATGTTTAAAGGCACTCACAAACACGCAGCAGGTGAGTTTGACAGGATTTTAGAGGCAAAAGGCGCGATTGTGAACGCTGCAACGTGGAAAGATTACACTTTTTACTATGTAACTCTTCCAAGAGGCGAAAATTGCAAAGATTTGAACCTTGCAATCGAACTTCATGCTGATATGATGCTTGACCCTGTGCTTCCGGAGGGTGAAATCGGGCCGGCATTTGATTTGAACGACACGCAGGTAAAAGAAAAACGCGAAAGACATGTTGTAATCGAAGAAATCAGAATGCGTAAAGACCAGCCATGGACAAAGGTTTATAACAAATGCAACTTTGAAATGTACACGGCGCACCCGTACAAACGCGACGTAATCGGAACTCCTGAAATAATTTCACAGGTTACGCGCGACGATATAATGAATTATTATCAGACTTTTTATTCACCGGAAAATATTACAACGATTATTGTCGGTGATTTTGACAAAGAAGAAATTCTCAAAAAAGTTGAAAAAGAATTTGACTTCAAAGGCAGACCAAACGCGCCAAAACGCGAAAACAAAATTGACGCACCAACGCAGGAAACAAAATATTTTGAAGACAGCGCACATGTTAACACAGGTTATGCGATTTTCGGCTGGCTAGGGCCTAAGGCTTGCGACATAAAATCAACAATTGAGCTTGATATTATCAGTATAATTCTCGGCGACAGCACAAGTTCAAGAATGTATCAAAACTTGATTGAAAAACGCACAGACGCACTGTTCAATATGGTTTCGGCAGAACATTACCAGTTCAAAGACGGCGACAACTTCTTTATTCAGGCTAATTTCAAACCTGAAGCAAAGGATTTGGCAATTGATTTGATTAAAGAGGAATTGAGAAAACTTACGGAAATCAGAATTACGGATGCCGAGCTTGCGAAAGCAAAAAAGAAAATTAAAACCAGATTTGCATATTCAGCAGAAACGGTTTCTGAAATCGGCGAAACAATCGGCTATTATATGACAGTTTGCGATGATTTGAAGCTTGTTGAACAGTATTTGGCGGATTTGGACAGCATTACGGTTGAGGATTTGAACGAAACAATCAAAAAATACCTTGATATAAAAAACTGTGTTATTTCTGTTTTAATACCGGAAAAATAGGTTTTGCGAGCGCTTCTTCCAGAAAATCGGACAACTCGTATTGTTTTTGCAGAATTAATTCAACAAAATCCTGCAAATAATAGACGTCGTCATCTTGAAAAACGACAGCTTTAAGGATTTTGACGAAATTATTAATTTCGAGCAAACGCGTGTGGGCTTCTTCAACAAAAGCATATTCATCTGTAAATTCAGCTTGAGACATTTTGACTCCTCTCTTTATTTTAAGTATTATAATACTGAATATCGTTATTTTATTCCATTGATTAGTATTTGTCAAGCGGATAATATTAACTTATGCGAGATGAACGATTACAAACGTTAGGAAATAACATAAGGGCTGAGAGAATGAGAAAAAGACTCTCTCAGAGTAAACTTGCTGAATTAGTTGAAATCAGCACTGACTCAATGACTAAAATTGAAAATGCAAACCAAACACCGTCTGCATTCATTATCTTTGACATTGCAAACGCGTTGGAAATTCCGATTGAAGAACTTTTCAGAGGAATACCTAAGCGAACCGACGGGAAATAACTTACAGTCACTTAGTCAGAGAACGGTCAGCGAGCATTGTCTGAGCGGCGCAAGTAAAGGGAATAGAAGAAGAAGTGAATAATTTAGCGAGTTTGCGAGCTTGACTCTGACTTAGTGACTGTAAATGGGGGCGTATTTTTCTTTTCTTTGGTACTTTCTTTTCTTTTTTCCCGCAACAAAAAGAAAAGAAAGTACATCAAAAAACAAATAAACAAACAAATAAAGGATTGAACCAGCTATGATTTCAGCTTCACAAACCGAATTAGAAGAACTTGAAAAAGTCAAAGCAAAATGCTTGAAATGCGAAAAGTGCGAACTTTGCAAAACCCGCACAAACACAGTTTTCTCGGGCGGAATTCCAAATCACAAAATGATGCTAATAGGTGAAGCCCCGGGATTTTATGAAGACCAAAAAGGCGAACCTTTTGTAGGAAAAGCCGGCCAGCTTTTGGATAAAATCCTTGCGTCAGTAGGATTTTCGCGTAAAGAACACCTTTACATCTGCAATACGCTCAAATGCCGTCCGCCCGAAAACCGTGACCCTTTGCCGGAAGAAAAAGCCGCCTGCCGTGAATATTTGGACGCTCAAATCGAAATTTTGAAACCAAAAATAATTCTGCTTTGCGGCCGTGTTGCAGTACAATCCTTTATAAATACAAATCAAGGCATCACAAAACTTCGCGGAAAATGGTTTGAAGGCCCGAACTTCTCGAAAATGATGCCGATTTATCATCCGTCATATCTTTTGAGAAACGATTCACGCGAAAAAGGCAGTCCGAAATGGCAAATGTGGCAGGATATTCAGGAAATCCGACGGGCTTATGACCAGATGGATTAGCACAGCACACACAGTGTGCTCTTACACATTGGAGAGGAATTTGGAGAAGAGGTTAAGACGACAAGACATTAAGACGATAAGTGCATTACGTTTTTAAATTCCCCTTAACTGGTAGAGATGAGGAAAGAATTTCAACTTGAGCCCGCTTTTTGCAAAGCGAATGCTACAAATTCGGGTAAGTATGATTACACAACCTCTTCAGAGTCTGTAACAAATTCTATAACAAACGGGCTTTCGGTCTCAAAAGCTTTCTCTAAAGCAGGTATAACTTCGTCTTCTCTGACAACACGAACAGCATCAATTCCGTAACTTTTGGCAAGCAACACAAAATCAGGGTTTGTAAGCTCTGTTTCGTAATGTCTTTGGCCAAACTGCTCATCCTGAAGCTGGCGAACCATTCCAAGACCGGAATTATTGATTACTAAAATTTTGACAGGCAGGTTATTTTCTTTACAAACTGCAAGTTCTGACAAATTCATCTGGAAGGAACCGTCGCCGGTCACAAGAACTACAGGCTGCTTTTTTCCATTAGCGATTGAGGCTCCGATTGCCGCCGGAAAACCAAAGCCCATTGCGCCAAGTCCGCCAGAAACCAAAAGTTTGCCCGGTGAATTAAATTTATAGTTTTTAACAAGAGAAATCTGATGCTGACCGACTTCCGCAGCAATGACAGGCGCAAAATCGTTTGTGAAAGTATACAAGGCCTTCATAATCTTTGCAGCAGTCAAATTTTCTTCAACAACACGTTCCGTGCTGATTTGCGCCGGAGAATACTCGAAATGAAGGCTTTCAGGAAGGTTATTTAACAAAGCTTTTAAAAAGCCTTTTATATCAATATTCAGCGGGATATCAGAAGACAAATTCAAGATTAATTCTTTAGAATTGATATCAACCTGAACAATAGTTTTGCTATTTAGTTCTTTGGAATTAAACGCGTCCGTAATTCTGTCATTAAATCTCGCGCCAAAAACAAGAAGCGTATCAGAGTTTAAAAGAAGTTCATTCGCAGCTTTGTCACCGAAAATACCTATCATGCCGGCGTAATTCGGATGGATTTGCGGGAAAGCGCCAAGCCCCATCATTGTTGAAACCAGCGGAATATTAGTTCTGTTTACGAATTGAAGAAGTTCATTTGAGGCTTTTGCATGTAAAACTCCGCCGCCGCATACGATTAAAGGTGATTTTGAGGAATTTAAGACTTCCAAAACTCTTATAACATCAAGGCTTGAGACTTCTCCTGTTTTGTCTGACGGTAAAGCAAGATTTTTGTATTCGGTTTCTTCTAAGAGAATATTTTGCGGAATATCAATAACAACCGGACCTTTTTTCCCGCTCATGGCAATCAAATATGCTTGAAGCAAAGTGCTTTCAAGTTCGGCTGCTCTTTCGATTTTGAAGGCCGCCTTTGTGCAGGATTTGACCATTTCTGTAAAATTGATTTCCTGAAAAGAATTTTTTCCGCTTAACCTGCTGTCAACCTGTCCTGAAATAACAACCACCGGAAAGCCGTCAAGATAAGCATTCACAAGGCCTGTAACCGTATTTGAGGCGCCCGGGCCTGAGGTTACGATGACAAATCCGCATTTGCCGCTTATTCTTGCATAACCTTCTGCCGCGTGAACCGCACTCTGCTCATGACGCAAAAGATAATGTTTTATGTCATTTTGCTTTGAAAGCTCATCGTAAATCCCCAAGACGGCTCTGCCGGGATAACCAAATACAGCATCAACGCCGAGTTTTTGAAAAGTTTTTACTATAATTTTTGAGGTTGTTAAAACTTCTGTAATCTGCATTTATAACTTCTTTCATAGAAATTCTACCACAAGTGAAGTGTTTTTTCTATAAGGCTTTAATTTTTTAGAACTTAAAAGAGGATGCCTTTGACATCCTCTTTTGAAACTTTTACAACTAATCAATTGTGAATAAATCTTTTAGCTGTTTTTTCTTAGTTTGCACTTTCTGTTTGCGCTCTGCCGCTTGTTTTTGCTGTTCAGCACGTCTTGCAGCTGCTTTTTGTTGTTCTTTTTTAAGTTTTTCCTGGCGTTTCTTTCTTGCTTCTAACTGTTTCGCTTTTTGTTTTGCAACCTTTTCCTGTTGTTTTTTCCTTCTTTCTGCCGCCTTTTGACTTGCAGATTTCTCTTTTTGAGTTATTTTTGAAGTTTTGCTGTTAATCCAGTCTGAAATCGGTGTGTCCGAAGCGTATACAGCAGTTGAGGATAAAATTGTTAATGCCATTAAACTCACTAAAATCTTTTTCATAAATTTCTCCTTTATTCTGAAATTAATTCTTTGAATAATTGTTTTTTCTTATCAATTTTTTCCTGACGGGCTTTAGCAGCATCTGCATTTTGTTTTTTTGCAGCTTCAATTTGGTTATTGAATTCTTCAACTTTTTTATTCATTGCGTCTCTTTGTTCCTGACGCTGCTTTTCAATTTCCTGAATTTTTTTTGCGTTAGCTTCATCCCTTTGTTTTTTCTGCTCTTCTATTTGTTTAAGTTTGTTTTCAATAGCAGCATTCTGCTTTTCTCTCTGCTCCTGAATAGCTTTTTCGCGTGCTTCGTGGCGCTGCTGCATTTCCTTTTCTGTGTCAGTTATTTTTTGGGTATATTTTTGTATCAATTGACCAGAGTACGTATCTGGTTCATCAGCCTGAACAGCCAAGCCTGATGACATTGCCATAAGAATAGTTAAAACTAAAAATTTTTTCATATAAATTCTCCTTTCTTGTATTAGAGATTATACTAAATTAAATTGTATTTAGCAATAATTTTTTGAATACCTTCTTGAGCTATATTAAAAATCTCCAGCATTTGCGTTCTTTCATAAGGAGCACCCTCGGCAGTAGTTTGAAATTCTATTATCTTTCCGCTTTTTGTGAGGACGACATTTGCATCAACCTGCGCGTGTGAATCCTCTTCATAATTTAAATCCAGCCGAACTTCGCCATTAACAATTCCTGCTGATATTGCTGCGACCGGTTCGATAATCGGGCTTTCTTTAATTAGGCCTTGCTTAAGAAGTTTTTCCACAGCGTCGCATAAGGCAAGATAGCCGCCGCAAATACTTGCCGTACGGGTTCCGCCATCTGCCTGAATTACATCTGCGTCAATGGTTATTGTTAAATCCGGAATTTTAGTCAAATCAACACATGCTCTGAGGCTTCTACCAATAAGCCGCTGGATTTCCTGAGTGCGCCCAGAAATTTTTGTTCTCTCTCTCTGGCATCTTGTATTAGTTGAGGAGGGAAGCAAAGAGTATTCTGCAGTAAGCCAGCCGCGATTGTCATCTTTGTCCATCCATTTTGGCTTTCCTTCTTCAACTGAAGCTGTTGTTATAACTTTTGTGTCGCCGAATTCAACAAGAACACTTCCATAAGCGTGCTTTGTATAATTCTTTGTGAATTTTATTTCTCTAAGTTCGTTATTTTTTCTATTCTCTCTCATTTTCACCTCTAATCGTAATCCCACATGTAAATTTGTCCGCAGTATCTGCATACAGCGTGTTCATTCATAAATTTTAAATCAGGAATAAACGTGTAGCCGTCAACTGATATTTCTATTTCATTCTTGTCATTGTATTTTTGCGCAAACCGTCTTTCGCCCTGATAATCCGGTGAAAACATCAATTCAAATTTATCAATTGATTTACAGTTTTTGCAAATAAACATGAAAAGTTTTCCTGTATTAATTTTCGTCCTTTTTCTTTGCACGTTTCAAAATATCAGGGTCAAGCTTTTTTCTGCCGCCCTTTCTGACAACTGCCGGAACGCCGTCGCGTCCGCTTAAATTTTTATACCACAGAGACCAGACAATACTTCTTAAAGGCAAAGTAAAGCCTACAACCAGCATGAAAATTATCTGTTGAACAACGAAATTTGAAATATCAAGCGGTGTTATCTGCGGGGAATTCGCCATTGCAAGGATTGAATTTATTCCATCAACAGGGATTGTGGAAGCCCAGCCTTCAAGAAGGCCCAATAGCAAAGGCGTTAGTTTTATTGCATCGAAGATTACAGAAATTCCTATCTCCAAAAAATAATAAGTTACTGCAAATAAAACAGTCATAATCGCAAGAGTTCTTGCAAAATTCCCTTTTATCAGCATAAGACTTCTTTTGAAACATCCGGTTGCTGAAACGTCTTCTTCAAACGTGAAAACCTGAAATATCAAAACAAAATATACAAAAAAGATTAAGCCTAAAACCCACATGAGCGGAAAAGACGCAATTGCTGAAAAAATACTGAACAAAAGCCAAATCAGAATAAAAGTTCCTGCTCTTCGTGTCACAACCGCATTATGTGCAGGAAAATCATAAATTTTACCGGTTGACATTGCAGCTTCTGTCAAAGAATTCAATGCCCCATACGAAACCAGATAATCCCAGAAGGCTTTCATCCACAAAATCAGACCCGGCAAAGCAATAAGCATCAGGCAGATTAAAAATGCGCTCATGCTGCCCAGTGCCGGAATTTCATTTATTAAATAGTCCGAATTACTTGTAAACAGATATGTCATGCTGAAAACCCATACAAGACCTGCAAACTGGCCAAGAACAGGAAAAAGCATATATAAGGAATATTTTGGGAAAAATGTACAGTATAATTTTAACCCTTCCCATAAAACCCCTGATGCACTTTCGCTAACTTTATATTTACCCATATTTTCTCCCTTGTTGTATAATAATTTTAGTACAAATAAATAATTAAAAACAATGTTAGATTACAAAGAATTAATCAAAAATTTTAAAGAGGAAGATTTTAAATTAAAACGGGTAAACCTTCATGTACACACAGATTATTCTGATGGAGAAGGTGATTTTGACGAACTGGTAGAGCAGGCCGAAGCAAAGAATTATAATTATATAGCGATTACCGACCATAACACAATGAAAGGATATTCTGAGAGAAATTCCGCCGTAAGCCCTGTATTAATTCCGGGGGTTGAATTTGATGTATGGTGCGGGCATGTGTTCATGCATCTTTTGGCTTATGGAGTTGATAAGGAAAATCCGGAACTTAAAGAATTTTTCGCTAAAAATAAGGCTGAAACAGAATGGAATATTATCAGGCTTATCCCAAAAAGAAATTTAAGAAAGTTGATTAAAGCAATTCACAATGCCGGCGGAATCGCGGTTTGGGCTCATCCGGCATGCTGTTGGTGTTTGTCAATGGATAGAATGGCTAAAAAGCTTATATCAATGGGCTTGGACGGCATTGAGGCCTATTATCCTTACCCGAGATTCAGAAGGTTCGTGAAGTTTCATCGAGCCGGAACTGCCAAAAAGATTGCAGAAAAATACAATCTTATCAAAACAGGCGGAACTGACTGCCATAAAAAAATTCTTTCATAAAATTACCAATTCTGTTTTCTGTCGCCTTCACCCTCCTGATTTCTTAAAATTGCACGCGGAAAACGTCCACCCTTTTCAATTATTGAGCAAAATTCGTCTGTTAAGAGAATTTTCGGTGAAGGATCGTTGTAATCGTTATGATTTGACAGTCCCATGAAAAACACATCATATCCCCATCTGTTCGGGCCTTTTTGTCCGTTGACATCTATTATAATTGTTAGCGCGGGAACCGTATATGCATTAAACATAAATAGAGTACCATCATTAGCAGCATATACATCGGAAGTATCCTTCAACCAATCATAACTGCAATTCCAGTTTATAGAGTTACCGCCTTCAGATCTTACAACATCACGTTTTTTATATTTCTCCTTGATATCAGTATTATAAGTTTTTAGTTTTAATGTTGAAACAAGATAATTTTTTAATAATTCACAATCTCCAATCTCACCCTTATAAGAAACTGAACCTTTTGGATAATATACATAACAATACTGAAAGCCTTCTTCATTGACTCCCAGATTAATTGCGTTTTGAAGAAGAGAATACTGCTTTTTTAAGCCCACTTCAAAAACTTTGAATTGATATTTACCTATTAAGCTTGGCAAAGTCATTGCGGCGACAATTCCAATAATGCCAAGGGTTATGAGGACTTCTGCCATGGTGAAGGCGGGCTTTTGGAAAGGTAAAAAGTGAGAAGGTTTAATTAATAAGTGAAAAGTGAAATGTGAGAAGTGAAAAGTCCGTTTCGTTAATTTGTGAACCGTGAACCGTGAGAGGTGAGCTTTCGTTATATTGTTATTGCACCGTTTTACTTTAGACGTTTTTCGTTCCGCCATTGCGAGCGCAGGAGTAACAACAGGGCATCCTGCCTCAAGGAATCCGTTTTTT
>ENA-ORNP01000059-ORNP01000059.1-human-gut-metagenome-genome-assembly--contig:-NODE-59-length-113329-cov-8.101586_pt1 | contig 113329 bp, 78 predicted proteins | sample MGYA00242119_ERZ509030 | MGnify/ENA primary metagenome ERZ509030 (study PRJEB26280, sample SAMEA2338708) | human gut metagenome | biome: human gut; feature: human-associated habitat; material: faeces... | reverse complement strand
TGGCAACGGTACGGGTGTTATTGTCGGTTGCGGTTTCTACCACGATGGCGATTCCGAAAGGACCGTATCCCTCGTAAACGATCTCCTTGTAATCAGAAGTATCTTTTGAAACGGCGCGTTTGATAGCTCTTTCGACGTTCTCCTTCGGCATATTTTCAGCCTTGGCGTTTTGGATAAGTATACGTAAACGCGTGTTATTCGCTGGGTCCGGACCACCGGCTTTTACGGCAATATCAATTTCTTTTCCTATTCTGGTAAACGTACGGGCCATATTGCCCCATCTCTTTAGCTTCCGTGCTTTACGGTATTCGAACGCTCTTCCCATATAATTGAATCTTATTTATATTACAATTTGAAACGCGAATTTAGTTTTTCTACTTAAAACAAAAAAGGAATTCAGCGATTTTGTGTTGAGAATGAGTTTCATTCCACGAGTTCTACACTGAAATCATCAATATATATTCCTTCTTCGGGGGTGATCTTTTTGCCATAGGTACGGATTTCTACCCGTAAAAGTTTGGCTCCTTCCGGGGCGGTGAATGATTTGCCGTTGAACACGTTGATCCCGCCGTTCGTTTGTTTTAGGTAACTTTGGGCTTGTATGGGTTTGTTGTGTTCTGCCGGGAGTGCCGTGCTTTTGGTTTTACGCCAGTAACAATAATATTTCCACGGAAAAGAGGGAGAAGGGGCATTCACGTGCATTTTTATCTCGTAGCGTTTGCCGGTTTCAATTTCTACATCTTGGTACAGGTAAGTTTTACCTTGTAGGTATGCAGCTTGTCCTGAACGGGCTTGGGAGCTCGTGATCTTGAGGGCGACACTGTCTTTCCCGTCTTTATAAAAATGCCAATGGTCGGGTTCTTTTTCCGGGTTACTCCATTCCTCGAAATCCCCGTTCCGTAATAAGCTTTCCCCGTTTCCTTGTATCCCGCCTTCGGTTAATTCCGGGAAATTACATTCCACGTGAATGGTTTGATTCGTGTCGATAGCTACCGAGAAGGGGATAATTTTTCGCTTTGGCGTGTTGTCTTCATCGTAGGTAACAGAAAGTGTGGTTTCCCCCTTTTTGGCGGGGAAGGTCCGAATCATTACTTTTCCTTGATGATCCACGGGTTTCGTGATCGTGCCGAAGGTGTTCGTGGTTGATCCGGAAAAACTGACCGAGGACGGGATGAAAGACAATTCTAGGTTTAGGTTGGATATTTCCTTTGGAATTGCATGGAGAGAGACCTGTAATGTTCCTGTTCTCCGGAAGAGCCGGATCGGGGGAAGGGCATTTTTATTTTCTGTGATACTGACACTTTGTAGAGCCGTGGAGATGTCACAGGCCTCTTGGTAAGTGTTTTCTTCATGTGGTAGGCAAAGGAACAAGTTTTCAAGTGTTTCTCCGGTTTCCGGAATAACCATGTTTCCCTTGGGAGCGTTGGCCACGAGGGCTAATCTGTATCTGCCCAGAGGGAGAGTAGCGTGAAGTGTGTTTTCATGAATGTCCGATGATGTAAACGTTTCATGACGGGCGATACGATTATCTCGGTCAATGGCAAACAGGTGCAAATGGTGTATGGAAAATTCCATGGAAGTGTTACATTCAAGCGGGATTCGTATCTCCTGCCCTTCCATGACTTTGCTTTTCTGACATGAAAAAAGTACAAACTGCGTTACCAGTAAAAATATTATTTTTCTCATTGTGTTTTTGAATTTGTAACTGGTAAACCTGCAACTTGTAACTTTTAGCAAGGTGAAGTCTTGTTAAAAAATAGAAATCCCGATGTTCGTGGTAAAACGTTCGAGTGTTTCGATTCCCATGTACGAGTTCCCGTGTTCATTCAGTTCGGGACTCCACACGGCGATACTGAGTTTGCCCGGGATGATGGCTACCACGCCTCCTCCGACACCGCTTTTGCCCGGCATTCCTACACGGAAAGCGAACTCCCCGGATTCGTCGTAGAAACCGCAGGTCAGCATGAGTGCGCTAAGGCGTTTCGAGCGGCTCACGGTGAGGATATTCTCGTTGTTGTGCGGGTTGGTCCCGTGGTTGGCTAGGAACAGGAATGATTTTGCAAGATCCTCGCACGTCATGGCAATACTGCATTGATTGCAGTACACGTCGATCAGCGAGTCCACGTCGTTATCGATGTTACCGAAACTTTTCATGAAGTGTCCTAGGGCTTGATTCCGGCTAGCGTGTTCAAATTCGGACTGGGCCACCGTTTTATCATAGTAAATGTCGTCGTTTCCGGCCACGCTTCTCACGAATTGCAGGATGGCTTCTTTCGGTCGGTGGTAAAGATTCATCACTTTATCCGTAACCACGAGAGCCCCGGCGTTGATAAACGGATTACGCGGGATTCCCTGTTCGTGTTCCAACTGAACCAGCGAGTTAAACGGGGTTCCGGAAGGTTCCCGGCCCACGTATTTCCACAGGTCTCCCCCCATGTGGCGAACGACCATGGAGAGAGTAAAGACTTTCGAAATACTTTGGATGGAAAATTTGGTTTGGTAGTCTCCCGTGCCGACGATCTGACCGTCGAGAGTGGCTATGGCAATCCCGTATTGACGCGGGTTGATATTTGCCAAGGCAGGGATGTAATCAGCTACTTTACCTTGTCCGAAGAGGGGTTTTACCTCGTTATATATGTTGTCAATAACTTCCTTGTAATCCATTGCAAACGTTTTAAACGGGGGCAAAGATAAGAAAGTAAATGATTCATCGGTACGTGTTTATTTTATTTTTCGTACAATTTTGCCGGAATAGGTTTCCGTGAGATGTTCTTGAAAATATATGTTTTTGGGGACTTCGTAAGGAGATAAACAGGATTTGAGTCGGGATAGTAATTGCTGACATTCAGCCTCGTCCCAAGGGAGCGATTCTATGACAAGCACGGCTTTTTGTCCTAGCCGGCAGTCGTCTTCAGCCGTGATAAAGAAACGTTGGCTTAGAAAAGAGGCGATACGGGCTTCTATGCTTTCCGGAAATAGTTTTACTCCCCCGGAATTGATCACGTTATCATGGCGTCCCAACCATTCGAAATGAGTGGTGTCAACAAGCCGGACAATATCGTTCGTGATGAATCTCTGTTGTTGGAGATGCGGGGTGTTGATGATTAGGCAACCTCTTTCGTCCGTGGAGAAGGACACTTTTCCCAAGGCGAAATAGGCGGAGGATTTTCTTTCGCCATTGATTTCCCGTAGGGCAATATGCGAAACGGTTTCAGTCATGCCGTACGTGCCGTAACACCTTGTTGGTAGCTCTTGAAGGTGTTGTTCTAACGTGGGGGAGACGGCAGCCCCGCCAATGATCACTTGCTTGATGCGAGCGAATCGGGAACGAGTTTCCGGGTTGGCCAAGGTGGTTTCAACCTGCATGGGAACCATGGCGGCAAAGTCAATGTCGTTCTCGATGTTTTGCAGGGGAGAAGAGGTCGGTTTTATCGTGATCAGGTCGGCTCCCGAGAGGATGGTGCGGACGATCATCATTTTCCCTGCGATATAAGTCGGGGAGAGGCAAAGTAACAAGCGGGATTGAGGACCGATGTGGAAATATTCGTTTGTTAGTTTGGCGGACGCGATCATGTCTTTTTTCAGTAACCGGATCTCCTTCGGTTTCCCCGTGGAACCGGAAGTATGCCCGATAACTTCTTCTTTTTCGTTGTACCATTCCTGCAAAAAGGCGATGACTTCCGGGTCAATATTGCCCGGAAGCATGTTTAAATCCGTGTACCGTTTACCGTTTAGTCTGATGTTCATGGCCTTTAAAAAGAGAGCGGGGATAAATTCCAGCTTGCCTGTGGGTTGTACCGGATGGTCGAGCCGGTTTGTTCCAAGGGTGAAGGGATATTATTCGTGTAGAGTTGCCCCGTTCCCAATCCTTGAGGCATACCCGTGGGGTGACACTCCAAAATATAAGCCGTCCATTGTGCGATGGCATTCAACCCGATATTGGATTCCAGTGCGGAAGTAATCCACCAGCCGATGTTACGTTCTCGGGAGCGGGAAATCCATTCCCATGAACCCGAAAAGCTGCCTAAAAGAGATGGTTTTATTACGACGTATTGGGGGCGAATCGTATCAAGTAGCTTGTCTTTGTTGAATCCTTCGATTCCGATCAATTCTTCATCTAGGGCAATCGGAATAGGGGTATTTCGGCATAGACGAGACATTTCTTCCCATTGTCCTTGACGGATGGGCTGTTCGATAGAGTGAATATCATATTGAGCCAATTGTTCCAGTTTCCGAGGTGCATCTTCCGGGGAGAAAGCTCCGTTGGCATCAACCCGGAGTTCTATTAGCTCTTTGCTGAATTGTGACCGAATCATGCGTAACAGGTCTAACTCTGCATCGAAATCGATAGCTCCGATCTTCAATTTAATGCAATGGAACCCGGCCTCCAACTTTTTGATAATCTGTTGGCGCATGGAATCTTTGGAACCCATCCAGATTAAACCGTTGATTTCGACATCTGTTTGTCCTTTGGTGAAAGGGGTGGGGTAAATGATGCGTTTACCTCCATTATTTAAATCCGCTATGGCGGTATCCAAGCCGAATTGGATAGAACTCCAATCTCGCAAGTAGCGGATGTCACGTAGGCTGCCGAAACCTTCGCAGGTTTCTTTTAATATTTTCTCGAATTCCGGGCGGTCGTCTGCACTTAATCCCCGAAACAAAGCACACTCTCCCAATCCGTATATTTCGGGTTGTTCTGACTCCCAGACTTTGACAAACCAAGTTTCTTTTTCCGTGAGCACTCCCCGGGAAGTTCCTGCCGGTTGTTTGAAGTGCAGGTTATATTTTGAATAGGTTGCTTGTAACATGATGGATTGTGAAATTTGTAGGTCATGGGAATTTGGGGAATTTCTTGAAGTCCGGGTCTCGTTTCTCCAGAAAGGCGTTTTTACCCTCTTGTGCCTCTTCCATGAGATAGTACATCAGGGTGGCATCCCCGGCAAATTCCATTAATCCGTGTTGGCCGTCCAATTCGGCATTCAATGCCCGTTTGATCATGCGGATGGCCATCGGGCTGCGTTGCATGATGGTCTTGCACCAGTCCACGGTTTCATCTTCCAGTTGATCGAAGGGAACCACCTTGTTCACCATCCCCATCTCTTCGGCTTCTTTGGCGGTGTACTGGCGGCAAAGGAACCAGATTTCACGAGCTTTCTTCTGGCCCACGTGGCGGGCGAGATACGAGGAACCGAATCCCCCGTCGAAACTACCGACTTTAGGTCCTGTTTGTCCGAAACGGGCATTCTCGGAAGCGATCGTGAGGTCACACACGACATGAAGCACGTGGCCTCCACCTATGGCGTATCCGTTTACCATGGCGATGACGGGTTTCGGAAGAGAACGGATGGCTTTGTGCAGGTCGAGTACGTTGAGGCGGGGAACCCCGTTTTCATCAATGTAGCCTCCTATTCCTTTCACTTTCTGGTCTCCTCCGGAACAAAACGCTTTGTCCCCGGCCCCCGTGAGTACAACAACACCAATGTCACTCCGTTCCCGACAGATATTTATGGCATCCAGCATTTCGAAATTGGTTTGCGGGCGGAAAGCGTTATAAACCTCTTGGCGGTCAATGGTTATTTTAGCTATTCCTTCGAAGAATTCAAATCGAATGTCTTCATATTCTTTGATTGTAGTCCATTCTCTTTTTGACATATCCGGTATGTTATTTTTAGTTTTTACAAAGTGTAACGACAAATGTACATGATAATTTTTATTTTAACGTGGTTCGATATAAAGAATTCGCGTGATGGTACAGGGAAGAAAGTCATGGCTTTGTTCGTGGAAGGTCTATGTCTTCTTCGACGTTGGGCGGGATCATGAACATAGCATGAACATAGCATCTTCATAGCACGAACACTCGCCAGTGTTTTTGATGTGAAACTGATGTCAACGTGTTATATGGTTGGTGGTAAGGAACCCCGGAGGAAAGGTAGGATATTCCGGGCAATCCACCATACTATGATTAATATTAAGTACGTGTTGACGGCTATCGGGTGATGGCATATCCTTTTCAGCCGGGCCAATCTATTTCGGGGATCAAACCATTGCGTGATTACGAGAGCCATTAGATAAGGAAGAGAAAGAATAAGGAACGGGTTATACCCGAAAGCTCCTTTGATATTCAGGTGTAATAATTGATGAATTGCCCTTTGGCTACCACATGCCGGACAATCAAGTCCCGTGAACCAACGGAAGGGACATTTGGGTATAAATGCCGAATACTCGGGATCAATGAAGAACAGGATGATCCCGAGTAGTATAATTGATATGAGGCCTATTTTCTTAAAGTGTCCGAACGAATACATTCATTCGAATATTAATAATAACCTCCTCCCATCAGTACACTTGCTAATCCGCTGATGAACCCGATGATCACGGCGAGTACACCTCCACCTAATGCAAGGAAGAAAAATAATCTTGCCATGTTAGAAGCTTTTATCGCTTCCTCTTGCTGACCGGAATTCCAGAGGTTGTCCACTTTTGTGGCGTAGATGATAGATACAATCCCTAACGGTAAGCAGCATAACACGGTCGATAGGATTGCCCAAATTAGCCAATTGTCCGGTTTGGAATTGTTGTTTACCGATGGTTGGGGCGGTGTGGGAGGAAATGGTGGGGGTGTGGAAGGCGTGGAGGTTGCGTTCGTGAACCATTTTGCGAGTTCGGGTACTTCTCCTGCCGGGAGCCATTGGGCCATACCATTTTTCCACACGAGGGTGTTTCTCGTTACCCCGTTGCTAATTAATTCTTCGGGAGAAACCGGGCCTTTTTGTTCATTCTTTTCGTTCAGGTAAAAATAGTTTTCCATAGTTTAATAATTTACCATTTATATTCGCTTCGTAAATAATTTCCGTTAAAGTCGTAAATATCTTTGATATATCCCCCGTCGGCTTCGATGCGTTCAGAACCGGCGTAGGGTATGATGTCATTGTATTTGCAGGGAATAATGATTTTTCCTTTTTTATTGATTGCTCCCCAGACTCCATTCTGCACTTTACCGTCTTTCGTGAATCCACCGCGGTTGATCAGTGATATACCGTTTAATTCTTTACAGATGATAAATTGACAGGGTAATATCTCTTCTCCCTCTAGAGTATAGAGGCCTTCTTGGTCATCCATTTTCACGTGGAGGAGCGAGGTTTCCCGCCAGCGGGAAATTTTCGTGTACTCGCAAGGAACGATTACTTTTCCTCTTGGGGTATATAGTCCTTTTAGTTTCCCTGATTTAACCATGAAATTGTCGGTTGTGAGCCAAGTGTCAACATCATCGTATATACATGGGATAATTTCAGTTCCATCGAGGGCGAGTATCCCTTTTTGGTTGTTATACGTGGCCCGGTAGTAAGCGGGTGACCAGTAACTATTGGGTGCGATATTATCGTATATGTAGGGAACGATTTCCAAGCCGAATTTATCCATGACTCCGACTCCGGATCTTTTCTCTATGATGCAGCGATCGTACCGGAAACAATAGGCATGATTTAGTACTCCATAATAGAAAATGGAAAATAAGGAAGATAGTAAGAAGGGTAGAACTATCAGTGTTGTATTCAGTAGGTATTTTCTTTTTTTGTAAAACAGGGAAAAGATGATACCCAGTACCCCGATGATGAGGATGATAATACCCGGAACGTATGGGTAGATGTCAAACCACGAGGCGACAAACGCCGAAACAAATCTGCCAGCGAGTAAGAAGAGAATAGTGCCTAAGGTCGCATATAAAATCAGGACAATCTGTACCACGCTGATTTGTGGTTTAGGAGGTGTGATACATTCATGTAATTCGGGAATATCTTTTGCCTGTACCCAGTTTGGCATACCTTCACGCCACACGGGTGTTTCTCGCATGATTCCTTGTTGTTTAAGTTCATCTAACGAAAGCGGTCCGACCTGTTTGTGGGTCTTGTCCATGAAATAATAACTTATCCCCATAAATTAAGATAAAAAGAATAAACAAACGCTATCCCAAAAGTAGTAAATAAATGGATAAGTGTGCTGTTGGGGGAAGAAAAAATGAGGTGGGGCTTTGGGCGGGGCTGTCCAAAAAGTTATTTTTCAAATTCCCTCCCCCTCTTCGGGGTACTCCCCTTACTAATTTTAGATTTAATGATTTTAGATTTCCGCCACACAAAGCCGACGCTTCTAAATTTTCTACTTTCAACTTTTAGTTTTTATCTTTTAATCTTTATCTTTCTCTTGCAGAGGTAGAGTTGAAATACTCTCTGTTTTCGGAATGAATCACTAACCCCTCTTCTGTTTATAGAGAGAGTTAAAAATAGCTCTTCTGAGAAATTCTAGTTTCCCTTAATTAATCCCTCAATGCCTGAAAATATCCTTTTAATATTTCCCCGTTTATTTTTCCGGGTGTGTGAACAACGAGAATGGCCGGTTGTTGTCCCGGTTGGTAGAATTCGGATAGTGCTGATTCTAACGAGGGAGCATCTGTTGCTCGGTACACCTTGAAACGATGAACTTCGGCAAGCCGTTCTATATCCACATCGTGAGGGGTTTCAAAGAATTCTTCAACTTCTTCCAGACCGGAAGGACCTGCCAAAAAGCGGAATATGCCTCCTCCCCCGTTTTGGATAACGATGATTCGTAATGACGGGGGACAGTTTTTGATCCATAAAGCATTGGAGTCGTACAGGAAACTGTTGTCTCCCACGATCAGCGTGGTGATCCCGTCGAATGTTGAGGCGGCACCCATGGCTGTCGAGGTACAACCATCAATACCACTTGTTCCCCGGTTGGCATCGGTACGGTCTATCTGCGTGTACCGGAAGAGTTGGGCGTAACGTATCGGGGTGCTGTTGCCTAGTTGTAAACGGCTCCCGGCAGGAAGTGCGGGAATGAGCATGGAGAAGGCTTTCAGATCACACCACGGGGTACGTTTCAGGTAGTTATCGTGTATTTGTGTTGCTTTTTCTTCCCGTTGATGCCATTGGTGGGCATAACTGGACGGCAAACTGTTGGCTTTTATTTCCGCGGGTTGGAGTTGATCAAAGAATGTTCGGGTGTCCATTGGGATGTGGAGGGTCATGGACTTGTACGTGTCGGGCGGTGTCGTTCGTTCGTCAATATGCCAATGAGAATGTGGGGTATGTTCTCGGATGAAAGCCTTTATCATGCGGGAAACAATCGCTCCCCCGAACGTGATGAGTAGTTCCGGGGCGTAAGTCTCTGTCTCTTCCGGTTGAATCGTGGAGATTACCCTGTCTATCGTGGAGATCACGAGGGGAATGGATAGATTTGTTACGCTTTCCGTTAAAACCACCACATTGGGAAGGCTTGCTAGTAACTTGATGTGTTGTTGCAAAACCGGGTCGGGTTCATGGAACCCGGCGATGATCATGACCTTGGGACAAAGGAAAAATTCTTCCCGCAGGTTTTGAGAGATTTCTGCGGTTAAGGAGGGAGATTCTTTCAGAGTTTTGATCACTCGTTCTGAAGTTATGGATTCATGTTGAAAGCCGTACAGGGGTTCTCTCAGGGGCACATTGATATGCACGGGGCCTTTCCGGCCATGTTGGGATAGATTGATAGCCTCGTTTACCAGACGATTGGTATGCCAACGATCCTCGTTGCACGTGATGGCTGTCGGGAGTTGGAAGTTCTTTTTCACAAAGTTACATAATGCCCCTTGTTGTTGTATCGTTTGGCTATCGTCTTGATCTATCCATTCGGAGGGACGGTCTGCCGAGATCACGAGAAGGGGAATTCCTTGGTAATAGGCTTCCGCCACGGCAGGGGAGTAATTCAATAAGGCGGTTCCCGACGTGCAGATAAGGGCAACCGTTTGTCCGGTCTGTTGTGCTATTCCCAGCGCGAAGAAGGCGGCCGAACGTTCATCCACGATGATGTGATGTTTCAATCTTTTTTCCCGGGCAACAGACACGAGTAAAGGTGCATTCCGGGAACCGGGTGACAGAACGACTTCTTTGATCCCTTTTTGGACGAGTAAACTGATAAGAATTCGAACACTTTCAATATCAGAACGTGATTTTTCCATAATTCATTTGACGTATGAGGTTTAGTAAAGTATCGGCTTTCTGGCAAGTTTCCTGCCATTCGGTTTCCGGGTCGGAAAGAGGGGTAATGCCGCCTCCGACATACAACCGCAGGGCGTCATCGAATACTTCCATGGTACGCAGGTTGACAAACAGGTCGAATGCCCCGGAGGTTTGCAATGGTCCTAGGAATCCGGCATAATATCCCCGATCCCGTTTCTCGATCTCCGTGATGATTTGCATGGCTCTTTTTTTGGGTAAGCCGCAGACGGCCGGAGTCGGGTGAAGTTGTCCTACCAGTTCGTCAATCTGGTCGGCAGGGAGTTGTTCGTCACTTCTGAAAAAGGTGCAGAGGTGAAAGACATTCCCGGCTTGTAACGTGATAGGTCCCTCGATTTCGAGATGGCGGGTAAAGAAATGTCTTAGCGTGTCTTGGATGTAGTCGGTCACGATTTGTTGTTCCTCGATGTCCTTGTCTCCCCATTCAGGTGGATTTTTTGCTGTTGCCACGGGTTGAGTTCCTGCCAGTGACATGGTGAAGAATCCGTTTCTGTCGTATTTGAGGAAAGTTTCCGGTGAGGCACCCATCCAAGCACATTTACCCGGAATGGCGGCAAAGAACAGGAAGGCGTGGTGGTATTGTTTCATTTGCTCGAAGATCGCTGGCGATAGTCGGAGTGAATCGCAGGGTATTGTGATGGTTCTTGATAGAACGGCTTTTTTCATCCCTTCCTGTTTCAACGTGTCGATCATCGTACGCAGTTCATCCAAGTACTCGAAATGCTCGCAGTCCTGCTTGGTGAAAATACGCTCCGGGGTATTGAAAACCGTGTTTTGTAAATTCCGAATTGCTTCGCCGTCAGTCAGGTAGTCCGTGAATGAAAGATCGGCCTTGATGAAGAAGGGGAAACTCCAAGAGGAGTGATTGAAGGGCGTGATAACAAACCCTTTCTCTCCCCGATGTTTTTCGAATCCCTTGAATATTCGGGTATCGTTGGAGAGTTGAGCCCCGAAAATAACTTCACGAGAACCGGGTAAACGGTACGTGTAAAACGGGATGTTATTTCGCAGGCAGATGTTCTGCGCTTCTGCAACCGAGAGTCTGTTTTCTGTTTGTTCTATCATGGCATAACCTATTCTTACCGCAAAAATAGGCAAAATTATTCGCTGGTGATTCAATTGATACAAAATGTAAGTATTTTTGTGGGGGAAGTGGCTGCGCCACGTTGCAGGTTGCAAGTTAATAAAGTTATTTTGTTTGAATGAAATGAATAAAGATAGGAGCGGGTATAAGTTTTTGGGTGGTTGGCGAGGGCTTCGGGAGTTATTGCCGAATAATTTAGGGGCCTTCACGCAGGTATTCGTTTCCTTGAAAAGTTATAATTTCCGTCTTTATTTTGGGGGACAATGTATCTCGTTGATCGGGACGTGGATGCAACAGATTGCCATGAGTTGGCTGGTGTTCCGGTTGACCGGGTCAGTACTTTTACTGGCGACGGTTACTTTTATGGCGCAAATCCCGATTCTCGTGGCAACTCCTTACATGAGCGTTTTTGTTGACTGGTTTGATCGACGTAAGTTACTGGTGCTGACGCAATCGCTGTCTATGGTACAGGCGTTGTTGATGGCCTTGCTCACGTTGACCGGGTTGATACAGGTGTGGCATATCATGATTCTGAGTTTGTTGATCGGTTTGATCAATGCTTTGGATAATCCTACTAGACAATCTTTTTACCCGAGTTTGGTCCCGAAGGATAAGTTGAGTAACGCTATTGCGCTGAATTCTGCCGTGATTAATGGTTCTCGTTTGATCGGGCCTGCGGTGGGTGGAGTGTTGATCGGTTTGTTGGGAGAGGGCATTTGTTTCCTGTTGAATGGTATCAGCTATATTGCCGTGATTATTGCCTTGTTGATGATGCGGGCAGCGCCCAAGCAGGAGAGAACCGTGAAACAAAAGGTGTGGGAAGATATGCGGGATGGTTTCCGGTACGTGGCGGGTAATATACCGATCCGTACGCTATTGCTTTTGATGAGCGCGATCAGTTTCTTCGGGTTACCCTTGATGACGTTTATCCCGGCTTACGTGAAAACGATCCTGCACGGGGAGAGCGAGATGCTGGGGCTACTACTTTCATGTATCGGTGTCGGTTCCTTCATTGCGGCCTTGTATCTGGCAGCCCGGAAGAGTGTGCTGGGACTGGGAAAAGTGGTGATGCTTTCCGGGGCATTGCTGGGGATCGGTTTGTCGGTGATGTCGTTTGTTACGATTCCTTGGGTGGCTGCCGTGCTATGCTTGCCGGTGGGCTTTACGATTATTGCAGCCGTGGCTTCTATCAACACGCTGTTGCAGACCCTTTCCGGCGAGGATAAACGAGGCCGGGTGATGGGATATATGGCAATGTCTTTCACGGGTATGGCTCCCGTGGGCAGTATGGTGCTGGGGGCAATTGAAAAATGGATCGGTTTGCAAATGATTATCCTACTATCCGGGATTTGTTGTTTTGTCGCTGCTTTGGTTTTCGAGTATTATCGCCCCTTGGTGCGTAGATATGCCCGCCCCGTTTATATTGAAAAGGGGATTATCAAGGAGATTGCCATTGGGATAGATTCTACGGAGGAACAACGGTTCTGATTCCTATTCGTCACTTCCTTTCAATACCGGAAGACTGATGTGGTATTTTACGGCAACGACTCGGGCTAAAATGACACTTCCGGCCGTGATGATCTGGGTCGTGATATGTCCCACGGCAAAGAAGTCACTGGCGAAGTAAATTAATCCCCCTAGAATACAGGCGATAGCGTATATGTCCTTACGGAAGATAAGAGGTACTTCGTTGATAAATATATCTCGAATGACTCCCCCGACAGCCCCGGTTGTCATACCCATGATAATGGCAACCCACATCGGGAATCCAGCAACCAAGCTCTTCTCGATGCCTACCACTGTAAACAGTCCCAATCCAATAGCATCGAAGATAAAAAACGTGTTATTCAATCGGATGACATATTTCCCGAACATAATCACGAATAATAAGGCCAGCCCTGTAACAATCAGATAGGAAGGTTGGTGCATCCAAAAAGGAGTTAACCCCAGCATCAAATCTCGTGTTGTTCCGCCCCCGATGGCTGTTGCAGCTCCGACCACGTATGCCCCGAACCAGTCGAATCGCTTGGCTGATGCCAAACGTATTCCACTGATAGCGAATGCGAATGTACCGATGTAATCAATGATTGTAGTAAAATCAATATTCATATTCCTGTTATTTTTTGAGCCTGCAAAGCTAATAATAAAGGAATATCATTCGCCACGTATTTTGATGTTTTACAGCATGATAATAGGGTTTATAAACCTATTTTATACCCACTCTTCGCTTTTCACTTCCCCTTCCACGGAAAGTACGATCTTTTTGATCGGGATGTTACGGGAGGCCATTTCTCTCGCTTTTAAAGCCATTTGCAGGAGGCCACCGCAACAAGGAACTTCCATGATGAGAACCGTGAGCGTGTCGATCCGGGCATCGTCAATCATGCTACGAAGTTTGTCCACGTAAGAATCGGTATTATGATCCAGTTTCGGGCAGGCAATTGCCAAAATCTTACCTTTCAGGAAGCGTTCATGAAAATTCCCGGAGGCAAAGGCTGAACAGTCGGAGGCCAGTAGCACGTTTGCCCTTTGGAAATACCCGGCTTGCGGGTTTAATAGGTGTAACTGCACAGGCCATTGTCGGAGTTCGGAGCCACCGGAACATGGGGTTACAGCGAGTTTCATGACAGGTTTTAATTCTCTTGCCATGGAACCGGGACATCCACATCCCAGTTTCGGTGTGGGGTGTAATTCTTGCAGGTTTATGGGGATGTTATGGCGTTTCAGATAGTCCAGTCCCTGTTTTACCAGCTCTTTTTCACCGTGTTCTTTCAGGTGACGTAAATGAGCTAGAATCACGTGTTCTCCTTTGGACACTATACGCTCCATAACAGCTTCTTCACTATATGGTTCCGCTTCCCGCTCTTCTAATTCGATGGCACCGACGGGACATTCTCCGATACAAGCACCCAGTCCGTCGCAGTACAAATCACTTATCATGACGGCTTTCCCGTCGATTAATTGTAAAGCCCCTTCGTGGCAACCTTTCACGCATAGCCCGCAGCCGTTACATTTTTCCTCGTCTATTTTTATAATTGTCCGTTTCATAATCAGTCGTTTTTGGTTCTAGGGCAAAGATACACGTGAAAACAGTGGAGTTTTGTAATGAATATTACAATCGGAACTCAAAAAACAAGAATAATTGTTTATGAATTTTAACTTGGGAATATGGTGTGTAATACTAGGGCAATGTAACTTTTTTTCTAAGGTTAAACTATCTCTCAACCGTTTCAATGGACTTACCGTTCCGTTTCGCCCTCGCCATGTGATAGCGGGATAACGGTTTTGAAAGTGATTTAAAACGCCCGAGAGATAGTTTAATCTTGGTATCAAGGCTATATAACTATTTGAATGCTTTTTTCAAGCGTTCCAGTCCTTCTTTTACCGTTTCGAGCGGGCAACCGATGTTCATGCGGAAAAAGCCTTCTCCCTCGGGGCCGAAATCCGTACCGCTATTTAAGCCGAGTTTCGCCTCGTGGAGTAGTTTTTCCTGAATTTGCTCGTGGGATAACCCTGTCGCCCGGAAATCAAGCCAGAGTAAGAAAGAGCCTTCCGGCGGTATCATTTTTACCGAGGGTAACTCTTCCCGGAGAAATTGATCGGTAAACAGGATGTTCTTTTCGAGGTAACGAACCATTTCGTCCAACCAGGCATCCCCGTGCTTGTAGGCAGCCTCTAGAGTGACGTGTCCGAAGATATTACCCAAATCCAAGTGCAGACATAAAAGTTCTTTCTCGAAGGGGCGACGTAATTCCGGGTTCGAGATCACGACAACGGAATTCATCATCCCGGCGATATTGAATGTTTTACTCGGAGCCATCATGGTCACGGTGATCGCGGCAATCTCCGGTGACAGGGAGGCCATTACCACGTGCTTGTGTCCGAAGAGGGCAAGGTCGGAATGGATTTCGTCAGAGAGGATTGTAACCCCGTATTGCAGGCATAACGCTCCGATTCGAGTAAGTTCTTCCTTGGTCCATACTCTTCCCACTGGGTTGTGAGAATTGCTTATTATCAGTAATTTTACTCCGTTTTTCAGTTTCTTTTCAACATCTTCCCAGTTAATCTGGTAATGTCCGTTTTCTACATTCAAGGTACTGCATACGAGTTCCCGGTTGTTATCTTTCACCACGGCGTAGAATGGAGGATAGACAGGAGTAAAAATCATGACCTTATCATGTTCTTCCGTGTAAACTCGAACCCCTAATGCTAGGGCCGTGACGATACCGGGACTACTTAACAGCCAGCGGGTATCTACTTGCCAACCGTGGCGACGTGCCACCCAGTCAGCGAATGCTTGTTTGGCTTTATCACTTCGGAACGTGTACCCGAAAACTCCTTTTTCACAACATTCACGAGCGGCATCGAGAATTTCGGGGGCTACCTGAAAATCCATATCTGCTACCCACATGGGCAGAATATCCGTGCTACCAAACACATTTACAAGATTGTCGTACTTCACGCAACTGGTGTTCCGACGGTCTATTATCTGATCAAAATTGTACATACTTTTTTTATTTAATCGAGTAGCAAGTTATAAAACTCTTTTAAATATTTATACGGGAAATGTCGAAACATTTATTTCATATTTTGGTAATCGTTTCTTAACAATACAATTCTTCCTTTGTATAAGTAATTTGGGAATGAATATATGCCTAAGAAACAGCAACATTACAAAACAATCGTTCTTTCGGACATTCACCTCGGTTCTAAATGGTCGAAGACGAAAGAGGTTACCCGTTTTTTAAAACAACACTCTTGCGATACCCTTATCTTATGTGGTGATATTATCGACGGGTGGTCGCTTATGCGAGGGAAAAACAGTAAATGGCGGCGGCGCCACACGAATTTTATCAAGGTGTTACTGGACATCTCTCATGATACGAGGATTATTTACGTGCGGGGAAATCATGATGATTTCTTGGATCGAGTGATCCCCTTGACCTTCTCGAATATTTCAGTGGTGAAGGATTACATCTACACGAGTGGGGATAAACGTTATTACGTGCTGCATGGGGACGTGTTTGATAAAGTGACTTCCTCTATGAGTTGGTTGGCGAAAGTCGGGGATGTGGGATATTCTTTTTTGTTGTGGGCGAACAAGATTTACAATCGCCGTCGATTGAAGAAAGGTTTGCCCTATTATTCGATTGCCCGGGAAATCAAGTTGAAAGTGAAAGCTTCGGTTTCATATATCAGTGATTTCGAAAAACACATCGTGGATATTGCCGGGAAGAAAGGTTGTCAAGGGGTGATTTGCGGGCATATCCACTATCCGGAGAAGAAGATGATCGGGAACGTGCTTTACTTGAATTCGGGAGACTGGATGGAATCTCTCTCTGCCTTGACCGAGGATTACGATGGAAACTGGAACGTATATATCGAAGAAAAGGCTTTGACGGAGGTACGAGATTCGGAATCTGAAACTGTATTACACACGGGATTAGCGGTATGAAGTATTTATTTATCGTTCAAGGAGAGGGAAGGGGCCATCTGACACAGGCCATTTCGCTCTCGCAAATGCTACGTCGTCATGGTCATGAGGTCGTGGAAGTGCTGGTTGGGAAAAGCAGTAACCGGGAGATTCCCGCTTTCTTTTTGGAGAAAATTGGGGCAAAGGTAAAGACTTTTACCAGTCCGAGTTTTTGTTATGGGAAAGATCACAAGAAGGTGAAACTGACAAAAAGTATATTACTTAATATCACGGTGAAGAAATTGCGGGAATATAGTAAAAGCGTGAATCTGATCCATCGTCACATTCAAAAGACGGAGCCGGATGTGGTAATTAACTTTTACGAGATTTTGGCCGGGCTGATGAACCTGCGTTTCCGGGAACATGTTCCTTTTGTCTGTATCGCTCACCAGTTTCTGATGAAACATCCTGACTTCCAATACGGGAACGGGACCGGAAGAGAAGAAATGTTATTGCGTCTGAATAACACGTTGTGTAGTATCGGGGCGACGAAAACATTGGCTCTTTCATTCTATCCCTTAAAGGATTTTTACCGGGAGAGAATGGCCGTCGTACCGCCACTTTTACGGGAAGAGGTGTTACAAGCTGACCCGCGGGATAAGGGATATATTTTAGGGTATATGCTGAATCCCGGGTATGCCGATGAGGTAAAAGAGTGGCATAAATCCCATCCCGATCAGGAGGCTCACTTCTTTTGGGACAAGAAAACTGCTCCTCCGGTTTTTCGGGTAAACGATCGTTTAACTTTCCACCGGATTAATGATGTCAAGTTTCTAGAATACATGCAAGGCTGTTCGGGGTATGTCACGACCGCTGGGTTTGAATCCGTCTGCGAGGCGATGTATCTGGGAAAGCCGGTCATGATGATTCCTACCCACGTGGAACAGGAAATCAATGCTGCCGATGCAGTTGGAGCCGGGGCGGGAATCGAGAGTACGACTTTCGATGTTTCCCGCCTCGTGGAATATATTCCGAGCCATAATGCAGATTCAGGGGCTTTTCGAGCTTGGGTACAATCTGCAGAAGAGTTGTTTATTCGGCATTTGACGACGCTGGTGTAAGAAGTTTGCAGGGAGAAAGATATTATTCTCTTGTTCTTCCCTGCAAATGTTCTCGTTGTCATCCGGTTAAAAGCTATTTTTTTATTTGTTGCTTTTTCAATAGTTTGGCTATTTTTTCTTGTAGAATATTACCTTGAAGATTTTTGGCGACGATCACGTTGTCTTCATCTAACAAGAGAGAATAAGGAAGTTTTTTAACGAAAAACAAACGAGCAATTTCTGATTGCTGACCTTTCAAGTCTGAGCCATTTTCCCATATCATGCCATCTTCACCGACAGCTTTTAGCCATTCCATTTTATTGTGATCTAATGAAATGCTGATTATTTCCAAACCTTTTGTATGATATGTTTGATATATTTTTAACAGGTTTATATTTTCTTGACGGCAAGGAATACTCCATGATACCCAGAAATGAATTAATTTAACTTTTCCTTTCACGTCTTTGAGAACGAGTGCATCTTCATTTGCCTTTTTGATCGTGAAATCAGAGGCCACATTCCCTTCCGTGAGTTTTTCTTGTCGGGCAATAAGATTTGCTATTGCTTGTCCGGGAACTGTTATTTGGCATTCTTTCCTAATAAAAAGTGTATCTACTTTTCAGTGTTTCTAGTTCCATTTGTTGCATACTGGAAAATATTACGTAGGCAACAACATAGGTATCGGCATTTTTTTTTGTAATAATTCTTTTTCTTTTGCCTGAGTATTTTCTAAAAATTGATTGAATTGATGAATTAATGTTTGTATCTTAGAATCATTTCTTTCCTGTTTTGCAAATTGAAGTTTTGTTTGTGTTTTTGCTTGTTGTTGTATGATTTCTGTATTGATTTTGCAAAACTGATTATAAATTTCTTGTTGGGAGCCTCCTTGTATTATTACTCCTGAGTCTCCTGCAAATATGGTGAAATTTACATTTTCAAGAATGAGGGGGATGATTCCTTGTTGATCGGTTGTTGTGATGTACGCTCCGGTAGGTTTGTTGGTCGTACCGGAGAATTCGAATGCCTCGTTTATTATCGGGGTTATTCCTAATGTGTCTGTTCTCCCGTTTTCTTCACTTATCAACAAAAGGGTGCCGTCAGGTATGCCCTCGATTTTCCACTTATTTTGTAGTTTTCTTGGGACTTGGCGGTAATAGAATTCCCGATTACCAATAAAATTAGTAATATAAGTTTCATTGTTTTTGTATTTTATAAGATTTCTTTTTAATGATGGAAAAGGAAAACCCGGAAAACCCGGATTATCCTTTTCTAATGAAAGTAGTGCGTGATTTTTATGTTATAAATTAGAATACCACGATCTCAGCCAAAGAGACCGAGAAATTTTGTCCGTAAACTTGGTCATTAACCGTGAATTTAAAATATCGAACATCGGGGGAATTGGGGAAATAAAGAATTGTTGTTTCTCCATTCGTTGCCCCGATCGTGTTTTCTTCCACGTATGTAGCTTCTTTCCAAGAAATCTTGTTTGTTGATATTTTAACTTTTATCATCCCTGGCATTAAGCTAGCACTTTGTGAATCATCCTTGTCAAAAGTTTTTTGTACTATTTTAATACCTTTTACGGTTTTGATTTGCTTCATGTCTACCGTGATTTCGTAAGTACGAGCTAAAGTTGAAATTAGCTCTGGTTGCCACCAATTGTCGAGTCGTCCGTCAAATAGATTTTGAAGGTTTGAATTGTAAGGATATTTGTCTTCTTCCGAACAAGTATATTCCCAAGTGCTGGCATCCAAGCTCGTTAAGTTTGGTTGCTGGGGATTACCTTTTTTCGTGACATAAGATTTTAAATTTTCATCCGGAATATAATGTTTGTTATAACGATCAACGGTTACCCCGCAGATGGAGTTTGCTACATCCAAAACGAAAAGACTGCGTTCTAGATCATATAATTCAGATTGAGGAACCTGATCAGCCATGTCTGCCTGTAAATAACGATTTTTTCCCAAAATTAATTTCTCCAAGTTCGGAAGATTTAGTATGTCTTCAAAAGATGTGATAGAGTAATCATATTCAAATTCTTCTAAAGATGTAATAAATTCTTCTGATACATCATCTTGGCCATATCTTGCTTTAAGCCAATGTTTGAATTCACTGGTATATAATTTGTCTCTGGAAAGCGGATAGGGGTCAAAAACAATTAAGTCCTCACATCCTTCTACCCGACCTTCTCGGTTTAGAGTTATCGGTTTTTCAGGGTCAATCTCGTCTGGTAACAAATAATATTTTTGTTGTATCAGTTCAGGTGTTAATTCTAATGTTTTTGGGGTTTCCCCGTCAGTGGTGTAATAATTTAACCGGGCGGAAGAAACGTTCTCTTGCCAACTTGAAAAGAAAAGTACTAAATGTTTCTTTACGAAGTAGTGTTTAGAAATCAATCGTGTAAAAGATATGATTGTTTCATGAGTAGGAGTATAAGGACGTCCGAAAATGGGAGTTGACAGGGATTCATTGCCGTCCTTGTCAACGGCGCATACAGTTACCTCATAATTTCCATCTTCCAGATTGGAAATACTGTATTCTACTGTATTTGGAGCTAAAAGAATGGAATCTTTTTGGTCATCTACTTGCCAGCAAACTTTGATCTTATCAACAACTGGATCTACATTGTTTACCCATTTCACGATTAATCTTTTCCATCCAGGAGCAACTGAAACATCAGTACATTTCCCAATATAACGAATGGTTCCATCACCCGCATAATCACTATACGTGTCCTCTAAACTTTCGCAACCCATGATTAGAATGAGAGAGAGAAGTACCCATAAATATTTTTTTATTGTCATAACTTAGTCTTTTTTTGTATAAACCTCAAATTCATGAAATGTTACAAATTCGTTCATATTAATCGAGCCCCAACCTCCAATTTGTCCAAATGTATCGTTTATCACAACCTTTATAAAACGATAGGCATTTCCGGTTGCAACAAATGGAATAGAAATGTACTGGGGTTGGGCTGCTTTGATTTCCTGCAAAGTATGAAGTTCATCTCTAGAGTTTATCAGTGGACTCTTGGAGCACCAACGAAGATTGTTGTCAAGTTCTCTGCTCTGTTCGAAATGTCCAAGTTTTTCCCATGAACTTTCATCTGTTTTATCATTCGATGCGTAAATAGTAACATTACAAGGAATTTTTGTAAAATTTTGTCCTCCCCACACGTAACCATATTTACCCGAACTTCCAGATGGAAAACTTTTCTTGGTGTATAACATACTGTATAAACGAACTTCCGATATTAGTTTCTCTTCTCGAAGATCAATAATGAATAAGGGCTTTCCGAAACAGTCCGGTCCGGCTAAATACGTTCCATAAGTGTCACGATCTGTTCCAAAAGATGTTTCTCCTTTTGTGTCCCCGTCGAATAAATATGATTTACTCAATTTCGCTTCCGGATCTTCTATAGATAGTTCTTCCGGGTCTAAAAAGTCAAATTTTGAAGGGGTTAATAAAGCGGTACTGTAGGCTTCAATATTTTCCCAAACTTGTTGTTTTACCATATACCCTCTAAAATCTTCGGTACGGACTATAATTGTGTTTTGGGGAGCGGGTTCTTTAAGGGGGAAAGCAAGTGTATCTGCTCCGGATGTGATTTGAAAACTTTTTACCAGTAATGTATCCGGCTCTTGTGTTTTGGGATCTTTACCGATATAAAATACGTGAGCCATCCCGTTTGCATTTTGAGGAACATCATAGGTAAGTAGGAAACCATCCCAACTGGGTCTTATCTCTAATTGTTCAAAAAAAGCAACAGGACCAGAATCCTTCGTGTCAAATGAGACCTCTAGCGGAACTGATTCTACATTATTCCGGTCACAAAGAGTGATAAATGCCGTTACATTTTGTTTAGCCTCATTGAATCCGACCAAGAGCAAGGAATCACAGGCATAACTGCCTGTTCGTAGTATTTCTTTACCAAACGCATCTTGATACCGAATCCTGATGGATAGAATGTTCGGATCTGCGGGTAAGCGATAATGCATAATAGCTCCCCCCGCTGTAGGTTGAAAAGATATGTTTTCTTGTGATATGGATATATCAAAACCAACGTCCTTATCTTCTTGACAGCCGTAAAATATGCTTAATGTCAGTAGTATATAAATTAATTTTCTCATAATTTTATATTTATGTATTAGACTGTTTATTACCAACCAGGATTTTGAACACAGCCGGAAACCATAACTTCTTCACTACGAATGGGGAAAAGGTAATCTCTGGGGGCAACAAATTCCCGTTTAGACCATACAGCTATAGGTCCATCAAAGTTGTTATAAAATTGATTGGCTGTTTCTCCTAAAATATTCCATCCGTAAAGATCTGTATTTAATTCTTCGGCAGCAGTCAACCAACGGCGTAAATTCCAAAAACGGCGTCCTTCGAATGCAAATTCGACATTCCATTCTTGGCGAATGATTTCTCGCATACCCGCTTTCGTTTTTATTTTATCTGGGGTTTTTGAATAATTTATCCATGCGGATTCTACATCTAGAATCCCTGCACGTTCTCGTACTTCATTCAGAGGATTATACACGTGTTCTGCATCGGGTGTTTCTAAATATTCGTTCCAAGCTTCTGCTTTCATCAGGTATAATTCTGCCAAACGGAAAATGATGGCACCTTCTTCACGATTGTTTACTGCAGAAGTGTAGTCTCTAGTTGAAACGTTGGAATAACTTCCTTTTTTCAGCCAATAGCCACTTAAGTTTTGTGGGTATGAATTATTGATGATCGAGATATGTGTTCCGAATTGTTCTCCTCGATAGGCTTGTACGATGAGGTTTTGAGAGGCCTCTTTACCTCTTTGCCAGTAGCATCGATCGGCAGCAATGCTTGCATAGAATCGGGGTTCCCTGCGAAGATGTAGATTTAAAACATCCGAGTTTAAAGGAATAACATCTCTATATAGGGGACTACTTTCTTTTCCCATTTGGTAACGAGAAGCATAATCCCATTCTTTGTCGGCATCGATTGGTAACCCGTGTTCCGTGTAATACATTTCGACCATTTTTATACTTGGAGCAATACAACCTTTTAGTGATGGGTTGTAATTAGAGTAATCTGTACTTTTGAAATAAGGTAACGTCCAAGAATACCAGAAATGTAAGCTGTGATATTGTGGGCGAATCATGTATATAGCCTCGTCGTTAGCGTAGCCAGATGCCAATACTGAGTTTTCAATATCCATCATGGTATTGAGTAATTTTGTATTTTTAGATATATCCCCTGAAACAAGTTGCTTCCCTCCATCTAAACAAAGTTGAATCGCTTTGTCTGTGGCTTCTGCTGCACGTTTCCATTTTTCGTGGTCATACGTTGTATTAAATAGCTGTTCTCCCTTTTTATTTTTGAAATTGGTATATGTGGGATTTCCGTTAAAAAGAGGAGACGCTGCATATAATAAAACTTGTGCTTTTAATGTTGCGGCAGATTCTAAGTTGTGATATGTCCAACGGGATTGATCTTTTTGCCTGAAAGCAGGTAGTACCTCCATTGCCTCATCTAATAATTTGACAATGGCGTTAATGCAAGTATCAATAGGAGCCCGTGGTTGTTGCATCATTTCGATTTCTGAATTGACTGCAATGTTTTCAGGAACTAGCACAATTGGCCCGTACCGACGCATAAGTTCAAAATATATCTGAGCTTTTAGGGCTTTTAATTCGGCGACCCATAATGCTTTTTCATCATCAGGCATATTAAATACTCCATCAATTTCTTCAAAAAAGATATTACAATAACGAATTATAGCGTAAAATTCATCTTTTTTCCAAATATTGGCATATGGATCTTGAACCATTTGAAGACCATCGCCAATGAATAAACCGTACCATTGCCATAAGTTTTGGGTTGTATATAATTGTCTGGTATATTCTCCGGCAACCACCTCATCTGCCCCGGTGAAAGCAGGATTCACGATGACGGAAGAGATATGGTTTGCCATCATAACGTAACAAGTTTTTAGCCAAAGTTCAGCTTGTTCCCGTTTTTCAAAAATTGTCTCTATTGTTTCAATATCATTTTTAGGTACAATATCTAGATAGCTGTCACAACTTGAAAAGAATATTGATAAGGCAATCGTACTATATATAATAAAATGCTTCATAATAGTAATTTATTAGAATTAGAAACTGAAATTTAGACCGATAGTATACGTTTTCTGTATGGGATAATTAAAACCGTCTTCTCCTAATTCTACATCCCATATTTTGAAGTTGGTGATTATAAAAGGATTATTTGCCCTAACAAAAAGTTTGATATTTTGTAGTTTCCATCTGTCCATTAGTTTTCTTGGCATGTTGTAAGCCAATTCCAATGACGTGCAACGCAAAAAACTACACTCCCGCATAAAATAAGTACTTTTACGAATTTCTGCGTTATCTTCATTATACCAATCTTCTTGTGGATTGTGTTGTATTAAATTGTAAGTTGATAATCGTGGCCAAAATGGTTTGTTAGACATGTTATCTTCTGACCAGTGGTCATCATAAATAGCTTTTAACATGGCATGATCCTCGTAAAAAGGGGACATTTTTTCCGGGTTCATAAAAAATCCGCGTTTCCCAGAACCTTGGAATGCAAAACTGAATTCAACATTTTTGTAGTTTATAAATCCCTGAAAACCATATGTTAGTCGTGGCGTTTCGGGAAATCCGATATAAGTGGCATCTTGCACGTCAATTATTCCATCCCCGTTTAAATCACGATAACGAATATCTCCAGGCATGACATCTCCTCCTTGAACGGGTGAATTGTCTATTTCTGCCTGATCACGGAAAAGTCCTTCTGCGATGTATCCTATTTGTTGAGAGATCTCATGACCTACCTTGCGTTGCCATGCCGGTTTATCCGTGGCTTCTTCAATTTTCAGATATTTTGACTCGGAATAAGTGGCTGTGGCATTTAAGATGACCCACAGGTCACTTGTGAATGCGTGTTGAATCTTGCCTGAAAAGTCTAATCCGCGGGTTCGGGCTTTACCAATGTTATCTAAGGGTGCAAGCTCCACTCCCATGGAGGAGGGAATGGTTGTACGATTTGCTATGATGTTGTGGCGAACTTCTTGAAAGGCATCCAGCGTGAATTCAACAATTCCTTTGAATAATTTACCTTCTAATCCTAGATTTACTTGTTCTGCGATTTCCCATTTTATATTTTCGTTGGCATAAGAAGACACTCGGAAACGATACATATCTTGTCCATAAGGCATGGGATCGCGATATTGGAGCGCATCATATTTTTCGATTAATGGCAGAAAGACGAAACGGGGGCTTGAAATGATCCCGTCATTTCCGACTTTTCCATATGAAGCTCTAAATTTTAAAAAGGAAAGCCATTCTGAAGCGGATTGCATAAATGGTTCACTTGATATAACCCAAGCAATCCCTCCTGCAGGGAAAAAGCCCATCCGATTTTTATCCGCAAAACGTTCGGAACCATTATATCCGAAACTTCCTTCGATAAAGTAACGATCTTTGAAGCCATAACTTCCACGCATAGAGAAAGTCATGTTGCGTCGAGGCATTCCGTCCAAGACAGATTGAATAGGCGTGTAAGTCCGCTCTTGCATTTGAAAGACCCCTGTTAATGAAGTTTGGTGATCCCCCCAAGCCGCCGAATGTAATGCCCGGCCTTCGTAGGTTACTTGTGTGTTCGTTGTAGAACTGTTGGAAGCAACATCTAACGTTCTACGAGCTGATACCGGGTTAATGGCATGTAGTATGTGCTTACCTGTTTCAAAATTGTAGTCTTCGAGGGAATATATAAAAGGTTCTGTTGCGAAGCCTGTTGTGTAGTAACCGGATTGAACGATAGACACGCTAGCTCGGAATTCAAGTCCTTTAATTAGAGAGGAGAGATTGTGAATATATTCTGCTTTGTTTGTCGTGGAATACCGGGTACGTTTCATGTAACCTTTTTGGATTTCCTTGTATGGATTTGTTGTGTATTGATCTACTGCACCAAAACGAAGATGGGGCCAATTATATGTATCATCTCCCGGATAGGTTGGGGCGAAGTCTACCGGGGAGGCATTAAAAGCCAATTGGTAAGCTTGTGTTACGTCATATAATGGTCCGTTATATTTATCTAGTGTCGTGGATGAGTTTATTAATAATTTTATGCCTGCTTTTAAGTCAATATTCAGGTTTGCTCGAAAAGAGGTTTGGTTGTTTATAATGTTACAATCGTAATCGTTTAATTTATCTGTTTTTAGCATTCCTTGATCTCGATTGTAGTTTATAGATGCATAATATTGTATGACCTTGGAGCCTCCCCTGATACTGATTCCTGCATGATGATTTACGTTAAAACGTTTGAACAAGATATTGTACCAATCATTTTTGGGATACAACCAAGAGGGATATTTTCCTGAAATTGTTCTGTTGATTGTTTCTTCACTGTATTTAGGTGTCGAAGCTTGTGAACGTCCCATCAATGCTTGATTATACATTCGCATATAAGTGACAGGGTCTACCACGTCAATTTCTTTGGTTGGCATAGAGAATATGGATTCATAACGCAAAGATGCATACACGCTGCCCTCTTCTCCTTTTTTTGTGGTAATCATGATTACCCCATTGGCTCCTCGGGCTCCGTACATCGCTGTTGCAGAGGCATCTTTTAATACAGAGAAGGTTTCAATATCTTCAGGAGCTATTCTGGCCAATTCTAATTTTGACGATTCTACCCCGTCAATTAAGATTAACGGATCAATGTTCGCTCCTGTTTGGAAAGAAGTGATACCGCGAATATAAAATTTTGTATTCATTTCCTCTTCTGTTAGTGCTCCCGGAAGTCCTCCTGTTTGCCAACCGACAATACCCGGAACGCGTCCTGCCAAGCTGGTTGTCAGGTCACTGCTAGAGGATTTTAAATCCATGGGGCGTACCGTGGAAATTGCAGATACAACGCTTTCTTTTTTTTGTGTACCGAAAGCTACTACCTGTACCTCTTCAATATTCTCTGCCGTGGGATTTAAAGTAATATTGATTTTCGTTTTGCCTTTTACCGCAACAACCTCTGTTTTGTAACCGATGAAGGAGACTTGTAGCACGTCATCCGGTCTCACTGGGAGCGAATACTTTCCATCACTGTCTGAAGCTACCCCTTGGGTTGTTCCATGGATAATGATTGTTGCCCCAGGGATCGGATTTCCATCTTCATCCGTGATCTTACCAGTGATGTTGATTAATTGGATCGTCTTTTTTTCTCGGATGGAGATCAAGTTTTGTGAGATTGCGTATTCTAATCCTAATTTAGGAAGAATTTCATCTAGGAATTCCTTTACTTCTTTGTCCTTTACCTGTACGGTAAGTTTTCCTTTGGATTTAGCCATTTCACTGTTGTAGAAAAAATCATAGTCGGTCTGCTTCTTTAATTCTTCAATAATTTGATTCAATGTTTTATCTTTCATATTCAATGTAACCTTTGTCTTGCGTTGTGTCTGTGCATTTGTTGGTTGTATGAAGCACAATCCTAACACTAAGATTACGAGAAAGTTTTTGAAGATTAACATCTTTTGCCATGAATTACAACACCTTGGCAATGCATAGTCTCGTTTTTTTTTCATAGATTTGTAAATTAATTATTAAACATCTATACTTTCGGAGTCCTTGCAAGAATCGAAAGTATTGAGAATAGGAACAGGCTGAGGATTAATTTGTGTCTTCAGCCTGTTATATTTTTATTTCTGTTGTATTATAATCTTGTCTTCTGTAATGATGAAATTAACATCTCTAGTATACTCCAACATTTCGAATAAAGGACGAAGGTCCTCGTAACGTTTTAGGCGTCCGCTGAACTTTATTTTTTTGATTGCCGGGTCAGCGAACTCGATGTTGAGATTGTACCACCGGGTAAAAATTTGCATCAATTCTTCTAATGGCATGTCTTCGAAATCATAATAACCATCCTTCCAGGAAATGAATTGTTGTACATTTACTGGGAAATAGTTCGATTCTCGTGTGGTTTTATTGTAAGCTACTTGTGTACCGGGAGTCATGATAATATTTTTATTACCGCAATGGGTCTCCACTCGTCCTTTTACCAAAGTCGTCTTTACCCACGTTCCTTCGGCATAGGCATTTACGTTAAAAGAAGTTCCCAAAACCCGTACAGTAACATCTAATGCGTGAACGACAAAGGGGTGAAGTGAATCGGATTTAACTTCAAAATAGGCTTCTCCGGTTAAAAATACCTCTCTTTTGTCCCCAACAAACTGGTCCGGATAACGCAATGTGCTACCGGCGTTGAGGTATATCTTCGACCCGTCTGCAAGGATTAGATTATATTCTGCTCCATATGGGATGCTAATGGTGTAATATTCAGGTTCTCTCGTTTTGGTTGTGTTGGATTCAACAATCAGTGTTTGTTTGTCCGTACGCATTTCTCGGTTGCTGTCAGAAACGATGATGGTTCCTTTCTCTTGACTGAGCAATCGTTTATTGCCATCGGGTAAGATCAATTCTGCTGTAGGTCTTTTAAGTGACAAGCCGGAGATATATGTTTGGTTGATGGATTGTGTTTTTGTGTGGGTATTCTTCGGGCTAAGAAGGAAGAAAAAACCGATTAACAGGATAATTCCTGCCGCACAGGATGACCAAAATATCAACTGGCCTTTTCTTCTACTTTGTCGTACTTGCTGTTGTGCTTTGGTAAAAGCGAGTTCTTGCGCTTGATGTTTAGCTAATACATTTTTTTGTTTTTCTAGCTTTTGAACAAGCTTTGCTACTTTTTCATTATGGACGGATAAATTCTTCCATGTCTCGAATTCCTGTCTCTCCTCTTCGGTCAACGGTTCTTTGTTTAGATAGGCAGCTAGGATTTCATCAATGTCTTTTTTCATATCTCTCCATTCTTTTTTCTATATATTGTCAAAATGGGAAAAAAGGGTGATAAGAAATTAATCTTTTTCTGTTAAAAAAAGTAAAAGTGAAAAGAACAATTCTTCCTGCAGGTTTTCTCGTAAAAATTTGAGTGCTGTTTTCATTTGAGTCTTCACGGTGTTAATGCTTGTACCTAATTCATCGGCTATTTCTTGGTAGGTTTTATCATTCAGACAGGCCATGAGGAAGACCTTCCGGCATTTTTCGGGAAGTTTGTCTATTGTTTGATATAGTAATTCGGTTTCCTTGGTAGATTCATCCGTGGTGTCATAATGGGTCGTTTCGCTTTCTTGAGAGAACGAAACTTGCATATTGTGTCTTTTCTTGTATTCCCGAAGGAAGAGAAAGGCTTGATTCTTAACCATTTTGAAAATGAATCGATCCAGATCGCCCGAGAATGAATGGAGCCGCTTGCTATTCCACAGGTTGACAAAACAATCCTGTACAATATCTTCGGCTGCTTCCAAGTCATCCAATATGTGATAACAGTACAATAATAGATTATCATAGTACCGATCAAAAAGAAGGCGGAATGCGCCGCTTTCGTCTTTTTTGAGTAAATCTAATATGGATTCTGACGGATTCATACACGCATTTTTGCACTTACAAATATAATGAACTCCAAGATAGATGCAAATTTTGAAGGAAATTATTGTTCGCCGTATGGTCAAAAAGAAAGGGAGCCTTATGGACTCCCTTCCCTTGCCTGATAGCATTTCATTATTTCTTAGCCAAGTCAATCAAAATTTCGAGAACTTGGATTGCACTCTTGGATACTTTGGTACCGGGACCGAATACGGCGATAGCACCCGCATCGAACAAGAATTGGTAGTCTTGGTGAGGAATAACACCACCCACGTAAACGAGGATGTCTTCACGTCCCAATTTCTTCAATTCCGCGATAACGGCAGGTACAAGCGTTTTATGACCGGCTGCTAGAGAAGATACTCCGACAACATGAACGTCGTTTTCAACGGCTTGTTTAGCGGTTTCTTCCGGGGTTTGGAACAACGGTCCCATATCCACGTCGAAACCGCAGTCCGCATAGCCGGTTGCTACCACCTTGGCGCCACGATCGTGACCGTCCTGTCCCATTTTAGCTACCATGATACGAGGCTGACGTCCCTCTTTCTTTGCAAACTTCTCAGCCAACTCACAAGCTCTGTGGAAGTCGCTGTCATTTTTACTTTCTGATGAATACACGCCTGAAATAGTTCTAATTACTGCTTTATAACGTCCTACAACTTTTTCGCAAGCATACGAGATTTCGCCCAATGTGGCACGAACACGTGCTGCTTCCACTGCCAGTTCAAGCAAATTCCCCTCTTTGGTTTCCACACATTTGGTGATAGCATCGAGCGCTTTCTGAACAGCAGCCTCATCGCGCCCTTCCTTCAAGATCTTCAGGTTCTGAATCTGCTCCTGGCGAACAGCCGTATTATCAATCTCAAGAATATCAATAGGAGCTTCTTTCTCCAAACGATACTTGTTCACACCTACGATGGTTTGTGAACCACTGTCGATACGAGCCTGCGTACGTGCGGCAGCTTCTTCGATACGCATCTTCGGAATACCGGTTTCGATAGCTTTCGCCATACCGCCCAGCTTTTCCACTTCTTGGATCAGCTCCCAAGCCTTATGCGCAAGTTCATTGGTCAGTGACTCCACATAGTAGGAACCGCCCCATGGGTCAACGTTCTTGCAGATGTAAGTTTCTTCCTGAATATAAATCTGTGTGTTACGCGCGATACGTGCAGAGAAATCGGTGGGCAGTGCAATAGCCTCATCCAAAGCATTGGTATGCAAGGACTGAGTATGCCCTAAAGCGGCAGCCATAGCCTCGATGCAGGTACGACCGACATTGTTGAACGGGTCTTGCTCGGTCAGTGACCAACCGGAAGTCTGGGAGTGTGTACGCAATGCCAGTGATTTCGGGTTCTTCGGATTGAACTGTTTCACAATCTTGGCCCATAACATACGTGCGGCACGCATCTTGGCTATTTCCATAAAGTGATTGGTTCCGATAGCCCAGAAGAACGACAGGCGCGGTGCGAACGCATCGATGTCGATACCGGCAGCAACACCTGCACGAAGATATTCCAGACCGTCGGCCAACGTATAAGCCAACTCGATATCCGCCGTAGCACCTGCCTCCTGCATGTGATAACCGGAGATAGAGATAGAATTGAACTTAGGCATCTTCTGAGATGTATATTCAAAAATATCGGAAATGATCTTCATAGAGAATGCAGGCGGATAGATATAAGTGTTACGCACCATGAATTCTTTCAGAATATCATTCTGGATAGTACCCGCCATTTCTTCCAACTTAGCGCCTTGTTCCAGCCCGGCATTGATATAGAATGCCATAATCGGAAGCACCGCACCGTTCATTGTCATAGACACTGACATCTTATTCAAAGGAATACCGTCGAAAAGCACTTTCATGTTTTCCAATGAACAAATAGACACACCGGCTTTACCAACGTCGCCTACCACACGTTCATGGTCGGGGTCGTAACCGCGATGGGTAGCCAAGTCGAATGCAACGGACAAACCTTTCTGTCCGGAAGCCAGGTTACGGCGATAGAAAGCATTAGATTCTTCGGCTGTGGAGAATCCGGCATACTGGCGGATGGTCCAGGGACGCAGAGTGTACATTACCGAATACGGACCACGCAAATAAGGCGGAATACCTGCCGCGTAGTTAAGGTGTTCCATACCTTCGAGGTCTTCTTTGGTGTAAACAGGCTTCACTTCAATGTGTTCCGGAGTTTTCCAGTCGGCTTTGATGCCGTTAGCCTTTTGCCACTCAGCACCATTGGCAGGCTGGAAAGCGGCATATATATCTAAGTTTTTAAAATCTTTTCTCATCTTACTTCAAAAGTTTAGCGTTGAATTCCTTTAATGTTTCCAGAACGTTGACACGGACATGGATAAAGTTCTCGATACCAGCTGCTTTCAGCTCGTCCATACAAGCAGGAGCACCGGCTACGATAAACATGGCGCGACCATTCAAAGCTTTGAAAGCCGGAACGGCATATTCCGCATACTCATCATCGCTTGAACAGAGAACTACAATATCGGCTTTAGCCGCCATTGCAGCTTCCACACCTTCCTCTACGGTGGTGAAACCGAGGTTGTCAACAACTTCATATCCGGCACAGGCCAGGAAGTTGCAAGAGTATTGAGCACGTGCCTGACGCATTGCCAGATTACCGATAGTCAGCATAAACGCCTTAGGACGCTTTCCGGATGCTTCCGTTTCCAGACGCAACGCTTCAAACTCACTGGCTGCACGATCGAAGTTCAATGAAGGAACATCCTTTTCGCAAGTGCTGTGTCCACCGCAGCAGCAAGTAGCTTCCAACGGTTTCTTGTCACCCGCCTTTTCATTGAAGTTGGGGAACTGATTAGTACCCAGCAACACCTCCTTACGCTTGGCAACAGCAGAATGACGGGCCGCATTACTTTCGTTCACAGCAGCTTGCACCTTACCGGCTTTTACGGATGCATAGAAACCGCCGTCTTCTTCTACTGCAAGGAACAATTCCCATGCTTGCTTGGCAATAGCCACAGTCAGATTTTCAATATAGTAAGAACCGGCAGCCGGGTCGATCACTTTGTCGAAGTGAGACTCCTCTTTCAACAGCAGCTGTTGATTACGCGCCAAACGTTCGGAGAATTCATCGGGGACAGCATACGTCTTGTCAAACGGAACAACCGTCATGGAATCCACCCCCGCGAGGGCAGCGCTCATAGCCTCAGTTTGCGTACGTAACAAGTTTACGTGTGCATCGAACAAGGTGAGGTTGAAAGTAGAAGTTTCTGCATGTATTCTCATCTTGGCGGCACAGCGACATTCGTTGTGTTCGCCCTTGTTTTCGCAGTCGCGCAGACATTCCGGATTATAGGAAGCCACGATATTGGCCCATAACATACGCGCTGCCCGGAACTTGGCAATTTCAAGGAAGTAGTTGGAGCTGATGCCAAAGTTAAACTTAATCTTCTTGGCTACCAAAGCTGCCGGCAGTCCGGCATCGGTCAGTTGGTTCATATATTCATTACCCCAAGCCAACGCATAGCCCAGCTCCTGATAGATATATGCACCCGCATTGTTCAATGTCAGTGCATTTACATTCAGCACACGATATTTCGGAAGAGCAGAAGTGGCTTCGATCAAAGCCTTGGAAGTAGCTACCATATCGCCTTTCTCCTTACCCTTAGCCAGCATCTTATTGAAATAATCGTAGTTGATAGAGCCTTGCAACTTCGTGAGATCATAATCTTTCTTTTGGAAGTAAGCCACAAGAAGCTCCGCCAATTCCACCACGTGTCCCTGACAAGTGGAGAAGTTCAGTTCCACACATTCCGCGCAGATGTCTTTCAGCAAAGTCTCAATATACTCCGCACTCAGTTCTTTGGCTTTCACATGGAAAGAAAGCGAATCAATGCCCTTGTTCAAGATATCCAATGCTTTGGCATTAGCTTCTTTAGGACATTCCACTTTTATTTCCTGGCGAACGAACCATTCATTATTATTTTTCTTTGTACCTCTAAGATAGGGGAACTCACCGGGAAGCGCGTTTGTAGTCTTTAAGCCTTCAAGGTCTTCCATGCGATAGAAAGGTTTCACTTTGAATCCTTCATTCGTCCTCCAAACGAGCTTTTTCTCAAAGTCCGCACCTTTTAAGTCTGCGGTAACTTTCTCCATCCACTGTTCCGTAGAAACCGGAGAAAAGTCCGAGAAGAGTTTTTCTTTACTGTCTGCCATAGTTTATTTAAAATTAAAATAGATGAATAGTATTCATTTTGTCATCAAGAGACATGCAAATATAAGGAAATACTTAAAACAAAAAGGCTTTTTAGGGAAAATTGCACCTATGAATAGCACTATGTTCATCTTTATTCAAAGCATATTCTTGATGTACACCCGCCTTTTGCAAAGTTGGTATTACAAAAAGAAAGGCAAACCCTTTGTTTGCTCCTCTTTATTAAGTAATTTTGCGCAAAATTTAAAAAAGCAACATTATAATAAGGTATTATGAACTGGTTAGAAAGTCTTCTTTGGGACCCTTCATCCGTCGCACATATCGTCTGCCTGTATGCATTCGTTATATCTGTGGGGGTGCTGCTGGGCAAGATTAAAATTTTCGGGGTATCGTTGGGAGTTACGTTTGTGCTCTTCACCGGTATTCTAATGGGACACTTTGGATTTACAGGTGAAACACACATTTTACATTTCATCCGCGAATTCGGTTTGATTCTATTTGTATTCTGTATAGGTTTACAAGTAGGACCGTCTTTCTTCTCCTCTTTCAAGAAAGGAGGAATGACGCTGAACATGCTTGCAGTGGGCATTGTGGCACTGAATATCGTTGTCGCCCTGAGCATTTACTTCATTGACGGGAACATAGACTTGCCAATGATAGTAGGTATCCTGTACGGTGCTGTAACCAATACCCCCGGTTTGGGTGCCGCTCAAGAAGCATTGAACCAGCTGAATTATACGGGAGACCCTATCGCACTGGGATATGCCTGCGCCTATCCACTTGGTGTAGTCGGCATCATCGGTTCTATCATTGCCGTACGTTATATCTGCCGCATCAACCTGAAAAAGGAAGAAGAAGAGCTCAATACGCAGGAAGCGGATATGAAACACATGCCGCATATGCTGCACCTCGAGGTACGTAACGAAGCCATTGACGGCAAGAAACTGATTCAGGTGAAAGATTTTCTGGGACGCCCGTTCGTATGCTCCCGTATCCGTCATGAGGGCCATGTCAGTATTCCTAACCAAGATACCCAATTCCACATCGGCGACCAATTGTTCATCGTATGTTCCGAGGAAGATGCCGAAGCGGTAACTGCCTTTATCGGCAAAGAGATTCAGGTGGACTGGGAAAAGCAGGATACACCTATGGTGTCACGCCGCATCTTGGTTACAAAATCAGAAATCAACGGCAAGAAACTGGGAAGCATGCACTTCCGAAACATGTACGGTGTGAACGTGACGCGCATCAACCGTTCGGGTATGGACTTGTTTGCCGATCCCAATCTGGTGCTTCAGGTAGGTGATCGTGTCATGGTGGTAGGACAGCAGGATGCGGTAGAACGTGTGGCCGGTGTACTGGGTAATCAGCTGAAGCGTTTAGACTCACCGAATATCGTTACAATCTTCGTGGGCATATTCTTGGGTATCTTGCTGGGAAGTCTTCCCATTGCATTCCCAGGCATGCCGACTCCGGTAAAATTAGGCTTGGCAGGCGGTCCGCTGGTAGTAGCCATTCTAATCGGGCGTTTCGGGCACAAATTACATCTTGTAACATACACAACCATGAGTGCCAACTTGATGCTGCGTGAAATAGGTATCGTCCTCTTCCTTGCCAGTGTAGGTATAGAAGCGGGAGAACATTTCGTACAGACGGTAGTGGAAGGAAGCGGTTTGTCGTATGTGGGTTACGGTTTCCTGATTACTACCATTCCATTGCTGATAATCGGTATAATTGCCCGACTTTATTGTAAAGTCAATTATTTCACGCTGATGGGTCTGATTGCCGGTAGTAACACCGACCCACCCGCATTGGCATACTCTAATCAGGCATCAGGCAACGACGCGCCGTCAGTTGGTTATTCTACGGTTTATCCGTTGACAATGTTCCTGCGCATTCTGGCCGGACAGATGATATTACTGGCAATGATGTAAAATACAAAAGAGTTTTCAAGCTATTAATAAATTCGGGAGGAATTTTACTATAATTCTATCAAAATTATAGTAAAATTCCTCCCGAATTTATTAATGATTATAAAACTACAACTTCAGTTTCTTCCTCACAAACTCTTCTATATAACTCACAGTCTCGTCAATGCCCAATACAGATGAATCGATGCAAAGATGATAGGTAGCCGCTGCGCCCCAAGTCTTATAACTGTAATAGTTATAATATTCCGCTCGCCGCTTATCTGCCTTATTCATCTTCTCTTCCGCCGCATCCTCCGAAATGGAATGCAGATGACATAAACGGGCTATACGATCCTCACGCGATGAGGAGATAAAGACATTGACACAGCGTGGATTATCCCGCAAAATATAGTCGGCACAACGCCCGACAAACAAACAGGACTTTTCGGAAGCCAGTTTACGTATCACATCGCTTTGTACCTTAAACAGCGCATCGTTGCTCAGACAATTGGTTGCAGGCATAGCTCCATCACTAATGAACGGGAAACGCATACCGAACAACCCGCCTATGATTCCCTGCGAAGCCTTTTCATCGGCTTTCTCAAAGAATTCCCGGCACAATCCACTTTCTTCGGAAGCAAGGTTAATCAGCTCTTTATCATAGAAGTCTATCCCCAGTCTGACGGCCAGTTTCTCTCCTATCTCCCGTCCGCCACTACCTAACTGGCGACCTATATTTACTACAAATTTATTGTCCATAGATATATTCTCTGAATGATTGATTGGTAGCAAATATAGGTATTCTTCCGGTAAATATCAAGTTCGGGCAAGGATTCCTCGACTTTTCACCGATTCTCCATAAACCGCCTGTCACCTTTGAACAGTTCTTTTACCTTCTCGTCAGGGTCATAGTCTGCATATTGCTCCTGCACATCTTTCAACAGCAGCATAAGCTCGGCTTGCTTGGCAGCATATTCAGGTTTACCATACAGGTTATTCAACTCGTGCGGATCATTCTGCATATCGTACATTTCCCATTCATCCACATCATTATAAAAATGGATCAGCTTGAAATCTGTCGTACGAATACCATAATGGCGTTTCACCGAATGTTCGGCAGGATACTCATAGTAATGATAATATGCAGCTTTCCGCCAATCGGAAGGCTCATTACCTTCATTGGTAAGAACCGGTTTCAAAGATATTCCCTGAATATCTTCCGGAATTTCCACTCCTGCAAAATCCAGGAATGTGGGGGCAAAGTCTATATTCATGGCTATCGCATTTGAGGTGCTTCCTGCCTTGATCGCTTTGGGATACCGGATAATCATCGGCATACGCTGACATTCTTCGTACATAAAACGTTTGTCGAACCAACCATGCTCACCCAAAAAGAACCCCTGATCGGAGGTGTAGACAATGATTGTATTGTCCAATTCACCGATCTTCTCCAAATAATTGAGCAACCTTCCGATATTCTCGTCCACAGCAACTACGGTGGCCAGATAGTCGCGCATGTATTGCTGGTATTTCCAACTAACCAACGCATTACCTTTCAGATTGCCACTGCGATACTCCGAGATACGCTGTGCATAGACAGAATCCCACTTGTTCTGTACGACAGCCGGCATACGCTTATAAACCTGATAAAGACGATTGGCAGTGTCTTTCAGCATTTCCTCACGAGTCAGCAACTTCAAGTCCCAATCATCAGTCAGCGTATGTTCAATCGACATATCCTGTTCTTTAGCCGCACGTCCTCTGCCTTCATAGATATCGAAAAGCGTACCGGGTTCAGGAAAAATCGTGTTATTGAACATTCCCAAATGACGGGGAGCCGGCATCCAGTTCCGATGAGGAGCTTTTTGATGGAACATCATACAAAAAGGTCTGCTTTTGTCCCGGTGCTCCAAATACTCAATCGCTTTATCTGTGACAATATCGGTTACATAGCCTTGCTCTACCACATGCTTACCATTTTCAATAAAATCGGGATTATAGTAATCGCCCTGCTCATGCTGACCACTCAAGATGCACCAGTAATCAAAGCCTTGCGGCTCGGTTATCAAGTGCCACTTACCGATTATTGAAGTCTGATAGCCGGCCGTTTGCAATAGCTTGGGAAAGGTTTGCTGACTGCCGTCGAAAGTGCTTGCATTATCGGTAAAACCATTGAGATGGCTGAATTTGCCCGTCAGGATACAAGCTCGTGAAGGACCGGAAAGCGCATTAACCGCATAACAATTATCCATACGGAGCCCCTCATTGGCTATCCTATCCATGTTCGGGGTCTGGATAAGGCGTCCTCCGTAACACGACATTGCCTGCGTGGTATGGTCATCTGTCATCATAAAGATGATATTAGGCCGCTTTACTTCCGCTTTCCGGGATGTGCAAGCCGAAATCCCGGTAGCAGCAAGAGGCAGTAATATGTATGATAATCGATTCATAGATTATTAGCTTATTTAAGCTGAGACATTAATTGACGTGCCACACCGTTTACGGAAACTTCCACTTTGACACCTTTTTCATCAAAATCTTTGTTCAAGAATTTTGCTTTCAATACCGGATAAGAGGCGGCATCTTTCACCGGATAGATAACGGTTATATAACGTACGGCTTCCGCATCGTCCTTATGTATATCGAAAGACAATGAAGTACGGGGAACACGTTGGCGATAAGCGATAGAGCGCCAGCCCTCTTCTTTCTTTAAAGACGCCTTCTTTTCCGGGAAACATTGCAGCTTCACGTTACTCGGACCCGCATAAGCCGTAGTTGCCATATTCTTTTTTACATCAACATTTACCGTTCCTTCACAAAAGTGATAATTCAAATTCACCGTTCCCTTGGCATCACCAACCGCTTCATCTACGATAACATAATAAGTCTGTTCGACAAAGAACACCGTACGGCGATGTTTCAACCCTTGGTAACTTGGATTTTCAGTAACCAGAATCTGTTCCCTACCCTCCGGTTGCCACAATTTAGTTACAGACTGCGTAGTTTCGAAGTTACGGCCATCCAACGTCAATGTATTGTGTACGCGTGTCTGACGGAACCAGTTACGCAGCTTCATCACTTCGTCGCTCCCGGCATAAACATACGCACCGGAATCCGGAAAGAGGTTCTTTCCATTAAACCAGAATTCAAAGGTGCCGTTATCCGGCTGGCAGTGCCATTCACCTTTAGGACCAGCCTTGACTACCACTACGGCCGCATCTTTCTTCCAACCGCTTCTAAAAGTGAAGAAACCGGAAGCCAATGAACCATGAGACAGATAAGGCAACGGAGCTCCTTCACGACCTTCTGTGGCATAATAACGTATCCATTCACTATCCGGGAAAAGCGTAACCCAATCACGATAATTAGCAAGCTCAGACTTATAATCGCCTAACTTGGCATCACTGAAACAAGGATTGGTATAGTCGGGAAAACAAATATTGGTATAGAACTCAATCATCTTCTTTACGGTATCCAGATATTCTGCCGGGAACTCATTGCGGAAACCATTGCAATCCGCCATGCGCAGAGCCTTGCAGAATATATTGATTGCAGCCAGATGATAGTGGGGATCCAACTCATATTGACCGCCGTCATCGTATACTTGCTTCTTGATTTCGCGATTCAGAATATTGATTCCACTTTCTCTCCAAGTAGCGGCATCCTTAAACTCCGGAAAGAAAACACCTGCATATACCATACGCTGGGCTTCAAACAACAGGTGATTACCCTCCGCAGAATAATTCTTAAAAAGATATGCACCATGACGATGATAATTCACCAAGAACTCTGTCAGGAACTCAGGAGTAAAAGCCTCCGCGGGGCAAAACAGGAGAAACTGGCAGGTTTGATCTTGCAAGCGGTTGCTGACTTCCAACTGACGCCATGCAAAATGCACATTATCAGCATCCTCTTTTACCTCGCCGGCACTGACAAGTTCAAAATTTTCTTTTTCCATTTTTACCAATGGATTCTTCTTTATCCAATCTATATACTGGAAAGCCCATTCCTTTGCATATTTTTCATCGCCGGATATACGATAGGCTTTGCCCATAGGAGTAAACCATTTGTGACGGTGTAGTTGCCAGCGCAGTTCGTTGTCTTTCACAGGCCAATACTCCCAGTTAATATCCTTACCATAGTTGTACGAAGGCTGATAACCTTTATGTACAAAAAAGGTGTGATCCATGGCATCATCCGCCCACTTCTGTTCCTCTTTGGATATGGCGAGATTCTTTAAATCGATATCCGGATGTGCAATGTCGGTACGGTTGCGATAATAGGCCAGTAATTCCTGTGCAGCCTCCTCCCATTGCTGCCGGGAGCATGCAGTTTTTACTTTCTCCAAACCCGGATAATCCAGATTCAATAAGTCAAAAGCCTCTTTTCGGAGTTGCTGTGCATCTGCAATAATGGCGATGGTCAGCAAGAAAACACTTAAAATGAATTTCATTATTTTCATGATATATAATAATAAGATTAAATATTCTTATAGTTAAGCCCCTTTACTTTCATATAACGAAGCAGTGCTTCCAAATAATAATAGTCAGCATAGTTAATCGGCGTATCTATTTCAGAACCGTTGGGCAATGACCCCGTAGAATGCATCAGGATAAACCCTTGATTCGTACCGACCTTTGCCAGATAAGCCTCCGATGAGAGGTTTTTGAGCAGTCTCTCGGCATAGTCAAAATAAATTTGTCCATCCTCAACCAACGTGCTCAGTTCTATTAAAGCAGAAGCCGTTATAGAAGCAGCTGATGCATCACGAGGGGTCTGCGGCATATCAGGAGCATCATAGTCCCACAAAGGTATCGCATCTTCCGTTTTCACACGCCGCATAATCAATGCAGCTATATTCTCAGCCTGTCGCAAAAATTCCGCATTTTTTGATTCACGATAGCAAGAAGTGTAACCATATAAGCCCCATGCCTGTCCGCGCGCCCACGAAGAATCATCTTTCTGCCCCTGATGTGTGCATTTCTTTTCTACCGTTCCGTCATTATTATAACTAACTACATGATAAGATGAGTAATCATCTCTAAAATGGTTTTTCATTGTTGTTTCGGCATGTTTTAGAGCCAGCTCCTTATACTTATCATCCCCGGTAAGATGACTTACATAAAACAGCAGATCCAAATTCATCATATTGTCAATGATAACAGGAAAATTCCATTTACCGAAGTCCCATGAACGGATGCAGCCAATTTCCGGATTAAAACGACCGCACAGGTTATCGGCTGTTTGTATCAATGCCTGACGAACACTGTCAACGGGGCATAGACGGTAAGAATTCCCAAAACTACAATTCATCATAAACCCTATATCGTGTGTACCTTTATATTCACGCAACGGATATAAGTAGTTCGTAAACTTGACAGCTTCCTTTTTAAATTCCTCATTGCCTGTCAGTTGATAGGCATACCACAGATTACCGGGGAAAAAGCCACTCGTCCAATCATAGATTGAGAAACAATAACGACGACTCCCTAAATTATCATGTATAGGTTTCAACCGGGCAGAATCCTTGCCTATCAACTGTTTCTTTTCCAACTGCTGACACAAGAAGTTCACATCATAGCCCGTCCAAATGGAACGGGGCAATAATACAGAGTCGCCAATTTCCGAGACTGTGTATTCCAATTGTGCAGCAGATGTTTCTATCGCATATTTCAGCCAAGTATAATCCGCTTTCTCTGCGTGCTTGGAGGAACATCCCGACAAAGTGTATAATGCAATACCAATAACGAAATAGGACAATGATACTTTCTTCATTTTTTATAGGACTTTACGTAACAAATTTCTTACAAAATGCGTTTTTTGAAAACAATCAATAATTCATTTATATTAATCATCGCTGCAATAGCCTTGAAAAGCAGAAAGATGTTTAACAGAACTGAAAATGGAATGAGTTAACCTTTTCAGCTCTGAAACATCTTTCAACATTTCAAACAGAATGACATCCTGCTATTTATAGCAATAATATCTTATTCATAACCAGGATTATTCTGATTATTTAAAGCGGGATTAGCTTGCAATTCTCCCAATGGTATAGGGAATAACTCATGTTTTCCCTTCACAAAATTATCACCGGCAACGTATTTACCTTTCAATGATTTATCCATTTTGCTTTGGAACAACTGCAATGTCTCAGCCAAAATGCCCCAACGTAACAAATCGTATTTACGCTGCCCTTCAAAAGCCAGTTCGAAACCGCGTTCCCAATAGAGTGCAGTACGGAAATTGTCGGCAGCATCACCACCGTTGAAGAATGGCAAATCATACAATTTCTTATGTACATTCTTATATTCCTGCAATGAATTGACCTTGGTGGCTTTGGCACGTTCTCTTACATCGTTCAATAATTCCCAGGCTTTCGGAGTATTACCCGTTTCATTATAGGCTTCTGCTGCCATTAATACAACATCGGCATAGCGTAACGGGCAATAGTTTACACCCGTATTGTTGGGATCGAGGAAGCCCAACGGCATCCATTCTCTACGCCACTTTCCGGGATACCAATCCGCCACTTTCCTATTCACAGTCTTTTTATGTTTCTTTTCAGTCGCATCCCACTTGTATTGATAGTCACAAACCATCACATCACGACGTTCATCGCCTGCTTCAAAGAAATCTTTCCAAGCCGGCATTACACGAAAGAAAGCATTTGCACGTCCCATGACCTCTGCCGAAGCGCCTGCCCCCGGAGCTTCCACCAACGGTCCGTTGTAAGTAGCCCAAGTACCGGAGTTATCCTTATAACCACTGCCCGTAGGATTGAAAGCTATTTCCCACAAACTTTCTTTAGAGTTCAGAACACCTCCCGAATAACCCTTGAACAATTCCACATAACCGCCATCATAAAAACCATGATAACCTTTATTTTGGAAAGCAGTCCACTCGGTAATCACAGCATCAAAGTATTCCTTTCTCTTATCATCAGCCGGACGGGTCAAAGTACCGTCTTGCTGTAAGCTATAACCGGCGCGTTGCAGATAAACACGCATCAGTAAGGCATGGGCTGCTCCCTGCGAAGGCACTTCAGGAGAAAGTTCGGCATTTCCTTGTTGCAAGTTATTCTTTGCAAAGTTCAAGTCATCGATAATACTCTTATAAATCTCTTCACGACTCACACGACCGTTAGCAATGTCGCCGTAAGAAAAGGTGTATTCTGTTTTAAATGGAACATCTCCCCAATATTTTATCAAATCGAATGCCAGGAATGCACGCAAGAAACAGGCTTGTGCAACCAACTCCTGCAATTCAACATCTTCTTCATAGCCTTCCATGTTCTTGATGTTTGCAATGGCATAGTTAGCACGATCTATTCCCATATATTTGTACTTCCATAAGTCTGCAATCCATGTATTGGTTGTCTTTACCATGTAGTGGGCAATATCACGACGCGTATTGTCTGTCCCTGTTCCCTGTATATAATAGGTATCATCCGAAGCCGGAGTTGCCATTTCAAACTGTCCATAGTGCTTATCAATCGCCAGACAGTCATAAATACCTACCACCGCCATCTTTGCATGGTTGTAAGTTTGGAAATAAGCATCCTTCTCATAGTAGGAAGTGGGCTTTTCGTCCAATTCGCATGAGGTAATTCCTGCTGCAATCAGCGCGCAGAAAGTAATCATTTTATATTTTTTCATCATATTATATTCTCTTTTTAAGGTTCATTAGAAAGCTAAATTAATACCGAAAACGAACGAGCGGCTCTTAGGATAAGCACCAAAGTCCACACCCGGCGTCAAGCCACTGCCCATTGTAGAAACTTCAGGGTCGAAACCTGAGTATTTAGTCCAAGTAAGCAGGTTGGAACCTGTTGCATACAAGCGCAATTTGCTTATACCAATCTTGCTAAGCATCTTTCTGGGGAATGTATAACCTAAAGTGATATTGCTCAGCTTCAGATAAGAACCATCTTCCACAGCCCATGAGTGAATATAAGTATCACCGATCTCATTATCATATACGGCGGCAACAGTCTTACCCTTATTTATGTCGGCCATTTCCTGCGGATCTGTGATCAATTCGCCTTTCTTGTTCACCACTACCCAACGATTGCTGGAATTGGCAATGTCCAACACATTCTTATTCTGCAAAGCAGTCTTGGTATTGGTCAGCTTGGTAGCATTGAACACATCGTTGCCAAAGCTGTAAGTCAGGAATATGCTCAAATCAAAATCTTTGTAAGTGAAAGTATTGTTAATACCACCGTAAAACTTCGGATAAGCATTACCGATCACCGTTTTGTCATTCTCTGTAATTTTATTGTCCTCGCTGCCGTCTACATTCTTGAATTTCCACATACCCGGTTTTACATCCGTCTTTTTACCGGAATAAGGTACGCCGTCTTTCAAAGTATAAGTCTTTGTAGCCTCATCATAATCAAAATCAGATACTTGATACAGCCCGTCTGTTACATATCCGTACATTTGTCCTAACGGCTGATTAACACCGATAATGTGTGTATTTTGATTATAGCCGAAGCTGGCTTCCCAAAGTTGTACATCTTCACCTGTCAGCTTCTTCACTGAGTTTTTGTTGTGCGACAAAGTGACAGCTGTATTCCAAGTGAAATCTTTAGTCATAATGTTGGTAGAATTGATAGTAAGGTCAATACCCTTATTTTCCGTTTCACCGGCATTAATAACCATGCTGTCATAACCGGAGGATGTGGGCAACTTAGCGTTCAGCAACAGGTTGCTACTGCGGTTAATATAAAATTCCGGAGAGATAGTCAAGCGCTGGTTAAAGAAACCAAAGTCCAAACCGAAGTTAAATGTTTTGTTAGCTTCCCATTTCAGGTTGGGATTAGGTATCTGCTTAGAAACATAACCAGGTTGTGTAGAGTCGCCATTAGGATAAGTAACAGAAGTCAACATAGGCAGACTCACATAGCTGTCAATACGGTTATTACCAGCCATACCATATCCCAAACGAACTTTCAAGTCGGAAAATATATTCAGGTTCTTAATGAACTCTTCTTCGCCCAAACGCCATGCAGCAGAGAATGCCGGGAAGTACCCCCACTTATTATTCTTACCGAACTTAGAAGAGCCATCGGCGCGGAATGACGCTGTAAACAAGTATTTGTCTTTGAAACCGTAATTGAAACGTGCAAAGAAAGAGAGAAGCTTATCATCATAATTCTCGGAAGATGAAACAGCAGTCGGCAAACCAAGTGAAAGGTCTCCCAAACCGATATCATCATTCGGGAAGTTGGCAGCAGCAGCCGAGAAGCTACGATTCCAACGGTTAACATATTCTTGACCAAGCATGGCAGTTATATCGTGCCCCTTGCCGGCCCAGTTATAATTCAAAACATTTGAAGTTTGGAAACTACTGTTTTCTATATTCTGAATGCTACCATTGATGCTTGAACGTTTGGCCGTTATAGACTTGTCGCCATAGAAAGTATCGTTGCGGCGTGTCTGATAGCGCATACCCGTCGTGTTACGGAATGAAAGCCCTTTAATCAACTTCAAAGTAAAGCCTCCATTAGCCTGGAATGTGCGATATTCACGATCTTTAGTCTCTTCGGCAGCAGAGAGCAGAGGGTTCTGCATCACATTACCGGTATCATCTACCAATAGAGGGTCTTCATCACCCAATAGCAAATCATCAGTACCATTGATACCTACCATCGGACGATACTGCAAGATATGTTGCATCTTGTTGAAACGGTCACCACCTTCGGAAGTACCCATTCCATAAATTTTCATCTGGTCATAGCTAATACGAGCAGTAATACTCAAACGATCATTCAGCTTATGGTTCATGTTGAATGAGATATTGTGCTTCTTATTACCGCTATATACCATAGCTCCTTCTTCATCGTAATAAGAATATGCCAAATTATAGTTCAATTTATCTGTTCCTCCTGAGACACCCACACGATAATTCTGTGTCAAGGCCGTACGTCCTAAAGTTTGATCTTGCCAGTCTATACCTGCACGATTGGCATAATTGGCATCAATATCGGCATACTTGCCATACAGTGCTTCGAAGTTTGCGACAGCTTTGTCCAAATCTTCTTGCGTACTGTTCTTGGCCGTAAAGGCGCTATAATAACGACGTTCATAATCAAGCAACGCAAATTCCCTTGTAGAAAGTACATCCAGCTTCTTTGCCACTTTCTTGAAGCCCACATAACTATCGAAAGTCACGGTAGCCTTGCCTTCTTTGCCTCCACTCTTAGTTGTTATAACCACAACACCATTGGCACCACGAGCACCATAAATAGCCGTAGCAGAAGCATCCTTCAAAATGTCGATAGTTTCAATTTCTGCCGGATCAAGGGTGGACATTCCGTCTTCACTCGGAAAACCATCAATGATATAAAGAGGTTCATTGCTTTGAGTAATGGAAATACCTCCACGAACACGAATTGAAATAGAAGCTCCCGGCGCCCCTTCACTCTGCATAACCTGAACACCGGCCATACGTCCGGCCAACGCTTGAGTTATATCACTTGTCGGAACTTTAGAAAGTTCTTTACTGTTCACAGAGGCTACTGATCCCGTTAAGTCTTTACGTTTAACGGTAGCATAGCCAATTGCAACCACTTCTTCCAACATTACGGCATCAGCCTTCAAGGTTACATCAATTACACTTCTACCATCAACTTTTACTTCTTGGGAAGTCATACCTACATACGAAAACACCAATACATCTTTCGATGCATCATTTACTTTCAAAGAATAGTTACCATTCACATCCGTAACCGTTCCTACACCGGCGGCACCTTTAATAGTCACACTACCACCGATTACTTCATATCCTTCGCTATCAATGACTTTTCCAGTTACAGTCAAACTTTGTGCATATGCAGACATACTCACAAAGACGAGGATAAACATTAAAAATAATTCTTTTAATTTGTACATAATAAATAAATCTAAGGTTCTACGTTAGAAATAATTTTTTCGGCAGCAAACATACTGCAAATGCAAAAAAAAGTGTAAAAGTATTGTTTTTATTCATCACACTTTTACACTTTTCAAATGCTATTTTTGTATAGAAAAGGACATTTTTGTATAAAAAAACGGCCTACAAACATGTATAAAGCCGTTTCTAAATATCAAGCGACCAGCGCCAGAGTTTCCCATTTTTTGTTAATAAAACAAATTTAACGGCTAAGCCTACCCCTGTTTTATTTCAAAAAATCAGCTCTCATAGGAGCAAAACAATCTATAAGTACACCAGGTTCCAAACAAACACAGCTATGCAAAATATCAGGCTCAATATAAATGCCGTCACCGGCTTTCACTATCTTCTTCTCATTTCCTACCGTAAATTCGAATTTTCCACTTGCCACATAAGTTGTTTGTGTATGATAATGAGTATGAGGGGTTCCTATAGCTCCTTTTTCAAACTTCACTTTCACCAACATCACTTGTCCGTCATATCCCATAATCTGACGAGTAACACCCGTACCTGCCGGTTCCCATGCCTTTTCTCCACTAATAAAAGTTTCACTGCGCGTTTTTCTTACCGGTTCACAGGCTGTCTTGCCGTTCCCTTCTTGTGCAGCATATATTCCAGGGAACATAAATAAAGAAAAAACAATTAAGCACACATACATTTTCCAATCTTTTGCTTTCATAATCAAGTCTTTAGTTTGATAATTATTTAAGTTTATAATGTTTCAAATTTATATATAGTCGTTTGACGATAAGTTTCTCCCGGCAGCAACACAGTAGTAGGGAATTGGGCATGATGAGGGGAATCTGGGAAATGTTGCATTTCGAGACAAAATCCAAAATATTTTCCATAACACAAACTGTCAGCAGCTTTCAAATAACTCAAATCAGAAGCAGGAGTATAAAACTGCATTCCCGGTTCTGTGGTATATGCTTTCAATACTCGACCAGAAACCGGATCAACCACTTTGGCAGCAAGCGCTAAAGTATCCAATGCTTTGTTGAGTTTATAATTGATGTCATATCCTTTTCCTAGCTGTTCAACATGGTGTTTTATAGTTCGCAGAGTACTAAAATCATATTCTGTTCCTGCTACCGGCATAAGTTCACCCGTTGGCACTCCCGTAGAATCTACCGGTGTGATAGAATCTCCCATAATCATATAACAATGATTTAAGACCGACTCTTTACATCCGGTCAAATTAAAATAGCTGTGATTGGTCAGATTTATTACAGTAGGTTTGTCTGTCGATGCAATATAGTCCAAAATTACCTCATTGTCATTAGTGAATTTATAGGCTAATGACAAGTTGAGATTGCCGGGAAACCCGCCTTCCATATCGGGACTGAGATACTTAAAAACAACCACCGCGGTATCTTCCGCTATATAGCATGTATCTGTTTCAAAAACTTGCAGATTAAATCCTTTTATACCCCCATGAATGGAATGTCCCTTATTATTTCTATCTAAATAGTAAATTTTATCATCCAGCCTGAACTCCGCATTTTTAATTCTGTTGGCAAAACGTCCTACCGTAGCACCAAGTTTAGGTTGCCTGCCCCAATAATAGCGCAAACTGTCGAGCCCCAAAACGACCGGTTCAAACACCCCGTTTCTATCCGGTGCAGAAACATACGCTAAAGAAGCTGCATAATTTGTCACTTTAATAGTCATTCCATTCTTATTCACTATTTTAATCAGTTCTACGGGCTTACCCTCATATCGCAAACTATCCTCCTTTGTTATGGAGAATCCGCACATACTTGTTTGTCCCCACAAAGCGAGTGAAATCCAAACCTGCATTATAAACAAAACAATCCGCTTATCCATGACAGTTATGCATTATTCTTTCCATATTCCGTAGGCAGGCATCCCATATACTTCTTAAAACGCGCGGCAAAATAAGAAGGAGTATTATATCCCACCATAAAACTAATTTCCGAAACAGAATATCTGCCTTCTTTCAGCAACTGGCATGCACGATTAAATCTGATTTTATGAATAAAGTCTATCGCCGACTTACCGGTAATCGCTTTCAACTTCAAATGGAGATTAGAACGGCTCATATTCATTTCCCTGGCAAATTGTTCCGTTGAAAACTCTACATTATCCATGTTTTTCTCAATCACTGCTATGGCTCTTCTCAACAGTTCCTCGTCCATTGTATTATTTGCCAATTTCTCCGGTTCTACTTCGGTAGTATTAGAATAGCGTTCAAAAACACGATAACGCGTACGTAACACATTCTGAATCTTTGTTTTCAAGATCGGCATAGAGAAAGGCTTAGGAATATAGTCATCCGCTCCAACTTGAAGCCCTTCCAACTGATATTTTGTATCAGCCTTTGCCGACAGCATATATACAGGAATATGGCAAGTTCGTATATTTTGCTTAATCGCTTTACACAATTTGACTCCATCCATTACGGGCATCATAACATCAGTAATGACTAAATCAACCTCTTGGCCTTTCAATATATCCAAGGCTTTCTGCCCATTGTCTGCTTCCAATAAATTAAAGTCGCTTGACAAACCACTCACCAAATATTGCCGAAGTTCCTGGTTATCATCCACTACTAAAATCTTTCCCCGTTTTTCTTTTTCTCCGTCTGCCAACGCGCTTGTTTCCAGCAGTTCTTCATCATCAATATAAACATCATGCGCATTTGTATAATATGCACGCTGCTCTTTGGCCCCCTCTTCTTGCGCAAGCAGTTCCTCAGAAGTATACATAGACTTATCCTGCGGTATATAAATGGAAAACGTAGAGCCCTCGCCCACTTTGCTTTCCAGAGTGATATGCCCATGATGCAGTTCTACCAGACGTTGAACCAGCGACAAGCCTATACCGCTTCCTTCATGTCCACTTTCCGCCTGATAAAAACGCTCAAATATTTTTTTCTGTTTTTCCGCCGGAATACCGACACCCGTATCAATCACTTGCAAAACAAGATTATTATCTTCTTTATAAAGACGTACGGTAATGCACTCTCCTTTTTCCGTATATTTAAAAGCGTTTGAAAGCAAATTATTTACAATCAAGTCCAAATAGGTCTCATCAAAGAGCAACTCTTCATCTTGCAATTCCGTATATAAATTATAATCTATATCCTTCCTTTTCGACAAGTTCTCATAATTCAAGAAACAGTTCAAGACTTTCTTATAAGCATTAGCATATACCGGTCTCAATTCAAAAATACCCAATTCAGCGCGACGATAATCCATTAACTGATTGACCAAATGCAACAAGCGGTTCGTATTACGCTGAATATATGACAGTTTTTCATGTTCCCAATGGCCTTTAATACGTTCAATAAGTTCCTGCAATGGGGCAACAATCAAAGTAAGAGGAGTACGAAGCTCATGAGAGATGTCAATGTAAAAGCGGATTTTCATCTGGCTGATTTCCTCTTGTTTCTCTTTATCCAAGCGCTCCATCAGAATCTCAGCCTGCATATTCTTGCGCAACCAAAAGAAGCGCAAGACACCAAACAATAGCCCCGCGCACAAAATAATGAAAATAGAAATAGCCCACCAAGTACAATACCAAACCGGAAGTACCCGTATATGAAAAATTGCAGGCTCTTCACTCCATTTTCCATCATTATTGGCAGCTTTCAAAAAAAATGTATAATCTCCTGCCGGTAAATTTGAGTAGGAAACTAAATTTATATTATCTTGGCTGTACCACGAGTCGTTGTATCCTTCCAGCTTATACGCAAAAGTGTTATGCTTTCCAGCAATATAGTTTGAGACCACGAATGAGATAGAAAAAGAGTTTTGGGAGGAGGTCAATGTTATATGATCCTCGTTTTCTATACATTTTTTCAAAATTCTTGTTTCATCACCAGGCAATACTTCCTTATTGGATACATATAATTTATTTATAAATGGTCTCGGAGAATACGGATTATCAATAAGCGTTTCAGGCCGAAACGAAGTAATTCCATTAATCCCTCCAAAAAGCATGTTCCCATTATTAATTCGACAATAAGAACCGGCATTGAACTGATTACTCTGCAAACCGTCCACGATAGTAAAATTACGTAATTTTCTGCTTCCGGGGGTCAAACAGCTCAATCCCTGGTTTGTACTTATCCACAAACGCCCGTAACTATCTTCCAGAATGCCATAAATAACATTACTGGGCAGTCCATCAACCGTTGTGTACTGCAATAATTCTTTAGCATTCTCCTTCAAGCCAAAAAGTCCATTACGTGTTCCAACCCATATATATCCGGATGTAGATTCACAGAAACAGTTTATAAACGATTGCTTCAATATAGGAGCGATATCATATTCCGTATTAATTGTCAAAGAAGTGCCTGTTTGATTATAAATAGTAAGTCCCATTTCCCCTCCTGCCCAAATACGTTTCTTAGAATCCCGGAACAATACACTGTTGGATTCTTGCAAACGCTTTCCTTTGCTATCTTTATCAACCGTCTGAAAATGGTTACCAGCTATATCATAATGAATTAGAGTACCCAATGATGCAATCCAAAGCCCTCCATGCCCATCCGATAAAATAGAATAAATATTATTACTAGGCAAATCACTGTTTTGAGTATTGAAAAAACGTTGGTTTCCTGTCCTACGATTCAGTACTATCATTCCACCCGCATGAGTTCCAACATATATATTATCATGCAGTTCATCAACATACACCGCCTTTATATCTTTAAAAGATACCTCTTTTGACAAGTCGGAATTCTGCAAATAGTATTTGTATGTTTTTGAAGCGCTGTCGTAAAAATTCAGGCCACCTCCATTAGTGCCGATCCACAGATTCTTTGCATTATCCTCCACTATACAGCTGACTACATTATCACTGATGGAGTTGGCGAATGGAACATGCTTAATATGCTGAAAACGATTGCACAAAGGATGATAATAGTTCAATCCTCCCCAATAAGTGCCCAACCACATTCCTCCTTGCGAATCCATAAAAATACTACGTACAGAATTCTGTGACAGACTCCCCTCCTGTATTGCAGAATTTCTCACCGACAAAAAGCGATCTTTACCTCCTTCGTAAATATTCAAGCCCCCATAAGTGCCAACCCACAATCTGTTTTCCTGATCTACGGCCAAAGAACGCACATAGTTTGAATTCAGACCGGAATATCCGTCCTCATGTCTATAATTCTTCAGTTCCTTGGATTTAGTATCATACATGTATAGCCCTTCACCTTCCGTCGCTATCCATATCCGGGTGAACATCTGACAAAAGACAGAGTGTATACGTGTTGCTTTCGGCATATCCACCAACTTTTCCAAAGTTCCATTTGCCAAAGAATAGACATAAAGTCCTTTCTCCACTCCTATGTAAATCTTATCACTTTGACGAACCATAGCAGTAGGTCTCAACAAATGTAGCGGATGAGGTAACGTATCATTCAGAATACGTTCCTTCCCTATATCAAAAAGCAATACTCCACTGGTTGTACCCAACATCAGATAGTCCTTATTCATCGGTGCTATGCATGTGACAGTAGCTTTATAACCATTTTCTTTATAAAAATAATTCGAGAAAGTATCTTGGTCCCGATTATAAAGAGAAAAACCCTCTCTGGTACCAATCCATACTCTACCGGAATCATCAACTGTTACACAGCGACTAATGTCGCAAGCTATGCTTTGAGGATTCGCATATTGATGACGATAGACTGTAAAATTGTAGCCATCGTATTTATTGACCCCATCGTAAGTCGCAAACCACAAATTTCCTTCCTTGTCCTGATTAATACCAAATATCGTGCAATGTGACAGGCCTTCTTCCAATCCGATATGCGTAAAACGTATACCGTCCAGATTATTGGCATACCCGATACATGTAAATAATACTCCAAAGAATGTTAACAAAGGCCGAAACGTTTTCATATAATTAGATATATAATATTATAAGATAAAAAAACAAAGAAACAAAAATATATTAATTATATGTGATTTCAATTTGAATTTTCTTATTCTCCCCCTCAGGAAATATCTGTAAAGGAACAAAAGAAAAACCGGGTACAGGATTAAATATTCGACCATCTTCATCTGTCGGAGCTACCTTCAACATGCCATTCACGCAGATTATTTCCAATACGCCCTCTTTTTTCTGAAGAAGCATGCCTTTCGAGGTAATATCCACTACCTCTGAAGGTGCGGCAATGACCGGCAAAACAAGGCAGGCTGTCAAAGGACAATAATCCACTACTATCGACATGCCCTGTTTGGAGTACACATAATCCAAAGTCACAGGAAACGCCCCCTGAACCGGTGTCTGCTGGTCAGCGTCCACCAAATGAGTATTGATATGGAAACGATGCTTATCTTTCTCTTGAGTATAAACAATATCCGTATCCAAGTCATCCAAATTACTATAAATAGTTCCATACTGTACCATTTCAACCCGCGGTGTTCCACTCATTATATACTTTCTGCTATTACTCTGCATATTAGGCGCTTCTATCAGAGCATACCGATTTGTTGTAGCGGCAAAGACCGGACCGGCCTGTTCGTGCCACAACAGAGAAACAGCTCCTCCCATCGGGTGAGTTCCCTTTACCTTATATTCAGCATCAAAACCGGTACACGTGGAACGCCATGGTCCTTCTGCAACCAGCCAAGTACGAATATCCTGGAAATACTTCACTCCATAAGCATTATCGCGTGGCAATGACTTGTATTGTGGTGCTTTGAGAGGTGGAAGCTCAAGAAAAGCGGTCAGAGCTTTGGCATGACCAAAAGTATGATGAATACAAGCCGGAATTCCTGAAGCCTGATAATCACGTCCGGCATGAAGCAATCCGTTATTTGTCGATTTCTTCAGTAATCGTATATTGCGCCGAATAGCTTCCAGATACTCCGGGTGTTGTTCTGCCATAGCATAATAACCACCCATGAAACCATCGCTCGTACGTCCGCCCCAATATGTCCACTTAAAACTGCGCGTCCCCCAACTATTATCCCACGCACCATCAGGCAACATAAATTCCAAGTGAGTATTCATGGAACGTTCCACAATAGAGAGCAGTTCCCGGTCGTTCACCATAAGCGCATAATAGGCCAGATTAGGCAAAGACTCTTCTATATTATAGCCTAAATCCACAGGAAGACAGCCATTCTTAGTAGGTGTCCATATCTTAGGTCCTTCACCGTATAAAAAAAAGTCGTTTACTGTAAAAAATTTCTTCAAATCCGAAGCCACAATCCGGGCTTCTTCCTTGAAATCCGGACGATTAAACATCTCGCCAAGAGCCTGCAAGGCATATGTCACCGAGGCTGAATAGTTCACATTATTCAAGCGCTTCATGTTCCCCTGCATACGGCGACTGTACATCTGAGGATTCTTCATCATAAATTCGCCAGCTTCCAACAATTGTTTTTTCCAATGATTACAGGTAGAATCATCCAGCAAATGCCCATGATAATGCACTGCCTCATATAAAGCGATAGCCGCAAATACAGTCGTTCCACTCCAGTCTGACACATGTACATCGTTCATCCATGAACCATCCGGACGATGCACATTCTCCATCCATTTCATAAGCTTCTTGGCGGCAAGCAAATATTTATCATCGCCGGTTTTGTCCGCTAAATACATCAGAGGGAGAACCGTATCTCCTATCCGCCCATGAATACGAGCGCAGGCAGGACAAAGAAAACCTCCGTCAAGCGCAGGATGCAATCCTTCACATTGGTAAGTCAGCAGAGTATCTACCCACTCCATCAACAGTTTTTCCGCATCATTACGCAGGGATTTATCAGAATAAACAGGATTTCCGGCACATACTCGTCCCGAGAAAGAGAGCGCAAACACAAACGCCACAAAAAAAATGTTTCTCATATTATTTAGTATTATCAGATTCATTTTTCAAAAATAGAACATTCCGGCAACATATTGCCGTTATTTTCTCCAATACACCACAACATACGTTTACCGATTCCATAATTTTGTTGAATCTTCATCAATTTTGTTGAATATTTGTATGCCAAAACAATATTGGCAGTTTTTTAAACACATCAGGCATGCTTATCAGAGCAAATGCCCTATCTTAGCAACCGTTACTAAAAAACTAAATATAACATGAAAAACTTACCTTTACTCATGTGTACTGCTTTTTGCGGGCTGAATGCCGTCCAGGCTGATGCTGCAGACAACAAAAAGGATGAAAGGCCCAATATTCTTTGGCTTACTTTTGAAGATACCAGCGCTTACGAATTCGGTTGTTATGGTAATAAAGGCGTACACACCCCAAATGCGGATAGTCTAGCCGTTCATGGCATACAATTTATGAACGCATGGTCAGTGGCTCCGCAAAGTTCTGCTGCACGCTCGTCACTTATCACCGGCTGCTACTCCTCAAGCTACGGAATGGATGTCCATCCGGCTCCATACGACACTCCGGAAAACATATTCTTCCCTCAATGGCTACGGGAAGCCGGATATTATTGCACTAACAACAGCAAAACGCATTACAACTCCACCACAGACAATAAAAGTTGTTGGGACGAATGTACCCCTAAAGCATCCTACAACAGTACTAAACGCGGTAAAGACCAACCATTCTTCGCTGTGTATAACACAGTGACCTCACACATGGGACGTATCCGTACTTTCCACACTGATGGACGAAGAGATTATACAACGGAAGGTATTTATCCTGAGCTTCTCACCCTGCCTTCCTACGTACCCGACTTGCCCGAAGTGCGTTCCGACTATGCCGGCCACTTGGAAGCCGTACAGGATGTAGACACTTGGTTGGGATTTTTTCTGAAAGATCTGAAAGAAAAGGGATTGGACGACAATACGATTATCTTCTTCTTCAGCGATCATGGCGGTTGCGTCCCGCGCGGCAAAGGATATTTATACGAAAGCGGTTTGAGAGTCCCCATGATAGCCTACTTCCCACCCAAATGGCAACATCTGGCTGGAAAGGAAGCATCCGGTAAAGAATATTCTTTGGTGAACTTCACTGATTTAGGCCCTACCGTACTTAGTCTTGCGGGAGTAAAACCGCCTAAGCACATGCAAGGCAAAGCTTTATACGGGAAATATGCATCCGATGAAAAACGGGAAATTCAGTTTGCTCTGGCTGCCAACCAACTACATCATTTTATGCCTGTACGTGCCGCCACCGACGGACGTTTCAAATACATCCGTAGCTATATCCCCTATCGTCAATTTGCCCTGCGCAATTATTATCAATGGGGTATGCCGTCCAATAAGGCATGGGACAAGTTGGTATTAGGCGGTCACAATACCAATCCCGACTGGGCACAAACTTTCAACGCCCACCCGGCCGAAATGTTGTTCGACCTTGAAAAAGATCCGGGCGAACTGCATAATTTATCCGACTCTCCCGAATATGCGGAAGTCCTGGCAAAAATGCGTAAAGCCCTTTCTGAACATATCCGTTCTACAAAAGATTTAGGATTTTTCATGCCCACTTCCCGCGTAAATACAACATTATACGACAAAGTGCGCAAAGAAAAATATCCCTTGAATGAACTATATAACCTTGTAGAGTTAGCCGGTACAGCTAAAGCAAGCGATGCCTCTGTATTCGAGAAAGCATTATCCAGCCAATACCCGGAAATGCGTTATTGGGCATCCGTAGGTTTAGCGCAACTTGGAATCAAAGGAGAGTTACAAGTTTGTCCTCCAACCTTGCTTACCCTGATGAACGATGCCGACCCATATATAGCCTGCGAAGCAGCCTATGCTGCAGCCTATTTGGGAGAAACATCCAAAGGCATCGAGCGTCTAAATCATCCGGCAAAAGAAGCTGACAGAAAAGTCGGTTACTCTTTACTGGAATGTTTGTCCTTGGACAAAGCTATGCAACCTGCCATCCGCACTCATCTGGCAGACCTGAAAGAGAAGGCTGAAATTCTTCCTCGCAAAGCAAATGAAGATGCCGGGCTAATGGCACGCGGCATTTTGGTCAACCTCGGTGAGATGAATATAAAGGACCTGCATGGACCCGAATCCTATAAATTAGGATTGAAACTGAATCATGGACGCAGACCCATGGTTCCGCTTCCAAACTGATAAGCTGGGCAACAACGTTGTCATCTCCCTTGAGCCTGTACCCTAAATTTTCGAAATTGCCACACCAGCATTGTCCCCGCTATCAGACTGGCCAGGAGATCGGAGATAGGCATGCTATACCAAACTCCTGCTGCACCGAAAAAGCGAGGTAAAATCAACAGACAAGGGAGCAACACTACCATTTGGCGGGTAAGGGATAGAAATATCGCCTTACTCGCCATTCCTATACTTTGGAAGAAATTAGCCGTAACCATTTGAAAGCCGATAATAGGGAAGAACATCACCACAATGCGCAACCCCTTTGCCGAGAGCTCTATAAGTTCGGCATCCGATGTAAAAATACCGACTACCGTATCTGAAAACAACATTCCTATAATAAAGCCGAAAGTCGTCACCCCGGTAGCATAGATAATCGTCAGTTTCAATGTCTTGGTAACACGTTCATATTGTTTGGCTCCAAAATTATAGCCTGCAATAGGTTGCATTCCCTGGTTTAATCCCATTACAATCATCACGATAATGAAGACCAGCCGATTGACGATACCAAAAGCACCGATAGCCAAGTCACCGCCATACTTCTTCAATCCTTGATTAATAAGAATCACGATGAAGCATGCCGCCATGTTCATCAAAAACGGAGACATGCCAATGGCCAACGAATCAAAAACAATTTTACGTTTCAACCGGAAAATACCACGATGAAAATGTAACAGTTCTTCTTTACTGCTGAATATCCAAAGCTGCCACATCAACGATATAATCTGCGCCACAATCGTTGCGATCGCTGCTCCGCGAATGCCCCAGCCAAAACCGTAAATAAATACGGGGTCAAGTATCGTATTAATAATCACCGTAGCGATAGTGGCATACATGGCCTTCTGTGGATGCCCCGAAGAACGCAGTACCGCGTTCAATCCCAGATAGAGATGCGTAATAGTATTCCCAAGAAGGATAATATACATATAGTCACGTGCATACCCCACCGTCTCGTCACTGCCACCGAAAAAGTAAAGGATAGGATCAAGAAAAGCCATGACTATCACCGTAAAAGCCACTCCAAGCAGAATATTCAATACAAACACATTGCCCAAGACGCGCTGCGCAGTATCGTAGTCTTTCTGCCCAAGCTTGACAGAGATCAATGTAGCAGCTCCCACGCCCACCAACGACCCGAAAGCCGCCGCAAGGTTCATTAAAGGAAAGGTCAATGCCAATCCCGAAATAGCCATTGTGCCCACACCATGCCCGATGAAGATACTGTCTACCATGTTATATAAGGAAGATGCTGTCATAGCAATGATTGCCGGTACAGCATACTGCATCAATAATTTTCCGATATTCTCTGTACCCAACGCTGTGGGAGTTTTTTGTCCTACCATACTTTTTACCTTTTTTTGAGGGCGCAAATGTACTCAAAATTCGGCAGGTGAGCAAAAAACGTTCCACAGAGTACACAAGCTATGCGACGAATAAATTCCTCTAAAGATTCGCTTTCTGAAAAATGTTTCGTATTTTTGTCCCCAAATTGAGTGAATTATAGCGAAATGAACGTATTAGAACTAAGTGAACAAGAAATCATTCGTCGCAACAGCATGAATGAACTTCGCGCGATGGGCATCGAGCCCTATCCCGCAGCAGAGTATGTAACCAACGCTTTCTCTACCGATATCAAAGATGAATTTAAAGACGACGCCGAACCGCGCCACGTATCTGTAGCCGGACGCATCATGAGCCGTCGTGTTATGGGAAAAGCCTCTTTTATTGAATTACAGGACTCAAAAGGACGTATCCAAGTATATATTACCCGCGATGACATCTGCCCGGACGAAGATAAGGAAATGTATAATACCGTATTCAAACGCTTGCTTGATTTAGGTGACTTCATCGGCATTGAAGGCTTTGTATTCCGCACCCAAATGGGTGAAATCAGCATCCATGCCCAGAAGCTAACCGTACTTGCCAAGAGCATCAAACCGCTACCTATCGTAAAATATAAGGACGGTGTAGCTTACGACTCTTTTGACGATCCGGAATTGCGTTACCGCCAACGTTACGTTGACCTCATTGTAAACGACGGTGTTAAAGAAACATTTCAAAAGCGTGCCACAATTATCAGGACTATGCGCGCCGCACTGGATGAAGCCGGCTATACGGAAGTGGAAACACCGATTCTCCAATCCATTCCCGGCGGAGCAAGTGCTCGTCCTTTCACTACACACCATAACTCACTAGATATGGATCTCTACCTGCGTATCGCCACCGAGCTTTACCTGAAAAGACTAATCGTAGGCGGTTTTGAAGGTGTGTACGAAATCGGAAAAAACTTCCGCAACGAAGGTATGGACAAGAACCATAACCCGGAATTCACTTGCGTGGAATTGTATGTGCAATATAAAGATTACAATTGGATGATGGGCTTCACCGAGAAGCTGCTTGAGCGTATTTGCATTGCTGTAAACGGAGGAACGGAAACAACGATTGACGGCAAGACCATCAGTTTCAAGGCTCCTTACCGCCGCTTGCCTATCTTGGATGCCATCAAGGAAAAGACCGGCTATGACCTCAACGGCAAGAGCGAAGAGGAAATCCGTCAGATATGCCGCGAACTGAAAATGGAAATTGACGATACCATGGGCAAAGGCAAGCTGATAGACGAAATCTTCGGTGAATTCTGTGAAGGTACATTCATACAGCCTACATTCATCACCGATTACCCGGTGGAAATGAGTCCGCTGACCAAAATGCACCGCAGCAAACCGGGACTGACCGAACGCTTCGAGCTGATGGTGAACGGCAAAGAACTGGCAAACGCATACAGCGAGCTGAACGATCCTATCGATCAGGAAGAACGCTTCAAAGAACAACTGAAACTAAGTGAAAAGGGCGATGACGAAGCTATGTTCATCGACCAGGATTTCTTGAAAGCATTGCAATACGGTATGCCTCCGACATCGGGTATCGGTATCGGTATAGACCGTCTGACTATGTTGATGACTGGTCAGCCGTTTATTCAGGAAGTGTTGTTCTTCCCGCAGATGCGCCCTGAAAAGGTAACTCCGAAAGACGCGCCTGCCAAATTTATGGAACTGGGTATCCCTGAAGAATGGGTTGCAGTCATTCAGAAGGCAGGCTACAACATGGTTGGTGACATGAAAGACGTAAATCCGCAGAAGTTGCACATGGACATTTGCGGCATCAATAAAAAATATAAATTAGAACTGGCAAATCCGACTGTGAAAGATGTAGAAGGTTGGGTTGAGAAAATCTAAGAAATGAAGCTACCCGGTAAAATAGCCATTATGGGCGGAGGAAGTTGGGCCACTGCCATTGCCAAAATGGTATTGGCTCAAGAGGACACTATAAATTGGTATATGCGGCGTGATGACCGCATTGCCGATTTTAAGCGGCTTGGTCACAACCCTGCCTATTTGACGGGCGTCAAGTTCGATACAAAACGTATCAATTTCAATTCAAACATCAACGATGTAGTCAAGGAGTCAGATACACTAATCTTTGTCACTCCTTCTCCTTATCTGAAAGCTCATTTGAAGAAGCTGAAGACAAAAATCAAAGACAAATTCATCATCACAGCTATTAAAGGTATCGTACCTGACGACAACATGATCGTGTCGGAATACTTCACAAAGGAATACGGTGTGCCGACCGAAAACATTGCTGTGCTGGCGGGTCCCTGCCACGCAGAAGAAGTTGCACTTGAACGTCTCTCCTATCTGACGATAGCCTGTCCCGACATAGACAAAGCGGACAAATTTGCCCGCCGTTTGGCCAGTTCATTCATCAAGACCTCCGTCAGTAATGATGTAGCCGGTATTGAGTATGGCTCTGTACTCAAAAATGTATATGCCATTGCCGCCGGTATATGCAGCGGCTTGAAATACGGCGATAACTTCCAGGCTGTACTCATGTCCAACGCCATACAGGAAATGAACCGTTTTCTCCAAACCGTCCATCCATTGAACAGAAGTATCAGTGATTCTGTTTATCTGGGTGATATGCTGGTGACAGGATATTCCAATTTCAGCCGCAACCGCACGTTCGGTACGATGATAGGAAAAGGATATTCCGTAAAAAGCGCTCAAATTGAGATGGAAATGATAGCCGAAGGTTACTACGGAACCAAGTGTATCAAGGAGATCAATAAGCACTATCACGTGAATATGCCGATATTGGATGCTGTGTATAACATTTTATATGAGCGTATCTCACCAATGATTGAAATTAAGTTACTGACCGACTCTTTCCGCTAATAATAATGCGGGAAGAGACATGGCAGACGAAATACAGTATTTAAAATCTATAATATTATGATTAGTTTGAACATTGAAAAGACTCTTGGATTCATTTCCAAAGAAAACGTTTTCGCCTACGAATCTCAAGTAAAAGCCGCACAGGATGCATTGGAAAATGGTACTGGTAAGGGTAATGACTTTTTAGGCTGGTTACATCTTCCCTCTTCCATCACACAAGAACATCTGGCTGACTTGAAAGCTACCGCACAAGTATTGCGTGATAACTGTGAAGTAGTGGTCGTTGCCGGAATTGGCGGGAGCTACCTCGGTGCACGTGCCGTTATCGAGGCTTTGTCAAACAGTTTCACTTGGCTGCAAGATAAGAAATCCACTCCGGTTATTCTGTATGCAGGACACAACATCGGTGAAGATTATTTGTACGAACTTACCGAATACTTGCAAGATAAGAAATTCGGTGTTATCAATATCTCCAAATCAGGAACCACAACTGAAACGGCTTTGGCTTTCCGCCTACTGAAAAAGCAATGCGAAGACCAACGCGGTAAAGACATGGCAAAAAAAGTCATCGTTGCCATTACAGATGCCAAGAAAGGCGCTGCTCGTGTTACGGCAGACAATGAAGGTTACAAATCTTTCATCATTCCCGATAATGTAGGCGGACGTTTCTCTGTACTTACCCCGGTAGGCCTGTTACCCATCGCAGTAGCAGGTTTCGATATTGAAAAGCTGGTAGCCGGCGCAACGGCCATGGAAAAGCTTTGCGGAAAGGACGTTCCATTTGCTGAAAATCCGGCAGCTATTTATGCAGCCACCCGCAACGAGCTTTATAAGCATGACAAGAAAATTGAAATTCTCGTAAACTTCAACCCCAAACTGCATTATGTAAGCGAATGGTGGAAACAGCTTTATGGAGAATCCGAAGGTAAAGAAAACAAGGGTATTTTCCCGGCAGCCGTAGATTTCTCCACCGACCTACATTCTATGGGGCAATGGATTCAGGAAGGCGAACGCACCATTTACGAAACTGTAATTTCAGTGGAAAAAACCAACCATAAACTGGAAGTTCCAAGTGATGCCCAGAATTTGGACGGACTGAATTTCCTCGCCGGCAAACGTGTGGATGAAGTCAACAAAATGGCAGAATTAGGAACACAGTTGGCCCACGTAGACGGTGGCGTACCCAACATACGCATCGTCATCCCTGCATTGAATGAAGAAAGTATCGGCGGACTGCTGTATTTCTTTGAAAAAGCATGCGGTATCAGTGGCTATCTTTTGGGTGTCAATCCATTCAACCAACCGGGTGTCGAGGCTTACAAGAAAAACATGTTCGCCCTATTGAACAAACCGGGTTACGAAGAAGAATCCAAAGCTATTCGGGCAAGACTGTAAATAACCAACTATATCCAAGGTGTCAAAACTAAACCAGGCTATTAATAGCAAGTTTTAGTCTTGACACCTTTTTCAAAACACATTGCTCGGAAATAGGATCCATATTCCGCAATCCGGCCTTCAACACCAACAGAGGTGCTTCAGAGAAGATACACACATCACCGACAATAACAACAAACCTACATACTATGAGCACACCGATACTCAAAAAAATCCATAGCCTCTGCTTATGCTTACTTTTCATTCAACCTATATTCGCCCTATCGAATAAAAGTTCCCATAACCTTCTGATCATCAATTCATATAACGAACAAGCCGCATGGAGTAACAGTATTATCGTGCCCATTATGCAAGAAGTGGGGAAAATGTCGAACACCAGTGCCTATGTGAGCCACTTGCACTCCATTCTTATCAAAAACGACTCCCTTTACCAGCATTCCGTAAACACGTTATTCCAACGCTATGAAAACACCAAACCCCACTCTGTCGTACTGATAGGCAACATGGCGTTTACTTTACGTGACAGAATCAAGAAAGAATGGGGAGATATCCCCATCATTTTGTGTGCCGGACGGGATAGCTACACCTCGCCCCGGTATAACTATCCGGAGTATGAATCGGCAGAAATACCGAAAGACTCCATCTTTTCCATCTCAGGGCTCAAAGACAAATATAATTTCACTTTCATACTATGCCCTACTTATTGCAAGGAAACCATTGACATGATGATGAAGATACAGCCCGGCATAAAAACATTTATTTTTGCCGCTGACAAACTTTTCATCAACAGGATACACGAAAAAGAGATTAAAAGTTACCTATTATCCAGCTACCCGAACATTGAGTATAAACGCATCTATCCCAATTCCAACCCTGCAGTACCAAACTTGAGAAAGTATCTGCTGACCAATGAAAACCCTACCGTAGGAATGTTATTCGGTTCCTGGTTCTGCGTAAGGGAGAATCTGTTGGGACATCTCATCACAATGTCAACGGAAGATTATCGTTTCATTATGTCGGCCAATAAAGGAGTTTTTACACTAAGAGAGTCCTTCCTCGCAGAGGGCGGGTTCATCGGAGGATACTTCTACGACAATGATGCCACCATAAAGCACTTGTTGCAATGCCTTCGTAGTATCATCAACGGAAGAGAAGCGCGAGACATCCCATTCTATACTCCCGACAAGAGCTATCCCGTTATTGATTATAATGCACTGAAACAACGGGGAATGTCAGAAAAGCTTTGCCCACCCAACACCCTATTTATCAACAAACCGCCCACGCTATGGCAACGATATAAGTTACAAATTAGCATCTGCCTGTTGATTCTTTCAGTACTGGGCATCGTCTCATACATAAAACATAAATTTCAGCAGAAAGAAATCATGTTGTTAAGAAGCCATAACAAGCTTCTTGAGAACATGCCCGTATTCTACGTGCAGGAACAGGTAATGTTCAATGAAAATGGTATTCCCGAAAGCATGCGCTACATCAATGCCAACATCTTGTTCAAAGAGTTATTTTGCTCCAAGCAAAAGCAGGAACAAGTCAATTCAAGCATGTTTCCTCACCAGACGGAAGAGTATTTTATGCAATTTGCCAGAATTGTTTTTCAAGAAAGAAGGTCGATTGTATTCACCTACTATTTTGAAGAGCAGAACGCCTTCTATGAAGTAATAATACGTCAAGCCGCTGAGGAAAATCTAATAGACATTTTTGGCGTAAATACCACTACCCTACACCAGACACAGGAATTGTTACGAGCCGCCAACAATAAACTGGCATTGGCATTAGACATCGCACATATCATCCCTTGGCATTGGGACCTGCAGAAGCATGCCATCACCTGCGATGCCAACCGTTCTCCTTTCGAACTTGCCACCGGTGTAAAGGATGAACGAGGAGTACGGATTATCCACGAAGCCGACTACTTCAACAACATACACCCTGATGATGCAGAACGGATAAGAGACGACTACCAAGCACTCATCTTAGGTAGAGTAAAGGCACTGAAAGAAGAGTTCCGCACCGTCATCAAAAAAAACGGCAAAGAATACATCAACTGGGTAGAGGCGCGCGCCGTAGTGGAACAGAGGAATGAACAGGGACATCCTATCTCACTCATCGGATCCCTACTTATCATTACCGACCGCAAGCGGAACGAACAGGAACTCATAAATGCCAAAAACCGCGCCGAAGAATCAGACCGGCTGAAGTCAGCTTTCCTTGCAAACATGAGCCACGAAATACGTACGCCACTCAACGCAATCGTAGGCTTCTCCTCCATACTAGCCACAGCGGAAGAAGAGGAAGAAAAAAGTGAATATATCAATATTATAGAGAACAACAACCAACTACTTCTGCAACTTATCAGCGACGTATTGGACATTGCCAAAATTGAAGCCGGTTCACTGGACTTCAACTATTCCAGCCTTGATCTGAATGTTTTAATGAATGAGTTGGAAAGCACCGCCCTTATGCGCATTACCTCTCCGGATGTATGCCTTGAAATGATCCCGGACAATGACAACTGCTGGGTGATTACCGAACGTAACCGCCTGTCTCAAATCATCATCAACTTACTGAACAATGCCATTAAGTTCACACAAAAAGGTAAAATCACCTTCGGTTACAAACTGCAAAAAGAGAAAATCTATTTTTATGTAACCGATACAGGATGCGGTATTCCGGCAGAAAAACAAGATAAAATTTTTGAACGTTTCATTAAGCTGAATAACTTTGCGCAGGGAACCGGATTGGGCCTTTCTATATGCAAAAGCATAGTAGATGCCATGGGCGGGGAAATAGGAGTAGACTCCAAAGTAGGAAATGGAAGTACTTTCTGGTTTACACTTCCCTACCATACAGGCACCGCAAATGAAAGTACAGACAAGCCCGTTGAACTATCTGAACTCTCCAAAGACAAACAAATAACCATACTTATAGCTGAAGATGACGAAAGCAATTACCGGCTCTTTCATTCCATTTTGCAAAAAGATTTTCAACTAATTCATGCACGCGACGGAAAAGAAGCAGTCGAGCTATATTCCCTTCATCATCCAAACCTCATCCTAATGGATATCAATATGCCCAATATGAACGGATATGAAGCTACTCACCAGATACGAGAGTTATCGAAAAGCATACCAATCATCGCAGTTACGGCATACGCCTATGCTTCGGACAAACAAAAAATAATGGAAAGCGGATTCACAGGTTATATGTCCAAACCACTCAACGCCCGAAAGCTGCAAGATGAAGTATCAGCCACCCTCAAGAAATGCTTCATTTTTACATAGGTCCGATCACCATAAATTCAGCATAAACAAGGAAGCCATACATAGAATGTGCTTCCTTTCCCATATTCGGACTCCACCCAAATCTCACCTCCCATCTGATTGACGATGGACTTGCATATAGGTAGTCCCAAGCCTGTGCCCTGAATGAAAACATTTAACTTCTTGAACCTGTCAAACACTTCCACCAGATTTTTCTCTTCAATACCCAACCCAGTATCTTCCACATAGATCTGCACGCCGTCATTTTTACGGGCATATCCCATTTTAATATATCCCTGTCCGGTAAACTTAGCAGCATTGGTTATCAGATTACCGATAACCTGCGTCAAACGTTCCCGGTCGGTTTTGACCATTAAAGTTTGAAGAGGGTTTTCACAAATAAACTCTACTTCCGGATTACTCACTTTTTCCCTCATCAAGACAGCAAGCTCATCGAACATTGCCGAGAAATCAAATTCATCGTTTTTAAAAGACATATTATCCGAATCCAGCATCGATAGGTTCAGCACGTCTTCAAAAAGATTCAGCAACAAGTTATTATTAAGGCTGATAATACGGTTATATTCATCCCGGTCCGTTTGATTTTCAGCCTCTGCCATGAGCTGTGAAAAACCAATAATCGAATTCAGCGGCGTCCTGATCTCATGACTCATATTAGCTATAAATTGCGCCTTCAACGTATCTGCCTGCTCCGCCTTGCTCAAAGCATCACGCAATTGCTCCATCATCTGGTATTGCAAAGTTACATCGTTTCCCACACACACCAACAATTTCTTCCTTTTGAAAGTGAAAGAAAATTTTATGGTTTGCAAATGAGTATGTGTACCCCGGTCGGGAGAAGTAACAATTTCATGAATCAACATAGGGTCACTCTCTTCACAGGAAGTAGCCGCTACATCATCTTGCCTGTATTTGTCAGCCTCTTCTTTCGGAAAAATATCGTAATCAGTCTTGCCTACCAACAGTTCTTTGGGCATATTACACATCTGCTCAAACTTTTGATTGATAATATAAAAACGATAATCATCCTCTATATCCTTAATAAGAATAGCGGATGGTAACTTATGAAAAATGGCTTTCATCATCTGATGCGCTTCCTGCTCATCTTTCATGAGACTTTCCATCATTCTTTCTTTTTGAATATGCTCCGTTATATCGTAAGAGACGCATACCAACAACTGATTTCCTTCAGAAGTTTCTACATACGATTTAGTCGTTTGCAATATAATCTTCTCCTCTCCCTGAAAATGCACCATTTCACGCAATGTAAAATCTCCTCTCATGCTCACTGTCGCTTCATCGTCCCTGCGATATTTCTCTGCCTCTTCAAGTGAGAACAAGTCATAATCTGTTTTCCCTATAACCTCTTGGCGCGATAAATGTTGTATGGAGCAGAAAGCATCATTAACTCTGTAATAGCGAAAACCATTTGTTACATCCTTTATAAAAATTATTGCCTGCATCTTATCTATCAGATGCTGAGAAAAAGAATTCAAAGAGCGATTGGACTCCAGTAGTTCCATTTTTCTTTTCAGCACGCTTAGTTCTTTCTTCAATTGCACATTTTCTCTCTCTAAATTCAGTCTTTCCTGTATGCTCATAGTGGATGTATTAGAACAATGATATACCTAATAAATAGTAAAGTTATGAAATAAAATCAATAAATCTGTAATTTCAATACATAAATGACAATATTCCTATTTTTTTCAAAGTTTGAATACAGATTTTGTGTAATTTTGTGCCCTATACAACAACAAATTATGTTTGAAGTCGCTATTTCCCGTTATCTGAAACACCATGGGCACTCTGACATTCGGTTGAAAGCCGTACTTTTCGATATGGACGGTGTACTTTTCAACTCCATGCCCTATCATGCCGACGCTTGGCACAAGGTCATGGAACGTCGCGGCCTGCATCTGAGTCGTGAAGAAGCCTACATGCACGAAGGACGTACCGGAGCAGCTACAATCAATATCGTCTATCAACGCCAGTACGGACAGGATGCCACTCCCGAACTGATAGAAAGTATCTATGCAGAAAAAAGTGCAGAATTCAACAAGCATCCCGAGCCTGGACGCATGCCCGGTTCCTGGGAAATATTACAGAAAATAAAAGCAGAAGGATTAACTCCCATACTGGTAACCGGTTCTGGTCAACTCTCTTTACTGGATCGCCTTGCCCACAATTTTCCCGGCATGTTCCAACGTGAACATATGGTGACCGCCTTTGACGTAAGATATGGAAAGCCCAACCCTGAGCCCTATCTCATGGGACTGGAAAAGGCCGGGATAAAGGCCAATGAAGCCATCGTCGTTGAAAATGCTCCTATCGGTGTACAAGCCGGAGTAGCGGCGGGGATATTCACGATTGCCGTCAATACCGGTCCATTGGATGCACAAGTGCTATTAGATGCAGGAGCCAATTTATTATTTCCATCAATGCAGGCACTCAACGAAAATTGGGAAAAATTACAGCAAGCATTAATCCCATAAAAGTAGCAATCCAACAATCGTAAATGATTTGCTGATCAACTTTCTGTAGCCCACAAGCAAGGAGCAAATAATAAAGCCCATAGCTATCTATTTACAAGATAATTACAGGCTTTTCTTTCAGTAATGCCATTGCGATCCGAGCAAACCTATAGTATATAATGATATCAAACGCTCTCTACGAAAGACTTTTATAATGCTCCCTTCGGAGAAGGATCTATTATAATTTTTAAAAGAGGCATCTACGCATAAAGGCAACACCTCCTTTATAGGTCCTGCATTTCTAAATTACCTGCTTCCTTTCAGGTTCTATATATAAATAATGAATATTGGCACACTAAGTCAGATGTTGCTTATTCAGTCCCCCATAAATAAACATTTATATAAACATAGATCAGTCACTAATATAATTATATTAAAAAATAGGATTCAAGTATAAAACTCGAATCCTATAATTTTCTATTTATACAAAATAGTAGATAGTGGCTTTTCTTCTATAGTTGTAATGCTGTGTTGCTTGGATGGTGCTCCTAAATAACTCGGCCGACTGTTATCCGGATTCACCACAATCTTTTCCAATACAATTTCAGGGTCAACCATATAAACTTTCAGTGTATGGAATCCCGGTTTCTCCACATCTATTTCTACATCCAACCAGCGTATATTATCAAATACTTCATTTCTTAAATACATGCCTTTACCGCTTAGGGCCAAAGTACTTTTAGTGGGGAGTGCTTTCAATACTTTTGATAGAGCAAGGTTTTGGGAATTGTATTCTTCAAAAGTATCGACAAAACCTTTTCGAGCATCCAGTACTATGGGCTTTTTTTCATCTATGCCTACCGCTATGCGGAGTCCGCGTGCCGGATTGACATCTTGGGTAGGTAAAATACCTAAAGCTACTGTTGTTTTTCCTGCCGAAGGAAGGTATATCTTATATTCCAGACGGGCAGCTTTCTTGTGTGTCAATGTGCTGGACGCCGTCACTGGCGTTATTCCCATGCAGCCTTTGCCTCTACCCAAATCCGGAATAAAGACCCAAGCTGCCTGTTTCCCTGAAATGTTGGCATTATAAGCGTGTGCCGGTATGGAGAATTCGGAATGGGCCAGTGTTCCAAAGAACGTCTCTTTGCTATGGGGGAGTGCTGTGTTGACAATCGTTACTTTTACTTCTGCTTTACTCTTGCCGCATACTATTTCTACATTTCCTTCTACCGTACCTTGTGGTGCTTTGGACCAGTCAATGGAAACATGCAGGCGATTGTCTTTAGCTGCTTTGCCCTCGGACTCATCTACCTTTATCCACGGTTGGGAGGTGAGAACGGTATATTCAATTTCTCCTACTCCACGATTGAAAACCTCTATATAATGAGTCTGATTGTTCAGGGCATCGAACACCGGCAATGAAAGCTGTTTTGCCATAAGTGGCCAGGCTGCTTCGCTGCCTTCCACCGCAACACCGAGACTTGGAGAACCCAGCGGATTCACCATTGACAGTTCAGGTAATTCATTGTCCTTGGGCATATACCATTTCGTATAGCCAATATGTTTGTCAGACATCATATGTTTCCATTTTCCGTTGGCTGTTTCATTATTGTAGCGATGACTTAAATGCCAGTCGAGATTGAATAATTCTTTTGCGCGGTCTGCATAATCATTGGCACTGACACGCCCTTGTTTTGCATATAAACGATTTTTGCCGACTGAAAGATAGATCTCAGCCACTCCGGCAGAGGCTTTCACCGGATAGAGTACCAGTTGATAATAAGCATCTTTGGCTTCTGGTGATAGTTTGTGTTCCAGTTCCTCGGCTTTTACTGTAAGTTCCTTCCATGCGGCCAACATACGGTCGGCTTCATGGTAATTGACAATGCTGAACACATCGGGAAGTTGCACTTCCGCTTTGCGTAACAAGTTATATTTGGTGTACTTAGATATGATATCGGCTATTTCTCCGGCATATTCTTTCCCAAAAATGTGTCGTGCCCAATCTATCATATAATCTTTTGTTTTATCTGCCGGTATAGCGTCGGGATTCCACGCATAACGCATAATGAAATCGATTGGAAGTTCTTTAGGCTTGATATCACCTACATTGACCACCCAAAGGTCATCGATGCCCGATTGATATGCCAGATGGAACTGTTCGCGTAATTTAGGTATGGTAGTCGTGGTAACCCACCGGTCATTCCATGGACCACCGTTCATGTCTATGTGGTAATACAATCCCATCCCTCCCTTGCGTTTCTTTTCTTTGTCGGGACCTGTACGCCGAATATACCCCCAGTTGTTATCGCAGAAAAGCAGCATTACATCATCGGGTACTGTAAAACCTGCATCATAATAACGTTGCACTTCGGTGAATATAGCCCATAGCTGGGGGATCTCAGACGGTTCTTTTCCATACACCTCTTTTAATACCTGCCGCTGACCTTCTATAACTTTTTTCAGTACCTGCATATTAGCCTCATCGCCTTCCTTGCTCATCGCCACGTCTCCATCACCTCTCATACCGATAGTTACGACATTTTCGAAGTTTTTATTCCGTTCCATACCCTTACGGAAAAAGTTATCAAGCCGTTCTTTGTTTGTCTTATAGTCCCAAGGACCTACTTCTTCTTTTCTTCGGGTGTATTCTTTATGGGCGCGCATCATTGGTTCATGGTGGGAGGTTCCCATGACAATTCCGTACTCATCGGCCAAAATCGGATTCATCGGATCATCTTCGTTAAATGCACTTGCCCACATGGCGGGCCAGAGGTAGTTAGCCTTCAAACGTAACAACAGCTCAAAAAGATGTACATACATCTTGGAGTTGACGCCACCAAATTTTTCGGTAGCCCAGTTGCCGAAGGAAGGCCACTCGTCATTAATAAAGATGCCCCGGTATTTCACCTTAGGTTCGCCTGATTCGTAATAGCCGGATTTGATATAGGCAGACTTGCGCTTTTGCACAGGAGCATCTGCCCACCAGTACCATGGGGAGACACCTAATTGCTGTGAAAGTTCATAAATACCATATATGGTGCCTCGTTTATCACTGCCGGCAATGACCAGCCCTTGTCGGATGCCGGGACTCGGATTTTCAACAGTTGCTATTACAAAGCTTTCCCATTTCCCTTGCAAGTTCCGAAGCTTTATCTTGCCGGAAGCGGCGAGAGCATCTATAACCTTGCTTTTTCCTAACGTTCCGATTATGATTTCGTACTTCCCGGAAACGGCATCGGCAGATACATTGGTTTTTGCACCGGTCACGCGTTCGATGTCTTTGTGTAAATCGTTGATAGCACGAATTACTCCTTTATAATCATGTGAATCGTAACGGATGGTTGCACATTCCCGGTGGACGTCTACCACAGGAAAATCTTTAGTAGCAGTAGCATAGTCATGAACAATAGGAGGGATGACACTCATTGTTTGTTGTGCATTGAGCGACAAGTCACATGCAAACAAGAATAGTATCCCTAAACAAAACATCTTTTTTTTCATAAAATTATTTTTTATTTATTGGTAAATTAATACAAACTCAACAAATTGCAACTATCTATAAATTTAGTAATTAGCAAAGTGAGATTTCAGTTTGTTCTTCTCAGCGCATATCTCATCGCCGTATGCCGTACACAGGGACTTGAGAAACACGACAAAGTTGGTAAAAGGATATACCTTTACTCCCACCTTGTGAAACTTAGCGAGCTGTTTGTCTATGTATTTCGCCCGCTGCTCTATCCACTGCCTTTCCTGCCTATCTTTTATAAGTTCCTTTTTACATTGTCGTATGTAATAGTGAAATTGACGTGCCAGTGTGTCACCGCTCCGCTGAATTTCTAGCTTTCTAAAAATTCCGGATCATTATATTTTGTAACATACGGTTTCTCGCCAGAAGTGTTATGTACCATGTCAAGTACATATTTCATTTTCTCTTGATCATTGGTTATTATTAATATAACCATAGGAATAACTGACAATATTATTTTCATATTATCGTTTGTATAAAAGATGAGCTACTTTGATATTTTCAAAACAGGAGCAATGGCATTTGTGACTATTGGCAACTGTATTTCAAGCCCATTGTCTGTCTGCACGACTTTCAGACAACCATAACCGAGCAGTTCCACTGTGGTGATGTTTTTCTTGAAATGGGGATTACCTTTGGCGAGAGACCTCACGACTACTTTGCCGTCTTCAGGCCATCCGAGAGGGGTGACGTAGAGATATTTCTTCGTCTGGTTGAAACGGATGTCAGCTGATGTCATATTGCTGTACATACCGTCGTTGAATCCCTGAGCCTTAAGCTTGATGTCAGACTCGGCAACTGGACCTTCGCCGAACCTCACCCACGGACGGGTATTGAAGATGCTTTCCTTATTTACTGTCATCCAAGCCTCTATGCCATCAAGTATAGCAGCCTCTTTCTCGTCATACGTACCATCGGCACGCAGAGGAATGCTAAGTAAAAGGTTGCCGTTTTTACTAACTATATCAATGAGTTGTTTTATAACCTCCGTTGCACTCTTGTAGCTACCACGCTCATAGATGCTGGTATTATAGTGCCAGTTTCCAAGGCAGTTGCATGTCTGCCAAGGCTCTTCGACAATCTCATTGGGCGCACCACGCTCCACATCCCATGTGAGGGCTTCGCGCTGTTCGTCGTTGAGCATCTTACCAAACATCACAGCACGCGGATTCTTATTGTAGAAATGCGATGCAATCTTCAATCCGCAGTCACTGATGTCATGAAAGGGCGCAACGGTGACGTCAAAGTAGATGAGATCGGGATTGTAGCGGTTGATAGCGTCGAGAGTACGGTCATAAAAGTTGGTGACATATTCAAGTGTAGGTAGACAGGCTCCGCCACTCCATGCCCACTGTACGTGCACACGATTGTTTGCCCAAGACTTCTCACTCATGGGATGGTTTTGCGCATAGAGATCCTGCGGATCGTAACCTTCCCACCATTTGCCCTTTCCGTCGGCTTTGGTAAGTTTGCCGTCGTAATGTATACCCGCTTTAGGTCCGTTTATGTCGTAACGCTGTGCAGGCTCATACCACAACCATGCGTGGTCAGCGTGGAAACTAATGCCGAGAGGCAAACCATACTTCTTTGACGCTTTTGCCCATCCGGCAATCAAATCCTTCTTCGGCCCCATATTCACAGAATTCCATGGCTGATATTTCGAATCCCAAAGGTCGAAGTTGTCGTGGTGGTTACCGAGGACAAAGATATATTGTGCTCCGAGGCGTTTGTATCTTTCCACGAGTTTGTCAGGATCCCATTTTTCTGCTTTGAAGAGTGGAAGAATATCCTTGAATCCCACCTCTGATGGATGGCCATAATGTTCTTTATGATAATTGTAAGCGTATGTGCCTTCTTTATACATATTGCGTGCCATCCAGTCGCCCGAACCTTCCACGCACTGCGGTCCCCAATGAGCCCAGATGCCGAATTTGGCATCGCGGAACCATTCCGGAGTCTTGTGTTTTCTGAGTGATTCCCACTGCGGCTTATACTGTCCCTCAACCATCTGCTCTTTCTCATTAGTTACAGGTACCTTGTATTCCTGTGCCCATGCTCCTGCTGCGCAAACAGCAAAAAACAAAACAATCAAATTAATCTTCATTTTTTTATATATAAAAAGATTCTTTTTACTATCCATTTTCTTTGTATTCAAACCTGTCGAAGTCGGCATAAATTAAAATGTTTTATTGGGATTTATTCTCAATCATTTTATATTGTCTTACTGCTAACAAAGATAGAATACGTAAGATTAGATCAGATTAACAGATATACTTAATTCATCATTTTTTATAACCACGCCTACATTTATGTACTATATTCATTCATTTTTGTCACATTACTCAATACCAACAGCAAACTATCTCTTTTCTTTTAAGATAGGAAGAGCTGTCTGTGTTCTAAAAGAAAAAGATAAATGAGTAATATTAGAAAGTGTGTGTTCTTCAAATAATGTTACCTGTTTCTATTTGATTGGGCATATTCCATAGGAGAAAGGCCATACACTTTCTTAAAGGCGCTTGAAAAATGTGTCTGACTGGTAAATCCTACCGCATAAGCTATTTGGGTTATTGAAAGATCTTTATTTTCTAATAACACGGTAGCTTGTTGAAGGCGTAGATTGCGAATAAAATCGCTAGGAGCGGTTCCTGTCATTTCCTTCATACGTCGGTGCAAATGAGTGCGACTGATCCCGACTTCTTGCGTAAGCATCTCTACATTAAGATTAGGGTTGCTCAAGTTCTCATTTATAATGCTCATAATACGTTCCATCAATGCCTCATCGTTTCCTTGTAATTCGACCGGGACTATTTTCCCTTCCTGAGTCTGACTACCCGAATACTTTCCTTTTAGCCGCACACGATTAGCTATCAGATTGGTTATAAGCACCATCAATTCTTCCATATTAAAAGGCTTGCATAAATACCCGTCCGCTCCTTGTACCAAGCCTTCAATCCGGTTGGAAAATTCAACTTGAGAAGTCAGCAAGATAATGGGGATATGACTAGTATTAGCATTCTTTTTCAATTCTTTCAGCAGTTGGATGCCATCCATATTGGGCATGATAACATCTGAAATGATTATGTCCGGTTGTTGAGTAATCGCTTTTTTCCGTCCTTCCACTCCATCTATAGCCACATCTACATGATAATATGCAGCCAGGTTATCTTTTAAAAAGCTCCGTAGTTCATCATCATCATCAATTACAAGAACACTATAATTGGTCTTTCTATATTTTACTTTTTCCCGGGATGGATGGTAAGGAATATATTGGTCTGCCATTACGCCATGTGGAACCAAACCGGTTTCCACCTTTACCATTTCTTCCTTTTTCAAATGTTTGCACCCCAAAGGGAGGTGTATCACAAAACGGCAACCTTGAGTATCCGTCCTATTTTCAGCAAAAATGATACCATGATGTAATTTCACAAGCAGTTGACATAGGTTTAATCCGATGCCGAAACCCAAGGAGTGCATAGTATGGCTACCATCGCCTTGATAAAAACGATTGAAGATTTTTTTCAGTTCTTTTTCGTTCACTCCCTTGCCCGTATCTGAAATAGAAATCTCCATATACTTTTGCAAAAGGCCGGAGCTTTTCGGATTACTGCCGGTTTTTACTTCTATGCAGATGACACCATTTTCAGGCGTATATTTAAAAGCATTTGAAAGCAGGTTGACCAGCACCTTATCAAAATTATTCGGATCAATCCACACCGTTGGAAGTTTTTCCGGAAATTTTGTTTCCAAACTGATTTTTTTCAGGCGTGCCTGCTCTGTAAATACAAGAAGCAGTTCATTGACAAACGACCGAATATCAACCTCCTCACAAAGAATAGGCATCTGGCCTTTATCAATCTTCCGTACATCAAGCAACTGATTAATAAGGTTTAAAATACGGCCGGTATTATACTTGATCGTTAACAGCATTTTATTAACATCCGGCTCACACTGCATTCTCTGCAACTTCTCCAGCGGACCGAGGATAAGAGTAAGCGGTGAACGTATCTCGTGTGCAATATTGATAAAAAACTGCAACTTCATTTCACTAATTTCCTCCTGTTTTTTCCGTCTGTAAACTGTATATAACAAATAGCTGGCACAGATAACCAACAAAATATAAACAATTTTGGCACCAGTACTCAGATACCAAGGCGGGATAACATGAATCCGTACGGATCTTATCGGTGAATGAAATCCATTTTCGCAAGCACGTATTTGGAGAGTATAATTCCCAGGAGCCAAATGGTGGTATTGTATCCGGTTTTCGCCAGGCTGTGTCTTATTCCAGTTTTCATTAAATTCCTCAAGCCGATATTCATAAAGGACATTTCCAGCATCACGAAAGTCCATTGTTGAAACCATGAATACGAATGTATTATCCATATAAGAAAGATTGAAACAATCAGCATGGACCAATTCTGTATCAACGACCCGTTTATTTCCCGAGCGTGTCTCCATAGTCACTTTCTGATCCCGAATATACATATCGGTAATGATAGGTGGAGTGTCCGGTTTTATTAACTGAATATCATCAGGATTAAAGCTAGTAATTCCCCTATTTCCTCCGAAATAAATTTTTCCTTTTTTACTTTGAGTATAACGTCCTTCTAAATATACTTTTTCTTGCAGTCCATTCCCTGTATAATAGTTAATAACTTGTTTTCCGTCTACAAGGATATGGCAAATTCCCTGTATGGTGCTACACCATAAATTACCATGTTTATCCTGCACCAGTCCACAGATAACATTATCTGGGAGTCCCTGTTCAGTAGTGATAACCGAATATTGATTGTTTTGGGGATTATAATGAACTAGCCCATTCTTAGTACCCATCCAAATCGTATGGTCCTTTCCTTCAATAATTGTATAGAAAGAACTGGACTTTATTTCTGGTTCAAAAGGTAAGTCTAGAAATCTTTCGTTCCGGGTATCATAACAGCTTATATTTCCAAAATGTCCGAACCAGATTCTATCTTCAGAATCGCATAAAATAGAAATGATCCAATAATTTGTAATATTATTTTCTCCTTTAATAGGATTCTTCCTTGAAAGTAGTTGATACTTTCCTGTAGGCAAATGATATTGCAAAATACCCTCTCCTAAAATAGCTGCATACAAATTTTTATGCTTATCTTCTGTAATACATCTTATGCTGAAATCCCCCTGTAATGGATATTCCAATTCCAACTTTCCTTTTTTTCGATTAAACGAATACAGTCCTTTTCCATTGATTCCCACCCAAAACACACCGTCACTATCTTCAAACATTGAAAAGACAACCCCATCCGTATAAATATGGCGGGAGATATTACCATTACAATCCAGTTGATAAATACCATTATCTTCAACAGAACACCACATAGTATCTGTTTTATCGCAATAGAGCGCATTGAGCCATCCCGGCATATCGGAAAGCATGATGGGCTGGTTCCAAAAAGAAAAAGGCAATGGTTTATGAGGCAGCATCAGAAAGCCCTGGTATAAACATCCAATCCATAAGTTCTGCTGTTTATCTTCGAAAAGGCTACTAACCTTAGCCTGATTGATATTTATAAATGAGCTTTGAATGCCATCTGCATCTGTAATTTTCTTGTCTCCACGCTTTATGCAAGTGATTCCCTGTCCATAAGTACCCAGCATAATGTCTCCATTAGCAGTGATTACAACAGAATGGAAACGGATATTCTTCTTTTTTCCGGAATAAGGAAACGGCACAAGCTTGTCGTTTTCTTGATCCCACAAGAAAACAGTTTGTGCGGTAACCATAAAAACCCTCCGGTCATAATCTTCGAGTATATTACGCACAGCCATATTATTTAGCGGATATATTTTTTCTTCCTGGCCGGTGGAATCGATACGGACTATGCCTTGCCGGTCAGTTCCCAGCCAGAGTTGTCGCCGGCTGTCTTCAAAGAGGCAAGTTACAAAAGGCGGATGAAAAAGTTTACTTTCAGTTATAACAGGATGTGCCACCATTGTTTGAATGTCCACGGAAAAAATGCCCACATCAGATACATTACATAAAATTTCACCCGTATTCCGTTGAAAGATACCGGTAATTCGCCCTTTTGCCTTTATAGTATGGAGAGTGACTGTCTGGAAACTGTCTTTTTCCGGAAGGTAACGTTGCAAGCCGTTGGCTGTGCCTATCCAAAGATTATTTTCATCATCAATATATAAGGAGTGAATTTCATTATCGGCCAATGAAGTGGAATCTTGTTTTGCATGATAATAAGACACAAACTGCGAACCGTCAAATCTGCGAAGTCCGTTTCTTGTACCAATCCATAAATAATTGTTTTGATCCTGACATAATACATTTATACATTGGCTGCCTATTGTTGCTTTATCGTAAAAGATTGCATTTTGTGCAAATACTGATTGTGTAATACAAAGCAATAAAAATATCAGTTGCTTTTTTATCATAGTTTATAGATTTTTTCTCACGACAAAGTTATGTCTTTAAAAAAACAAACTGCCTTCCTATACCTAAAAAAAAGGATAAATTGCTATTTTTTTTGAATAATGTGACAAAAATGAATGAATATAGTACATAGATGTATGCATGGTTATAAAAGCTGACGAATTAGACACATCTGTTAATCCATCTTAATTTCACGTTCTCTATCTTTGTAATATAATAAAGCACCAAGCAAACAGAAATTAAAGAAGTAAGTACTTCTTAGTGAGAATAAAATAACGAGTTTATTAATCAACTATAACATTTTAAACATGAGACAGACTTAATTTTCACACATTCATTAAATGATTACGTGATACAGAATCTCTGCCATACGAGATTTTGTTTGTTCTTTAATAATATTGTTAATTTATTTATATTTACACCAAAGTTCACCTATAAAAAGTTTAACAATATTATTTCCTCTATTTCCTTGATGAAGCATATTTTATCATGGAAATTATGTAACATTTTATAGTGACAAAAATGTTACATAATATATATTTTTATATTAACTAAGTTTTTTTAATTAACGATGAAAAACACTATTTTTTATTTTAAACAATTGATATTGTCATTTTTGCTTTGTTTTGTAGCAATATGGGCAAATGCGCAAAATCAAGTTGTAAAAGGTACAGTAAAAGATGTTTTAGGAGAAGCTGTGATTGGTGCCAACGTAACTGAAGTTGGTACTACTAATGGTACTATTACAGACATTAACGGTGATTTTTCTTTGAATGTTTCTCCCAAAGGAAAACTTCGAATTTCTTTCATTGGTTATCAAGTACAAACCGTAGATGTTGCCGGACGAAAAAGTTTGGAAATAGTATTAAAAGAAGATACTGAAACTTTGGATGAAGTGGTAGTGGTAGGTTATGGTAGCGTAAAGAAACGTGATTTGACAGGTGCTATTACACAAGTAAAATCAGAAAATCTAATGGCAACCGCCCCCACTACTATTCAAGAAGCATTGCGCGGTAAAGCTGCTGGTGTAATGGTAGCTGGTAGCGGACTAAACGAAAGTCCCATGATTCGTATTCGTGGTAATCGATCTATTTCAGCCAGCAATGATCCATTATTTGTTATTGACGGAGTGCCTGTGAACGGTGGTATGGATGTAGTAAACCCTGCAGATGTAGCTTCTATCGAAGTTTTGAAAGATGCTTCAGCTACAGCTATCTACGGTGCTCGTGGTGCTAATGGTGTAATTTTGGTAACGACCAAAAAAGGTGAGAGTGGCAAGGTTAATGTAGAATATAGTGGCTATCTGTCAATCGGTAAAGTAGATAATTATCGTCGTGTGCGTAACGGTGCCGAGTATTTGGAGTACCTACGTGAAGCTGAACGTAGCTATATTTATGATGGTGAAGGCGGTTACAGTATCGACCCTAGTTGTGGGTATCCCTCTATGGAACCGAACTGGGAGTATGACCAGCGTATGGAGTATGTAAAAAAAGATAATTCAGGATATGTACTTGAATCTGTACGTCGTGCTTGGGAGGGTGGTACATATGATCCTTCAAAGTTGCGCACATTTGATTGGCAAGGTGCTGGTATGCGAGATAAGACAATTTCACATAACCACAATATAAGTATTCGTGGCGGAAGCAAGGATACTAAAGTATTTCTCTCTGGTTCGTTCATGGATAATAGAGGTATTACTCCGCGTTCGTTTAGAAAACGCTACACTCTGCGTTTAAACTTGGATCAGAACTTGGGCAAGTACATTACAATGGGCGCTACCACTAATTTTGCCTACTGGGAGTATTTTAATGGTACTGGCGTAGGTGGTAATTGGAATCCGCTAGGCACGCCATATTACTCTCCCGGCGGCGAAGGCGATAATTACGGTATAGGTGGTGATGTTACACAAGATGGTGATCCTGCATTAGGCTTAGTGCCTCACCCTACGGGTGAAGGAATGTTGTGGAATCCTTTCTACGACTTCACAGGTGTCCAGGGCAAAACTAAACGCAATCGTATTGACGCTACACTCTATGCAATGATCAAGTTGGATTGCGGTCTCTCCTACAGAGTAAACTTCGGCACAGATTACTATAGCGGTCAAGAACAGTCATTTTATGCCAAGGCTTCTACTCAGCAAGGATTTGGTAATTCACAAGCTTCACAGAAAGCTGTCTTTGACCGCGGTTGGACATTGGAACATATCCTCTCTTATGTACGTACTTTCGGTCAACACAGCATTAATCTTACTGCCGTACAGTCTTCACAAAAATTTATTTCGGAACCTCTTAGTGCTAGTGGCTTGAGTCTCCCACTTGAAACTCAATTATACTATAATCTGGGCGGTGCTACCACACAGAGTGCTACTAGCGGTTTTACGCAATGGACTATGATGTCATGGATGGGACGTGCTATCTATGGTTTTAAGGATAACCGCTATATGTTAACCGCTTCGTTGCGTTATGACGGTTCTTCTAGATTGGCGGATGGTCATAAATGGGTAGCTTTTCCATCAGTAGCCGTAGCGTGGCGTATCTCCGATGAAGCATTCATTAAAGATCATATTGATCAAATCAGTAACTTGAAGCTTCGTTTCGGCTACGGTAAAACGGGTAACTCTTCTGTAAACCCATACGAAACAATTGGTAAAATAAGTAGTAGTCGCTATACATGGGGAGCCGTCGGTATGTTGGGATATGCGCCCAGTTCACTTTCTAACAATTCACTGACTTGGGAAACAACTGGACAATACAACGTAGGTTTAGATTTCGGCTTTTTTAACGGTCGTATTTCAGGTAGCATTGAATGGTACAAGCAACACACGTATGACTTGTTAATGCCGAGGGCTCTTCCTGAAGTCAGTGGATTCGGCAGCATTACCGAAAACGTGGGAGAAACGGAAAACCGCGGTTTTGAGATGACTTTGGAAACTGTCAACTTTCAAACAAAAGACTTCAGTTGGACCACTTCCCTACAATTTGCTACCAATAAGGAACAGATCGTGAAGTTGGCCAGCGGACAAAAAGAAGATACTGCTAATATGTGGTTTGTAGGCCATCCTGTAGACACACACTATAACTATGTAAGCACCAAGTATGTATGGGGATACTCTAAGGAAGATATGGCTGAAATGGCTAAGTTCAATGCCAACGGACATTCCTACAAACCTGGTGATTTGCGTTTCGTGGATAAAAATGGTGATTATAAAATTGACGCTACAGACCGTGACATCCTCGGACAAAAAATGCCAAAGTGGACGGCAGGTATGGGCAATACTTTCCGCTATAAAGACTTCGATTTCTATGTATTTATGTATGGCATGTTCGGTCATACTATCTATTGTGATCCAGGAACGGCACATGACGGTCGCATGAATACTCGTTACGTAGATTACTGGACGCCGGAAAACCCCAATAGCCACTTCAGAAAGCCTCAAAAAGGAGATGCCGACCAAGCCAACTACGATGCTTATTGGTACAACAAAGGTGATTTCGTACGCATCTCGGATATCACGTTGGGTTACAGCTTGCCAAAGAAGCTTATCAATTATGCCGGACTAGAAAGGGCACGTTTCTATATACAAGTGCAAAATCCTTTCACCATCACCAGCTATCCTAACAATGATCCCGAAGGTTCTGTTAAAGCTGGACGTACCTGGGACCATAAGATAGCAAATTACGGAGACCCGATGACTATGCGTAACTATATCTTTGGAGTTAATCTTACCTTCTAAACTATTAAAATCATTGTAGTATTATGAAACTTTATATCAAACATATCTTCGCTGCAAGTGCAATAGGGTTGTACTTATCAGCTTGTTCGGATTTTCTAGATGAGAAAGGATACAATACAGACTATGGCTATTACAAGACTTCAGAAGGAGTGGAAGCCCTTGTTGCCTCCTGCTATCAGAATGGACGTGGCATGTTCTCTACTTCTAACACACCCAACAGCATCATCTTTCAAGAGATTGGAACTGATATGTACACGATCGGTGGTGATGGTGGTACAGACTTTGCCCTCTATACCTCAACGATGAACCCGTCAAACGATACTTTTTCCGCTTTTTGGACAGACTGTTATAACGGTATCGCTCGTACTAATCTAGGTCTCCAATATTTAGCAGCTAACACAGAAATGGACAGCGAACTAAAGAAAGTGCGTGAAGGAGAAATGAAATTCCTACGTGCTTACTACTACTCCATCTTGATTACTCACTATGGTGATTGTCCGTTGTTGTTGGAACCTGTGGACAAACCGACTTTCAACTTTGTTCGCTCCCCTCAAAAAGAGGTTCTCGCACAAGTCATTGAAGATGCTACGGATGCTTATAATTTACTACCATGGGCTGATGCCGAAGGTAAGGTAACGAACGACTATGGTCGCGCCAGCAAAGGAGCAGCAGGTCACTTGTTGGCTAAGGCTTATATGTACCGTTACAGCCAGAAGTGGGCGGGTACACAAAGTAACAGTAATATGAACGAGGATCGTGGTGCTGAAAGTACTGACTTAGACAAAGCGATCTATTATGCTAGCTCAGTATGTCACTTTGGCGAACAAAGCGGTAGCGGTAGCTTGCACGAATTGGCTACTGACTATTCTGATCTGTGGCGTTTCGATCCCAAAACAGGTGGTCCTACACCAGATGACTATGCAGGTCCGGAAATACTATTTAGTATTCAGTTCTCTACCGACCACTTTTTTAACAATCAAAATCCTACTGCTATGAATGATGGTGGTAACTGGTTACATATGATGTTTATCACTAATACTGAAGGTATGCCTATGACGACGGCCAAAGGAGACGGTGACAAAACAGTCGTATGGTGTGGGGAAGGTCAGACAAGCGGTGTTGTTCGTGACTTGATTACTGGACGCGGTTGGAGACGTACTTCGCCCACTCCTTTCTTATATGAAGACAATGGTCTATATGGACCTCAATATTATGCTAGCAATAAACATGGTAAATTGATCGATTCTCGTCTCTATAAATCGCACGTATGGGTATACTATTGCAATGCTGAGCCCACTAACAATAATTGGTGTTCTTTCAGTAACGCAGCTGGAAATTTTGATCCCAGTGATATCGGTATGGCTACAGGTGAACCACGCTATGGTATAGGAGATCCTGCTATTGTATTTTCTATGGAAAACGTAGATGACCGTTTTGAGAATGGTACTATGAGTGAAAAACTGGCCTTAGCTCGTGCTCAAGAGCCTTACTGGTACATTCCAATGCAATCCATAAACCGCCCAGGATTAGATGAACGTGGTGATCGTGATGGTATCCGCAATACATTCCCAGGATTATTAAAGTATCTTGATACCCGACGTGCTTCTGCTAATGACCAAGCAGGTTATCGTGATTACTTCTGCTTCCGTTTGGCTGAAACATATATTATATTAGCTGAAGCATATGCATTGAAAGGTGATTTTGTGAACTCTGCAGCTGCCTTAAATATTGTACGTGAACGCGCAGCATGGAAAGAGAATGAAGAAAAACCATTCCATTACTATAAGTATGATGGTGGAAATAGAGAGGATCTCACCAAATCCACTGTGGAAGATATGAAAGTTTCTTCCAATTTCTTAAGTCGTATGAGCGAAGATGAAATCTTGATTTTCTTCTTGGATGAATACGGTCGCGAAATGGAAGGCGAGCTTCATCGTTTTGAACAATTGGTACGTAATGGCGCTGATTTCTTCGTACAGCGTGTGAAGGAACGGAGTGAGTTAGCAGCTCCAAATATCAAGGTATTCCATCGGTTCCGCCCCATTCCACAGAGACACATTGACCGTCTGAATCCGGCTGATCCAAATCCACAAAACTATGGTTATTAACAGTACAGGTATAAAGATCATATCTTAGGGGTAACACTTCGACATGCCGTTCTCGTATTCTGAGAACGGCATCTTGAAGTTTCTAAATGACATATAGTAATTTACAAACGCTCCAATTATGGCCATAAAAAGGTAAAAGCAAATGACACCTATTCATAATATATATTCAAAAGCCCTTGAAGAAAAGCTCTAATATTAAAGTACCCATCAGAACGATGGATAGGATAGTCTTAAATTAGAGGTAAAGAAAAATGTCATCAAGAAATATGGAATTATGCATTATAGGAGTCTTTTGCATATTTATCATATCATAATATTTTTTAACATAATTACTATTCAAATAAACGACCTTATTAATTTTTACAGATACCTAGATTATGAAAGATGCATTGATTAACAGGCGGGAGTTTTTGAGAAACTTAGGAGTTATAGGTGCGGGCGCCTTATTGTCCATGAGTCCATGGCTTTCTGTTTTTTCAGAAGTTGTAGAGACATCGGGTGAAAAATGCCGTCTGGCGATTATAGGTACGGGGTCAAGGGGACGTTTCCTGATGAGTTTTTTGTTGCAGAATCCTAAGGTGGAGATTGTTGCATTGTGCGACATATATCAACCTTCTATGGAAAAAGCATTGAATCTGGTTCGGGAAGCCAAGGTATATACAGATTATCGGAAAGTCTTGGAAAATAAGACTGTTGATGCGGTATTGGTGGCCACTCCTCTTAATCTCCACTGTCAGATAGTGCTGGATGCTTTCGATGCGGGGAAGCATGTTTTTTGTGAGAAATCGATAGGCTTTACTATGGAGGAATGTTTTCGCATCTATAAGAAGCATATCAGTACAGGCAAAGTGTTTTTCACAGGACAACAGCGGCTGTTCGATCCACGCTATATCAAAGCAATGGAGATGATTCATGCAGGCACTTTCGGTGAGATAAATGCGATCCGTACATTCTGGTACCGGAATGGAGATTGGCGAAGAGAAGTACCTTCATCAGATCTGGAGCGTCTGATCAATTGGCGTTTATATCGTGAATATTCTAAAGGACTGATGACAGAACTGGCCTGTCATCAGCTGCAGATCGGGAGCTGGGCGTTGCAAGAGTTACCGGTTAAGGTAATGGGACATGGGGCAATAACTTATTGGAAGGACGGCCGGGAAGTATATGATAATGTAAGTTGCATATATGTGTTTGAGAATGGAAAAAAAATGACATTCGACTCTGTTATCTCTAATAAGTTTTATGGTTTGGAGGAACAAATCATGGGCAGCCTGGGAACAATAGAGCTTGAAAAGGGTAAATACTATTTTGAGAATGTCCCTCCTGCACCCGGTTTTTTGCAGATGATCAATGAATGGGAAAATAAGGTGTTTGATTCCCTGTCTTTTGCCGGAACTAGCTGGGCTCCCGAAACAGCAAATGGGAACAATGGGGAATTCATCTTAGGTGAAAGGCCTAAGTCGGATGGTACATCCTTGCTGCTGGAAGCTTTTGTAGAGGCAGTTATTACCCGAAAACAACCCAAGCGTATAGCCGAAGAAGGCTACTATGCAAGTATGCTCTGTTTACTGGGTGACCGGGCCTTGCAAGAACAACGCACCCTTAGCTTTCCTGATGAATATAAAATAGATTACTTAAATCATCATTCTAAAGCAGATAAACAAATATGAAAGACACACTCATCACTGCACACCGGAAAAAGGTGGAACTGCTGACTTGGTTGGTATGTTTCGTTATGGCCAACTTATTGAATCTGTATGCAATTATTGCTTATAAGACTTCTTTTCTGGAGGTGCTAACATCCTTTTTTTACGTCATTATGTTTTCGTGCGTGCTTTATGTAATATGGAGTGTATTACGTCTCGTCATTTACGGAGTGCGGACCTTTCTTGTATTCCTCAAAAATAGAACATACAATAAATAACTTAATAAATACTGGAAAAATATGACAACACGAAGAGACTTTCTAAAAACAATGACAATGGCTTCTGCAGGACTGGCACTGGGAACGGGAGATCTGTTGGGAGCTCCTATTTCTGTATCGCAAAGAAAAGCTGCAGCAGATAAGGTGAAGATCGCTTATGTGGGTATTGGAAATCGCGGTGAGCAAATTATTGGTGACTTTGCCCGTACGGGTATGGTAGAAGTAGTAGCTTTATGTGATGTTGATATGGGTGCTCCCCATACTCAAAAAGTGATGAACATGTATCCGAAGGCGAAGCGTTTCCGCGATTTTCGTCAGATGTTTGATAAGGCTGGCAATGACTTTGACGCTGTGGCTATAGCCACCCCCGACCACTCCCACTTTCCTATCACCATGCTGGCTTTGGCATCCGGTAAGCATGTCTATGTGGAAAAGCCTCTGGCGCGTACATTCTATGAGGCGGAACTGCTTATGCAGGCTGCATTGAAACGTCCTAATCTGGTAACTCAGGTAGGAAATCAAGGGCATTCGGAAGCCAATTATTTCCAGTTTAAGGCTTGGATGGATGCGGGTATAATCAAAGATGTGACTGCTGTGACTGCACACATGAATAACCCGCGCCGTTGGCATGGCTGGGATTCCGGTATTTATAAACTTCCATCAGGGCAGCAGCTACCCAATGATATGGACTGGGACACATGGTTGGGAGTTGTCCCATACCACGAATATAATAAGGATTATCATTTGGGACAGTGGCGTTGCTGGTATGATTTTGGCATGGGATGCTTAGGTGACTGGGGAGCGCATATTCTGGATACGGTTCATGAGTTCTTAGAGCTGGGCCTGCCATATGAAGTATCAATGCAATATGCTAACGGGCATAACGACTATTTTTTCCCTTACTCTTCTACCATTCTCTTCCGTTTTCCACAGCGTAAAGGAATGCCGCCGGTAGATATCACCTGGTATGATGGTTTGGATAATTTACCTCCCATTCCGGAAGGCTATGGGGTGTCAGGCCTTGATCCCAATATTCCCAAAACAAATCAGGGAGACACACCGGCTGCCAAATTAAACCCGGGAAAGATTATTTATACAAAAGACCTGGTTTTTAAAGGAGGAAGCCATGGCAGTACTCTTTCTATTATACCGGAAGAAAAAGCAAAAGAAATGGCAGGCATACTTCCTGAAATACCAAAAAGTCCATCAAATCATTTCGAAAACTTTTTATTGGCTTGCATGGGACAGGAGAAAACTCGTTCTCCATTTGAAATTAACGGAGTGCTGAGCCAGGTCTTCTCATTGGGAGTAATAGCACAGCGTTTGAACACCAGACTGTTCTTTGATTCACGTATGAAACAGATTACAAATAATGAATTTGCCAATGCGATGCTGATTGGAACACCTCCTCGTAAGGGTTGGGATGAATTTTATAAATTATAATGTTACTTATTTAATAAATATACTGGTATGAAAAGAGTTTACTTATTGCTTTTGTGCTTGTTTTCTGTTTTGGTTATGCAGGCTCAAAACTGGGAATATATTTTTAATGGCAAGAACCTGAAAGGTTGGAAAAAACTGAATGGGAAAGCTGAATATAAAGTTATGGATGGTACGATTGTGGGGATCTCAAAGCTGGGCACGCCTAACACTTTCTTGGCAACTCAGAAGCAGTATGGTGATTTTATCTTGGAATTTGATTTTAAGATTGATGAAGGGTTGAACTCCGGTGTACAATTGCGTAGTGAAAGCAAGAAGGATTATCAAAAAGGCCGAGTGCATGGCTATCAATTTGAGATTGATCCTTCCGAACGTGCCTGGTCGGGAGGTATTTACGATGAGGCCCGTCGTAATTGGCTTTATCCGCTGACTTGGAATCCGCAGGCCAAAACAGCCTTTAAAAGTAAGGAATGGAACAAAGCACGTGTTGAAGCGTTTGGCAACTCCATTGCCACGTGGATAAATGGAGTTCCATGTGCCAATATTTGGGATGACATGACTCTTTCAGGTTTCATAGCCTTGCAGGTACATGCTATTGCCAGTGCGGCTGATGAAGGGAAAACTGTCCGTTGGAAGAATATACGTATTTGTACTACCAATGTAGAACGCTATTTGACTCCAGTCAAAGCACCGGAGATTAATGTGATTTCTAACACTCTTTCTCCAAATGAAGTAAAAAATGGTTGGACACTTCTTTGGGATGGTAAAACCTCGGAAGGTTGGCGGGGTGCAAGAATTGATGCCTTCCCTAAGAAAGGTTGGGTCATGGAAAATGGTATTCTGAAAGTCCTAAAAAGTGGCGGTGCGGAATCAGCAAATGGTGGTGATATAGTGACAGAGCAAGAATATAAGAACTTTATTCTTAAAGTAGATTTTAAGATCACTGAAGGAGCTAACAGCGGTATAAAGTATTTTGCTAATCCGGGCATGAATAGGGGAGCCGGATCGGCTATCGGATGCGAATTTCAGATATTGGACGATGACAAACACCCTGATGCAAAATTGGGAGTGAAAGGAAATCGACAATTAGGCTCACTTTATGATCTGATTCCAGCTCCGGCAAATAAGCCTTTCAATAAGAAAGATTTTAATACAGCTATGATTATTGTGAGAGATAATCATGTGGAGCATTGGCTGAATGGAGTGAAGCTAATAGAATATACCCGTCAGAATGAAATGTGGAATGCTTTGGTAGCATACAGTAAGTATAAAAACTGGGAGAATTTTGGTAATTCGGAATATGGGAATATTTTGCTGCAAGACCATGGAGATGAAGTATGGTTTAAAAATATTAAAATTAAAGTGTTGTAGTTAATTTTATATACATAGAAAAAGGTAAGTTATTAATTGGGGTAACTTACCTTTTCACTATAGAATAAGAATGTCTGACTGTTTCAAGTAATAACTCTTTAGAACAAAAGCGCATTACTAACCCTTATTTTGGTAAATTAGTTGAAAGGAAGTGATCTATCGCAGCAGTTACGGATAGTGAACTACGGCTCGTTCATCATAAGCTATTCCAACCTAATTATCAACACATTACAACTACTCTAACTAGCCAGCAAATACAGAAACAGAAGCTAAAAATCCTTTTACTACCCGTATTAAAAAAAATAATACAGACATAAAAAATCCCTAATAATCTACTGATTATCAAGGATTTTTTGTGACCCCGGTGCGATTCAAACGCACGACCTTCAGAACCGGAATCTGACGCTCTATTCACTAAGCTACGGAGCCTTAATTCGAGTGCAAAAGTAGAAAAAATCTCGGCATATTCCTAATATTCATCACTTTTTCTATCTAGCAACATTCACTTTCTATATTATTATTTTGAGAGCACTACACGAGCACATATATACATTTTGTTATTTTTTCGTTCAAAATAGCATCAATCATCAATATTATTTCTATCTTTGCCGAACAAATTAACAAATGACATATAAATAAAACCTATGAGTTACCTGATAAAACCCGAAGGATATAAACCTTTATTAGACTTAAAACAAACTGAATTAGGCATCAAACAGATTAAGGAGTTCTTCCAGTTGAACCTTTCATCCGAACTTCGTCTGCGTCGCGTCACCGCCCCTCTTTTTGTACTGAAAGGCATGGGTATCAACGACGACCTGAACGGAGTAGAGCGTGCCGTTTCCTTTCCTATCAAAGACTTAGGCGATGCACAAGCCGAAGTAGTGCATTCACTTGCCAAATGGAAACGCCTGACGCTTGCCGAATACCATATAGAATCAGGATACGGAATCTATACCGACATGAATGCCATCCGCGCAGACGAAGAATTAGGCAATTTGCACTCTCTATATGTAGACCAATGGGACTGGGAACGTGTAATTACCGACCAAGACCGTAACGTTGATTTCCTAAAAGAGATTGTCACCCGCATTTATGCTGCAATGGTCCGTACAGAATACATGGTATACGAAACGTACCCACAAATCAAGCCCTGTCTGCCACAGAAATTACATTTCATCCATGCGGAAGAACTCCGCCAGATGTACCCCAACTTAGAGCCGAAATGTCGTGAGCACGCCATTGTCAAGAAGTTTGGTGCTGTATTTATCATCGGCATCGGCTGCAAACTGGGCGACGGCAAAAAGCACGACGGGCGTGCTCCGGATTACGATGATTACACAACCTCTGGACTGAACGGACTCCCCGGACTAAACGGCGATCTACTGTTATGGGACGATGTCCTGCAACGCAGCGTTGAATTATCATCAATGGGTATTCGCGTAGACAAGGAAGCACTTCTACGCCAGCTCAAACAGGAAGGTGAAGAGAAGCGTATGGGGCTTTATTTCCACAAGTGCTTAATGGAAGACGCACTGCCACTTTCCATCGGTGGAGGCATAGGACAGTCCCGGTTATGTATGTTCTACTTACGTAAAGCACACATCGGAGAAATACAAGCCAGCATCTGGCCCGAAGACATGCGCCGGGAATGTAAAGCACACAACATACATCTCATTTAAATATTTCACCACAGAGTATACAAAGTACCGCAGAGTTTTTTAATACACTTGACAAAACTCTGCGGTACTTTGTATACTCTGTGGTGAAATATTTGTATCTTAGCACCCTAAATCACCAACACTTCCAATTATGAATGTTCAAATAGAAGATAGCTGGAAAACACATTTGCAGCCTGAATTTGATAAGGATTACTTTTATAAGTTAACGAATTTTGTCCGCGAAGAATACGGCAAGAATACTATATACCCACCGGGTAAATTAATATTCAACGCATTCAATCTATGTCCTTTCGATAAGGTAAAAGTAGTGATTATAGGCCAGGACCCGTATCATGGCCCCGGACAGGCGCATGGACTTTGTTTTTCCGTAAATGACGGTGTTCCTTTCCCTCCCTCTTTAGTAAATATCTTTAAAGAAATCAAAGCTGATACCGGAGCAGACGCGCCACCTACCGGTAATCTGACACGTTGGGCGGAACAAGGTGTGCTATTGCTCAACGCCACCCTCACTGTACGCGCCCATCAAGCCGGTTCTCACCAAAATCATGGTTGGGAAACATTCACAGATGCCGCCATCCGTATCCTTGCCGAAGAGCGGGAGCACTTGGTATTCATTCTATGGGGAGCTTATGCACAACGGAAAGGCGCGTTTATCGACCGCAACAAGCATCTGGTATTGACATCAGCACATCCTTCTCCACTTTCCGCTTACAACGGCTTTTTCGGCAACAAACATTTCAGTAAGGCCAATGACTATTTGAGGGCACATGGCGAAGAAGAGATCAAATGGTAAAATAATAAATCAGTACCACTGAATATTACTCTGGGTCTGGCTTCTTTGTTCCCATTTTAAGTCTTGCAAAATACTTGCATTGGCACGAATGGTAAAATTGTAGTATTTCCACTGCCCAAAAGGAGAAAGGCTGGCCGACATGCTGAAACAGTGAAGATCGCGCGTTATATTAAAGGTGGTCTGCACAATCTTCTTAGCTTCAAAATCATAACCGGAATTAAAACTTACCGCCCATTTATTAGACAGTTTTATATTACCGGAAGCACTCAAGTTGTGAGTATAACGATAGGGATAGCGCATTTTCTTACGGTTGATAGGCTTACTACGATCTTCAGAGATATTAAAGCTGTAATTGAAGTTCAGAGACCATGGCATCTTGAATACTTGATACCCGTCGGCATCAACGGCCGCCTTTTCCACTTTCTTTTTAGGAATACCGTTTCCATCAGTATCAGTTTCCGCACCCTCCTCATCCGAAGCAGCTTCCTCTTCTTTCTTCTTATCGGAGTCTCTAGTACCGCTTAACTTCTCTTTCCATTTTTTCCACGTATCATTATTAAACGTATAACTGAAAGAAGAGCCATAACCTTGGAATATACCGAAACGCCCGTAAGACCATTCCGTACGGTCATTATCAACAACGTTACCATTCTCATCGAATTTATAACCGTATGTCTTGAACGAAGAACTCATGCTGAATGTATAGTTCTTACTCAGTTTCAGACGAAGATTCAATCCAAGATCACTCCAGGGGCGCGTTGCAGCAGCCATATTATAACTGATATTGGCCCCCAGTTCATCAATCAGACTAACCTTCTTTACCGTATCCTTCTTACTGCTATAATATTTCATCTCCAGATTATTGGAGATGCTGAAGGTTATGTTTCCTTGCTTACCTCTTCCCGGAACATCAAATGCTTGTCCCGAATACGGAGAATAAATGACCGTATCGCGTCTGCCGTCCGCATAATTCTTAATGTAAGAATCATAATAGCCGTAACGTGAAGAACCAAAATCCGGAGCGGCGCTTATGCTTACCGATGGAGTTATGACATGACGGATCTGTATCTTCTTTTTAGGAAAAAAAATCGGATTATACATACCGTATATCTTCGTATTGATACCCAGACTGGCATTATAATTATACACACGATGAAAACCGTAAATCGTATCAGTAGCCACTTCCCTACCGTTCGTACCATAGTTCGGGTCCCAGTCTTTCATCACCTTACGTGTGTACCAACGTTCTGTATAGCTGACGGAGGGAGTTACATTAAAATACTTGAACAAAGTAAAGGTAGCGCTGACCGGTATTTCATGCTTCATACCATTCTTCCAGTCCTTTATCAGGTTGGATTTAAACAGCAGATTATCTTTTGTCTGGATGCTATTAGTCAAACGGCCCGTATACCGTACTGAAATCTTCTCATACCACCTCTCCTCGCCTGCCGCTTTTTTACGCTTGAAGGGATAGATCGTAGATAAAGAAATATTCAAATCAGGCAAAGTAACATTAACCGAAGAGTCCCTCATAGTCTGAGCGATATTAGTAGTTGCCGCTACCGTCAGCTTTCTATCAAAAAAATAACGGGAATAACTGATACTTGAAGTTTTCGTATTCTGCGACATAGCATTCGAGTTGTACATGTTTCCAATATTAGTACGCTCGTAACTGCTGGTCGCAAAATTCACACTGGCAGAAAATGTTTGATTCGGATTGGCTTTCGCATCCTGCCTGTGAGACCAGACAATCTTGAAATCTTTGGCGACAGAGTAGTCCGGCAGCCCCTTATCACCGGTCTTGGTCACCTGATAACTCGCCTGGAACAAACCGGAGTATTTATACCGTTTAATATAATTGGATTCAGCATTCAATGCCCATGAGCCTTTCGTAAAAATGTCGGCCCTCAACTTTAAGTCCATCTTATCACTGATAGCAAAATAATATCCGCCGTCCGTCAGACCGAAACCACGACTGGAGTCATCCATGTATGTAGGCATAAGGAAACCGGATGAATAACTGCTCGAAAACGGGAAAAAGAAGAACGGCACAGCAAGCGGCAAAGGAACATCCTCCACCACCAGATAGGCAGGTCCCGTTACAACATTCTTTTTAGGACGTACTTTCGCATAAGTCATCTGCATATAGAAGTGAGGGTGCTCATGGTGGTCGCAGGTTGTGTACCGCCCGCTTTTCATATACAGTTCGTCATTAGCCCCCTTCTTTGCATTGTTTCCGGTAACATATCCTTCTCCTTGCTGACTGACCACATTACTGATCACCCCCTTTTTGCTCTTGAAGTTATAACGGATCGTATTGGTCTCATACGGAGTTTCGCCATCTTTGAAAACCGGAGTTCCCGTCTTCACGCCTAAAGAATCTTCCACTCCATGAGCATATACTGTACTGCTGTCCATATTCATGGTGATAACATCAGCAGCCAGCTCTATCTGTTGATAATTTACTTTTCCCTGTCCGTACAAATGCGCATACCCGCCTTGGGCAAACACGATAGAGTCATTTGCCTCATAGGTGACCGGTGCGTCCAAAGGCTGTTTCTTCTTCCCGGTAACAGCCAATGTATCTACTTGCAAAGAATCTCTCCGCAAAGAGTCCGTTTGCAGTCTTTCAGGCGGCACAACACCTCTCCGACGACGTTGCGAAGCAGCCTCACCGGAAAGAAGGAGTAAGACAAATAGTAGTATGAATGATATGAATGTATTTGCTTTCAATGGCGTCATTAACTAATAGTTTACGCTTGAAAGGGCAAAAGTACGTAATTTATACGGATAATCTCCCTTTTTAAAGAAATTTAGATTGCTACAAAAACAGTTCACACCAATGATCAAAGCGTTGTAAACCGGCTTCGCCATAGCGTTGTAAACTTTTTCGTGCTTTCTCTACGCTTTTTTCCTGCTCCAAATGCGTCTTAGAGTAAAACTTATCGGCAAAGCAAATTACTTGTTCCTCCATGCTCACCGGAAGCATATCCCGGTGGGGAACGGGCAGGTCCTGCTTAACGATATCTTCCAACGAAAGACCAGCTCCGGTATGCCTCTCACAAACCAGTGCATGACGAGAATAGCCTTCCGAGCGCACCAAATCCGCTCCTAAATAGCCATGGCAGATATAAGGTTTATCTCCAAAGCAATAAATTCCCTCAGCTTTCGTCAGGAATATGCCTATATCATGCAACATAGCTGCTTCATACAGAAAGTCCCTGTCCAAAGATAATTCAGGATGATTATCGGCAATCCACAAAGCTTTATCGGCCACAGAACGGCTATGAGTCAGCAAAATATGCTTCAGCTCGTTCTCTTCCGGATAATATTTATCAATCAATTTTATAGAAAGCATCTTATTTTCTGCTGAATTTATAAACTATCACCTTTTTACGCATATCGCAGCTACGCAGTGGAGTACGATAAACCTCATCAAGCCGGTATGCATTCTGGTTATTCTGCAAGAACTTCTCCTGCAGTTCGTCTATCACCAATACATACCCTTCTGCAGGGTGCAACATGTCAAAGATACGCACACGATCACCCAAATAATAGTTTATGCTATAAAACTTCACCCAGTCTCCATATGAATATACCGGTTCTTCCGGCTCAAGATCATTCAGGCGGACCGCCAGATGCTTATCCGACTTCACAGCCAAAACGGTGGGCTGATAAACTCCATCCAATGCCACAAAAATACATAACATACATCCCGCCACACCATATAACAACGGTCGTGCATCCGCACACTTCAAGAGTGTATAGAGCAGGCAGGCGGCAGACATCAACGGCAAGAAAACAATCAGCCATTTCGAAAACGAAAGCGGCACCGTCTGCAAAGCATTCATAAATGCAATGTTTTCGGCAGCATGTCGGCCTGTTCCCCAAATGCTTTCAGGAACCAAGCCTAAACGTACAGTGAAGAAAGTAACGGTGAGCAACACAGCCAATGCAGCAAAAATCCATGCAGAAATTTTAAATACTTTTGCACCACGCTGCACCAACGCCAATAAGTATTCGGCAAGCAGCACCCCCATGAACGGGTAGATAGGCAACAAATACACGCTACGCTTGCTCTTAGGGATACAATAAAAGATGAAGATAGTCAGAATCACCACCCATATAAAAAGCTGCAACGGTGATTGAGAGCGGAATTTATCCCACACTTTTTTTAAGCGTTCACCAACCGAATCTCCCTCCGGCAGCACATGCATTTCTTTCCATTTCAGTCCAAACAAGGAAACAAGCAGCACCAAAGTCCAAGGAATCCACCCCCAAATCAGAGTGAGAAAGTTGTACCATAAAGGATTTTCGTGTGACTCATATGACATTTTCCGGAAAAAGCGACCGGTATTCTCTTCCAACATCAAATTGACAAACGGCTCCCCTCCCTGCTGGTAAGCAGCCCAGAACCAAATACCCAAAGGTATAAGAGATAATAATCCGATACCCAATAATGAAAAGAAAGCCTTTCCGAACGAACGTCCGCGCAATAGCTGATAGATACCGATACACAGACAAGGGAAAATAGATCCAACCGGCCCTTTTGTCAATGTAGCGCACGCCATCAGCAAAACAGCCAGCCAAGGAACCCCCTTGCAATTCTTTTCATCCCAGCGGAAAAGCAGACACAACGAGATTACGATAAGGGAAACTTGCAACATATCCAGCCGGCAAGCCACTGCTGCACGATGTACCTCAAAAGAAGATAGAAGCAAAATAGAAGTCAGGAATGCCGTCTTCACATTTTTCCGTTTGGCAACAAAGCTGAAGAATACCAATTGCATGGCAAGAAAAGCAAGCGCCGACGGCATACGTGCCGAAAACTCCGATACTCCTCCTAAAATTGACGATATAACAGCTATTGTCCAATAAAGGAAAGGCGGTTTATAGGCTATTTCCACTCCGTAATTCATCGGAAGTATCCAGTTGCCACTCTCCAACATGGTGTACGCCACTATCGCTTCACGCGGCTCCCCTTTTGAATAGAATATGGTTTCTCCTAAAAAAGGGACCAACACGAGTACACTCAACAGTGCAATGAACCAGAACGCTATCTTTTTATCTGACATATATTTCCGTTTTTATATTTTCACGCTGCAAAAATACGAATTATTCTATAACAATACCTAACTTTGCCGACTCAATGATAGTGTAAAACCAAAATGAAGCAATTAAGAAGACTCCCTGAATTTATACGTTTTGTCCTGGTAGGCGTTTTTGCAACCGCCTTGCACTATGGAATCTATTTTTTGCTGCAGAAGTTCATCAATGTCAATATAGCCTACACCCTTGGCTATGCCTTCAGCTTCATCGCCAATTTCTATCTTACCGCCTACTTTACGTTCGGTAAAAAACCGTCATGGGGAAAAGCGTTCGGTTTCGGCGGGGTTCATTTGTTCAACTACCTTTTGCACATTGGATTACTGAATACATTTCTTTGGCTTGGCCTTTCCAAGACCACTGCCCCTGCTCCGGTGTTCGCCATAGCCATTCCGGTAAACTTTTTATTAGTACGCTTTGTTTTTAAGCACAAAGGCTGATATTTTTCAATTGATCATGTTTTTAAAGCAATTTTGTTCAATACTTCTTTAAAAATAATATATTTGCGAAGCATTTATTATACATACACATTTGTGAAATGAAAAAAGTAACCTTACTGATTCCCGTCTACAACGAGGAGGCCATGCTTCCCACTCTATATCAACGCCTGATAGAACTTATCAATCGCAACAGTGCCTATGAATGGGAAATTTTATTTATAAACGACGGTAGCAGCGACAGAACGCTCGAAGTGATCCGCCGGCTCAGGCAAACGGACAGCAGGGTGAACTTTGTAAACCTCTCACGTAACTTCGGCAAGGAAATCGCTATGCTGGCAGGCTTCGACTATGCCACCGGAGACTGTTGCGTGGTAATGGATGCCGACTTGCAGGATCCTCCCGAATTGGTAGATCAGATGTTGCAATACTGGGAAGAAGGTTACGACGACATTTACGCCAAGCGTCGCAATCGCGGCGAAGAAAGTTGGATGCGCCGTCGGTTATCGCTTGCTTTTTATAAGCTCCTTCAAAACATGAGCCGGATAGACATCTTGCCGAATGTAGGCGACTTTCGCCTGCTTGACCGTCGTTGCATACTGACATTAAGACAGTTACGCGAGCAAGAGCGATATACAAAAGGGCTGTTCTGCTGGATAGGCTACCAAAAGAAAAGCATAGAGTTCGACCGCGGTGACCGCCTTGCCGGGCACTCCTCCTGGAATTTCTTCCAATTGCTCAATCTAGCGATTGAAGGAATTACCTCTTCCTCCACCGCCCCCTTGCGTATTGCCACCGTATGTGGTATCATTTGTTCCATTTCCAGCTTCATTTACGCCATCTATTTCCTGATAAAGACCGTCATATACGGCGACCAAGCAGCCGGTTTCCCCACTTTGATAGTGGTTATCTTGTTTCTGGGCGGTATCCAGCTCTTTTCATTGGGAGTCATCGGGGAGTATATAGGACGCATCTTCAAAGAAACCAAAGGACGTCCTGCTTATATCGCATCAGACTACAATGAAAAAAAACTGGGATATGACGAATAACAACTAACTCTTTACGAAAGAAATCAAGATTCCCTTTTTCTTTTCTTCCACAACTGATAACTATTGATTATATTTTGCCACAGTACATACGATCCCGGCCCCACAGAAGACAGCGGATTCAAATACGTATAAGACATCCAAATGGCAAGAACTGTGTTTTTTTGCCCCAACGCCTGCCCGCCACTGATACGATCATTGTAGTGTCCGCCAATTTTTTTTCCCAGATAGAATTGAACACAGCAGGTTATCAAACCGGCCAAAGCAATCAAGACTTCCACAAAAACCGGAGCGTCGCTATTCGCCAAAGAACGCACAGTCTGCCCAGACACAATGGCAAGCGCCACTGCCCACAAATAGAAAGCGGCATCGTGGAATTCAAGCAAATACCGATGTACCTTTTTGACAAACACCCGCAGAAACCATGCAATAAAAAAAGGCAGAAGCAACAAAGGGAACACCTTACTCAATATTTTCAGGAAAGCTGCAAAAAAAGTTATATTGGCATGCGGTTCAACCCAAGGAAACACCAACGGAACAGCCACCGCTGCCAAAAGATTAGACAACAATGTATAGGTAGTAAGGCTTGATGCACTCCCACCCAACTTACCGGTAATAACCGCAGCGGCAGTGGCCGTAGGGCAGATAAGGCATACCATAGCCCCCTCAAAAACTTCCCGATACATCCCCTCCATAGGGCAGCATACCAACAAGACGGCAACAGCCAGGCACGAAACTGTCTGAAACAGCAACAACCACCCATGCCATGCCTTCGGTTTCAGCTCATGCACCTCCACCTTGCAAAAGGTAAGTAATAATTGTGCAAAAATCAACGTTGGAGTGAGCAGGGCTATCAGCCCGTTCAAACAGGGTTTAACCGGTGCCAGCAAAGGAACTCTTGCAAAGAAGAAGTATCCTGCAGTGCCTGCAAGCATTGCTAAAGGCAATGTCCAATTCTTTATGAAACGAAGAAGCATACCTATGTCTACCTATTAATTTTGCGTGCAAAGTTACGGATATTATTAACAAGTATGTCCGTCGCGGAAAATAAATAAGGAGAAAGATTTGAATAAGCGGGAGATACAGCAATTTTAGTTCGTTAGGCATTTGTCTAACGAACTATTCGCCACTAACCGCAAACTAAAAGCAAACATAGAAAATCTATAAATTTTGCAAACACTAAGACTAAATCTCCCTAAAAAGAAGCTGTTACAGATAAAACTTGAAAGCAAAGTGTGAGTTTTCTATAAAATTACATTACTTTTGCAGAGCGATAATAGACCTTTGCGCTATCTTTGCGACGATATTTTTAATATGAAACTATACAGACGATACATATTATATATAAATATTTGCTTGGGACTGCTCATTTCACCCTTTTGCAGCAGCAGTGCCGAAGCAAAAGATTTTGTTGTCGTTATTGATGCCGGACATGGCGGGCACGACCCTGGCGCTGTCGGCAAAATCTCCAAAGAAAAGAATATCAACTTAAACGTTGCACTCAAACTCGGCAAACAAATTCAAAAGAACTGTCCGGACGTAAAAGTCGTATATACCCGTACGCGAGATGTCTTTATCCCCTTGGACCGTCGTGCAGAGATAGCCAACAACGCCAAAGCAGACTTGTTCATTTCGATTCACACAAATGCATTGGCTAAGAACCGCACTGCCAAAGGCGCTTCTACATGGACATTAGGTCTTGCCAAATCGGATGCCAACCTCGAAGTCGCCAAACGGGAAAACTCGGTGATTCTCTACGAAAGCGATTATAAGACACGCTATGCGGGGTTCAATCCTAATTCTGCCGAATCGTATATTATTTTCGAATTCATGCAGGATAAGTATATGTCGCAAAGCGTACACCTGGCCTCACTCGTACAAAAGCATTTCCGTAATACTTGCCGCCGGGTGGACCGAGGCGTGCACCAAGCTGGTTTTTTAGTACTGAAAGCCAGCGCCATGCCCAGCATTCTGGTTGAACTGGGTTTCATCTCCACCCCTGAAGAAGAACGTTACCTGAATACAGATGCAGGAACCACAACTCTTGCCAACGGCATTTTTCGCGCTTTCCTTACCTATAAGCGAGAGCAGGAAATCCGTCTGAACGGAAGTAGCCAGACCATTCTACCGGAAGACCTGCCGGAGGAGAAAGATACGACTCCTGCCGGCACAACGCCGAATGCAACAGAAAAGACAGTTAGACAAGACAGCAACTCCACACCCCGGCGCACAGAAAAAAACGCTGTTGCGCAAACAGAAGACAACGCCCCGGTGTTCAAGATACAAATACTCACATCTTCCCGCCCATTGGCAAAAAATGACAAGCGATTGAAAGGATTGAAGAACGTGGATTATTATAAAGAAGGCGGCCTGTACAAATATACGTATGGCGCATCCTCCGATTACAATAAGGTATTACGCACCAAACGCTCAATTACGGCACAATTCAAGGACGCTTTCATCATAGCTTTCAAAAACGGCAAAAAGGTGAATGTGAACGCTGCCATCAACGAATTTAAAAATAAAAAGAAATAAATAGAATAACATCATGAAGTATATTACCAAAGAAGTCAGAATAGGAATTGCAGGAATAGCTGCTCTCTGTATATTAGTATATGGTATCAATTACCTGAAAGGTATCAATATGTTTAAGCCTTCCAGTTATTTCTATGTCAAATTTCAGAATGTCAACGGACTTACCAAGTCTAGTCCTGTCTTTGCCGACGGTTTTCGTGTAGGCATCGTACGCGACCTGTACTATGATTACAGCCAGCCCGGAAAGGTAATTGCCGAAATAGATGTCAACACCGACTTGCGTATTCCCAAAGGCAGTACGGCGGAACTGGCAGCAGAAATGCTGGGCGGCGTCAAAATGAACCTGCTCCTTGCCAACAATCCCCGCGAGAAATACCAGATAGGAGATACAATTCCCGGTACGCTCAACAACGGAATGATGGAAAAAGTTGCCGCCATGATGCCGCAACTGGAAAAGATGCTGCCTAAGCTGGACTCTATACTCGGATCTTTAAATATGGTATTGGCAGATCCGGCCATCCCCACCACTCTGCATAATGTACAGACTCTGACAGCCAACTTAGCAGTGACCAGTGGACAGCTGCAAACATTAATGAACAAGGACATTCCCCAACTTACAGGCAAGCTGAATACTATTGGGGATAACTTCGTACTTATTTCAAATAACTTGAAAGAAATAGATTATGCAACAGCCATGCAAAGCATAGACTCCACATTGGCTAATGTAAAAATGATTACAGATAAATTAAACCGAAAGGATAATACTGTCGGATTATTGCTGAACGATCCGTCACTCTACAATAACCTGAATGCCACAACAGCAAATGCAGCGAGCCTATTAGAAGATTTAAAATCACACCCCAAACGCTACGTTCATTTCTCTTTATTCGGTAAGAAAGATAAGTAGGAATTACGCTTATATAGATTTTGTCTAAATAGCAAAGCTTATTTATCCAAAAAGGAAAAACCCTTGATAAGTCTATGTACAAAGTAAAAAAGGGGTTTATATCTACTCCGCTTTTGGAGAGGAGCAGCCCACAAAAGCAGCATTATCTTGCTATATTACAAGCTGTTATACAAAAACAATAGTATATATAAAGGGGGAATTTTCACATATTCCGATAAGTAGCTGAAAGTAAAGAGATTATTGTTTTATTGAGAAACACAAGAAAAAAGAGATTTGTTTTTCTCAAATAAGATTGCCAATTTTGCAAACGTAGAAGTTTTGCTTAATTAATAAATGTATCAGTAACCGTTATGAGTGAACAGGATCATGTCGGATTGTGGAACCGCTGTCTTGAAATTATCAGAGACAATGTTCCTGAACAGACATATAAAACTTGGTTTCTCCCCATTATTCCTTTAAAATATGAGGACAAAACGCTTGTTGTACAAGTTCCCAGCCAGTTCTTTTATGAGTTTCTGGAGGATAAATTTGTAGACCTATTGCGTAAGACTCTTTACAAGGTAATCGGCGAGGGAACAAAGTTGATGTATAATGTCATGGTGGACAAAAGTTCGCGGCCGGAAAAGACCGTAAACTACGAATCCACCCATCGTACTATCATCCCGCAAAAACCGACGATAGACAAAGCTATCCCGCAGATTCCTGTTCCTGATTTAGACCCACATCTGAATCCGGAATACAACTTCGACACATTTATTGAAGGATATAGCAATAAGCTTTCTCGCAGTGTTGCAGAGGCAGTGGCACTCAATCCCGCCAAAACGATATTCAACCCGTTGTTCCTATACGGAGCGTCAGGTGTGGGAAAAACCCACCTTGCCAATGCCATCGGTACAAAAATCAAGGAACTATACCCCGAAAAACGGGTATTGTATGTATCCGCACATCTATTTCAGGTTCAATACACCGATTCCGTACGTAACAACACGACCAACGACTTTATTAACTTCTACCAGACAATTGATATATTGATTATTGATGATATTCAGGAATTCGCAGGTGTTACAAAAACACAAAACACATTCTTCCATATCTTCAATCATCTGCATCAGAACGGCAAACAGCTGATCCTGACCTCCGACCGCGCCCCTGTATTGCTTCAAGGTATGGAAGAGCGCTTGATTACACGCTTCAAATGGGGAATGGTAGCCGAGTTGGAAAAGCCGACCGTAGAATTACGCAAAAACATTCTGCGCAACAAAATACACCGCGACGGTTTGCAATTTCCACCGGAGGTCATTGACTACATAGCCGAGAATGTGGGCAACAGCGTTCGCGACCTGGAAGGTATTGTCATCTCCATTATGGCCCATTCCACTATATACAACAAAGAGATTGACCTGGAACTAGCACAACGCATTGTACGCAAGGTTGTGAACTGCGAAAGTAAGTCCATAACCATTGACGATATCATCACCACTGTATGTAAGCACTTCGGATTGGAGAATGCCGCTATACATACCAAATCGCGCAAACGAGAAGTGGTGCAGGCGCGGCAGATAGCCATGTATTTAGCGAAAAACCATACCGATTTCTCTACTGCAAAGATCGGCACGCTAATCGGCAACAAAGATCATGCTACCGTATTGCATGCCTGCAAAACAATCAAGCAGTTAAAAGAAGTGGATAAATCATTTCGCGCCGAGATCGACGAGATCCAAACAGCCTTGAAAAAAGGGAACTAACTCCCGAATAACAATTATAAGGTATAGAGTATAGTTACATTTGCCTTTCCATATAGCAACTTCATACTCTATACCTTATATATAAATTATACCTAACCTTTCAATCTAAAAGCCCTGTTCTTTCATCACTTTCCAAAGGTTCTCAGACATTGCCTCGCTATCTTTCTTCGTATAACGCACGTCCGTAAATACTTGAGCCAGTGTTTCCTTATTGTTTTCTATTATAAATCGTATATTTTCCGGCAACGACTCTTTGTAAGCATACAAGCGATCAATATCCTCAGAGGTATAATCATGATAGATTTCTTCATGGACAACGGCTTCCAAAGGCAAGCGGTCTACTTGCGCCGGAACCTCAGCAGGCCATCCCACAGTAACGGTAGTAATAGGAAAAACCAATTCGGGCAGTTCCAGTGCCTCAATAATCATTTGAGGATTATAGGTAGTGGTACCCAAATAGCAAATGCCTAAACCTTTTTCCTCAGCTGCAACACAGAATGTTTGCGCTGCCAATAAAGCATCAACAGCCCCGGTGACAAACCATTCAAAATTATTATATCCCGGTTCCGCCTTGCGCTGCACACACCATTTGCTGAAACGACGCAGATCAATGCAAAAAGTAAGAACCACCGGCGCAGTCTGCACCATAGGCTGATTGAAATGCGCCGGCGCCAATTTAGCTTTGCGGTCAGCATCACGAGTTACAATTACGCTATAAACCTGCATGTTTCCAACCGTAGAAGCACGACAAGCGGTTTCAAGCAAATCATTTAACAAATCAGAAGAAATATCTTTCTGCTGATACTTACGAATTGTTCTCCTTTGTTTTAAGCTTTCCATTCTTTCTTTTTTTTGCAAATATAGTGAAAGAAACACAGAGTGCATATTTAATAGGCTTAAATATATTCTCCCATGTTTTCCAAAAGAATAATTCCATCAAGCAATAAGTTAAGGCACAATTTTCTTTTTGGAAAACTTTTCATTCATCACAAAAAGATATTCTCATATAAATCAATCAATTAATAAATTAAATTGGAAAACTTACATACGGTTAATAAAATTCCATCTTTTTATTTTGCTATAATAAAAAACATTCATAGATTTGCAATCACATTTGTTAGCGATAAGTACAACTTCTACACATTTACTTATTTACAATTAAATCTAAGAGATATTGCATCGTGGAAAAGAAAATTTATTCTTATGACGAAGCCTACGAAGAATCTTTACGATACTTTCAAGGTGACGAGCTGGCTGCAAGGGTTTGGGTAAACAAATATGCAGTTAAGGATTCTTTCGGGAATATTTACGAAAAGTCTCCGGAAGACATGCACTGGAGAATAGCCAACGAAGTGGCACGCATTGAGGCCAAGTATCCTAACGCACTGAGTTCCGAAGAACTCTTCGGGTTGTTCAACCACTTCAAATACATCGTTCCGCAAGGAAGTCCGATGACCGGGATCGGTAACAACTATCAGGTGGCTTCCCTTTCCAACTGTTTTGTTATAGGTGTGGACGGTGAAGCCGATTCTTATGGCGCCATCTTCAAAGTGGACGAAGAGCAGGTACAACTGATGAAACGCCGCGGCGGAGTAGGACACGACTTATCACACATCCGCCCAAAAGGTTCTCCGGTAAAAAATTCCGCTTTGACTTCCACCGGACTGGTTCCTTTCATGGAACGCTACTCCAACTCTACTCGTGAAGTGGCCCAGGACGGTCGTCGGGGTGCGCTCATGTTAAGCGTGTCCATCAAGCATCCGGATTCGGAAGCGTTCATCGATGCAAAAATGACAGAAGGCAAGGTGACGGGCGCCAATGTTTCCGTCAAACTGACCGATGCATTTATGCAAGCAGCCATTGATGGCAAACCATACGTACAGCAATACCCGATTGACGCCACCGATCCTGTATTCAAGAAAGAAATCAATGCCACCGATCTGTGGAAAAAAATTGTGCACAACGCATGGAAGTCCGCCGAACCCGGTGTGCTTTTCTGGGATACCATTCTAAAAGAGTCTGTACCCGATTGCTATGCAGACTTGGGTTACCGCACCGTATCCACCAACCCTTGCGGTGAGATACCTTTATGCCCCTACGACTCTTGCCGCTTGCTGGCTATCAACCTATATTCCTATGTAGTCAATCCGTTCAAGCCGGACGCTTACTTCGATTTCGACCTCTTCAAGAAGCACGTTGCATTGGCCCAGCGCATCATGGACGATATCATCGATCTGGAGTTGGAAAAGATAGAACGCATCATGGCCAAGATTGATGCCGATCCGGAAAGCGAAGACGTGAAACATACTGAAAGCGTATTGTGGCAGAAGATATATAAGAAAAGCGGTCAGGGTCGCCGTACCGGTGTGGGAATCACCGCCGAAGGCGATATGCTTGCAGCACTGGGATTGCGTTACGGCACTGAAGAAGCGACCGAATTCGCCGAACAAGTACATAAGACAGTAGCGCTGAGTGCCTACCGCTCGTCTGTGGTAATGGCAAAAGAGCGTGGTGCTTTTGAAGTTTACGACAGCGAACGTGAGAAGAACAACCCGTTCATCAACCGTTTGCGCGAGGCCGACCCCGAACTGTATGAGGAAATGAAGAAATACGGCCGTCGTAACATTGCCTGTCTCACCATTGCGCCGACAGGTACAACAAGTTTGATGACACAGACCACTTCCGGCATCGAACCCGTATTCCTGCCCGTCTACAAACGCCGCCGCAAAGTCAACCCGAACGATTCCAACGTACATATCGACTTTGTCGACGAAACCGGAGACGCTTTTGAAGAATACATCGTATTCCACCCCAAATTCGTGACATGGATGGAAGCAGAAGGTTACGACCCAGCCAAACGCTATACGCAAGAAGAAATAGATGCACTGGTTGAGAAGTCACCTTATTATAAAGCGACTTCCAACGATGTAGACTGGCTGATGAAAGTCAAAATGCAGGGACGTATTCAAAAATGGGTGGATCACTCCATCAGCGTAACCATTAACCTGCCGAACGATGTGGACGAGGAACTGGTAAACCGCCTGTACGTCGAAGCATGGAAATCGGGCTGTAAAGGCTGTACGGTGTATCGTGACGGTTCGCGTTCCGGCGTACTCATCTCCACCAAGAGCGACAAGAAAAACGAACTCCCGCCATGCAAGCCGCCTACGGTTGTTGAGACACGTCCGAAAGTGCTTGAAGCAGACGTTGTGCGTTTCCAGAACAATAAGGAAAAATGGGTGGCATTCGTCGGATTGCTGGACGGACATCCCTACGAGATATTCACCGGTCTTCAAGATGACGACGAAGGCATCATCCTCCCGAAGAATGTTTCAACAGGACATATCATCAAGAACGTCGATGAGAACGGGAACAAGCGTTACGACTTCCAGTTTGAGAACAAACGCGGTTACAAGGTCACTATCGAGGGACTGTCCGAGAAGTTCAACAAGGAATATTGGAACTACGCCAAGCTCATCTCCGGCGTATTGCGTTACCGCATGCCTATCGAGCAGGTAATGAAACTGGTAAGCTCACTCCAGCTGGACAGCGAAAACATCAATACTTGGAAGAACGGTGTGGAACGCGCTCTGAAGAAGTACGTCACAGACGGCACAGAGGCCAAAGGCAAGAAATGCCCGAACTGCGGCAACGAAACTTTGGTTTATCAGGAAGGCTGTCTGATTTGTACGACTTGCGGCGCTTCCAGATGCGGATAAACATACTCGTATGTTAATTAATATATAAACAAAAGGTTAAAAGGAGTCCGGTGCGGCTCCTTTTATTTTTTATTCAAAAAAATGTCTTATACTTGCAGTATCATTAGTATCCAATCAAAATCTAATATATATGATTTTATCATTTAATATAGAATACCGCACCAACTGGGGAGAAGAGGTCAGAATTGCCGGGCTGTCTCCGGAATCTGTCCCTTTGCATACCACAGACGGTATCTACTGGACGGCAGAACTGGAATTCGAAGTTCCCAACGAAGGATTGACAATTCATTACAATTACCAGATAGAACAGAACGGAATTGTGACCCGCAAAGAATGGGACAGTTTTTCCCGATGTCTTTTCCTGTCCGGTACCTCCAAGAAGAAATATAGAATTAATGACTGCTGGAAGAATATTCCCGAGCAATTATGCTTTTACAGTTCTGCTTTTACAGAAGCCCTGCTGGCACATCCTGAAAGGGAAGAAATTCCGCAAAGTTACAAAAAAGGGCTGGTTATCAAGGCTTATGCTCCGCGTATCAACAAGGATTACTGCCTGGCAATCTGCGGCAATCAAAAGGCATTAGGCAACTGGAATCCGGAGAAGGCCGTCCTCATGAGTGATGCAAACTTTCCGGAATGGCAGATAGAACTGGATGCAAGTAAACTGAAGTTCCCGCTGGAATATAAGTTTATCCTCTATAACAAACAGGAAAAGAAAGCGGATTGTTGGGAGAAGAATCCTAACCGGTATTTAGCCGATCCGGAACTAAAGACCAACGAGACACTAGTAATCTCCGACCGGTATGTCTATTTCGATATTCCTGCATGGAAAGGAGCAGGTATGGCTATACCCGTATTTTCCTTAAAATCAGAAAAGAGCTTCGGAGTCGGGGATTTCGGTGATCTGAAACGGTTGGTTGACTGGGCTGTATCTACTCATCAGAAGGTGATACAGATTCTGCCGGTCAATGACACAACAATGACACACGCATGGACTGATTCTTATCCTTATAATAGTATTTCTATTTATGCTTTTCACCCGATGTACGCGGATATAAGGCAAATGGGAACGCTCAAAGACAAAGAAGCGGTAGCAAGGTTCAACAAAAAACAAAAAGAATTGAACAGTCTGCCAGCCATTGACTATGAAGCAGTCAACCAAACCAAATGGGAGTATTACCGCCTATTATTCCGGCAGGACGGAGAAAAGACATTATCTTCCAAAGGTTTCAAAGAGTTTTTCGATGCCAATAAAGAATGGCTGCAACCGTATGCTGTTTTCAGTTATTTACGGGATGCCTACAAAACACCGAATTTCCGTGAATGGCCTAAATATTCTACTTACCATGCAAAGGAGATAGAAAAGATGTGCCAGCCGGAGACGGCAGATTATCCGCATATCGCCCTTTACTTTTATATTCAGTATCATCTGCATTTGCAGTTATTGGCCGCTACCCAATATGCCCGCGAGCAAGGTGTCGCACTGAAAGGAGATATCCCTATCGGTATCAGCCGGAATAGTGTGGAAGCCTGGACGGAGCCTTATTATTTCAACCTCAACGGACAAGCAGGTGCACCTCCCGATGATTTCTCGATAAACGGACAGAACTGGGGATTCCCTACCTACAACTGGGATATCATGGAAGAGGACGGTTACCGCTGGTGGATGAGACGTTTCCAAAAAATGGCGGAATACTTCGATGCTTACCGGATCGACCATATTCTCGGCTTCTTCCGTATTTGGGAAATACCGATGCACGCTGTACACGGCTTATTAGGACAATTTACCCCTTCTCTCCCTATGAGCCGGGAAGAAATTGAGAGTTTCGGTTTTACATTCCGTGACGAATATCTGCTTCCTTATATCCATGAGTCTTTCCTCGGGCAAGTGTTCGGGCCGCATACCGAATTCGTGAAACAGAACTTTCTTCAAACAACTGATGTATCCGGTATCTACCACATGAAACCGGGATTTGAGACTCAACGGGAAGTGGAAAATTTCTTTTCCGACAGAAAAGATGAAGACAGTATTTGGATTCGGGAAGGACTTTATTCTTTAATTAGCAACGTACTGTTTGTTCCGGACAAGAAAGAGGAAGGAAAATATCATCCCCGCATCGGAGTACAGCGCGACTTTATTTTCCGTTCATTGAGTGAGGCAGAAAAGAATGCTTTTAACAAGCTCTATGACCAGTATTATTATCACCGGCACAATGCATTCTGGCAGCAACAGGCAATGAAGAAGTTACCACAACTGACACAATCCACCCGTATGTTAGTTTGCGGAGAAGACTTGGGAATGATTCCCGATTGCGTTGCATCGGTAATGAACGACTTACGCATCCTTAGCCTGGAGATTCAGCGAATGCCTAAGAATCCGTTGCACGAGTTCGGACATCTGAGCGAATATCCATACCGGTCTGTCTGCACGATCTCTACTCACGATATGTCCACTTTACGTGGCTGGTGGGAAGAAGATTACCAACAGACCCAACGTTATTATAATACGATTTTGGGACATTATGGCATTGCTCCAACTGTTGCAACCCCCGAACTATGCGAGGAGGTGGTACGTAACCATCTCAACAGTAACTCAATTCTCTGTATTCTTTCCCTGCAAGACTGGTTGTCGATTGACGGAAAATGGAGAAATCCCAATGTGCAGGAAGAACGGATCAACGTGCCGTCGAACCCGAGAAATTACTGGCGATATCGAATGCATCTCACATTGGAACAACTAATGAAGGCTAAAGAACTTAATAAGAAGATAGGCGAGCTTATCAAATATACAGGGAGAGCTCCCCAAAAATAAGACTAAAATAATGGGAGATACCAAGAATAACATGAAGATAAACAACAGTACTATTTTTTTAAAAGATATCCGTTGCTACGCCTACCACGGAGTAGCACCACAAGAGAATCTTATCGGAAATGAGTATGTCATTGACCTGAAACTCAAAGTAGATATCAGCAAAGCCGCACAAACGGATGAAGTGACAGATACAGTCAACTACGCCGAAGTACATAATGTGATAAAAACCGAAATGGCGATTCCTTCCAAATTGCTGGAACATGCCGGTGGCAGAATCGTACAAAAACTTTTCGAGACATTTCCTGATATTGAGGAAGTGGAGCTTCGCCTTTCTAAGCGGAATCCACCTATGGGAGCAGACATTGATGCCGCAGGCATTGAGTTGTATTGTAGTAGAAAATAAAAGGGTATCCAGCTTGGGATACCCTACAAATTATATTCTTTCTGCAATTAATCTTCCGGAAATTTCTATTTCTTCTTCTTTCTTCTATTCACAGATTCCACAGCCTCCGTCACGACAGGCTTATTCTCGAAACGTTTCGTATAACCGGAATAGTCGGGATGAATACGTTCGTAATCAGGATCCATAAATAAAGGGCTGGAGATTATATGGTCAGCCGTCGAACGGTTACAACAGAAAACTATGTTTTCCACACCTGCCAGACGGGTTAATGCTTTTACATCCGTATCATGCGGTTGCAGTGTCATAGGGTCAGTAAAGAAGAAAAGATAATCAATCTGACCGTCTACAATGCGCGATCCCATTTGCTGGTCACCTCCCAGGGGACCGGATTTTAGAATCGTAAAATCCCATTCCTCATCCGGATGTTTCTCCTTCAGTGCTTTCAATATTAAGGTACCGGTAGTACCTGTACAATAGAATTTATTTCCCATTAATAGTTCTGAATTCCATAATACCCATTCGATGAGATCTTTCTTCATGGCATCATGTGCTACCAGCCCGATACCTTTTCTAACTTTTGATTCCATTTCGTTATCCTTTTAAGTCCGACAATTGAGAGAATTGTTTGCATCCTCTTCCATAAAACTGCCACAAGATACTATTTTTTGTCCGTTCAGGTATCAGATCCAACCTTTTTTTTCTCATATTTTCTTCACGGGAAGAAGAAAATGAAGGACGAATCTGCTTATATTCTTTCCTTGCACGCATCACGGCACAAGCATTATCCCAATCGCCTTTCAGCAGAAAAACAAATGCCGCCACATAGTCCAGGCAAGCCCGGATACGCATCACTTTATTTAACTCCTCAGCCGGGAGATTTTTATACAACATGACAAGGTTATTACGGAAATTAAGAAAGGTCTTTCGGGGGTTCTCTTTTTTAAGTGTAGCCCCACCTACATGATAGACCTTACTTTGAGGGACACAAACAATCTCCCGTCCGCGAGAGCGTAACCTCCAGCACAAATCAATTTCTTCCATGTGCGCAAAGAAACGTCCGTCCAGTCCGCCCACTTCCTTATAATCGGCACGACGAATAACCAAAGCCGCGCCTGTTGCCCAAAAAACGGGAATGACCTTATCATACTGGCCTTCATCCTTCTCAACCACTCCCATTATACGTCCGCGACAAAAGGGATAACCATATTTATCCAGAAAGCCACCTGCCGCCCCGGCATATTCAAAATGATCTTTTTGCCGCCAGCTCCGTATTTTCGGTTGGCAGGCAGCAACTTCCGGATGAATATCAAGATACGCAATCATCGGTTCCAACCAATGTTCCGTTACTTCAACATCCGAATTTAAAAGAACAACATAGTCGGCTTCCACCTGCTGCAAAGCCAAGTTGTATCCGTCTGCAAAACCATGGTTCTGATCCAATAGAATCACCCTAACCGAAGGAAAATCCTGTCGGAGCATCTCCACCGAAGCGTCCGTAGAACCATTATCAGCCACACAAACCTCTACCCCCTCTCCTTTCGAATACCGGACTACCGACGGAAGAAAAGTGCGAAGCATATCACACCCATTCCAATTCAAAATGACTACTGATACTTTCATTACTTTTGTTTCTCTTTCAGCCTTTCCTTCTCCTGTTCCACGATGTCCGCCCATTCTTCTCTGGAGGCTTTCCAACGCTTATGCGACCACAGCCAATAAGCCGGCTCCCGACGGATTGTCTGTTCCAGATACCGGGCAAACATTTCAGTAATTTCTCCTTCGGCTGTATTCTTAGGAGTTTCCGTCATCAATTTAAATTCCGCTTCACAGTATCCTCTGCGTTTTTTAGTCAGTTCACAGTAAAAGACCGGGAAATTCATCATCTTAGCAATCCGTTCCGCCCCATTCAAGAAAGCTGTTTCCTGACCTAAAAATGTAGTCCAATACCTGTCATTACCACTAGGCCACTGGTCGGTTATCAAACCGACAACCATTTTCTTTCCTTCACGTTTCAACTTTATAATCTCCCGTGCAGTAGAATGCTTAGGAATATTGTATCCCCCGAAACGAGAACGGATACGTTTAAACAGTTCATCCAGATATTTATCTCTTAATGGCTTATAGACCTGTACGGGTACATCTCCCGGCTTCATTATTGCTCCCATTCCGATCAACCACTCATAATTGGCATAATGCGGAATCATCACAATAATCCCGCCATACTTCTCCGTCAGTTCGAGATATTGTTCCGTATTCTTGTAAATCATCCGTTGGCAAAGATCTTCAGCCGACATGTGCAGAAGTTTTAAGTCTTCAAGCATATAATCCGACAAATAACGATAGAATTTACGCTCTATCTGCAACCTTTCAGCGGGAGTCTTTTCCGGGAATGACTTCGTCAAGTTTCCTCTGACAACCTTACGGCGATATTTTCCCACATAATACATCAACAGATAATTGAAATCCGAAAGTATATACAGAACCCGAAAAGGAAGAGCTGAAAACAGCCACATTCCAGTGGATACCAGCCAATAGATAAATCTCGATTTCATACTTATATCAGAATTGTACCTTTAAGTGCTGTCTTATCTTCGTTAAAATCTCCCAAACGGACATTGATTACCTGATTATCCAATGAGTTGTCCGCTTCCACTTCAACACGGATATAGTTCTCCGTAAACCCATGCATCGGAGTCCCCGCTTTTGATTTTTCCATTAAAACCGACATTGTCTGCCCGATATGTCGGGCGTAAAAAGCCTGCGTTTTCTCATCAGAAAGCGCTAACAGCCGCTGACTGCGCTGATGTTTTTCTTCCGGAGAAACAACATAGTCTATTTTCAATGCCTGCGTGCCGGGACGTTCGGAATAGCTAAACACATGCAACTGTGTCACATCCAATCCGGCGATAAACTGATAAGCCTCCTCGAAGTATTCCTCCGTCTCGCCGCGAGTACCCACAATCACATCAACACCGATAAAAGCATCCGGCATCACTTCCTTAATCTTTTTCACCTTCGATGCGAAAAGAGCGGTATCATAACGACGACGCATCAATTTCAACACCTCATCGCTACCGGATTGCAACGGAATATGAAAATGAGGCATAAAACTACGCGAACGGGATACGAACTCAATAATTTCGTCTGTCAGCAGATTTGGCTCAATGGAAGATATACGGTAACGTTCTATACCCTCAACCTGATCCAATGCTTTTACAAGATCAAAAAAGGTTTCTCTTGTTGTCTTACCGAAATCTCCGATATTGACACCTGTCAATACAATTTCTTTTCCGCCTTCGGCAACAGCTTGCCCGGCCTGTTCCACCATAGAAGCGATTGTTCCGTTACGGCTACGCCCACGGGCAAAAGGAATCGTACAATACGAACAAAAATAATCACAGCCGTCCTGCACTTTCAGGAAAAAGCGGGTACGGTCTCCACGGGAACACGAGGGTGAAAATGAACGGATATCTTTGGTTGCAGTAGTAAAAGCCTCTCCTTCTTCATGTTTTTGCAGGTTGCCGAGATACCGGAGCAAATCACTTTTCTGTTCAGCACCCAACACGACATCCACTCCTTTTATCTGTGCCACATCGCCGGGTTTCAGTTGCGCATAGCATCCGGTCACTACCACAAAAGCACCGGGATGTTGTTTCACCAACCGATGAATGGCCTGCCGGCACTTCTTGTCCGCCATTTCCGTCACCGAACAGGTATTTACCACACAAATATCTGCTTTTTCTCCTTTACGCGCAGTTCTGACCCCTGCTTCACGCAAGATTTTACCGATAGTTGAAGTCTCTGAAAAATTCAATTTGCAGCCTAATGTATAATAAACGGCTGTCTTATTTTGAAACACAGTGGTATCTATCATAAGCTGTTATAAACACATATTTCGTGCAAAGTTACACATTATTATTAGTAAAACACTTTAGGATACGAAAGTTTATTCC